>Ga0068707_1000166_pt1 | contig 37182 bp, 28 predicted proteins | sample YNPNPMetaG_FD_66600 | JGI IMG/M metagenome (GOLD analysis project Ga0068707, IMG submission 66600) | Anoxygenic and chlorotrophic microbial mat microbial communities from Yellowstone National Park, USA - YNP NP MetaG | ecosystem: Environmental > Aquatic > Thermal springs > Hot (42-90C) >... | reverse complement strand
CGGAGGTCGCTGAGGTGGATGCCGAAGAGGCTGCAGACCGCGCGCTGTACGTCGTCGATCGTGCAGGAAACGGGAGCGGCCGGAAGAAGGACGGCGAGGACGTCCTGCGCGAGGGTCAGGTCGATCGGCCTGCGAGTGACCTCCGCCTGGGCGGCCAGTCGTCCCAGGGTGCCCTCCAACTCGCGGACGCTTCCCGTGACCTTCAACGCGATGAGCTGGGCGACATCGTTCGGGAGGCGGATTCCTTCGTCCTCTGCCTTGCGGCGCAGAATCGCGACGCGCGTCTCGAATTCCGGCGGCTCAATGTTGACCAGCAGGCCCCACAGGAAGCGCGTCCGCAGGCGCTCCTCGAGGTCCGGGATTTCCTTCGGCCACTGATCGCTGGTCAGAATGATCGGAACACGACGATCGTAGAGCGCGTTGAAGATGTGGAAGAAACGCTCCTGCGTGCCATCCTTGCCGCGAAGGACGTGGACGTCGTCCAACAGGAGGAGATCGCATTCCTCGCGGTACTTGTGGTCGAAGGCTTCCAGGCCGCCCGCGTGCACGGCATGAACGAACTCCTCCACGAAGCGCTGGGTCGGCAGGTAGAAGACGCGGCACGCCGGACGCCGTGCGACGACCGCGTTGGCGACGGCGGACAGCAGGTGCGTCTTGCCGAGGCCCGAGGAGGCGTAGATGTAGAGCGGGTGGGTGGCGTCGCCAAGACGTTCGGCGATCGAACGCGCGGCCTCGCAGGCAAGCTGGTTGGAGGGTCCGATCACGAAACGGTCGAACGTGTACCGCGGGTGCAGCGCCGGAGGCGCAGGCGCAGGACCCGCCGGGCGCGCCACCGGAACCGGTGCAGGCGTCGTCGCGGCCGGCGTCTCAGCGAGGTGAAACTCGATCTCGACGGGGCCACGGAGTTGCCGTGCGAGGAGAGCGCGGAGACGGTGGAGGTAGCGCTCGCGGATCCAGTCGCGGCAGAACTCGTTGAGAACCTCGACGTGGACAACACCGGACTCGACCCGCAACAAACGCGCCCGACTCAGCCAGATGTCGAGGTTCCCGCCCTCGCTGTCTGCCTCGATGCTCCGAAGCGTCTCGGACCAGATCTCTTGTTCGCCGAGGGGAATCATCTCCGTGCCCAGAGCGACCATGTCGCCTTCCTTCCGCCCCCGGACAGGCGGTGCGATCGAGGAAGCAAGCGCAACGCGACGCCGCAGGCTCCGCTGCGACGCGAGCCGAAACTACGGAAGACGAACCCGCGCGACAAGATCCATCGCGGAGGCACCGCGCCAACTCTCGAAAACAGCGACACCGTCTACCACGGCGATGTGGGACGCAGACGGACGAAATTCGGGGCGAACGGACGTTCAGATGATGCAACACGGCGGAAGGAGACGGGGATTCAAGAAAGACCGACGACCAACGCACGGGAAGTTGCGGGAAGCGCTCCGGCGAGTTCGAGGTTCGGAGCATCTCGAAAGGATCGGCTTCCGTCGTGCGCGGGGCCGCGCGAGCTCGACGGCAGCGGACTCTGCGCGATGGAGGTCCAGACGAGAGCGATCACGGCGACCTCCCGACGAGGCGACAGCGCGCACGAGCCGGTGGGGACAGGGGTCCACCAACGTGACCGAAAACTGGACAGGGGAGGACGAGGCGGTAGACTCGGAGATAACGGCGCGCCTCTTGCGCGCGACGGGAGCGTCAGGATGCGAAATGCGGTCGGGAGTTGCTGGAGGCTGGTCGCGGCGGCGGCGGTTCTCGGGACGATGCCCTCGGTGGGAGCGGCGCAAGCGGCGCTGTCCCAGGCGGTCGGCGAACCGACGACGCCCCGATCGCTGGGGATGGCGGACGCCCTGGCCGGCAGCGGCATGGCGACCACGGCGATCTTCGCGAACCCTGCCGGCGTCGCCCTGGGGCGCGTGTTTCATACCGAAGGATGGTGGGCCTTCGCCAACGACCTCGACCGCCACGTTGCCGGCATCGCCGCGACCGACTCCACCACCCCCGTCGCCGGTGGAATCGGCTTCACCTACACCTACACCGGCCTCGCCGAGGAACGGAACAACCACTACGACCTCCGAACCGCGGTCGCGATGCTGTTCGCCGACAGGATCGCGGTCGGCCTCAACCTGAAGTACGTTCGCGCCGACTACGCGGAAGGCCTCACCCTCCCCCACGGTCACCTCAACGACTTCTCGCTCGACGCGGGCGCGATGTTCACCTACGACCGCTTCTTCGTAGGCGTCGCGGGCACGAACCTGACGAACCTCGACCATCCCCTGGCGCCCTTGCGTCTCCTCGCCGGGGGCGGCTTGTCGATCGGACCGGCCCGCGTGGAGTTCGACGCGACGTTCGACTGGTCGAGCTACGACGAGCAGCAGGAGCTCGGCATCAAGTATGCGGCGGGCGGCGAGGTCCTGATCGCGGACGCGTTCGTCCTCCGCGCCGGATACAGCTACGAGGACGTCCCGAACGTGCATGCCGTCACCGCCGGCGTCGGGTACGTGAACCCGAGCGTCGCGATCGATTTCGGCTTCCAGCAGGATCTCTCCGGTGCCCGCAGTGACTCGCGACTCGGGCTCTCGGTGCGCTACTTCGTGCAGTAGCCGGGCGCGACAGCCGGCCGCGGGACGACGGGGGGAACCGCGCTTCTTCTCCAGGCCCACCTATCGTTCTGTGGCCGGATCCGCCAGCCGGAACTGCACGGGCAAGGTGAAGGAGCAGCCCCCGATCGGGAACGGCGCGGCGTCGCGAACGGCGGCCAGCGCCGCCGCGTCCAACAGGGGCGACCCCGACGAACGTTCGACGCTAAGCGTGGCGAGCCCACCGTCGGCAGCGACGCCGAACGTCAGGACGGTCGTCCCGGACAGCCCACGTCGACGGGCCAGGGCGGGATAGCGCTTGTGGGCGGCGACGAGGGCGCGCAGCGCGGCACCGGCGCGCGCGCAACGAAGGCCCGATTCCGGCGACGATGTCGCCTCGACCGCGGGCCGGGACGGCGGCTCGGCGGGATCCGCCCCCTCGGCGGACGCGGAGGCGGGCGTCCCGGACGGATCGTCGGCGAGGGTGGCGGGTGCAGCATCGAGCGACTCGGAGGGTGCAGCGGGTGCGGCCGACTCAACGGTGGATCCGAGCGCCGTCGCCGCGGAGGCGGCCCTGCGCCGGGGACGACTGCGCGTCAGCCCAGCGGGAGTCGGAGGCGGCTCGGGGAGCGATGGCCGCGCCGCGGCCATCGAGGGGGACGGCGGCGCCGGTTCGGCGGCCGCGGCAACGCGGCGCGCGGGCGGTTCGAGCCGCTCGATGTCGGCCACGATACCCGCCGCGGTCCCGGAGGAGCGGAGCGGGGGTGGAAGGCCTGGCAGCCAGGGAGCGGCGGCCGCGAGGAGGACCAAATGGATGGCGACGGATGCGGCGGCGAACAGGCCGGGAAACAACCGGCGGCGGCGCCCACCGGCGCGGAGGGTCCACAGGCCGAGGCAGACGAGGAGGAACCCGACGCCGGTCGACCGGGACACGACAACGCCGCATCCCGGCGGCGTTCGATCGCCGGCGACGCAAAGGGCCGCACGGGCGGCGGATGCGCCGTCGTCCGCCTCGACGGCGATCTCCGCGCACTCGCCGGGAGCGAGCCGCGAGGCCTCGACACGCGCGACCCGTGCGGCGCCGGCGGACCAGGGAGAGAGGTCGAGCGTTGGTGGCCGGTGCAGGGAGCAGCGGCCGGCGGCGACGGGGACGTCGTCCCTGCCGCGGCGGAGGACCGCGATTTCGGTGGTGCGCGGTCCGTCGGGCGGGAGGAGCGGACGTGCGACCGAGAGCGCAATGCGGGACCCGGCGGAGGGGGACGGGAGCGGCGCGAGAAGAGCGGGAACGTTCAGGCGGCCGAAGCCGACGGCGCTATTCCATGTGCCGTCGCCGTCCGCGGCGGCGCGCAGGCGCGCCACGATCTCCGCCGCGCGTAGCCCGGGCTCGCGCTCGAACAGGAGCGCCACCGCCCCGGCCACATGGGGCGCGGCCAGCGACGTGCCGCGGCCGGCGGAACGCCCCGCGTCCGAACCCGTGGCGACGACCGCCCCGCCCAGCCGCGGCCAGTCTGCGGCGGCGGAATGCGCCGCGAGAACCCATTCGCCCGGGGCCGCGAGGTCCGGCTTGAAGCGCCCGTCGGCCGTCGGACCCCGGCCGGTGAACGACGAGGCGGCGCCGAGCATCACGGGACCGGCCTCGACCCACTCGCCCAGATGGTTGGTCCAGGCGGAACGGGTAGCGAGAGAGGCGACGACGATGGCGGTCCGCGCCGTGGCGGGGATCGACAGCGTGGTGTCGGAGACGAGGGGACCTTCGAGGTGAACGGGCCACAACGTCGTCTGCGCTTCCGCGCTCAGCCACGCATCGATCGCGACATGCCCCTGCACCTCGAGGGAATAACGTCCGGGCGGGATGGAACCGGTCCTGCCCCCGACCAGGGCGAGGAGGGCCTCGGTGCGTCCGCGAGCGTCGGCCAGCGGGGGTTCGAGGCGCAGGGAGGCGGCGTCATCCAGGGCCAGCTCGAGCGGCGGGTCGGGGGGAGCGAGGGTGTGCCGGCGGCCGTCCGGCAACTCGACCGCAAGGGAGAAGGGGCGATCGGAATGGGACCACAGGTCGAGCAGCACGACGGCGGTCGGGGCACCGGGCAGGGGGCGATTGGCCGGGACGACGAGGGTCAGGTGCGCGGGGGCGTCGGGCTGCGCGTCGAGCCGGGCATGGACGGCGGCGTCGCCGTCGTTGCCGGCGGCGACGACGACGGCCCGTCCGGCCGGTCCCGAGGACAACGCCGCGTCGATCGCCCGCTCCAGCCAGCTTGACCCGTCGTGGGCACCGGCCTGGCCGCCGAGCGACAGGTTGACGACGCACGGGCGCCCGAGCGCGTCGGCAGCCTCGAAGGCGAACGCCACGGCGTCGGCGACGTCCGCCTCGTCGTAGCGCCCGCCCGGCAGACGATCCGCACGGACGACGAGCAGCTCGGCGGCCGGGGCGATTCCGGCGGCCGTCGGGTCGTCGCCGGCGGCGATCGCCGCGACGCGCGTGCCATGACCGGTGCGGTCGGGGCTCGGCCGCGGGGCGCTCGGGTCGCGGAGCGCGCGGGCGAGATCGTCGCGATCGAACAGCGCGCCGCCTCGGTCGTCCATCGATCCCGCACGGCCGCGCGACGGCAGCGTCAGATCGAGGTACCAGACGATGCGGGGGCGGCCCGCCGCGTCGAGGAACGCGGGATGGGAGAAGTCGACCCCGGAATCGACGATCGCCACGAGGACGCCGCGACCGGTGACGCCGCCCGCATGCGCGAGATCCGCCCCGACGAGCGGTCCGGAGCGGTCCAGGGCGGCGGACAGGGGCCGGCCAAGGTCGGCGCGGAAGCCGCCGCCCGCCGGGTCGGTCAAGAGGCGGCCGAACCAGGCGGCTGCGGCGACCCGGGACGGTGCCGCAACGTCGGCGAACCAAGACGCGAAGGGGGAGGCCGACGGCGGGTCGGCGGTCGCGCGGGCGGCGACCGTCAGCACCACGAGGGCGGCCAACCGGGAGAGGAGCGACACGAGATCGGATGTTGCTACGGCATTGACCGGAGGGCAACCGGAGGGTAGGGGAACGGGCGATGGCGGATGCGGCGCGGACGGAGGAACCGACTCCCCGTCGGTTGCGCGAGGCGCGGCGACGGGGCGACGTGCCGCGGTCGCGGGACCTGACGGCCGCGGTGTCGCTGTGGTTCGTCCTGGCGGCGGTGGCGTTGCTGGTCGTGCCGGGCGCCGGCGCCCTGGCCCAGGCGCTCGCCCATACCCTGACGCGAGCCGGTTCCGCCGACACCGCGGCGGTGGCGACCGAGACGGCGGCGTGGGTGCGACGGGGGGCGCACTTGGCACTGCCGGTGTTGCTGGCCGCGGTGGCCGCCGCGCTGGGTTGCGGCATCGTGCAGGTCGGCGGGCTGTTCACGATGGAGCCGCTGCGGCCGAAGCTGGAACGCCTTCATCCGGGGCGCGGGGTGCGGCGTCTCCTGGGCCGCGGCTGGTTCGAGGCGCTGAAGTCGTTGCTCAAGTTCATCGCGGTGGCGGCGGCCGCCCTGCTGGCCGGCCGCGGTGCGTGGGACGACCTCCCGGCGGCGGCACGGGGCGATGCGAATTCGGTGACCCGGGTGCTCGTCGCGTCGCTGGGCCGGCTCGTCGTCGCCGCGGGGGCGCTGCTGCTGGCCCTCGGAGCGCTCGACCTACTCTACCAGCGCTGGCGGCATCGGCGCGATCTGCGGATGACCCGGGAGGAGGTCCGCCGCGAGCAGCGGGAGGAAGAGGGCGACCCGCAGCAGCGCGCGGAGCGACGTCGGCTGCATCGCGAGCTGCTCGCGCAGCGGATGGTGCTGGACGTCCCCCGCGCGACCTGCGTGATCGTGAACCCCACGCACGTCGCGGTGGCCCTGCGCTACGATGAGGAGGACCCGGACGGCGCGCCGGTGGTGCTGGCCAAGGGCGAAGGGGACCTGGCCCGGCGCATCGTGGCCGCGGCGCGGGCGGCCGGCATCCCGGTGCTGCGCAACGCGGCCGTGGCCCGCTCGCTCCTGGCCTGCGAGCTGGGTGCCGCAATCCCGGAGCGCCTGTACGAGGCGGTGGCCGAGGTCCTGCGGGTCGTGCTCGAGGAACGGGATGCCGGAGGGTGACCGGACGGCCGGGGAGATGTGGCTGGCCGAGGTGCTGCTGCCGCTCGCCATCCCGGGAATGCTCACGTACCGGGTGCCGCACGACCGGATCGCCGAGGTCTCGGTGGGAACCGCCGTCACGGTGCCGCTGGGCCGGCGGCGGGTGACAGGATTCATCGCGGAGCTGCGGCAAGGCGAACCTCCCCCCGCCGTCGCGGGCCGGCTGCGCGACCTGATCGGCGCGGCGCGGGACGAGACGCCGCTCGAACCGGCGTTCGTGCGCTTCCTGGTCGAGGCGGCGCGCTACTACTTCGCGCCGCCGGGAGAGGCGCTGCGCGCCGCCTTTCCGCGAACCGCGCGGGGCACCGCGCCGCGGCGACGGTTCGTGCTCCCGGGACGCCCGCTGGAAAAGGGGGAGCGTCTCGGGCCGCGCCAGCACGCCCTCCTGGCGGCGCTGTCCGCGCAGGGCGAGCTGGCGCAGGCGGAAGCGCTGCGCCAGTTCGGGGCAACCGCGGCGCGGCTCCGCGCGCTGGCGGAGCGGGGCCTGGTGCGGTTCGAGGAACGGGAGCCGGTCGATCCCTTCGCCGCGACCCCGGGCGGAACAACGCCGGCACCGGATCCAACGCCGGCCCAGGAGGCGGCCGTGGCGCGCATCCGCGCCGCCTTGGACGCCGGCGAATACCGCGGATTCCTCCTGCACGGAGTCACAGCCAGCGGCAAGACCGAGGTCTATCTCCGCTGCGCGGCGGAGGTGCTGCGGGCCGGTCGCGCGTGCCTCGTGCTGGTGCCGGAGATCGCGCTCACCCCCCAGCTCGTCGACCGATTTCGCACACGGCTCGGGTCGGCGGTCGCCGCCGTCCACAGCGCCCTGTCGGCTGCGGACCGCCAGCGCACCTGGGTCGCGCTGGCGACCGGGCGGGCGCGCGTCGTCATCGGGGCACGCTCCGCCTTGTTCGCCCCGGTCCGCAAGCTGGCCTTGCTGGTCGTGGACGAGGAACACGACCCGTCGTTCAAGCAGGCCGATGGCTTCCGCTACAACGCGCGGGACCTGGCGCTCTTGCGGGCGCGGGAAGCCGGCGCCGTGGTCGTGCTCGGTTCCGCCACGCCGTCGCTCGAGTCATACCGCAACGCCCATACCGGCAAGCTGGAGCTGCTCGAGCTGCCGGAACGCGCGACGCCGTGCGCCCTGCCGGAGGTTCGGCTGTGCGACCTGCGCCAACGCCGGGGCTGCCACCCGCGACACCCGTTCCTGTCGCTCGAACTGGTCGAGGCGCTGGACGAGGTGCTGCGGCGGGGCGAGCAGGCGATCCTGTTCCTCAATCGGCGGGGTTTCGCCTCCGCGGCGACGTGCTCCGGCTGCGGTGCGTTCGTCGGCTGCCCGTTGTGCGGTGTCGCGCTGGCCTACCACCGGACGCGCGACGAACTGTTATGCCACTACTGCGGCTTCCGACGCGCGGTGCCGGATCACTGCGATTCGTGCGGCGGGTCACCCCTGGATCTGCGGGGGCTGGGTACGGAGCGCGTGGCGGCGGCGGTGTCGGATCTGTTCCCCGCGGCGCGCGTCGCCCGCCTGGACAGCGATGTCGCACCGGGTGCGGCCGGAGAACGGGTTCTCGAACGGTTGCGAACCGGCGCGCTGGACGTGCTGGTCGGCACGCAGATGGTGACCAAGGGACACGACTTCCCGGGCGTGACGCTGGTCGGCATCGTCCGGGCCGACCTGGGGTTGCAGTGGTTCGACTTCCGCGCGGCGGAACGAACCTTCCAGCTCCTGACGCAGGTCGCCGGACGGGCAGGACGCGGACGCGAGGCGGGCCGGGTCCTGCTGCAGACGTTCCTCCCCGGCCACTATGCCATTGCCGCGGCCGCCGCGCAGGACTATGCGGCGTTCGTCCGAGCCGAGCTGCCGGTGCGGCGGGCGCTCGGCTATCCCCCGTTCGGCGCGCTGGCGCTCGTCCGGGTCGAAGGGCGGGAGGAGCCACGCGTCGTGGCGGCGATCGAGCGACTGGCGGGGCGGCTGCGACCCGTCGCCGAGGCGGCCCGGGTGGAGCTGCTCGGCCCGGCTCCAGCCCCCCTGCCCCGCCTGCGCGGCGCGTACCGCTACCACCTTCTCCTCAAGGGGGCCGCGCGCCGGGCGGTCCGCGCGGTGGCCGCGCGCGCGGCGGCGTGGGCGGAGCGGCCCCCCGCGGGCGTGCGCGCGATCCTCGACATCGACCCGGTGCACCTCGTGTAGAATGCCCCCATGGCGCACCCCCTGATCCCGTGGCTCGTGTTCGTGGCCGGGGGGCTTGCGGCCGTCCGGCACGAGCCGGAGCGGGAGACGGTGCCCGGGGTGGACGTCGTGCCGCTGGGCGACGACGGGGCCCCGGCGCCGGCCGATTCGGAGATCACCCTCGAGGATGACGGCTCGGTGGTTTCCACGATCCGCGCCGTGCCGACCCCGGCGCCGGCCCGGGAATCGCTCGCCGTGCCCGAACCGCTCGAAGTGCGAGTGGCCGCCCGACGGATCGTCGCGGACCACATGCGGATCGTTCCGCTCGAGATTCGCGCGCCGGGGCCCCTGCGCGACCTCCGCGGCACGGCCACGATGGGCGAGCTGCACGGACCCGACCCGGTGGAACCGGGCCTGTATCGCGCCCAGCTCCGGCTCCCGGCGTTGCAGGGACCGGCAGTGATCCTCGTGGCCTTCCGCACGGAGGATCGGGCGGGTTTCGCGCGGATCCAGGTCTGGAAGAAGGCCGCCCTGGAGATCGACACCGAACCCGGCGCCCAGGTACGCGTGGAAGTCGCGGGCCAGACGTTCGGGCCGGTGCGGGCCCTCGGCCGGCAGGCGACGGTGGAGGTGGAAATCCCGCCGGGCGCGGAGAATGCTCGTGTGATCGCGACCGATGCGGCCGGCAACGAAACGGTGCGACCGGTCGACCTGCCGCCATCGTCGTTCCGCCGGAGCCTGGTCCTGCCGCCCGCCGAGCAGATTCTGGCCGACGACGGCGCCGTCCTTCCCGTGCTCGTCGCGGCGACCGATGCGGCGGGCGGGTTGCCGCGGAACTGGGCGCTGGAGGCGGAGAGCGGCGCGGTGGGCGAGCCTGCGGAGATCCAGCCAGGGCTCCGCCTGTACCCGTGGCGTCCGTCGCGCGCCCTCGGCCCCAAGGCGCTGGTCGTCCGCGTTGAAGGCGAAGCCGACGAACGCTGGCCGGTCGAGATGATCGCGGGGCCGCCCCGCGGAATCGAGATCCAGGCGATGCCGCTGCTGCTGCCTGCCGACGGCCTGTCGACGGCCACCGTCTACGCCGGCGTCTCGGATGGACTCGGCCACTACATCGACGTGGGTCCAATCGAGATGGAGCTGATCGGCGGCACCGTGGTGCAGGAGCCAACGCAGACGGGTCCGCTGTCGGTGGCCACCGTCGCCTCGGAACGGATCGGCGGGGACGGCGAACCGCCGGCGGCGATCGTGGTGCGAGCGCGCGCGGGCGGCTACGAGGGAGCGGTGGCCATCCGCCAGTTCGACCCGAATGCGCGGGGACTCCGCCTCACGCCGGCGGTGAGCCGCCTGCCCGCGGACGGGGAAAGCCGCACGACCGTCCGGGTCGAGCTCCTGGACGGGTTGGGGGACCCGCTTCCCGAAACCGGAAGAGTGACGTTGTCGGCGCTGGGCGGTGCGGTCCCGTCGCAGGTCGAGGTGCAGGACGGCCTGGGTTCCTTCGAGTTCCGGGCGGGCACCGCCGCGGGAATCGCAACCGTGCGAGCCGAGCGCGAGGGCTCGGTGGGCCAGGCGGCGATCACGCTCGAGGCGGGGCCGCCCGCCCGACTGCGCGCCGAGGCGCGGCCGGACGAAGGCGCTGGCCGCGGACGATACGTGATCCGGGCGCGGCTCGAAGACCAATACGGCAACGGCATCGCCGGCGAAGACCGACCGGCGTTCCGCGCCGGCGCGTCCCGAGGGACCCTCGCACCGTTCGCGCCTGCGGAAGCCGCCGGCAGCGAGGACGTCGGCTGGATGGAAGCGACGCTCGTGGTGTCCGGCGAGGAGACGACGCCCGTGACCGTGCGGGTGGAGGCGGGCGAGTGGTTCGACACGGTGCGGGTCGAACCGCCGGCGGCCGCGACGCTGTACCTTGCCCTTGCCGCCGGCTACGTCCACAATCTCGGCAACGCCGGCGTCGTGCCTCTGCGTCTGGGCATCGGCTGGATCGATGCGTTCGGCGCCCGCGGGTTCCAGTTCGGTGCCGAGCTGGGGTACGACGCCCTGCGCCTGCGGCTGGAGCCGCAGGTCAACGAGACCTACGAGGTTCTGGGCGACGCGCTGACCGCCTGCCTGGTGGCGGGCTACCGCTGGCCGATCGTCTCCTGGTTCGTCCTGCTGGCGGAGATGACCGTGGGCATGGAAGTGGGCTGGTTCGAGGTCAACCCGCCGGGGGCGGAGCCGAACGTCTCCTCGGCCCCGCTGGCGGCGTTCCGCGTCGGCGCGCGGCTTGTGCTCGGCTTTCCCGTGGGCCCCGGACTGATCGCGGTGGACCTCGCCTACGACGACGCCCGCTACGACGACGTCGTTCGCGGCAACGTCGGCGGCCTCGGAGCCCTTCTCGGGTACCGGCTCGAGATCTGAGCGCGCCTCGCGGCGCGATGGCAAGGCCGCCGACCGAAGGAACGGATCGGGACGAGGAGGATCACCCGGCGAGCGGGCGCGGCGTCGCGGACGCTACCAGCAGGGACCCTGGCAGGGCGTCAGTTCGGCTTCGAACGACAGATCGTGCCCGGGACGCAGATGCAGGCCGCCGGCGGCGAACGAATGCGTGGGGATGCCCCGGGCGTCGACCGCGTCGAGGCGCACCTCGTAGGAGCCCGGCAGGAGTCCTTCGATCACCGCGGCGCCGCGATCGCAGCGGAACGACTCCGCCAGGATCTCGATGTCGGACGAGAACAGGCTCAGCAGCACGTCCTCCACGCCGTAGGCGGAGCAGAGCCGGCCGCCCTGGAAGTACCACGAGAGCGAGATCGACCCCGGGCGCGGCGTCAACCGGGCGAGACAGGAGGTCGCTTCGAGCTCTTCCCGAACCGGCAGGTCGGACACGGTCGCCGCGTACGCCTCCACGCCGTCGTCGTCGAACGCGGACAGGCGGATCCGGTAGGACCCGATCGGCAGGTCGCGGAAGCGAACCGTGTGGGCATCGCAAGGAGCATCGCGGCGCGCCAGCAGCGTTCCGCCGAGCGTCTCCAGGCGGGCCGTGACGAATTGGAGGTTGGCCTGCGCGCAGGTGCCGGTGAGCCCGACGGTCCACTGGACGTCGAGATCGCCGGTTCCCTCCGGGGCGCAGCCGTGGACGAGGACGACCGCGGCGAAGAGGGTGGAGAGGTACCTTCGCATCCCACATCGCTCCTTTCCGGTGGGCCGCGCACGCACGGTTCGACGAGCCCACTCCACGGGACAATGGTACCATGTCGGCACATTGGCTACAAATTCCGACACCAACGTTCATGACAGACCGAAAGCACAAGGCATTCGTCGAACGTAACGGTTCCGTCTGGTCCAGCGCACCCTGCGGAAGTCCCCGAAATCACAGTCCGTAGGTGTCATGCTCCCCTTGATCGACACGGCGTCATTTCGCGCACTTGCGGGATCACCACCGCGGGGAACGAAACTGTTACCGTCGAACGACGTCGAGAGGAGAGGAATGGTAGCGGATACTGGAGGTCTGGGTTGCGAGCTGGTGGTTGTGGAGGATGCCGTTCGGCGCCGAGTGGGCGGTCGGGTGGTTGTGTTTCACGTGCAACGGTCGGACGGGGCTCGCGGGCTTTGTTCCAGGGTCCAGGCGGTGCGAGGATCGCGCGGGTAGGCGGAGGCGAGGGTGGCGGCGGCGCGGAGGTGTTCCGCCGAGGGGTTCTTGGGGACGACAACGATCGGATGCAGGAAAAGGTGTCCTCGTCCGGCGTTCGAACCGGCCCGGGGAAGCAGGCCGCGCCCTCGAACGCGCAGGACGGTCGTCCCATCGGTCCCCGGCGGAACGGTGACGGTGACCGGGCCGTCGGGAGAGGGGACGGGCACCCGCGCACCTCCGACCGCCTCGGGGATGGTCAGCGGCAGGTCGAGGTGCAGGTGGTCGTCCTCGACCCACGCGCCGGTGGGCAGACGAACGCGGAGACGGACCAACAGGTCGCCGGAATGCCCGTCCCTTGCTTCCGCGCCCGCACCGGACACGCGGAGCAGGTCACCGTCCCGCGACCCAGGCGGGACGTCGAACGTCACGCGACGCTCGACCCGCAGCATGCCGCGACCGGAACACTGTGGGCAGTTCTTTCGAGGGCGGCCGGTGGCCGAGCGGCACCGGCAGGGAACCTCGAACCGCAGGCGAGCGGTATGCGAACCGCCGCGGGTCGCCTCCGTCAGCCCGACGTCGAAATCGGCCACGACGTCCGGGACCGGCCGACGTTCCCGGGCCCCCCGTCGTTCCGCGTCGCCCTCCCCCCTGCTCCCCTCTCCTTGCCGCGGCGTTCCGCCGGTCGTCGCACCCAGCAGGGCCTCCACCAGGAGTTTGAACTCCTCCTCCGCCTGAAGATCGCCCGGTCGACGGTCAGGATGAATCTCGCGGGCCCGCCGCCGAAAGGCACGACGCACCTCCTCCGGCGGAGCACCCGGTCGTACGCCCAACACGGTCCACGGATCCCGGCCCATGCGTCCTCCCGCACCGTCGCCCGACGCTCGCGACGCGCCCTCGAACGGTTTGACTCCCCGGGCGCCGCGTAGTACCCCACCGGCGGCGGCGCCGCGAGGTCCGACCGGTAGCATCGCCGGTCGGCGGAGAGGACGCAAGATCATCCTCGCCGTCTTCGCCGAAGGGGCCGTCCGAGGGAGCATCCGATGGCGGAACGGTCCGGCCTCGCGTGGCGCTTCATCTCCGCCGGGGTCATCGTCCCCGTGCTGCTCGCCTGCATCCTCTGGCTTCCACCCTGGTCGCTGCTTGCCCTCTGCGCCCTCGCCTGCCTCGCCGCCGGCTGGGAGGCGCTCGGCGTCGTCGCCCCCGCTCCGACCGTCATCGACCCTCTGGAACGGTGGTTTGGCACGGCGCTCACCCTGGGGGTCGGCGTCGGCTCGGTCGTCGTCCTCCTCCACCGGCCGCTCGCCCTCGTCGGAGCATTCCCCGCCGTGTTCCTCGCAACCCTCGTCCTGCTCGTCCTGCGGCCCCGGTCGATCGAGACCTTCTCCCATCGCGCCGCCGCGATCGCATTCGCCCCGCTGTACGTCGGGCTCGGACTCGCCGTCTATCCGGCGTTGCGCTACCTCTTCGTCCGCGGCGACCGGTGGGTGGTCCTGATCATGACGCTCACCTTCTTCGGCGATACCGCCGCCTACTTCGCCGGCCGGTTCCTCGGACGGCACAGGCTCCACCCGCGCCTGAGCCCCAAGAAGACCTGGGAGGGATCGGTCGGCGGCATTCTCGGAAGCACGGTTGCCTTGTTGCCGGCGCGGCTGTGGTATCTTCCCGAACTGCAATGGCTCGATGTCGTCGTCCTGGCCGTGATGGCGGGGGGGATCGGCCAGATGGGAGACCTGTTCGAATCGGGGCTCAAGCGGAGTGTCGGAGTCAAGGACTCCGGCACCCTGCTTCCCGGCCACGGCGGACTGCTCGACCGGGTCGATGCCTTGCTGCCCACCGGCCTGGTGGTCCTGGCCTGGGGCCTGGCCCGCGGTCTGCTCGTGCCGCTCGGAGGCTGACCGTGTCGCCCCCCCTCCCCCGTCATTCGGCCGCGCTGCTGCTGTCGACGCTCCTGCTCGGATCCCGCGGCGCACCGGCCCAGCCTCAGAACGACCCGGGCGACACCGCCGCATCCGCCGCAGAAAGCGCTCCCAGCGCAGGGAAAGCACAGGCCGAGGAAACGAGGGAAGCAGCAGCGGAAGAGGCGGGGGAGCCACCGGCGGAGGAAGAGGCCGGCACGCGAGACGGCCTCCAAGAAAGGGCCGGCGCCGCTTCGCCCGCGCCGAGGGAAGGGGAGAGCCAGCCTCCCGAGCCAACCGCGGCGCCGCTGCTGCCAGCCGGAGTCGAAGAGCCGTTCGAGGGTACGGTCGTCGAGACCGGGCCGCCGACGGCGGCCCGCGAGAGACCCGGCAGCGCCCCGGCGGCCGAGCCGGCCGAGGCGCACGTGGTACGCTACTACCTGGAGCGCTTCGAGGTCGTGGGGAATCATCGGACGCGCCCGGAAACGATCCTCCGGCGGATGCGGCTGCAACCCGGAGAGACGTTTCGAGCCGACGATCCCCGCATCGAAGAGAGCAAGGTGGATCTCCTGGCCTCCGGCTTCTTCGAGGAGGTGCGGTTCTCGCTGCAGCGCGGGTCGCAGCGAGGCTGGGTGGTGTTCCGGATCCATGTGCGGGAGCGCTGGACGCTCGTGATCGAGAACCTCGCGTTCGGCTACACGACGATCACGCCGTTCGGCGGCCTGGGTATCTCCGAGCTGAACCTGTTCGGCACGGGTAGCCAGCTTTCGGCGCAGTTCGTGGTGGGCGACGAGCAGCAGGCCTATCGCCTGCGCTTCGTCGACCCGGCCTTCCTCGGGTCGGACTGGTCTCTGTCCGCCGAAATCCGCGTCAGCGACGCCCAGGACTACCTCGGCTTCACCGGCGTACGCTCGGTCCGAGCGGACGGTACGGTCGAGACGGACCATGCCACGATCGACTACTGGCGCGCCGGCGGTCGCTTCGGTACCGGCATCCGCTTGTCGGATCGGATGCGCGTGGATCTTGGGTATCGCTTCGAGTGGCTCGATGCGGATCTGCCGGTGGCGGCCTCCTACCAGCGCGGCGCGCCGGGCGCGACGATGAACGCACCCGTGCCGCTCGACCTCCTCCCCGGCCAGTCGCTCGTCTCGAGCATCGGAGTCACCTTTTCTTACGACACCCGCGACGATCCGTTCCTGCCGACCGAAGGAATGCGGCTGTTGGCCGGCATCGAGCTCGCCCACAACGTTCTCGGCTCCGACTATTCCTTCGCCAAGTTCACCGTCGACTGGGCGATGCACTTTGAGCTGCCGTGGCACCACACGCTGGCGGTGTCGGCCTTCGCCGGAGCGATTGCGGGAAGCGCACCGCTGTTTGACCAGTTCTACGTCGGCGACCTGTCCGACCTGATCCCCGGCCGGGTGCTCGACCTCAACTTCCACGACTACCCGTCCCTCAATCTGCTTGGCACGAGCATCATCGAGATGCAGTACGAGGACCTCGCGGCGAAGGTGGGCGTCGAGTACGCCTGGCCGTGGTACCGAAGCCGCTCCGGCTTCCTGTACGGGCTGGACCTCTTCGCCGGCCTCGGCCTGTTCACCCTCGCGTCGGCCAACGACGTGACCCTTCAGGTCCCGGGCTACGCGGGCGGGTCGGTCTTTCCCGTCGATCTGACCGGCGACATCGGGTTTCGGTTCGACACGATGATGGGCCTATTTCGCCTGTCATTTTCGAATGTTATGGGGCTCGTCCCCCAGGTGGACTGAGGCGCGTGGCACCGGGGCTGCCACAGAGGGTTCGCAAGGGGCGCATCGGATGGGCGCTGGTCGCGGCCCTCTGCCTCGGGTTGTTCGGCGCGTTCGCCTGGGGCGAGTCGGTGCGCACAGTGCGCATGACCCGGCAGGGAGACTGGCTGACGGTTTCGTTCTCGGTGGCGGATCTTCTGGCCGACGTGGCGCCGGAGGAGCTGGAGAGCGGCCTGCCGACGAGGATTGCGCTGCGGATCACGTTGCGGCGCGAGGAGTCGGCGGATGCCGTGCGGGCCTCGATCCGGACGTGCGAGATGATCTACGACCTGTGGGACGAGGTGTTTCACGTGCATCTGGAGGACGAACGGCAATCGCGGTGGTACGACGCGACGAGCCGGAACGACGCCGTTCGCCTGTGCACGTCGGTTCGTGACACCCGGCTCAGCGTGCGGGGGATCGAGTCCGGGCGCTACGTGATTGGAGTCATCGCGGAGCTCAATCCGGTCTCGACGCAGATGCTCGAGGGGCTACGCGCCTGGTTGCGCGTGCCGAGCGGGGCGAGCGGGGAGGGGCAGAGTTTCTTTGGTTCGTTCGTGGCGATCTTTATCAACCGACGGCTGGGCGAGGCGGACCGGACGATCCGTTTCCGGTCCGAGCCGTTCGATCTGTGAGGGCTGCGAGGTGGAAGCCCGGCCGCCGCGACGGGTGCGGGTCCCCTGGTTCGAGGCGAAGCTTGTCGGCACGCTCCTGGTGGCGCTGCTGCTCGTCTGGCTCGCGGCGGTCTATCTGTTCGGACAGGGAATCCGCGCCAGCTTCAACCTGATTCTGCAGCCGTCGATCGCGGACGGCCTGCAGGCGGCGAAGGAGCGGACGCGGGATCACATCGAGGCGTTGCGGGAGCAGCTCAAGTGGCGGGCGGAGCGGATGGCCTCTGAGTTGCGGCGATTGGGACCGGCGGCGCGCATGCCGGGGAGGGTCGAGCCGCTGCTGCGGCGATTGATGGAGGAGGACGCCGCGGCGTTCAGCGGGCGAGGGGGCGGCGAGCCGGAGGGAGAGGCACCGGTCGCGAGAGAAGAGGAGGGGCGCCGTCGCGCCGATGTGGTGCTCGTCGATCTGTCGGCGCTGGATGCAACCGGCCGGCGCGTGCACGTTCGGACGCCGGGCCCCTATCCGGAATCCTGCTGGCGGCAGAAAACGTTCCGCCCGCGCCCGCCGGCGGACGAGGCTGCGGCCCGGGCCGCCGCGATCGGGGCCATCGAGGCGCCGCTGCTGTGCCTGCTGGGTGCGTGCGGGGACGACGCCACGCGCCTGGCCGCCGGCGTCGAGGCGGCGCGCATCTTCCTGCGGATGGGTCGCGGACCCGCCGCGGCGGCCGGACTCGATGCGGCAGGGCTTGAGGCGGTCTTCGCCACGCCGTGGGCGCTCTTCGAAGGACTCCAGGCCTTGGGCGACGTGCTCGACCGGTACAAGATGCTCCGCATGGCGGGCCAGGAGATCCGGCGCCGCTTCGGCTGGGTCTACATGATCATCCTCGGGACCGCCGTGGCGTTGACCCTGGGCGTCTCGGTGCTCTTCGCTCGGCGGGTCACCCGCCGCGTGGCGGCGATCGCCCGGGCCACGCGCCGGGTCGCCACGGGGGACCTCGACGTCCGCATCGCGCCGACGGGCCGCGACGAGATCGCCGAACTCGCCCGCTCGTTCAACGAGATGGTCGCTGACCTGCGCGAATCCCGCGACCGCATCGCCTATCTCTCCCGCGTATCCGCCTGGCAGGGCATCGCCCGGCGCCTCGCCCACGAAATCAAGAACCCCCTCACCCCGATCCAGCTCGCGATCCAGGAGGTGGCGGAGAAGTACGAGGGCGGCGACGAGCGCTATGCGAATCTGCTGCGGACGGCGCGGGAAGTGATCGAGGAGGAGGTCGCGACGCTGCGCCGGCTCACCACAGAGTTCTCCGCCTTCGCGCGCCTGCCGCAGGTGGAGCCCGTCCCGAGCGACCTGGGCGAGTTCCTGGAGGACTGCCGATCGGCCTTCACCGGTGCCGCGGCGGACCGGGGCGTCGCTGTGGAATGGCGACCGCCGCCGCGCCCCGTTCGCGTGCCTCTGGACCGCCAGATGATGCGCCGCGTCATCGACAACCTGGTGCGCAACGCCGTGGAGGCGCTGACGGCGGAGGGAACGGTCTCCGCGGGGCGACCGGCGCCGCGCGTCGTCGTGGAGGCCCACATCCTGCCGGGCGGCCAGCGGGCCGCCGTCGTGGTGCGGGACAACGGCCCGGGCATCCCGGCCGAAGCACGGGATCATATCTTCGAGCCCTACTTCACCACCAAGGCCACCGGTACGGGGCTCGGCCTGGCAATCGCCAAGAAGATCGTCCTGGAGCACGACGGCGAGATCGCCGTCGAACCGTCCGTCGAGGGCGCCGCGTTCCGCATCGAGCTGCCGGTCGCCACCGAGGCCGGTGGCGAGGCGTCGGACCGATGAGTGGCGGGCGTTGGGGGCGCGTCCTTCGGACCGGCCTGATGATCGCCGCCGCGCTGCTCGTCGCCGCAGTGTTCGGACCGCGGATGTGCCGCGCGCCGCTGCTCGCCACCGGCGCCGCGGCTCCGCCATTCGCCGCCGTGCGGGTCGCGGACGGCGCACCGCTGACGCTCCGGGACCTGCGCGGACGCCCGGCGGTGTTGTTCTTCTGGGCCGCCTGGTGCCGGGCATGCGAGGCGATGATGCCGGGGCTGGCGGCCCTGGCGGCGGAACGGCCCGCGGCGCGGTTCGTGGCCCTGCACGGCGACGGCCAGGTCCCCACCAGCGCCCTCGCTGTCCGGGCGGGCCGCTTCCCCAAGCTCATCGTGGTCGAGGGTGCCGAGCGTTTTCTCGGGGCGTACCGCGTGACGACCTTCCCCACCACCTACGTGCTCGACGCCGAGGGCCGGATCTGCGGTGGGGTCGCCGGGCGTGTCTCCCCGGACGTCGTCGCCGCCCTGCTCGACCGCTGCGTGCGGTGAGGCCGTCGCCGCCTTCTGCACCGACCGGAAGGGGGGAAGTCGCGGGGTGGAGGGCTCCTCAGACGGCCGGCACCACGGGCGTGTCGCGCAGGATGGCCAGAAGCGCCTCGTGGAGCAGCCCGTTGGAGGCGACGACGGCGCGACCCGAGCAGTCCGCCTCGGCGCCGCCGTAGTCGGAGACGCGGCCGCCGGCCTCCCGCACGAGCAGGATCCCGGCCGCGACGTCCCAGGGGTGCAGCGCCATTTCGTAGTACGCGTCGTAGGTCCCGTCGGCGGTGAGGGCCAGGTCGAGCGCGGCGGAGCCGCAGCGGCGCACGCCCTGGGTGCGTCGGAACAGCGCCGGCAGGGCCGCCAGGAAGGGCTCCGGCCGCGTGTGACTGGCGGCCGCCCAGCCGGTGGCCACGAGGGCGTGGTCGAGGGTCCGGGTTTCCGAGACGTGGACCGGCATCCCGTTGCGCCTCGCACCCCCTCCGCGCACGGCCGTCCAGGTCCAGCCCAGTGCGGGTGCCTCCAGCACGGCGACCACCGGCGTTCCAGCGATCAGCAGCGCGACCGACACGCAGAAGAACGGATGACCGTGGAAGAAATTCACGGTTCCGTCCAGGGGGTCGACGGCCCACAGTCGCGCCGCCGTCCCCGCCGCGGCTCCGGCCACTTCCCCGTCCTCCTCGCCGAGGAACCGGTCGGCGGGAAACGCCTCCAGCAGGCGGGAGCGCAGCAGCCGCTCGCTTTCCCGGTCCGCCGCGGTGACGAGATCCAGTACCCCCTTCTCCTCGCCGGTGACGCCCCGGCGCCAGCAGTGAAACAGCCGTCGTCCCGCCTCGGCGGCGGCATCCCGGGCGACGTCCAGGGCGCGTTCCAGTTCCGGGTCCATCGCGTCATTCCTCCAGGAGCAAACCGAACAGCCACAGGGCGCCGCCTCCGATGGCGACGTCGAAGACGCCGAGCAGCAGGGTCCAGTCGGCGACGTCGGCCCAGCCTCCGCCGGAGAGCGCCGCCCGCGAAACCTCCACCACGCCCAGGAACAGCGGCACCAGCAGCGGGTAGACGGCAACGCCGATCAGCCGCTCGCCGGGCGAGCCGACGACGGTCATGGCGCCGAACAGCGAACCGACGAGGGCGATGCCGAACGTTGCCAGGAAGGCGGCCGGGAGCAGCCAGGCCGCGGACGGCGCGAGGGGAAGGCGGAAGAAGACAACGGCGGGTGCCGCGAGCGCGACTTCGACGACAAGTAGCGAGGCGGCCAGGGAGAGGGTCTTGCCGGCCAGGATCGATGCCGGAGGAATCGGCGCGAGGCGCAGGGCGTCCAGGGCCCCGTCGTCGCGCTCGCGAGCCCAGGCGCGGACCACCGCGAGGTTGGCCGACAACCCGACCGCGATCCAGAACGTCGCGCAGCCTGCCGTGGTCGCGTCCTCCCCCTCCTCGGCGAGGGCGAAGGCGCCGATGAGGAGGACCAGGGCGCCGAACAAGAGGGCGGGAAGCGTCACCTCTCCGCAACGCCGTTCCAGGAGGAGATCCTTGCGCGCCACCCGCCTCGTGGCGTGAAAGAACCCCGCGCCGTTCATGGCGTGCCCCCGGTGGGCTCGTCGGCCACGAGGCGGCCGGCGGAGAGGCGGACGACGCGGCCGGCGAGCTGCGCCAGGGGGGTCGGGTCGTGCGTGGCGAGCACGACAGCAGCGCCGCGTCGGAGCAAGGCAGCGAGGGTCTCGCGCAGCGCCAGAACGCCGCGGGCGTCGAGACCGGCGGTCGGTTCGTCGAGCAGGACGAGGGACGGGTCGCCGAGGAAGGTGCGGGCGAGGGCGGCGCGCTGGGCCTGGCCCCGCGAACAGGCGAGCACAGGGCGGTCGACCACCGCGCCAAGGTCGAACCGTTCCAGCCACGGCTGGATGCGGCCGCGCGGGAGGCGGCGCAGGTCGGCGGCCAGGGCGAGATTCTCGCCGACCGTCAGGTCGCCGTAGAGCTGGGTGGGGTGACCGAGGTACGCGCGGGCCGCCGGGGCGTCGAGTCGTCCGGCAGGGCGGCCGGCATACCGAATGGTACCCGCGGTGGGACGGAGGAGACCCGCCAGCAGTCGCAGGAGGGTCGACTTGCCGGCGCCGTTAGGGCCGGTGACGAGGGTGAGCGTCGCGGCCTCGAAACGAAGGTCGATCTCCGCGAGAGCGGGAACAGGGCCGAACCGGCGGTGAACTCCGCTCAGTTCGATCGGCGCCAGAACGAGCGGGCAGGGTGCGGACGACTCCATGAGGTGCCGGGGCGTCGCCGGACGCCGGCGGACAATGTTGTCACGAAAACGGCGGCGGCGGAAGGGTGTCCCGCCACCCGGCTTTTCGATTGACGTTGCGGGCCGGTCGCGTATCATCCGCCCTGCCGGAGAAGAGAACCGGAGCCCGTGCGGCGGGCTCGGGAGGAGGGTCAGGATGCGGAAAGGCACATGGGTCGGGGCGCTCGTCGTTGTGGCGTTGGCGGCGGCTTGCGGGTCGGACGAGGGCGGTGGTGACGGTTCGCTGAGGGTGGCGGAGTTCGCCGTGACGCCGGAGAGCGTGACGGCCGGCGGCAGCGTGCTGGTCGCCTGGGAGGTCACGGCCAGTCGGAGCGTGCGGCTCGAGGCGTGCACGGGGTTCGCGCCCGACGACACCTCCTTCTGTCCCGGCGGCACCGTGCGAATCATCGGCCTGGGCGACCCGACCCTGCGCGTCGGGTCGCAGCTCGTCCCGGTCTGGGAGCCGACCCGCTTCCAGCTCACCGCGCTGGGGGGTGGCGACCGGGCGGTGGTGAGCGAGTGGCGCGAGGTGACGGTCGAGTCGCCCTCGGGCAGCCATCCGAGAATCGAGGAGTTCCACGCGATGCCGCGGTCGATCGAGCCCGGGGACAGGGCACAGCTGATCTATCGCGTGCGGAACGTAGCGCGCATCGAGCTGGCCGACGCGACGGCCGACCCGATACACCCGTCCCTCTGGAGCATCCTTGTCACGCGGGATGCGGATGCCGCGGGGTTGGTGGACGGGACGCTTGAGGTCACGCCCACGACGAGCCGCCTGTACGGCATCAAGCTGGCGGGCACCGACGGCGCGGTGCTCGGCTTCACCCGCCTGACCGTGCGCGGCTCGTTGCCGACGGTGCCACACATCGTCACGTTCGCCGCGGACCCGATGGTGGTCGACGAGGGCCAGACGGTGACGCTGTCCTGGGCGACGGAGAACGCGACCGCGCTGTCGATCTCGCCGGCCGTTCCGGGCTTCACCGGCACGGATGCGGCCGGCTCGCTCGATTTCGCGCCGCCGTTCACCGGATTGGGTGAGACGCGTGAGGCGACGACGATCTACACGCTGACCGCGCAGAACGGCTCCTTCGCGGACACGGCGAGAGTGGGCATCACGGTGCGGGCGCGGCCGGTGATCGATCGATTCACGGCGATTCCCGAAGCCGTGACGGTGGGCACGCCGGTGACGTTGAGCTGGGCCACGACCCGGGCGGACAATGTGGTGATCACGGCCGATCCGCCCGACGCCACGTTGCCGTCGACGTTTGCGCTGGACGGCACCGCGACGGTGACGCCGACCGTCACCACGAGCTACACGCTGACGGCTCGGGGGAGCATCGCGACGCCGACAACGGCCACGGTGACCGTGGTCGTTTCGGCGGCGCCCGTCGTCGCGATCGATTCGTTCACCGCCTCCCCCGAGCGAATCGCGGAGGGCGGGACCTCGGTCACCCTGACCTGGGCCACGACAAACGCGACCGGCGTCTCGATCACCGCCGTCCCGCCCGACCCCACTCTGCCCGGCTCGTTCGCCGTCGACGGCACGGCGACGGTCGACCCGGTCCGGACAACCGTGTACACGTTGACCGCCAGCGGCCCGAGCGGGCCGATCTCGCGGACGGCGACGGTGGAGGTCGTCGAGGTCGGCGACCTGGTCATCTCCGAGGTGATGTTCGACCCGGCCGGCGTGGCGGACGCGGCGGGCGAATGGTTCGAGGTGACGAACGTGGGGGGTGCGGCGATCGATCTCGCCGGCTTCGTGCTGCGCAGCGGAAGCGCGAGCTACGCCGTGCCGGCGAGCGCGCCCGACGCCGTGGCAGTCGGCGACTGGTTCGTCTTCGGCATCAATGCCAGCACCGCCGCGAACGGCGGCGTGACCGTCGACTACCAATATGACACGTTATCCCTGCCCAATGCTGGCGCGTTGACGTTGTCGGTCGAGTTCGACGGGGTGGTGATCGATGCCGTCCGCTACACGATCGGCGCATGGACCGAGGGGAATTCGCTTTCCCTGAACCCGGCGCACATTGACGCTGCGGACAACGACGTCGCCGGCAACTGGTGTCCCGCCCGCGCCGCCGACACCTACGGAACGGCCGGCAACCACGGAACCCCCGGCGCAGCCAACGCCTGCTCGTAGGAGCCGGTCTGGCCCCAGCCTCGCCCCTCCCGCTCCTTGACCGGACCGGCGCCCTCGCGCAGATCGGTGGTACCTCGGTCGTGGCGGCAACGGACCGGGGTCAGCGAACGCGCACGAGTGACCCGGGGTCGTCGGGGGATGGGTGAATCGACCACCAACCCCGCGGCAACGCCGGTTGCGCCCGGTCGAACACCCAACGAGCGTCCAGCGGGGCAAGATTCACGCAGCCGTGGCTCCGCGTCTGGCCGAATGCACCGTGCCAGTAGGTACCGTGGAGGGCAATGTCGTCGTTGAAGTACATCACCCACGGCACGTCCTCCAGGTAGTAGGGCTTCTCGTCCGGGTCCTCCGGCTCCTCGTTGGCCATGCGGTCCGACACGAGCTTCGCCCAGATGCGGTAGGTGCCGTGGGGCGTCGCATGCTGGCGTCGTCCCGACGAAATCAGCGTGGCGAAGATCGGCTCGTCGCCCCGGTAGGCCACCAGGACCTGTTGGGATGTGTCGACGTCGAACCAGACCTCGTGCGGGCCCACCGGCGCGGGGGGGTCGAGATAGGTTGACCTGCGCAGGTCGCCTGCCCGAACGTACTTGCCGTCGGTTGTCTGCAGGTAGGCCACTCCGCCCAGGTTGTGCTCGGCGGCCAGGCGGAAGACCGTTTGCCTGGGCACCGACGAGAACGAGACGTGGCGGCCGGCTGGAAGGTCATCGTAGACCCGGGTGCTGGCGCGGAAGGTCCAGCCGAGCAGCTCACGGTTTCGGACCTCCTCGCCGTGGAACGTCGAGGGGCGGGCCAGGAAGACATCGGAGGCGCGCACATACAGGCCGTCGGCACTGCGGTAGAACCGTTCCCCCTGGTAGTACACCTCGTGTCGGACGGCGACGGCGAAACCTGCCTCCAGCCACCGCTCGGAGTATTCGATCAGGGCATCCGACAGCCGCACGAACACCGGGGCCCCTTCTTCCCTGGCGAAAGCCCAGGGACACGGCGTGATCTGGCCCGGCGGCAGCTCGGGAAGGGCGACGGCGTCGGGAGGGAGAGGGCTGGGAACGAGGTCCGTTCCGCAAACCCATCCCTCGGCGTAGACCTCGACCCATGCCGAAGAACAGCCGGGGCCGGCCGTCATCCGGTATGCCGGAAGGCGTTGCCCTCCGACGACGGTGCCTCGACGGCTTCCCCGGCTGTCCGGAGCGCGATATGCCAGGGCACGTTCGGGGCGTACCAGTACCGACGCGGGAAGGAACGGCGACGACCCGACCTCCGAACTTCCGGCCGCATTGCCGGTGCTTGCGAGAGAAGCTATCGAAAGGAGGGCGCACGCGGGGCGCATCGCCCAGATACTAGGCTGGCGGATGCATCTTCCGCAACAGCGGGAACCGTGGAAGGAGGTGGCAGCGGCCGTCCGATGTTTCGTCCGAGCCAGGGAGCGGCGAGCCGCGGGGGTGCCCGTGGGCGGTTGCCGCCCGGTGATTCGACGAACCGAGGTCTGCAGTTCGGAAGGTGACGTTTGACGGCCTTCCCATGTTCCGTCCGAGCCCGGACCTTCGGGGTGTACGCGACAACTCAGGTGTAATCCGCGTTCCTGGGCTGAACAGATGTGTGGATGTACGTGACCACGCAGGTTCGCTCACTGCGAGAACATCCATGTATCTGTTTGGAATTACAGATGGTCGGGATACTGCCGTGGGAGAATTTCGTTGACAGGCGCGGGCGCGACTGGAATACTTGGGGCAGTTCCGCGTTGAAGCACCCGGAAGGTGCCGGTGGGGGAGGGAGACGAGACGAAGGAGGCGACGTTCGAATGGGAGGAACCGCGGGGGCATTCCAGTCGCGTAGGGCCAACACCGGCTCGAGGATTTCGTTTCGTGTCGGTGACCCGGTGGTCAGCCCGGCCCACGGGCTGGGCGAGGTCGTGGCGATCGAGAAGCGGCAGATAGACGGGGTGACGAAGGACTACTATGTGATCGAGGTGCGCGACACGGGGATTCGGATGATGGTGCCCGTGGAAACGGCGCAGGTTGCAGGGCTCCGCCGACCCATCGATCGCAAGACGGCGACGGCGCTGGTGGATGTCTTGAAGGAGCGGCGGCCGGCCGTCTCGGGGATTCCGTGGAGTCGGCGCCATCGTCACTATCAGCAGCTCCTGCACTCCGGGTCGGCGGCCGAGGTTGCTCGAGTGATGCGGGATCTGCTGCGGCTGCGGTCCAGGAAGGAGCTGTCGTTCGGCGAACGCAGGCTCCTCGACACCGCACGCCGCATGCTGGTCAAGGAGGTGGCTCTGGCGTGCGGTGACACGGAGGCGAAGGTCGAGCGTCGCTTCGAGAAGGCGCTCGGGGTGACGATCAACTGATCCACTGACCCAAGGATCAAGAACCGGTTTTCCGGCAAACCGACTCGGTTTTCTCGAGGGGATGGCGGTCGCGCGCCATCCCCTCTTTTTTCCGCAACGCGGGAACGGGTTCGCGCGATGCCGTGCCGCGCCGGGCTGGGTGGACGACGGTCGGTCCGGCGGGAGGGCAGGGCATGAACGGGTGGGACTTCGAGCGGGAGATCGACGAGTTTCGGGCGGCCTACGACGAATCGCAGAGGGCATCGGACGAGCTGGCGATACGGGCCGGCGTGGCGGGTCGGAGCGAGGACTGGCTGCGCGGACTTCCCCTGTCGGTGGCCGATGCGGTTCGGCGCGCCGCGGCCGACTGGGCGCGGCGGATCGAAGAGTCGTGCGAGGAGCGGCCGACCGCGAGGGCGGTCGTGGTGGCGAGGGTCGGGGGTCGGATCTCTCCGGCGGACTTTGTCTACCGGACAATGGGGAGGTGAGTCATGACGATCGAACGCATGGGTGGTGCAGGTTCCGCCACGGGCGTCGACCAGGTGTCTCACGACATCGGAGACATGGCGTTCCTCGTGGCATTGCTCGAGGTCGAAACGCTCGACACGGAGATCGGCTGCCGCCTGACCGAGATGCAGCGGCTCAACGCCATCCGGAAGGCCTACAATCAACGGATTTCGGAGTTGCAGGAATTGATCGGGCGGTGCGGGGACGACGGCAAGGTGGAAGTGCCCGCTGCGATGCTGCGGCGGGGCGAGTACGTGTGGGATTCCACGGTGAGCAGTGGCGAGGGCGGGGTTGTGTTGCGCCCCGACGGCAGGGTGCCGTTTGGCGACGGGAACTACCGGATTCTCGACGGCGACGGAACGTATGTCCTGCAAGGGGAGATCTCCCCGGTTTCGCCCACGGCCTTCGAGCCGGACTCGTGGGTGCCCGGATGTGGGCCGGTGGCGTGCGAGCTTGCGGACGAGATCAATCGGCAGCTCTACCGCACGACGGACTTAGCCGAGGCCGAGCGAATTGCGGCCGAGCGCGGCGGCCAGGCGGTCGCGACCGTCTCCCGGGAAGAACTCGTTCGGGAGGTGGAAGCCCTTCGGGACAAGGTTGGGACCCTCTCCTCCGACGCGGAAATCGGGATGCTGGGGCTCAATCGACTGCTCAGCCGGCGCAACCAGGTCCTCCAGCTCGCCAGCAACGTGATGTCGTCGCAGCACCAGACGGCGATGGGGATCATTGCGAATCTCAAGGTGTAGCCATGGCGGGCAGGGTGGAGGAGGCGGGGGTTCGGGGGGCGATTTCGGTCCTGTCGGAGCTTGGGCTGGCGGAAGCTGCGGGGTGGACGCCGGCCGAGCGGGCGGCGTTGCTGCGGCTCGGTCGGGCCGGGCTTCAGCGGGGTGACTGGGGCACGGCCTGCGGCCTGCTCGAATACGCGGCCCTGCTCGACCCGGATCGGCCCGACACCTGGGAACTGGTCGCCGGCGCACGAATGGCCGTGCGACGGTGGGCGGAGGCGTTGGCGGCGGCGGAGGTCGCCTGGGCGCTGGGGCGGACGTGGCGTCGCGCCACGCTCGCCGCGCTCTGCTGCGGGCGGCTCGGAATGACCGCCGAAGCGGAGCGTTGGCGGAAGGCGGCGCGGGACTGCGCCCCCGACGACGAAGAGGAGTATCGCCGCATGGAACGGGCGCTGGGAGACCAGGAGGTGCCGTCGTGAGCGTCGGGGTGGTGGGAAGCGTGTCGTCGGGCATGCCGGCCGAGGTGGTTTCGGCAGCGCCGGGGCCGACTTGGTCGGCGTCCGAACCCGGCTCCCGGACGGGCGATGTCGTCGCGGACCGCGCAGTCGAGCTGTTGATGGCGGACGAGGCCGAGTTGGCCGACGAGGGGGTGCGGGCGGCGGGGACGGCGGTGCGGCAGGCGGCGGCGCGGTGGGTCGAGCAGCGGGCGAAGATCCGCGAGATCCTGCGCCGGATCCACGAAGCCCAGGAGAACCGGTCCTGGTGGCAGAAGTTCTGCGACGCCTTCGGCTGGATCGGCAAGGTGCTCGGGGCGATCGGCGGTGCGGTCGCGGTGGCCGCCACGGCCGGCGCCGCCCTGCCGGCGGCCCTGACGATCGGCCTGACGGCCGGCGCGGGCGCCGCCGGGTTGACCTCGGCGCTGGGACGACTCGGCGTCGGATCGGCCGGCCGCGACGAGGCGAACCTCCTGGCCGACCGGATGCAGGAGGAGGGGAAGCTCGCGGAGGGGCAGGCGTACGAGCGCGAGAGCCGGGCGGTGGCCGAGGCGCTGGTGGCGGTCGAGTCGGCCATGCGGGATCAGGCGCTGCGGTGGCTCCGAAATGAGGAGGCGGGGCGCCGGCTTTCGGCGTCGGTCGTCCTGGATCGGTAGGACGGGGACGGAGCGTCGGGACCGGAGACGCCGGGCAGCACCCCGGCGGGTCCGGGGTCTGGGGTCGTTCGGGAGGAGGTGCGGAATGTCGATTGGGCGGATCGGATCGGCTGGAGCGGATTCCGCGTGGGTCGTCGCAGCGACCGACCCGGCGGCGGGCGGGACGTCGGAGGTCGAAACCGCCGCGTCGGACGTTTCGCTGGACGAAGTGGCGGAGGGGATGGTGGAGGCTGACCGGGAGCAGCGCATCGCGGCGCGCGCGGCGCGACGGGCGCTGGCCGAGGCGGCGCGGGGGGAGCGGCAGGCGGCGATCCGGGCGCAGCGCGAGGCGGCCTCGGACGTGTTCGGCTCGGCGATCGTTCAGGCCGTCCTCGGCGGCGTCACGGCGGTGGCCCAGGGTGTGGCGGCGATCGGTGCGGCGGGCACCGCGGCCGCCATCGGCGAAGGAGCGGCGGCCGCCGCGACGGTCTCGGCGCCCGCGTCGGCGGGGGTTCCCTGGCACCGCTGGGTCCAGATCGGGGCCGACTTGCTGCCGCATACCGTCCCGCTGTTCGACGAGCCGGCTCGCCGTGCCGAGGCCGATCGCCTTCGTGCGCAGGAGCACACCAACGAAGCCGGCTGGCTCGACGACCAGGCACGGCTGGCGGGTGACGACGCCGAGGCGGCGCGGGCGGCGGAGCGGTCGCACGCGGAGGCCCTCTCGCGAGCCGCCGACCTGGTCGAGCAGGGGCGGTCGATCGCCATCGGGCGTGAGGCGGGGTAGGGGTGTCGCCGAACGCGTGTCCAAGACAACTCGAACGGCAGTGGCGTACCCACCATCGGGCGTGGGGCGGGGTAGGGGTGTCGCCGAGCGGGGTTCGTTTCGGCGCGGGCGTGCGGTTGCGGGTTTCCCGCGAGCGCTGTCGCGGACGTCGCGGAAGCCCTGGCGCGCGGAGGCGTTCCGCCACGAGCGCGCCTCGCGCTCTTCTCCCGGTCGCGCCGCACCGACCCGCAGGGAATTCGGGCCGACGGATGCCGCTTGAACCGCCGACTGCAACCGGATAACAATCCTTCTTCGGTCCTGGACGCGGGCCGGGCCGGGAGTGCGCACGGCCGCGCCGAGACGACGGGATGGTCGTTCGGAAGAGAGGGGTCATGGCGCGCACAACGTTCGCGACGGTCGCCGTTCTGTTCGTTGCCGCGGCCTGGCCGAAGGAGGCCGGGGCGCAAACCGACTGGAAGGCCGATAGCACATTCTCCGTGCAGCTGCTCGAGCCGGTGCCTGGCCCGGGCAATTTTCTGTCGGTCAACGGGACGCAGATCGGCGAGGACTTCCTGATCACGGGAGGGTTCCTGGCGCACTACCAGTATCGGCCGTTCGTCCTGTACCGCTGCGAGCCCGGCACGGGGGGGACGGGGGAACCGGCCTGCGAGCTCGAGAGCGAGCCGATGGCATCGATCATCGAGCATCAGGTCGTTTCCGATTTCCTGTTCAGCGTCAGCTTCTTCAAGCTGTTCACCGCCGGGCTCGCCTTTCCCGTGACCTTCTGGCAGACGGGCAACCAGCTCCATATCGACAGCGGAACTTCCGCCGGCGATCTGCCGGCGACGATCGCGCCCGGCGACCTGCGCCTGCACCTCAAGTTCCGCCTCTTTCCGTTCCGGGAGGGTGACAAGGAAGGCTTCGGCCTGGCGGTCGAGCCGGTGATCACCGCGCCGCTCGGCCACCTCGTCGACGACATTCCGTCGCCCGAAGAGGACCGCACCGGCAGCTTCCTCGGTTCGGGCAACGTGACGGCGATGGGGCGGCTGGTGGCAGACTTTCGCCACGACCCGTTTCACGTCGCGGCGCAGATCGGGTATCGCTGGCGCGAGGAGGCCGAGTTCTACGCGCGGACGATCGGGCACCAGCTGGTCTATGGCGGCGCCTTCGGGTGGTGGCCGATCCGGGAGTTGGAGGTGGTGGTCGAGGCGTTCGGCTGGAACGGTTTCACGACGAAGCTCGACCAGTCCCCGGTGGAGATCGATGCGGCGGTCAAGTATCGATTCTGGGGACCGCTGGTGCTGACGGCCGGTGGCGGTCGCGGGATCATCGGCATGGGTGCCCCGGTGGCGCGGGCGTTCGTGGGCTTGGCCTACGAGCCGCCGCGTGAAATCGTCGTGGAGAGCCCCGACCGTGACGGCGACACCTACCCGAACGAGGACGACGGTTGTCCGGACGACCCGGAGGACTTCGACCAGTTCCAGGACGAGGATGGCTGCTCCGACCCGGACAACGACAACGATGGCGTGCTCGACGTCTACGACGCCTGCCCCATGGCGCCGGAGGATCGCGACGGTTTCGAGGACGAGGACGGTTGCGAGGACCTCGACCACGACAAGGACGGCATTCCGACGCCGGCGGACCAGTGCCCGGACCAGGCGGAGGATTTCGATGCGTTCCGGGATGAGGACGGGTGTCCCGAGCCGGACAACGACGAGGACACGCTGCCCGACGAGGCCGACGTTTGTCCGGACGACCCGGAGGACATGGACGGATTCCAGGACGACGACGGCTGTCCGGACCCGGACAACGACATGGACGGCGTCCTGGACCAGAGCGATCAATGCCCCGACGAACCGGAAACGCTCAACGGCACCGCGGACGAGGACGGGTGTCCCGACCGGGGACCGACGCTGGTCGTGGTGACGGCGACGCAGATCGAAATCAAGCAGCAGATCAACTTCGAGACCGATTCCGATCGGATCGTGGGGCAGCGTTCCTTCGACATCCTGAACGTGGTGGCGGGGGTGCTCCGGGCCAACCCGCACATCCGCATCGAGATCCAGGGCCACACCGACAACCGGGGCTCGCACGACCACAACATGGACCTTTCGCAGCGACGCGCGGAAAGCGTGCGCCGGTACCTGATCCAGCAAGGCATTGCGGCCGACCGGATGCAGGCGCGGGGTTACGGGCCGGACGTTCCGATCGAGGACAACCGCACGGCCCGCGGCCGGCAGAAGAACCGGCGGGTCGAGTTCCACATCCTTTCGGCCGCCGGGGGCGACATGGGCGAGTCGATGCCGGTGCCGCCGGCGGGGGAGGGTGTGGCGGGATCGCCGGAGTCGGCGGCGGGGGAGGGTGTGGCGGGATCGCCGGAGTCGGCGGCGGGGGAGGGTGCGGCGGGATCGCCGGAGTCGGTGTCAGCGGAGGGTGCGGCGGGATCGCCGGAGTCGCCGCCGCCCTCGATCCCGGAGGACATCGGGTTCTAGCCGGACGCCCCGGCACGGGAGGCAGGCATGATACGCAATCTCGGCACGCCGCTGGTGCTGGTCATCCTGCTCGGTTGCGGCAGCAACCCCTACGGCTACGCCCGCTACTATGTTCCGCTCGACGAAGAGGAAGCGTATGCCGCGCAGGCGGTCGAGCCCCCGTACACGGACGTGGTACGCGATCCGAGCGGTTTTGCCGACACCTTGATCGGCTGGTTCGGCGTGGTGCGCGAGGTGGTGCCGCAGGAGGACGGGTCGGTGCTGCTGCGGATGTCGCAGCGGCCGCACATCGAGCGGCACCTCTGCGCGGAGCGGTCCGAGTCGTCGTGTCGCGTCACGGTCTCGGAGCGTGATGCGGGGCCGTTCTCGGTCCGGTTGCGGCTTCGCTCGGGTCCCGATTCGGAGGGAGCCAATCGGGTCCAGCGCGAGTCGTTGATCAAGGTCTATGGGCGGCCCACCGGGGAGTACGACTCGACGGGCGGGCCGTTTCTCACGGTCGACTACTACCGCCACTGGCCGCGCGGGCAGTATCTCGACACCACGGCCCAGGCGCTGATGCGGCGTTGACGTGTTCTGCGGTCCGGCCGGTGCGTTCGTTCCCACCGGTCCGGCCGTCGCGCGGCGGCGCCGCCGGTTCCTGTGCCTTGCGGGCCCCGGGCTGGCGTGTTTTCTGGTCGGCGGTTGCGGCGCACCGTCCTCCTCGTGGCATTGCGAGAACCACGGAGCGGGCCGGCGCTGCGAGCGTCCCCTGCCGGTGTTGCCGGGCGACGGCTGGGATTGCTGGGTTGCGGGCGGGGACCTGGCCTGCGGTCGACCCGACTGGGGAGCGGGAGGGCCCGGCTGGTCCTGCGGCCGCTTCGGTGCTGCCACGGTCTGCCGCGCGGCCGGAGCCGCGCGGCCGCCGGAAGCCGCGCCCGACGGTTGGCAGGGACACGTGTCGGGGGGTCGGATCGTTGCCCGCTGGCGTCGAGCCGGCAACGCGCCGTGGCGCTGCGGCGGCGCGTCCTGCATGGAGCGCTGGCCGGATCGGCCGAGCGCCGACGAGTGGGAGTGCATCGAGGGGGACGGGCGGGTGCTCTGTCGCGGCCGCTACAACCGCGGGGTCGATCCCCGCTGGCGCTGTGTGCCCCTCGGCGGCCAGTTTCTCTGCGTCGATTTCGACCCGGACTACCCGGCGCCGGAAGACCCGACGGTCTGGAACTGCGTCTATGACGATTCGACCAAGCGCGGCCGGTTCTGTTCGTTGGAAAGACGCCCCCTCGGCCGGTGTCCGGGCCTGTCGGCGGCGGGGCGGTGCTGGCCGTTCGACCCCACGCCGGGCTGCTGGTTCGACGGGGACTGTCCGGCCGGGCGGGTCTGCCGGGTGGGGAAGTGCGTGGTGCGATGACGGGGCGAGTCCTCCTGCTGGCGGGCTGGTGCTGGGTGGGTTGCGGCGCGCCGGCCCGCCCCGTCTGCGGTCGGGTCGTCGACGAAGAGGGGCGGGCGGTGCCGGGGGCGACGGTGCGGGGGGGGGAAAAAGGCGGTGGCGGTCGCCGACGCGGAGGGATGGTTCTGTCTGCCCGACGGCCGGGACGCCATCCGGAGCGCTTCCGCGCCCGACCACTGCGCGGCGGAGGGAGTCGTCCCGGATGCGACCGGTTGGGCCCTCGTCGTTCTACGGCGGCAGCTCGCGGTGGCGTCGGTGTGGCGCGCGGGCTTCGATGCGCCGGTGCGGCTGCGAGCCGAACTGCGATGTCCGCTTCCGGGTCCCGCCACCTTCCGTTGGGACCAGCTGGAAGGTCTGTCGGTCGCCGATCGCGCCGACGGCTGGCGTTCCCCCGTGCTCGCGTTGCGCACCCACCCGCTGGCGGTGCGAACGCACCGTCCGGACGTGTTGTCGTTGAGCCCCGCGCAGGCTGGGCACTATCGGTTTCGCGTGACCGCCGAAGGCGGCGGTCGGGTGGTGCGGGCGGAAGCGGAGGTATGGTCGGCGGCGGCGACCGCCGGGCTGCTCAGCGTGCCGACCGACTCCGACGTCTTTGTCGACACGGGGCCCGAGGTCGCGGGTGGGGAGTGGCGGCTCGAGTCGTTTCCACCGGGATCGCGGGCCGGGCCGGTGCCCGTGGCGACCGCGGACGGACGTCCCGGCGTCTGGACCGTGCGGCTCGACCAACCCGGGCTGTACGCGTTGGTGGAAACGACAACGGGAACGCGGCTCGTCTTCGAAGTTGGACCGTGGGACTTGGTCCCGCGGGACTGCGATCGTCCGGAGTGTCATCCGGCGGAACAAGCGGCGTGGTCGGCGACCCGGCACGCGCGCGCGCTTCACGCGCGGATCGACACGGCGTCCTCGAAGGGCCCGTTCGGCGATTCCTGTCTGGCCTGCCACACCGTCGGCTGGGATCCCGGGGGCGACAACGGCGGTTTCGACGACGTGGCGCGGGAAACGGGGACGTTCGTGCACGATGCCTGGCCGGGCGGCGCGGCCGCGCTGCCGCGCGACCGCGAGCGGGTGGCGAACGTCTGGTGCCTGGCCTGCCACGGTCCCGGCCGGCTTCCCGAGCACGGCAAGAGGCCGATGGTGGTGCGCGCCGGCGTCTGCGCGCGGTGCCACGACCGTCCGCCCGAGGGGGCGCAGGTGGCGGAGTGGCGGGAGAGCCGGATGGCGACGCCGGTGACCGATCCGGCGTTGGCTGCGGCGTCGTGTGCCGGATGCCACACGGCACAGGGGGCGGTGGCGCGTTTGCGGGGGCGGCTGGTGTCGGACGTGCCGCCGGAGTTGGCCGAGCCGGTGACGTGCGCGGTGTGCCACGTGGCGCACACGACCGAGCCGCGGCTGTTGCGCACCCAGGGGACGGCCGCGACCGTTTCCGGGGTGCTGTTCGAGGTTGGCCGTGCGCGGGTTTGCGTCGGCTGTCATCAGGCCGACGACCGTGCGGACGGGGCGGCCGAGGCCGAGCGGCGCCTGCCGGAGGCGCCGCAGACCGAGGTGCTGTTCGGCGCCGGCGCGTTCGGGGCCGCGGGCCGGCCGTGGCGAACGACGGCGGACCTGTGTGTCGATTGCCACATGGTGCGCTGTCTGGACTGCCATGCCGATGTTGGACGGCGGCGCGGCGGCCACACGTTCCGGGCGATGCCGCCGCTCGAGCTTGCGCCGCAGGACTGCGACGGCGACGGCCGCATTCTGCGGTTGGCCGACGAGGTGGCGGCGTGCCTTGCGCGGCTCGAGGCGGCGGTGCGGGAAGAGCTGGGTGCGCTTCCGGGCTGCGCGGGGGCCGTGCCGGGGCGCGATGGACGGCGGCTCGTGCCGGTCGGACCGGCGGGCGAGCGGATGCCGGCATGCGAGGCGGAGTGGAGGCGACCGGAGCGGACGCCGCTGTACCGGGTCGTGCACGACTGGGCGTTGATCGCGCGCGACGGCAGCGCCGGGGCCCACAACCCGCCCTTCGTGATCGCGGTGCTGCGCGCTGCGCTCCGGCAGCTCGGGCGGTAGGGGGATCGCTTCCGCGGCGCGGGCAGCGCCGACGGAGTGCTGCGCGCCGCGCTCCGGCAGATCGGGGGGAAGGGGAGACCGTCGCGCCCGCCGCGGGTGCGGGTTTCGGCTTGCCTCCGGGCGGCGCGGCGGGTGCGGGATGCCCTACGGTCGGGCGGTCGGGCCGGCGGCGGCGTGCGCCGCCAGCTCGGCGCGGCGGGCGAAGTCGATCGCTTCGGCGAGCAGGCGGATCGACTCCTGCGGCGCGTGGAACCCGCGGCTGTTCTCCGAGAAGGCGAAGTCCCACCGCAGGAACGCGCGCCGGAACAGCCGGTGGAATTCGTCGAGGGCGGCGTCGGGGGCGCCGCGGCGGCGGGCCGCCGCGGCGGCGTCGAGGGCGTCGTCGAGGGCACGGGCGGTGCGGGCGAGCAGCGTGGTCGTGCGCTCCTGCGTGTCCCGCACGGCGGCGCGCAGGTCTTCCGCGGCCCGGTCGTGGCAGGGTCCGCAGGCTCGCTCCGGGTCGGCCAGGGGTGATCGAACCTGGTGGTCCGAGATCCGGGCTGCGCCGTGGCGCCGGCGGGGCATGTGGCAGTCGGCGCAGGCGACGCCGGCCGCGGCGTGAATCCCGGCGGACCAGGCTTCGAAGTCGGGGTGGTCCACCTTGGCCAGCGGGGTTCCCGTCTCCGGTTGCTCCCACTCCGCGTTCGGCTCGGTGTCGCAGGCCGCCTCGAGGTCCTCGAAGCGTTCCCCGCGCCCCCACGGCAGCTCGATCGTCTTCTCGACGCCGCGCAGGTGGTACTCGCTGTGACACTGGGCGCAGACCCAGGAGCGGAGCTGTTGGCGGTCGGCCGCGGTGGGATCGAGACCCCGCGCGCGCAGAGCGTCGAGCAGCCAGGGCCGCGTGAGGACGAGATCGCCGGTGGCGGCGTCATGGCAGTCGGCGCAGCCCACCGGGTGGGCCAATCCGTGTACCGCGCGCAGTTCGGGCAGGCGGGCGGTGTAGAACGCCTCCGGGCCGAGGCGGTGCAGCAGTCGCGGGACATCGCTGGACTTGCATGCCGCGCAAGCCGCCGGTTTGTCGGTGCCGAGGCGGCGGCTGTCCTCGAGGCGGCGGAGGGCCAGGGCGTGTCCGCTCTCCTCGTCCCATGCGGCGGCGAACGAGCTCCCGGCGTACAGGCGAGCGAGCTCGGGAAACTCCGCCAGCCTCGGCCGGGGGGCGGATCCCGCCCACGGTCCGTGCGTCCGATCGTCTTTCTGGTCGTCCCCTGCAGCGGTGCGCCGCCAGGCGGCGACGTGTTCGGGCGCGTTCGGGCGCCAGGCGTCGCTGTCGGGTTCGAAGTCGGCCAGTTCGACGACCCGGCGGGCGGTGCCGGAGGCCGCGGGCGAGCCGTCGTCCGCCAGGGCGAGCAAGGCGGCGAGGCCGGCTGCGAGGGCGCCGAGCGGGGCGGCCGCGAAGACGAGGAGGTGGCGGTTCCTTCGAGGGCGAGCCGGGACACGGCGGCGCGCTTCCTTCGAGCGCGGTGATGCCATCGCGGGGACGGTTCGGTCAACCGGGATCGGGAGGCTCTCGCGAGCCGCGTGGGAAGGCGGCACGCCGGTCCACCGGTCAGGAGGGACAGGCTCCCGAGACGCCGTCGCAGCGGCCGACCGATGCGTCGGTGGGGAGTCCCGGGTCGTACGCGCCGAAGTTCTGGCAGCAGGCGCCGGCCGCCACGCAGCAGGCGGCGCTGTAGTAGTAGGATCCGTCGTCGCAGCCGGGTGGCCGCTCCGCGGTCTCCTCGCACGCGCCCCACCGGCCGTCCGGGCGGCACGTCTGGCGGCCCCACGAGCAGTAGGTCGGGGTGTCGCACCAGCGGAACGCGCCCGGGACGCAGCAGATCGAGGTGCAGGCGGGGTTGAGGGCGGCGCAGCCGGCGTACGTGCAGCAGTCGGTGTCGCTGCAATCGGTGCGGCCATCGCAGTCGTCGTCCTCGAGATTGCCGCACTGTTCCGGGGTGCAACAGAACGGGAGGCATTGCAGGTCGCGGCAGTCCGTGCGGCCGTCGCAGTCGTTGTCGAGGCCGTCGTTGCAGACGAGGGGGCCCATCTCGACGGCGAGGCAGGGATCGTCGCAACGTTCATCGACCACCGTGTCGCAGTTGTTGTCCCGTCCGTCGTCGCAGATTTCCTCGGTGCAGCACGGTGGACAGTCGGCATCCACACAGTCCACGGAGCCGTCGCAGTCGTTGTCGAGGCCGTCGTTGCAGATTGTCTCGCCGCCCATCTCCGTCGGCTCGCAGGCG
>Ga0068707_1000165_pt1 | contig 37787 bp, 30 predicted proteins | sample YNPNPMetaG_FD_66600 | JGI IMG/M metagenome (GOLD analysis project Ga0068707, IMG submission 66600) | Anoxygenic and chlorotrophic microbial mat microbial communities from Yellowstone National Park, USA - YNP NP MetaG | ecosystem: Environmental > Aquatic > Thermal springs > Hot (42-90C) >... | reverse complement strand
GCAGTCTGGCACTCCCAGTATCTATACTACCCGAACCGGACACAAGGTGCGCGTAGCTGCACGCGAGCATACGGTCATTGTAGTCGGCTACACTGCCGAGACAATTATCGTAGTAGATGGTGCACTGACCTATGGGCGTGCCACGCAAAATTTTCTTGAATCCTGGAATGTTTTGGACAATATGGCTATTGTGCTGGCTGAATAAGTTGCCCCAGCAGGATAGATAACCCTGCCATGCTATAATTGTTTTACGTGAGTGGCATTAACGAACTCTACAATAGGCTCAAGCGCATTTTTTAACCTTACCAAATTCACAAAACCATTGAATTCTTCATGCCTGAATAGGGATAGTATGCAGACACGCCAAATCGCTTTGTTACGCCCCCAACAGATCAAAGCTGAACTGCAACGTTGTCCGTTGGCTTTTTTGCCGCTTGGACCGCTCGAGTGGCATGGTCCTCATTTACCCTTTGGCACCGACCCGTTGTATGCTGAACGCATCGCACTGGCAGCCGCTGAACAAACCAAAGGGCTGGTGTTTCCAACCCTCTATATGGGCACTGAGCGCGAGCGTACACCGCAAACGCTTGCATCCATAGGGCTGGAACCACAAAACTATGTGATTGGCATGGACTTTCCTGCCAACACACTGCCCAGCGGCTACGCCTATGAAGAAGTGTTTGCGTTGGTTGTGCGCGAGCATCTGCGTCTGATACTCAAAATGGGCTTCCGCTGGATCGTTATCATCAGTGGACACGGTGCTACCAACCATTTAAAGGTATTACACCGTCTGGTCGCAGAATTTAATGCCGAAAGCTCAGCACGTTTTCTCCTGATTGCACCTTTCCCGCGAGACGAGGATGGCATTGAACGTGTCGGGCACGCTGACCGCATCGAAACCAGCTTGATGCTGGCAGAACACCCTGAACTGGTTGACCTTGACGCTCTGCCACCGCTTCCATCACCGCTTAGAAACACAGACTACGCCATTGTGGACTATTTGACCTTTGAGGGACAACCCACTTCAGACCGAACTGTACGACCCAAGTTTGATCCACGTCAGGCAACAGCAGAAGATGGGCAGACCATGGTAAAACAGGTGATTGCGAACATCGTTCAGCAAGTTAACCAATGGATACAAAATAACAGCTAATGTCAAAAGAGGAAAGAAACTATCATGAGCGAGCAATCTTTCGGTCGCGTTGACTTAGAAAAAGCCCGCCGTGCGCTGGAAGCCATGCGTAAGCGCTATATCGAAGATCCGCGCACCCGTACGGTCACCCTTCGCGCTACGGCAAAGCTGGTCAAAGACGCATATCTTGAGGGACGAATTGGGCGCTTCAACTTTACCGCCGATGAACCGCCAGAACGCGGCGGCGATGACCGTGCGCCCAGCCCATTGGAATTTTTCCTCATCGGTGCTGCATTCTGAATGGTCTCACAAGTGGCGCAGTTTGCACCCGAATATGACGTCATCCTCGAAGATGTCAGCGTGGATTTACGCGCTACCTTTGATTCATCTGCCAAATACAATCTTTCAGATCATCCTACCGCTTTTCAAAAGGTAGCGATTAAGCTCTATGTGCGCAGTCCATCGCCTCTGACGCAAATCAACAGGCTGATTGCGCACGCCGAAAAAGGCTGTCATGCCGCTCAATCCCTGCGCAACCCGGTCGAAGTAATCTTCGAAGCACAGGTGAACGGTACAGCAATGGCATAACAAAAAAAGAACTATTTACACCAGCGCCATGCGGCTTCAAAGGCTTTTGTGCCATTGGCAAGATGACTGCCTTGAAATAACCATTCCATTTGATCGACGGGGTTTTGTACGGCGGTTATCACAATTCGCTCGCCTGGCAAAACCTCGTTGTTAAAATTGATTTGTAGTGATTCCAGTTTCTGGGTGCGATATTCCTCCAGCGAGAAACAATCGCTGATCCACTCAATATAGCGTCCGTTGTTAACGTGCCCCATGACATCCACTGCGCTGTACCCGGCTTCAAGTGTAGCCACTTCTTTCATCCCTTCGGGAAGAGCGATCTTCTCCAGCAAATCTGTCATAGCATGCAACCCGCTGTTGTCCGGCAATCGCCCGCGAAACACCTGCGGGAGCAGCATCTTGCGGACATGCGGGTCAATCAATACCCATGCAGAGGTTGCCAGTGCATACAGCGCCCCATCTGGACGCATCACTTTGAAATCGCGATAGAAAAACACCTTTTGCTGGACACCTTTGGGCCAGGTCTCGATTACCACTGTCTCACGGATCTTTGGAAAGTCAAAGAAACGCATCTTCATCCGGGAAAGAACCCAGATCATCCCTTCGCTCATCATTCGTTCAAATTCATAGCCCAATTGTGCAGCGTGTTCTGATGCCGCCGCCGTCATCACCTGAAAGAAAGTGGCTGGCTTCCAGAAGCCGGCAAAATCTGCTTCGTAAGCTTTGACGCGAGTTTCCTCCCGCCAGACGGGAATGCTGTTCATTGTTAACCTCCTCCATTAAAATCATACCAGGGCAGAATTATAACAAGCTTGAGGAGGCTTTTCTGTGTTCCAGCAAATCAGCATAGGGTTAATTACTCACTGCGTGATCGTTGCAAATCTGTAATAAACTGTAGTTCAAAACCACTTGAAATTTGCTGGAATTGTCATAAAATCAAGTTAGAAAAAAGAGGGTTTTTGACATCGTAAAGACAAACAATGTATAGCTAGGGGAAGCTATTAGTTTTTTATGATGCCCTCAATAATTTTTATTACAACAAGCCGCAACGGGGGGTACTCGGGATATTGTGTTGTTATAAGCAAGTTAAGCTGCGGCAGCAAATTGAAATCAAATCAGCATCATTGATTCCCTTCCCTGCCATAGAAAGGAGGTGATATCTGAGTTTTCTCTTTATGCTCTTAATAGCCCATCAAATCCTAAGATAATTCGGAGGGTAGTATGAAAAAAAGTGTTTTGATTCCAGTAGTGGTTTTGGTTTTGCTGTTCAGTCTGGTGGGAGCTGTCACTGCCATTACCAATGGACAGCCGGACAATGAACGACACCCATACGTAGGACTGTTGGTTTTTGACAGCGAGGAGTGCGGTGGTGGCCCATGCTGGCGTTGCAGTGGCTCTTTGATTACTCCAACTCTAGTACTGACTGCCGGACACTGCACCGACGGCGCAACCGCAGCGCGCGTCTGGTTTTATGAAGACGTGACCTACGCCCATGTACCATACCCGCTCTATCCATACGGCGGCGAGGGTAGCGGAGCAACTGAAGGTGTGCCTTACACCAACCCAGACTATCGGAGTGCCGAGAATCCTTATGGCGGCGGCAATGGATTGCCCGCTTTCTCCTACCGAGATGTCGGGGTTGTCGTGCTAAATGAACCCGTTTACATGGACACCTATGCCGCGCTTCCCAACCCTGGTCTTGTAGATACGCTCAAGAACAAAACCAAACTGGATCTGGTAGGTTACGGCGTGCAGGAACAGGTTCACGGTGGTGGACCTCCATATTGGACTGGGCTCAGGATTCGCCTCTACGCCCCAAGCGAGTTGGTCTCTGGCAATTTCGTACATAGCGCCGAATACATGCGCATTGCTCTGAACCCCGGAGGCGGCTCTGGCGGCACCTGCTTTGGCGACTCTGGCGGTCCGATCCTGCTGCGTGATTCAACTACCGTCTTGGCGGTTAACTCATACGTGACCAACAGCAACTGCGCTGGCGTTGGCTATTCAGCCCGCGTGGACGTCCCCGAGGTCATGGAGTGGATCGAGAGCTTCATGGAGTAGATCGAACCATGCAAAAAGCAACTGGAGCTGTCTTTGAGGGACTGTTCCAGTTGCTTTATTCAGTTAGGTAGAAACTCACTTCATAGAGCATGGGAACGCTCTATCATCGTGATGCCTTCTGACGGACAAATGCCAACGCACAACCCACACCCATCACATCTCACCACATCTACAACAGCCTTTTTATCCTGCATAAACAACGCCTCAAAACCACCCGAGTCACATGCTGTAACACACAATCCACACCCATTGCAACGGTTGGGGTCAACATATGCCAACAGCTTTATACTCAAATCAAGCTCCGGGTAATAACGAAGTTGCGGCAATGCCTTGCCCACCAACTCGGAAACCGATGCAAAGCCATGTGAGTCCAGGTAATCGTTCAGTCCTTTTGTTAACCATTCAATGGACTTAAAGCCATTCCACATCACAGCCGTGGCAAGCTCAACCAGCGAAGCCCCAACGGAGATATACTCAGCGGCATCCTGCCACTTGCTAATCCCCCCACAGCCCACCAGTGGAACATTCACGGTGCGGGCAATACTGGCAACACACCGCAACGAAACCGGCTTTAGCCCTGGACCGCTATAACCACCAAAAATGCCGATCCCGCCCACCGTAGGCAGCGGCGCCAGCTTTTCCAGATCAATACCCGCCAAAGCCGAGAGCGTATTGGTCGCAGTAATGGCATCACCGCCGGCATCTTTTGCTACTTTTGCAATCAATGTGATGTCCGTAACATTTGGCGTGAGCTTGATCCATAAAGGCAAACTCGTTGCCTCTCGCACCCAACCCACCACCATCGCCAGCGATTCCGGATCCTGCCCAAGCTGGGCACCACGCGCCCCATGTGCAAAGTTGGGACAGCTCACGTTTACTTCAAATGCGTTCACCCCGTGTGGTTCCAGTGCATAAACAACACGCTGCCAGTCCTTCGGGTTGCCGCCACCCATGATATTAGCAATAATTGGACGATCGGGAAATTCATCCCGAATACTTTTGAGTTCATCAACCCACTGCTCAAGGGTTAAACTGGTGATCAACTCGATATTGACCATGCCCTTTTTATCCCGGCCATCCTTAATGATGTGGAGACGAGGGCTCGGATAATTAGTGGGCTGCAATCCGACAGTTTTCAGCACCGCGCCGCCCCAGCCGGCTCGGAAGGCTTTTTTGATCATGTGGGCGTTTGTTGTACAGGGCGATGATGCAACCAGAAAGGGATTGGGAAATGTAATACCGGTAAATTGGGTTTCTAAAATGGCCATGATTCCTCCAAAAACGCCATCACACCAAAAAGGCTCGCAAAAACATTGCAATATTTCAATCCCCTCTGACACAGCGCAAAGTAATGAAACACTTAGTTTTACTTGAATGACTTTAACATAAAAAAATGACAGTGTCAATCATTCAGGAGGGAGAGTTTTGAAAAATAAAACCCTCCCATATATGGCGGTAAAATGACACATTTTTCTAGATATACGTTGGTTATGATTTTTTCAACACCCGCCAGAAGGAATAAAAAGAGTCTGAACGATATATATTTGCAACCCGTTGTGACTTCAGCACAGTTAGTATCGGCGCAGCCTTTTCCACCTGATAATTGATTTATGCACCGCAATGAAACTCCTGACGTACGAACGTTTCAAAAGCGATATCTTGAGGTAAGATAACAAGTATCAAGTTCTTTTGCAACATCAGATAGTGGAGTCCAATTTTCTCTTAGCCCGATAATATGCAATGTAACGCTTACCCGCCGGATCGCGGTTGCATAAAAAGTCCATCGCGCGCACGGTCTCTACTAAGCCAGACGTATGAGGGTCAACCAAAGCTGCATCCAATCCATAAGGAATTGCGCCAATCAAATAGGCAAGGTCAATCACCGTGTGATCTGGCATCCCATAGCCGGCATTACCAATACCCAGAATGGTGGTAACACAAAGGTCATTGTGGAAAGCCACCAAGGTGTTTAAAGCCAGTTCAAACGTCCCCGGTCCAGTCGCTACAGCCAGGCACATCGCATCCATCACAATATTCTCACGAGGAATACCCACCCCCAGCGCCGCCTCCAGAATGATGCGCGCCTCAAACAGACGTTCTTCCACCGTCATTGGTAATCCACGACCACGCCCCATAGGCATCCCAATAATCGCCGCCCGATATTTTTGGGCAATTGGGAGTAGATTCTCTAACACGTCTTCTTCAGCACTGACCGAATTGATCAATGCTTTGTACGGCCGAATCTCCTGGAGAGCAGCCTCCAATGCTTGCGGGTCGCGCGAATCCAGTGAGATAGGACAGCCAACCTCATCAGTAATACGGCGAGCAATGCGCGGTAAAAGATCTACCTCATTCAACCCTGGATGATTGACCAGAATATCTACCATGTCCATGCCAACCGCCTGCCCAAAGCGAGCCAGTTCCACTAAACCATCCAGATTACCATCAAGTAATTGATCGAGTATATCCGCCTTTTGATCCATCACCCGCAACTGATCATTGATCAACAGGGTGGGCAAACCGGAACCAAAAGCAATCGTACCCTGTGGAGAAGAAAGCGTTGTTTTCATCTCAGCAAAACCTAAAACGGTCCAGCAAACTTTCCGAGTCCAAATGCAACGTAACAAACAACCGATGCCAAAAAGAAAATGGCGAAGAACACCATCAAAGCATAATCTTTCCAGCCAAGTGTGGTTTCATGAAGGTATGTGCGATTCGGGCTTCCAGAAAATGCTTTTGATTGTAATACAACCTCTAATTGTTGAGACTTAACCATTGCGCCCAAGATCAAAGGGACAGCAACTTTTGCATATACTGTCACGCGCTTAGCAGGACCCATTTTCTCCAATGCCAGACCACGCAGCCGCTGGGCTTCAATAATTGTACTGATTTCCTGAAAAAGCAATGGGAAAAAGCGCAAAGTGGCAGAGAAAATGAAAGCAATTTTGTAAGGAATCCGAGCCCGCACCATTCCCACAATCATGCTATCCACGTCGGTCGTGAATACACCCAACGGCACTACAAGTGTAAGCGTAAGAGTTTTGAAGATGACATTAAACCCATACATTAACCCTTCAACTGTCATACGACCTCCCCCAATCAGCCACCAATGCTGAGGGAAAGAGAAAACCGGTGTCAATTCAGCTTTTCCTGTCAAAGCTTTTACTTGATCAATGTTAAAAAATCCATGCGTCAGTAACAAGAGAAGGTAAAAAGGTAACAGAATGGTGATCACCAAGCGAATGTACTTAAACTTAACCCCCACAGCAAGGGATGCCGCAATAATCAAGAGAGCTAGAATTGCTTGCATGGCAACACTCTCCCATAGGAAAGCCACAACCGTGATCACCGCCATCATAAACATTTTGGGGCGGAAGTCCAGCGCAGTAAAAAATGAATCGCGTTCAACGGTTTGAAACTTAATAGTGCTCATGCATACCTCCCATGATTAGAACAATGAAAACAACTTGCCACTTCCTCAGGCGTCAACAATTCGGGAATGGGTTGCAGCTGCAAGGTTGCAATTTCCCTTGAAAGGATCACAGCTTGTGGCGGAGATAGGTAAGTGGCGCGCAATAGATCAACTGCGTGATATGCTTTACGGATTGGAGCATCCATTAAGACCGTGCCTTTGCCCATCACAATTACACGCTCAGCAAACTCTGGCATCAAATAGAGATGATGCGTGATTACTATCACCGTTTTGCCCATCTTGTGTAACTTGCGGCTGATTTCAAGAATATATTGTGCACCGCGATAATCCTGTCCGGTGGTTGGTTCATCAAAAATAATAATTTCTGGCTTCATGGCAAGAATGGCAGCGATTACCACACGTGCCCGATCACCTTTGGGCAAAGAAAGAGGATGTTGCGAACGAAACTCCAGCAAACCCATTGCTTTCAGACTTTCCACTGTTCTTAACTCAACTTCCTCTTTGCTATAGCCAAGATTTCTCAATGCAAATGCAACCTCATCACCGACCGTTGAATTAAAAATTTGATTATCAGGGTTCTGAGCAACATACCCAATACGTCGAGCCAAATCGCTGACAGAAAGTTCGCGAGTATCCACTCCGCCTACTTTTACAACGCCTTCGGTGGGTTTCAGTAAATTCAAAAAGTGTTTGACCAGTGTGCTTTTACCAGCACCGTTCTGCCCAATAATCAGCACATATTCCCCTTCAAAAATATCAAGAGAAACATCATGAATTGCTTTCGTTCCATCTGGATAAATGTGAGTGAGATTTTGAACAGACAAGAGCGGTTCTCCATCATGATGAGAAATTTCGGAAAATGTCTCAGGCGGATTAAACTTACAGCCTTGTAGAACTCGCGGCAGCATGTTCACCCCTTGTTCCAGTTGCACGGGAATTCTGGGAACAGGAATCTCCTTCTTCTGAATCAGATAAAATGTAGTTGCCGCTTGTGGAGGGCGAAGATCATTGTTCACCAAAAGATCAACTTCCGCGTACACCTGATCCGGTGTACCGAGCGCAACTATTTCCCCTTTGGACAACAAAACAATTCGATCTGCAAATTCAGCCATCTCTTCTGCAGCATGGCTTGCCATTACAATTGTCATCCCCAATTCTTTGTTCAAGGCTCGAACAGTTGCAAATACCTCCTGAGTACCAACAGGGTCTAGCTGAGAAGTGGGCTCATCTAATACCAGCAAGCTGGGCTGAACCGCTAGAGCGGCTGCGATTGCAAGACGCTGTTTTTGCCCACCGGACAACTCCACTGGGTGCTTTTTCTCCATACCTTCCAGACGCACAGCTTGCAAGACTTTGGGGATACGGCGAAGGATCTCTTCACGTGGAATACGCAAGTTTTCCAACGCAAAGGCAATTTCGTTTTCCACTGAGGTGGCAATTAATTGGGTTTCAGGATCATCAAATACACAACCAACCAACGCTGCCATTTCACTAATAGGATGATCGACAGTATCCAGACCCTTAATTTTTATCGAGCCAAAGAAACGTCCACCGTAAAACTGGGGGACTATCCCATTTAAAGCAAGACACAATGTAGTTTTACCAGCACCTGTTGGTCCAATGATTCCTAAAAATTCTCCCTTATGAATCTCTAGAGAGATGTTGCTCAAAACAAAATTACTGGAACGCGGATACTGATAAGAAACTTTATCAAGTATAGCAATAGGTTCACTCATGAATACTCCATTCAAAAGCCCTCAGATTACAGTTGGACGCCCGTTCGAGGCTCGGGCGTCCAACAAACAAATAAGTAGTTTAGTAGGTGGCGTGGGCTGGTTTGACCAAACCAATTGCGCGCAACCCCACGATGACGCCGGCACCAATTACAGCGCCAATCAAACAGCGGGAGAGGTATTCAATTGGAATAAGTCCTGCCAGCAATTGCCAAACCTCCTCTGGCCAGTTGAACATGTGGTAAGTGATGGCAGTCTGAGCAACGTGGCTCACTGCAAAACTGGCAAATGTGCCCAGAAAAGCGCCCAAAGCCACCAAACCGGCATTTTTGCTGGCAATCCACTTTGCAAACAGGATACGTGTAGGCAGTAAATATAGCAAAATACCCACCCACGCAACGAGATAGCCCAAAAGCACCCACAATGGGCTGACGCCGTTAATGAATAACGCGCGTCCGGCATAGTATAGTGAAGACAGAATCGCCAGAATGCCTGGTATCAACCACCAACCTCTGCGCTTGTCACCAGTGACCATACATCCTGCGGCAAAGCTGGCAACAATCGCACCATAAACAGAGACTGGAGCTACTCCGGCGGTATGGGGCGCAATGAATACGCCAATCAGAGTGCCAATGCCGCTAGCAACTGCGCCAGCAATTGGACCAAGCACCCATCCTACCAGACTAAACACCCCCTGACTCATCGGAAACGAGCCGCCCGAAGCCATGACAACCGAGAAGGGAATAAAAGCCAACGCTGCTACAACCGCTGCCAACACCACAATGTAGGCAACCGGTGTTCCATCAATAGAAGCCCCTCCCAAAAATTCAACTTTTCGTTCTTGTCCTGCTGGAATATTGGACATCGCAATATCCTCCTCAAAAAATTAAGTTTGTTTCAAAAATATTTTGATCATGGGTAACAGATAGAGCTTGATATTGTTCAGCGCGCGCACCTCCTTTCCATTTCTGCAGTCTAATCAGGATTTCCAACAGATCTAACCGGTTAAGAACAGAATCTCAAGACCCTCTCGTCCATCACAGGAAATCTTGAAACCCGAGTCAATCTCCTTTAGCGGCAAGAGCTTATCATTCAACAACGCGGAACAAACCCTAAGCCCATAGATAACCAATTCCACCCGCCCAATAACAGGGCTGACCCGAACCCTCATTGAATCGGATTTACAAACGTATTCCACATGCACAGGTGGACGGTCTTCATCCTCAATCGTCAGATATTTCTTCCCTCGAGGGTAATAGAGCTCAAGCGTTAGTGGATCAAGGGCCTTTTGATCCACATAATCCATCTCTGGACCCAAGGGTAAAATGCTACCACGCTTGATCCACAACGGAATCACGTCTAGCGATGCTTCAACCTTGATCCAGCGCCCTCCTTTACAGAGGTGCTTTTTCCAGAAATCCACCCAGTCCCCTGGCGGTAGATAAACAGGAATACACCCGATTCGATTGGTCACAGGCGCGACCAGAAAAGCCGATCCAAACAAATACTGCGTATCAATGTTATAAGTATTCCGATCATGTTGGTATTCCAGTACAAGAGGGCGCACCATTGGCAAACCTTTGCGACTGGATTGGACAGCCTCCGTGTATATATAAGGCAACAGCCGATACCGCAGTCTCAGATAGTCCTTGGCAATCTGGCTGACTCGCTCCCCATACCACCATGGCTCACGCGGCTGCTTCCCATGTGCGCGCAGGTGAGATGAAAATACCCCAAACTGTAACCAACGAACATAGACCTCTGCATCCAGTGGATAATCAATGACACTACTGGTATCAAAAGCTTGAGGCGGATAGTCAAAGCCGCCTACATCATGACCACAAAACGGTACTCCCGACATTCCATAGCTGAGCAAACCGCGAATCTGACATGCCATCTGATCCAAGCTGGCATAACTATCCCCGCCCCACTGAACGGGATAACGCTGAGAACCGGCGTAAGCAGAACGCCCCCAGACCAGACCTCGTCCCTGCCGCCGACGAGTTAATTCAAAAACCGTGCGATTATACAGCAGTGGGTAGAGATTATGCATCTCCAAGCCACTTCTCCCATCCGCATACACAGCATCTACTGGTGCCTGCTCACCAAAATCTGTCTTAAAGACAGCCACCCCCATAGCCATCAGGTTTTCCAGAATGGACTGAAACCAGGCAATCGCTTCTGGATTGGTGAAGTCTACTGCATAAAGTTCCGTACCACTGAAGGGTTCCTTAACAGGGCTAGGGGTACCTTCCGCTCGTTTTATCAGATAGCCTCTTGCTTGTGCTTCTTTACATACAAGACTGCCTTCCGGCAAATAGGGATGAATCCATAAACAGGTGCGTATTCCCTGCTCTTTTAAGAGGCGGATCATCCCTTCAGGATCAGGAAAATTGAATTTATCCCATTCAAAGGTTGTCCAAGGTCCTTCTCCCATCCACCATGGATCCAGCGAAATCACATCGCATGGAAATCCTCTTTCCCTAAGCTCTGCCGCTATGCCTTCTACTTCCCGTTGACTCTTATATCCACAACGCGAAAGCCAAAAGCCGAAAGACCATTTCGGCGGTACTGGAGCGTGCCCGGTCAGATCAGCATAACGGCGTAAAATATCCTTAAACTTTGGCCCATAAATCAGGAAATAATCCAGTTCATCAGCCAGCACATGAAACGTATAAGAAAGCGCCGACTCGCTCCCAATTCGAAAGACTATCGGGCAGGTAGTATGTACGAAAACACCATATCCTCTGGAACTCATCCAGAATGGAACATTCTTGTACGAGCGATAACTGCTGACATTGCCACAGTCTACTGCCCAGGAAACAAATTCCTGCCCCCATTTGTTCAGTGAGGTAAATTTTTCGTCAAATCCATACAATGCCTCACCCGGCGAAACGGCAATGCTTTCTACCACATTGAGCAAGCCATTCTGCTCATTAAAGCCAATTGGCGGCACCTCATAAGCAGGACCATAACATCGGTCTGCTATCTGTTGCTCAAAGAAGGGTTGCTTACTTTCGGCTCTATCATACACTTTCATTTGCCAGGGTTCGCGTGGAAAATCCACTATAAGACGCTTAGTATATAACCGCAAAAAACTCTCGGATTCTTGCAAATGAAATAGCGGAGCTTCCCAGTGATCCTGAACCAGGATATCACTTGGACGTTCCATAATGCATCCCTGCCGCATTCGAAGACGCAACACATCGGGAAAGATAACCTCAACTCTCAGGTGAACTGGTTTTTCTTTTCCCCATTTAGCTGTTAAACACTCAAATTCGACGCCGTTGGGAAGAGTAAAAAAGTTTTGATATTTCCGAATGAATGGCAATGGGTAATATAACTGTGTGAAATCAAGAGCTCGCACAAAGGATTGCCATTCAACCAAGCGAATCATACACTAACCCTTTTTCGCTTGCTCAACTGAGGAATGCTCTCTTCGGGGTTATTCAATATGTTCCATATAACGGTAGCAACTGCGCCTACCAGACAGGCATCTTGGTGATAACAGGAAGACACAATTTGACATGCGTCACGCTGCCATTTCATGGTACGCTCATCTACCTCTGCGCGAATAACTGGATAGAGAAAATCAAAAAACTGACTCAGGGGCCCACCCAAAATAACAAATTCTGGATTCAGCAAGTTGATCAGGCTGGCTATTCCAATCCCCATCCAGTGTCCTGCCTCGCGCAACGCGTCCAAAACCACAGCATCACCTTGTTGGGCAGCTTGAACAACTAGGCGCCAAGAAAGTTGCCCAGCCGCGCTCCAATCATTCAGGATAGAAGAATGACCTGCATCAAGACGTTCCCGGATACGGCGAAAAATAGATCGCTGGTTCACAAGTGTATTCCAGCATCCAATGTTACCGCAAGCACATCTTTCACCATTTGGATCAAGCGTAATGTGCCCAACTTCACCAGCCAGTCCAAGTCCTCCTGGTACAACGTCCTCATTAACCATAATTCCACCACTAATACCCAAACCCCAACTGATATACACGGTTAAAACTGACTCCCTGGATGTTCCAAAATAGCAGTCACCTAATGCAGACATATGAGCTTCATTGCCTGTAAAAAAGCGAATATCTGGACAATCTGCCATCAATGGATTCAGGTCAACATCGCGCCAGCCTAATTCGGGCGCCAAAAGTAGGATGTTTGCATCAATATCAACCAAACCCGGAACCCCAAGCCCTAAACCTAAAATCGGCAACCCATAGCTACGCGCTTCAGTACAGGCTTGATGGGTAACTTCTCGCACAACAGCAAATACAGACTGGCTATCCTGAAGGTTATTAATTTCCACTTGCCTGCGCCACAGAAAATGAAGAGCAATATCTGAAATGACTGCCGAAACACAATCTGGTTCAACCTCCACTCCAATGACCCGCCCAGCATCCGGATTAACGATAAGATTGATGGACGGATGTCCCACTTCTCGAACACCACCTTTGACACCCGTTTCAATTACAATTCCACGGTTAATCAGTTCTCGAACCGTTGTAGAAATTGAAGCCTTATTTATGCCGGTCTGGAGCGAGAGATCAGTACGCGAAATTGGGCCGTTCTGGTGCAGGTAATTAAGAATAAGCGCCAGATTTCGGTTTCGCATGTCATTGTGATTAATATGACGATGTTGAACCATTAGTAAAAACTTTTGAGTCGGGGAAATTAAGAAAATATTTAATTAGTTATTATAACTAATTAATTTTATTATAATGAAATCAGTAACAAATGTCAACTATCTGAATCTTAAAAAATCTCCCATCATAAATTCATAAATGCATTACAATAATGCAAATGCATTACAATCTGGGTGACTATCTTTCCGCCAGACGGCGTACGTCCCCCTCTCGGACTGTTATTCCCTGCGCGTCCAGATGCTCCAAAAACGCCAGAGCATAGCGTCGGCTGGTATTGAAACGGTCTCGAAACTGCGCTACGGTGAGCGTTTCTGCAGTAACAAAATGTTTCTTTGTTTCGCTTACTAGCAGGTCATATTCCATCTTGCGAAAAACCACCTCAGCAGAAACCGGAACCAATTCCCCCATTTCGACCAACGCATTGTAGAGCTCGTCCCCTAAAGCCTCGCGGCATTCTTTCACCGTTGGCGGTGAAAACGGCGCAGCAGAAAAGCGGCGCAACAAAGCATCCACCGCGCTCTGCTGCTGGACATTTAGGTGAACAATATGTCCGCACAAAGCAACCTGTGCGCCATTATCTCTAATGCTTTCTTCAGCTACCCAGCGCCTTAACGCCGCATTGAACCAGCGTTGCGAGGCTTTGAGACGGCTTTTCAATTCCTCGCGCGGCATCCCGGAGCGCAAAGGGAACGCTTTGTGATACTGTGCCAGCTCATCAATAGCTTGCTGTTGTTTCCGTTCCCATTCAGATCGCGCCATCACAAGTATATCCGCTTCCGCTGTTATCTCACCCTCTTCTAGCTGAAGCACCTGTCCCTCAGCGATAAGATGCTGAATAGCCTTCAGAGCATCTCCTTCAGAGAGGTGAACATGCTGGAACAATTCGCGCAACGGCACAGCCCCCAATACCTGCAAAGTCTGCAAAAGCACTTCATCCGGCGATCCTCTGTGCATTGCCTCTAACGCACGGAGAACCGCTCCATCGAAGCGTTTGTGTCTCTTTTGTGGATGAGGGTCAAGGACTACCCCGCCGCCTAAAGTTTCTCCAGGTGAAGGTCGGCGCAAAATATAACGATCGCCTCGCACAGCTACAACCGGGGATTTCAACTCCAGTTGCAGCCAGCCCTCTTTTCCCGGTTGAATTTCTTCTTCACCCAGCAGACGCACCCGTGCCACCACCTCAGCAGCGCCAAGAAACAGTTTCACCTCTGCATTATGACGTAATGGCAGTGAAATATCCGACAACAGCCGAAAATGCACATCCAACAGCGTGGTAGGACGATAGTCGCCTGGATGAACCAGCACATCGCCACGCCGTACTTCGCCCACATCCACCCCGCTGATATTTACCGCCGTACGGCTTCCCGGAATAGCTTTGATTTCTTTGCGTTTATGGCTTTGCAAACCACGAATCCGTCCGCGCAAACCGCTGGGCAAAATCTCGACCTCTTCTCCAACCTTCAGGCAACCATCACTTAATGTACCCGTCACAACCGTGCCAAAACCGGCAATAGTAAACACCCGGTCAATCGGCAGGCGCGGACGTCCTAAATCGGGGCGCGGCGGTCGCTCAGCTAAAACCTCCTTCAGAATGCTTCTCAATTTATCCAATCCGCTACCACTTTTTGATGAGACATGTACGAGCGGCGCTCTTTCCAGAACTGTGCCGCACACCGCCTCACGAATATCCATTTCAACCAGTTCCAACCACTCGGGGTCGTTAACTAGGTCAATCTTGGTCAAAACAATAACACCCGACTGCACCTGCAAAATATCCAAGATCGCCAGATGTTCACGGGTCTGCGGCATCACTCCCTCATCCGCCGCCACAACGAACAAAACCGCATCAATTCCCCCCACACCTGCCAGCATATTCTCAATAAAGTCTCGATGTCCTGGTACATCCACAATCCCGACTTCCTCGCCATCAGGTAACGACAACCAGGCAAAACCGAGATCAATGGTCATCTCGCGTTGTTGCTCTTCCTTCAAACGATCCGGGTTGATCCCCGTCAGTGCCATTACCAGACTGGATTTGCCATGATCTACATGTCCAGCAGTTCCCACCACCCGCATAATTTAGGATCCTGGTTTAGTGTTGAGAGCGCCCAAAGTTACGTTCATAATCCTCCAGCCACTGTTGAGCAGTGGCTGCCAGATCCTGCAAACGTTTTTGGGTTTCTTCTGTAACCTGATGAAGCGTATCCTGCAGATCGTGCGACAGGTCTTCAAGGACAGTCAGCCGCTCACTTAATTTTTCATATCGCCGCCCTAGTTCACGCTGATTTTCTTCCTGAATCAGAGCGTAGTTTGTCCAGCGTTTCTGATCGTCTGCCTTAAACGATACCCACTCCTGACGAAAACGGTCTTCAACCAGACGCTGCATTTCTGTTATTTCGTTAATGCGTCGTTCAAAACGTTGCGTCACCTCATCCAATCCCTCTTGCGAGCGGCGAATAGAACGCTGAAGCGTTTCCATTGTCTGCACATGCGCTTGCAAATCTCCTGAAAGTTTTTCCACCTCGCCGAACTTGGTTTCCCATTCTTTCCAAATCCGATCCCGTTCCACCGACTGAAGATTCAACCGTTCGATAAATGCCATCTGGGTTTGCCTGCGCTCACTTTCAGCCGCCTGCAACTCTCCGAGGCGTAATTCCTGTTTCCGTAAACTATCTTCTATCAAATCCAGTTTGCCGCGCTGTTCATCCTGACGTCTACGCAAAGCGGTGGTCTCACCCTGAAGATCAGTCAAACGTTTGGCATCCTGTCGTCTGCCTTCGTCTAACAGACGGAGAGCGCGGCGGCTTTCCTCATCTGCCCGGCTGTTTTCCTCAAACTTCTTGCTAACCTCATCTATCAAGCGCGAGAGACGCAATTCCTCTTCCACGCGTGCCTGAAGACCTTTTTTTAATTCGGTAACCGCATCTTGCAACTTACGAAGCTCACCTATATTTTTGTTAATTGTCTCCAATTCCCCCCGCCAAACTTTCTCCATCTCGCGCTCGTGATCGCTGCGCTGTTTTTCGATTGTTTCAATCGAACGCGAGATTTCAACCCGCAATGCTGCAATTGCTGAATCTAGTTGATCAAAGCGAGCAATCAATGCTGAAAGGCGCGCTGTTTCACCACTCAACTCCTTGATGTGTTGCAATTGAGTCGAAGTTATATTTTCTAATGCCGCAACTCGTTCCTCTAACGTTGCAATGACCGTTTTATCCTTGCGGCGCTCATCATCCAGCCATTCTAGTTTCTTAACGATCTGCTCCAAGTCCATCTTTTGCCTCTTTATGTCAGTTTGCCTAAAACTCTCAGATGGGAGTGACCTAGAAGTAGTTTACCTTCTTTGGGCTTCTATTGCAAACGCTCAAAGGCATCTAATAAACCAACTAGATTTCTCGTCAGCCACCCTGGGAAAACTCCCACAACAATGATAGCAAGCGTCCCCAAAGCCATAAACACTGCGGGAATTACTTTTTCATCAAATTGAGCCCCCTGATCTGATCGTGCCATACTGCTTACCAATCGCAAGCCAGCCACAAACAAACCGATGTTTCCAATAAAGACCCAAAGTACAGTTACAGGAGCCACTTTAACAAGTTGCTCCAACAAAAACAAACGCATTGGAAAGACAGCCAGCAAAGGCAACCCTGCAATTGAAAGACAACCAGCCAAAATTGCCCCTGCAGTTACCGGTTTACTGTACAACAAACCCTCAACATCATCCAGCGTTACCCTCCTTTGCCCGGAAAGAATTGCAAGCGCTAATCCCCACACCACTAACGATAACAGGCGACCCAAAAACAGGGTGGTGAAAATTTCCAGCCCCACGCGACTGTGCAGGCTCAGCGCTAGCAATGAAAAACCATTTTCCATAATCACTGCATAGCCATACATTCGGGCAAGCTCACGCTCAAAAGCCACCCAAATTCCCCCAAGCACAACCATAACCGCCCCAATCAGGCGCAGAGCGACATACAACAAACTGAATTCTCTCAACCAGGCAAACGTGTTGAGAAAATCCAGACTCAACAGGAAGACAATGGTTGGGAAGAAATTCAAAACGAAACCCGCCACGTACGGGTTCACTTCGCCAGTCAATAACGGTACCCAAGAGTAAAATGGGAACACAGCTAACCAAAACGCAAACCCCAATGCCATAAAGAGAACAGCCTGCAAGAGCAACCGTTGATCGGTGGGATTCGCTTCAACAATGGTAGCAATCCAACCAGCAAACATAATAAATGGCATTGCCATCGTTTGAAAAATGACAAAACGCAATATACCCTTACCGGGCTGCTGACCGGGAGGGACGAGCATTGGAACAGTGAATAACACCGCTGCCTCAATGAACAGCGCCGCATACAAAAAAGGCTGAACAGCCAGCGCTGCCACCAGAAACGCGAGCACTGCCAGTCCCAAGGGTGCAAATGTGCGCCCAACTTTTGCAACACCGGCGCCAATGTACCAGAAAGCACCCATGCCAAAGATTAACATTAAGAAAGAATGGTCTCCCGACCCAAACACAAAACTTCGTCCCAGGATTGTCCATACTGCTTTCAATTCTATGGACAAACCCAGAAAGTTTATCACGCCTCCAATGGGTAACTTCCAGGCAAGCAAAGCCAGCAAGAGATTAAGCGCGCCAATTGCCAGAATACACAATAATTTCTGCCTTCTTAGAAACCAGAAGACCATTGCAGCCATCAGGGGAACGCCAATCCACAATAATGCCGCACTCATATCTAGAGTTCCTCCAACGTATTCACAACCATCAAATAAGAACCAGCCAACGCCAGTCCCAGGTTGACAATTGCTAAAAGCCCTGCCACCAGAACGGAACTCTCGACCGAAGCATACAAAATCTCAAACCCCGCCAGAGCAGTTAACAATCCGACGAAAATGCGAAATGGCTCGCCACTTACTCCCATCTGCAACAATCCAACACCAATCAACAACAAGCTACCCCACAAAAGATGCACGGGGGCGCTAAACCAATTATCAACAAACGGTGTAACCGAAAAAACCACCAGCCAGACCACGCCAATCGCAAAAAGACGGAATAAAAACCCCTGCACAACAAACCCGCCTTTTTCTCCATCTTCTTTATCCGTCTGGGTTGCACCTAGAATGGCAGAAGACATCCAGCCTACCACCAGTTTGACCGCCGCCAATCCGATAGGCCAGACCATTGCAACCAACCAGGCAACTGAGAGATACTGAGCTACCAGTGCCAGAATCGTATACCGCCAAGGACGGCTGACGGATACCAATATGGTCGTCACCATCAAGATGAGAATCGGGATCATGTCAAACTGTTGCTGCAGGATCACGGCAGGCTTCCGGAATAGAAAATCGAAATCAGCAGTGTCAAAAGCAACAATGTCCACAAAACTCCGCCCTCTCCCTCTAAGAGAACCGTCAAAAAATGTACAACACCCTGAACCAGACGAAACACAAATGCGATCAACATATACAGCCAATCTAGGCGAAAGACAGATGCTAACACTCTGCCAACCGGTCTAAGGAGCAGCAAAAACCATCCTGTTTTCTCTTGATCTGCGAATACCAGCTTCCCATGACGTATCAGAACAACCAGCCCAAACGACAACAGGACGCAGATCAAACTCACCCACCAGTTTTCAATCGTCAACGAACCCTGCCAGCCAAATAAACCAATCAACCAGAACGAAAGTGCCAGCCAGAATAATCCCAACGGATAAACCACCTGAACCCAACGGTCAAGTTCTTCCATGGACGCTCTTACGGAAATGGCGTGTCGAGCAAAACCGGTGAGCAAAAGGCTGAATGCCATCATCAAAACCACGTCAAGCGCATTGAATGGCAAGACAACCAATCCCCTCATCCCACTGGCAAGCGGCGTGAAAGGCAACCCGCTCAACCCTAGAAACGCCAGAGCCGGAATAAGAAACAACCGTGGCTGACGAAAAGAGTAAAGAAACAGTAAACCGCTTGTCAGGATCATCGCTATTCCCCAGATTGGCGCTGCTGACGGTCTGCCGCGTACAGCACAGGCAACTGCAATCCCTGCAAGCGAAATCAACCAGTAAGGTCTGCCAGCCAGTTCGTCCTTCGCTGTCAGCCACATGATTGCGCCATAGAGTGCCGCCAGCGAGGTGAACAGCAGGAAATAAGGCGCCAGTTGTGGAGAAACCACGGCTGGTGGGAGACGTCCTAAAACGACCAGTCCAGAGGCTGGAACAACCAGCCGAAGCACAGTTCCCAATCCACGCCGAAGAGGCGGCTCGTTCGTAAACGGCAAATGTAGCGGCAATACCCCCACACGTAAACCCGCTGCCAGCAACAGGAAGATACCCGCTCGCTCGTCAAATTCTGACAATGTCATTGGCTTTCCTAGATAATCACTGTACAACACAGCCCCCATCATAGCCAGAGTCCCTGCCAATCTGGCAGAAAAGGATAAAACAACGCGCTGTGTTAACGCGCGTTGTAGCCGTGAACCGAGCAAGACACCCAGCTCAATGAGGTCCACCAACGTCCATGACAGGATAACCGCCAGCGGGGTCACTGCCAGAACAGTAGAAATGCCAGCGGCGGTTACCCCCATACTGCCCGCCCAGACCCATGGACTGGAAAGTTGCTGCATACGGGCAGAGGCGGTTAATAACACGCCTAACAACAGGCTCGCCAGTGCAAAAGCATAAGGCCAGGAAATACTATCAAATTGAAAGACCAGTGTAGAAAGCCGCTCCTCTCCCGGTCGCCAATCCTGCAAATGGAGAGAAATTCCAGGTTGCCAGCGCAAAACGAATACCGCTACCCAGACAATCAGCGCAGCAACCACTGCAACCAGCCAAGCCACACCCATACCGCCGCGCGTGCGAAAAGTGATGAGAACAGCCACACCCGCAAGCAGTAAAAATCCAATTAATCCAATAATCAGCATGAATGGTCTAAACCCTATAGGTCAAACCAGCTCATTAAAAGGCTGACGATGCAGGAAGCGCCCCATGCCGGCTCTACCCAGCCACTTTCCGCGATCCACAATCAGATGTCCTCGCAGGAACACCTTTTCAGGAAAACCAACCAGTTCCCAACCTTCGAATAAATTGTAATCAGTGCGATGCTGTGCTACCGCCGCGCCGTAGGTTAGACGGCGCTCTGGATCCCAAATGACAATATCCGCATCCGCTCCAGGCACTAAAGAACCCTTTTGTGGATACAAACCAAAAATTTTTGCTGGGTTCGTACTGGTCAAAGCTACAAACTGATTGGCTGTAATCCTTCCCTTGCCTACTCCGTATGTCCATAAAATCGGCAGACGGTCACCAACCGCTGGTAAACCGTTGGGTATTTTCGTAAAATCACCCTTACCCAATTCCTTTCCAGGAATAGCGATTTCTTTTCCTTCATACAGAACAGGCTTCGTCCCATCATAAAAGAACGGGCAATGGTCCGTACCCACTGTTTGCAGCGTGCCGTCGCTCAACCCCTCCCACAGCCGCCGATTATCTTCAGCGGTGCGCATGGGCGGTGAACACACCCACTTTGCGCCGTCCGGACGCCGTAAATCCTCAATCGTAAAGAATAAGTATTGAGGGCAGGTTTCACCCATCACAGGCAATTTTTTCTGCCGCGCATATGCCAGCATATCTACCTCACCGCCGGCGTTCATATGCACTACATAGAGCGGCGCCTCAGCCTGCGCCGCAATAGCAATGCCGCGCAATGTTGCCTCAACTGCACCCCATGCCGGACGGGTGAGCGCATGCCATTCAGGACTGGTATTGCCCGCAGCCAGCGCCTCGAGAATAAGAAAATCTATTACATCACCCATTTCTGCATGAAGCATGGTCAGCATCTGATGCTCTCGAGCCAGCCGCATGATCTCAAAAATTTGTCCGTCGGATAGTTTCATGTGTTCATAAGCCATAAACACTTTCAAACTGGTAATACCCTCTTTCAAGAGAGATGGAATCTCTGCCAGCACCTGATCACTGTAACGGGTGATATTCATGTGGAAGCTGAAATCAATCGCCGCCTTCTCATCCGCTTTGGCATGCCAAACATCTATGTTCTCTTTGAGCGATCCGGCTTCATGAGGAACAAAATCAATTACTGTGGTTGTCCCCCCAAAAGCAGCCGCCTTGTGTCCGGTATAGTGATCATCTGAAGAAACGGTATTGAACATGGGCAAATCAAAATGTGTATGCGGATCTACCCCGCCCGGCATGACCAGTTTTCCACTGGCATCCACCGTCTCAACATCTTCCCCCACCTTTAAGTCTACACCGACCTGAATGATCTTTTCCGAGTCAACAAGAATATCCGCCTGAAACGTCTCTGAGGCGGTAATCAACGTCCCATTCTTAATTAAAGTTTTCATAACTTCCTCCGCACACATCATCAATTGTTTTATCACTCTTATCTGCGAATATTTTACCAGCACTGTCAACCTAAATTCTCTATTTAGCCCTTTGACTTATATAGAGGCAGCTTGTATGCCATACTGGGGTTGTTGTTAAGGTCACTTTTCTTATAGCTATACAAAAAATAGGCAGTTTCATCACCATGTATACTATAGAAAGAGTCCTGAGTATGCAAACTTTCACCACACTATCTTCCATCATGGGAATAACCTCGGTGTAAACTTATTGTTATAGCGTTATACATTAACGACCAAATATTCAGAAAAGAGTGGAGCAAAATAAGCAATGACCAAAAAATTACTGGTTGTTTTCCTGGTTCTGGCAATTGCAAGCCTTGCCTGCAACCTGCCGCTCTCATCCGGTGAAGAGAATACGGCTGTTTCCAAAGAACTTACTACGCCAACCAATTCAGAAAGCTTCCTTCAACAAACAGATACGCCTGAAGCCCCCACGCCCACCCTGATACAACCAAAAATAACATACGAAAAGGCACAGATTGGCGTTTTTACCAACCTTTACCTGACTTATGATCCTTCAATATGGGAAGCAGCCAGGGATCCTTACGAAAGTGTGAACAGCGAAGGGCAAGTAATATATAGGCTCAACCACCGAAAATTCAACTGTACGCTGGAAGCCAACCTTGGCATGGGTGTACCAGATACGTGGCAGCGCTTTGTGAGCGAAAAGAAGATTGGTGAACTAATCTTTCAGGTGGAAACCTGGCGCGACACCACCACCAACATGGAGGTGCTGGTTGTTTATCAATATCCTGCCGTCGGACAAAGAGAAAACGCAACGCGTATCGAAGTAATCATTAAAGACCACCCAAAAGAATGCATTTCCGATGCCGAAGCAGTGCTTGGACTTTCAGAGGAAGAAATTCGCTGACGTTTTGCCAGGCGACCGCCTGACGATTTATTTCAATCTATCCGGTACATATCTGCCGGAAGCTCTTTTAACTTGCTGAAATCACCCAACATGAGCAAAAGCGCCGGGTCAAGCGCAAGTTCGGGCAGTTCTTGCGCCCGATATGCCAAGGCATTGATCGCTCGCTCTCGTAGCGAATGCCATAAAACGGCGCGCTCTTCCGAGCGAACAACCAGTTCCTCTACTGTACTAGCTTTTACAAACAGCGCTCCCGTTGTGTAGAGAAAGGTTAACCTCCGCCATCGCCTTGAGAGAATTGGTCTCTCGAGTTGTTGTAATGGTCCAAGCTGAACCTTATAATATTCTTCATGAGCGCGCGGATGTTTGGGTTCATCTTTGAAAAGCTCCAACCGCGTGGTCAGCTCATGCCCGCGCACCGCCGCATAATATTCAATCTGCCAGCGGTGCGCTTCGCCAAAAGCAGCGGGTTGATAAAACGCCAGATAATCCACATTGACCACCTTTGGCGCAGAGCGCAACGGCATACGATACCAACCAAGTACCCGTGCAATTTCCAGATCACGCGGAGCCGGGAGAACTGCAACCAGGATCAGAGAGGTTTCAGGAATCTGTTGGTTCAACTTCACTCCTCAAAAAGTGAAAAATCGCCCGTCACTAATGTAAGGAAAATTATTATCAAAAGAGGTGATACAAGACACTTATATCATACATCATCAAGTTGCTATGATTTTACATGAACTCACTCTGCTAAGTACATTTTCCATTGCGAATCTATAAGGAGCTCAACCTCCATCATGAATATACACCAACGGATTGAACTGGTCGAAGCTGCGCTTGGCTGCTTGCCTTTTGATACTGTGATTGAAAACATCAAAATCGTCAATGTTTACACAGGAGATCTCATAGACAGCGCAATTGGCATCAAGAACGGTCGTGTGGTTACCTTCCGCGCCCCCAAAAATGCAGAGGCAACACTGTACATAGACGGAAAAGGAAAATATGCTATCCCCGGTTTGATTGACACCCATGTGCACATTGATTCAACATTGCTTACCCCACAAGGCATGGCAGAATTGATTGTACCGCACGGAACAACGGCGGTATTTGCCGATCCAATGGAAATCTCCAATGTCGCTGGTTACGCCGGTATGGAGGCATTACTGCTGGGAAGTGAACAACTCCCCTGTCACATTTATCTGGAGGTATCCTCGCGTGTTCCAACTGCCCCAGGTCTTGAGACCACTGGTGGAGAATTAGGACTGGAAGAAGTCAGAAGAATCCTGAAATGGAAAGAGGCTGTCAGTTTGGGGGAGCTTGACCCTTCAAAAATTTTAGGATTACACCCTGAATACTTTGCCAAAGTTGAAGCAGCTCTTAATTTAGGGAAAATCGCTAATGGACACGCCATTGGACTATCCGGTGAACGTTTGACCGCCTATGCCTGTGGAGGGCTGATGGATGACCACGAATGTGTGACCTTTGAAGAAGCCATGACCCGCAACGAGCTGGGAATGGCTGTTCTGGTGCGCGAAGGCAGCACCGAGCGCAATCTGGAGGCTCTGATTCGCGGCGCTGTTATCCATCAAACAGATACCCGTCACTGGATGATGTGCACCGATGACAAACATCCCAACGAAATGGTCAGCGAAGGGCACATTGATTACATGGTCAATAAAGCCATCGCCTTGGGTATGCCCCCCATTCAAGCCATCCAGTTAGCCACCCTTAACGCTGCAACCCACTTTCGTTTAGACCATGAACTTGGAAGCATCACTCCTGGTCGCTGGGCGGACATCATCCTGACAGATAGTCTATACCCCCTCCAGCCGGCTCAAGTGTACTTCAAGGGTCAACTGGTTGCAGAAGACGGTAATCTGACCGTTCATCCACCGGCAGTGGTTTATCCGCACTGGCTACGCCATACTGTGGAGTTAAGGCGCGGCAAACAGGCAACAGATTACCATTTGATCGCCTCAAGCAATGCCGTTACCGTGAACGTTATCCAAATCCTTCCTGACCAAATCATCAATCGTCGCGATCGCGCAAGATTACCAGTAAAAGATGGAAGAGTTTGCACCGATCCGCAACAGGATGTGATCAAACTGGCAGTAGTGGAACGATATGGAAAAAACGGAAATATTGGTATGACCTTTGTACGTGGTTTTGGACTAAAAGAGGGTGCCATCTCTGCCACTGTGTCTCATGACCACCATAACCTGGTTATTGCGGGGGTGGATGAGGAATCAATGGCAACCTGCGCCCGGGCAACAGAAGAAATGCAGGGGGGATTGGTGGTCGCTCGCGGTCAGGAAGTGCTAGGCATGTTGCCCTTGCCACTAGGCGGGTTGTTCAGTGATGAGCCTCCCAAACGCGTCATCGAGATGCTGGAAACTGTCAATAGCCTTACCCGTGCGCTCGGATGCACGCTTCCGGCGCCTTTCATGACACTCTCATTTATCTCTCTTCCCACTGTACCGGAACTTGGCTTGACTGATAAAGGACTGGTGGATGTCCTCAACCACACCATTATTGACTGGAAAATCGAAGAATGACAAGATAAGAAAAACATTAGGAAAGGTTATCCACATGCAATCATTTGACTATTTTGCCCCACGCACAATGACAGAATTACATCAGTTGCTACATGCCACTGCCGGGAAGATTATCGCTGGCGGGACAGACATGCTGCCACAGATACGCAATACAAAACAAAGTCCCTCTTTATTGATTGACATCAGTCACATTCCTGACCTTCGCTATATCCAGGAAAACAAAGAGGAAGTCCTGATTGGCGCCCTGACGACCTGGAGCGAACTCCTAGAAAGTCCGCTGATTCAGAAAACCGCACCGGCACTCACACAGGCGGCGGCAATGGTTGGTGCGCCAATGACCCGCAACCGTGGCACACTGGGCGGCAACCTTGGTAATGCCTCACCTGCCGCCGATTCATTGCCCCCGCTGCTGACACTGGATGCCATGGTTCACCTGACCAGCCAGAACGGTCAGCGACAAGTACCCTTACACGAGTTTCTGGCTGGGCCTGGAAAAACGACTCTCAAGGCAGATGAATGTATCCGGCAGATTTCCTATAAGAAGGTCAACCCACCCTTCGGGAGCGTCTTTATGAAACTGGGTGCCCGCCAGGGGATGACCATCTCCATTGCCAGTGTGTCCGTATTGTTAACACTGGACATCAACGGTAAAATTGCTCTAGCGCGCATTGCGCTTGGGGCAGTGGCACCAACTGCAGTACGTTGTCCGGATGCGGAAACGTTCCTTCTGGGTAAAGAGCCATCTACCGCGCTGTGGCAGGAAGCTGCTTTTCAGACAAGAAAAGCAATTACACCCATTGATGATGTGCGCGGGACACGAGAATATCGCTATCATGTCGCCAGCATCCTCACCCGCCGCGCTCTCGAATCTGCTTACACTTTACTTCAGGAGTAATCTAATGCAACTGATCCAAGTATCCCTGAAAGTTAATGGCAAAAAATACCAACTTGAGACCCCGCCTAACCGCACCCTGCTTGAAGTGCTGCGCGAAGACCTGAGGTTGACCGCCGCCAAAGATGGCTGCAGTTCGGGAGAATGCGGCGCTTGTACTGTCTTGATGGACGGCAAGGCGGTTAATTCGTGCCTGGTACTGATTGGCAGCGCCGATGGCCATTCGATTGAAACCGTCGAGGGGTTGCATAAAACTGGTGCGCCGCATCCACTCCAAAAGGCTTTTGTCGAAAAGGGCGCCGTTCAATGCGGTTTTTGCACACCAGGAGTATTGATGGCTGCAAAAGCACTGCTCGATCAAAATCCCGATCCAGATGAAGAACAAATCCGCATGGCGCTGGCGGGCAATCTGTGCCGCTGTACGGGCTACACCAAGATCATTGAGGCGGTTCAGGAAGCCGCAAAGGAGCTTCATCATGAGTGAAAATACATTGATTGGCAAACCTGAAATTCGCGTTGACGCTTGGCCGAAAGTCACCGGCCAGGCAGAGTATGTTGCCGATTTCTCGCTTGAAGATGTTCACTTTGGCTACATCGTGCGTAGCCCCCATCCTCATGCCAGCATTCGACGCATTGACCCTTTCAAAACCTTGCAAATGGAAGGAGTGCTGGACGTAATCACCATTGAAGACGTGCCTGGCGAAAAAATGGTGGGCGATATTATCCCCGACCGTCCAGTACTGGCATGGGAGAAGGTGCGGTTGGTGGGCGAACCGATAGCCATTGTCGTTGCCATCAGCAAGCACATAGCTGAACAGGGCGGCAAAGCGGTAGAAGTGGAGTATCAGCCGTTGGTACCGGTTTTCGATCCCGTGCAGGCGCTAGAAGAAGGGGCACCGCGCGTTCACGCCTCCGGGAATCTGGTGTCGCACATCGAGGTACAGGATGGTGATACCCAAGCTGGTTTTCAACAAGCGGACATGATCCTTGAAGAAACCTTCCATGTGCCCCGCATTTACCCGGGCTATCTGGAGCCAGAAGCCGCACAGGCACAATGGAACCCGGACGGCAGCCTGACTGTCTGGGTCAGCTCACAAAAACCATTCCATGATCGGCATCTGATCTGTCAGGCGCTCGCTCTACCAGAAGAGAAAGTTATTGTGCGGGTAGCAACTGTCGGCGGCGCATTCGGCGGTAAAGAAGATTCCAGCCTGGCAATCCTAGCCGCGCTGGCTGCATGGAAAACCAAAACCACCGTCCGGCTGGTAAATACTCGTGAGGAATCGTTACTTGCCCATCCCAAGCGCCACTCTGGACAAGTGCATTACAAAGCCGGTTTCAAAAAAGATGGAACTCTGGTCGCCATGCAAATCACCTCATATCTGGACACCGGCGCCTATGCTTCTTACGGACCCGCAGTCGGTCAACTGCACAGCGAGGTGCTCGGTGGACCCTACAAAGTGCCCAATGTACGCGTAGATACGTATGTGGTTTACACCAATTCGCCTATTGCAGGCGCCATGCGCGGTTTTGGTGCACCACAAGCCAACTTCGGCACTGAAAGCCTGATGGATATTGCCGCCGGCAAACTTGGCATACATCCTATCGAGCTGCGCCGCAAGAACATCTGGCGCCCGGGTGACCGCTCATATACGCGCGTGCGCATTAATCAAGCGGAGAGTTTGCAGCTAAGTCTGGATGTTGCTGAAAAGGAATATTGGCGTTTGAAGAATATTCCTCCTGCGCCGGGCAAGGTCAGCGGAGTTGGGCTTTCGTTGTCTGTTCAGACTATGGGGTTGGGATACCGCGTTCCGGATGACAGCGCCCACGCGCTGGAATGGTTGCCTGATGGCAGAGTGCGCCTGTATCTGGGTGCACCGGAACTCGGTCAGGGCTTGATGACCGTTGCAGCGCAGATCACCGCTGATGCGCTTGGTTTGAGCCTGAACCAGATTGAGATTGCCCTGCTGGATACATCGCAGGTACCCGATGGCGGAGTGAGTTGCGCCTCCCGGATGACCTACTCGGTTGGCAACGCGGCAATGACGGCATCACGCCAGCTTATTCAGGCGTTGATTAAAGAGGCTGCCAGACTGTTGGATATTGAACCCGCATTGCTGCATTACGAAAAGGGTCACATCATTCGTCAAGACCGACCTGATCTTGCTCCCATTCCGGCAAGTGAAATCACCAGCCGGCTGGCAGAAAATGGACAAATCCTTAAACGTCAGGCTGTGTTCAGCTTCCCATACGGCCCGGAAACGCCCGACCATCTGCCGATTGGGATGCCGCACGTTCTCTTCTGTTTTGGTGCGCATGTTATACGTGTGGAAGTGGATGTAGAATTAGGTACAGTTGAACCCAAAGAAATCGTTGCCATCCATGACGTAGGTAAAATCATCAACCGTGCCACGCTGGAAGGACAGGTTGAAGGGGCAATCTCAATGGGATTGGGTTACGCTCTTTTAGAAGAAATGAAACTCAAACCGGATGGAACGTGGGTGGATAATCTGACTGAGTACCTGCTGCCTACCATTATGGATATGCCCCCTGTTATCAAGGTCATATTTTTAGAAGTCCCGGAGGAAAGCGGTCCCCATGGTGCTAAAGGTATTGGTGAAATGGGATTGACGCCCGTCGCCTCCGCTGTTGCCAATGCCATATATGATGCCACTGGCGTGCGGGTTAAAGCCATTCCAATCCGGCCGGAAATGATTATTAAGGAGAAATAACAAAAAAGAAGGGCTGTCTGAAAATTAGACAGCCCTTCATCTCTTAAATCTAAATCACCAATCAGTGTTTACTGATAATTTTTCAGCAAACCTACTGCATCATTGAACTGATTGATCAGCTTGTCAAACTCAGGCAATTGGCTCTGGAACTCCAGCCAATAATCCGGGTCATACCATTGCGCCTGAATCTCTTCGTAGGTCTTACCCTGTTGTTCTACCCAAGTGTAATACTTCAGATTGTGAACGCGCTTTCGCTCCGCATAGGTGAGTTCAATCATGTGATCCGTGCTTTCACCATGCAGGTCACGAGCAAAAGCAGCGGCAGCATCTGCAGCTGTAAAGGGTCCAAAAGTCTCACGGTATTCTTCAATACGGGTAGCGTACAGCTCCATCGAATCGGTTAGCACGGTCAGCACCACATCATGACTGCCCAGCTCATAGTATTTAGCGAACTTAATCGCCGAAAGCATATTGGCAATGCCTGAAAAGCCCATCAAGTCAAGCTGATTGACCACATCCGCAGGCACACCACGCTGCAACAGGTATTCGCGTCCTACCGGTTCATTGAACAGGCGCATAATGTTAACGACCGAGTTATCGTCAATGGCTGTGACAACATCGGTATTCTTAACATTGTGAATCCACGGCACGTGTTTATCGCCGATTCCCTCGATACGATGAGCACCAAAGCCATTATTGAGCAGGGTTGGGCATTGCAGCGCTTCGCTGGCGATGATCTTGCTGGTCGGGAAGCGCTGCTTAAGATAATCACCACAGCCAATCGTACCAGCCGAACCGGTGTTAGAAGCCACGCCGCGGTATTCATCACGCGGACCCAACACCTCATGCAGCACTTCTTCCATCGCATGTCCGGTAACGTCATAATGCCAGAGATAATTACCAAATTCCTCAAACTGATTGAAGATCATCAAATCCTCGCCGGAGCGGCGCAGTTCCCAGCATTTGTCAAAGATTTCCTTCACATTGGACTCGCTGCCGGGCGTAGCAATCACTTCGCCGGCAATCTTTGATAACCACTCGAAGCGCTCTTTGCTCATCCCTTCAGGCAGGATAGCAATGGATTGGCAACCCAGCAGCGCCGAATCATAGGCGCCGCCGCGGCAGTAGTTACCCGTAGAGGGCCAGACCGCTTTTTGCGTGGTGGGGTCAAATTGACCCGTTACCAGACGAGGCACCAGACATCCAAATGCTGCACCTACCTTGTGCGCGCCAGTGGGAAACCACTTGCCAACCAGCACAATGATGCGAGCATCTACACCGGTCAGGCTGCTTGGCAGTTCCCAGTAATTGACCTTGCCGAATCCACCGCCTTTGGCAACCGGTTCATTCTTCCATGTAATACGGAACAGGTTGCGCGGATGAACATCCCACAGACCGATACCCTTAAGCTCTTCCTTGATCTTTGCCGGAATCAAGGTTGGATCCTTTTGTTGGGCAAAAGTTGGGATAATGATATTACGCTCGCGAGAGCGCTTGACCGCCCGTTCAAGACGATCTGAATAAACTGTTAAATCTATCTTTGCCATCTTTAACTTACTCCTTATAAATTTAGAATCTATGGTTTTTCAAAATCTTCTGGCGTCTCGCTGGTTACATACAGCGGCCGCCCTTTGACTTCGTCATACACTCTTCCAACATATTCTCCCAGAATACCTAGAGAGATCAACTGAACTCCACCCAAGAACAATACGGCAATCAATGTGGTAGCCTGACCGAAGAACGCCCGGCTTCCCGCCAGACGCAGAACCACGACTACAGGGATTGCCAGAATGCTCAAGCCGGCAGAAATAAACCCTAAATAGGTCGCCAATTGGAGGGGAAAATAAGAAAATCCCGTGATGGCATTCAACGCCAGCCTGAGCATCTTGCGAAAAGGGTATTTGGTCACCCCGGCAAAACGCGCAGCCCGACGGTACGGCAAACCAATTTGCTTGAACCCCACCCATGCGGACATGCCGCGCAGAAAACGATGCCGCTCGCGCATTTGCCTCATCACGTCCACCACCTTGCGATCCAACAAGCGGAAATCGCCAGTATCTAACGGTATCTTGACATCCGTGATGCGATAGATCAAGCGGTAAAACAACGCTGCGGTGGCTTTTTTGAACAAGGTTTCGCCCTCGCGCTCTGCACGCACTGCATAAACCACCTGATACCCCTCACGCCATTTGCCGAGCAATTCAAGGATCACTTCGGGAGGGTCTTGCAAATCAGCATCAATGATCACCACCGCCTGTCCACGGCTGTAATCCAACCCGGCAGTCACCGCAATTTGATGACCAAAATTACGCGCAAAAATGACCGGGCGCACATGCGGATCTTCCGTAGCCAGACGGCGGATCAGCTCCGTTGAGCCATCATGAGAGCCATCGTCCACCAAAACCAGCTCCCAGCTTTCGCCGCTGGATTGCATCACCTGACAAACGCGCTGATAGAACGCCTCCAGGCTTTCAATCTCATTGAAAACCGGCGCCACAACTGAGATCAGTGGTTCCTGGACGTCCGACTCTTTGTGAGTCATTTTCTTGTCCCTAAACGTTCAAATGCTTCTTCAAAGCCGCCATCGTTGGCTCAATGACCGGCGCTTCCTTCACCGCCTGCATAGCGGCGCGAATATCTTTCAACCCGCTGCCAGTGTTCAGCACCAGAACAGGATCCTCTGCCTGAACCAGACCGGTTTGCAATGCCTTGAGCAAACCCGCATAAGCCGTTGCTCCAGCAGGCTCGGCAAAGATACCCACGCGACCCAGCGGCGCAATCGCCTTGATGATATCCTCGTCGCTGACGGTCAAATACGCCCCGCCGGTTTGCGTAGCTGCCCGCACCGCGCGCACGCCATCGCGCGGTAAATCAACCGAGATGCTGTCCGCAATCGTGGTGGCATTGACCGGGGTGATGGTTTCCGTTCCAGCAAAGAAAGCATTTGCTACTGCTGCAGATTTTTCCGACTGTACGCCGATGATACGCGGCATCTGTTCCAGCCAGCCCAATTGTTTCAGGTCTTTAAAACCTTTATGAATCCCAGAGATGATATTGCCATCGCCCACCGGGATAAAGACCGTCAGCGGGCGGTCACCCTTCAGATTCAACAAAACGGTTTCCCAGATTTCCAGCGCGGCAGTTTTCTTCCCTTCAGCCGTGAAGGGGTTATAACCTGTGTTGCGGCAATACCAACCAAATTCCTGCGAAGCCTGAATGGTCAAATCGAAGGCAGAGTCATAGTTGCCATCCACCAAAATCACCTGCGCGTTGAAAATCAGCAACTGAGCAATTTTCGCCTGCGGCGCCGTGCGGGGTGCAAAGATCACCGCCTTATGATTGACTGCCGCCGCCATACCTGCCAGCGCCGCGCCGGCATTGCCGGTCGAAGCAGTCACCACGACCTCCGCATCAATCTGACGCGCCCGTGCCACAACCACCGAGCTGGCGCGGTCCTTGAATGAAGCCGTCGGGTTGCGTCCATCATCCTTCACCCAGAGCTGTTTCAAACCCAATTCTTTGGCTAGCACAGTTGGAGTAAAAGTTGGCGTCCAGCCCGCGGTGCGCAAAGGGGTACCCTCACCACCCGGGTCGCTCACTGGCAATAACGGCAAATAACGCCAGAGCGAGAAATCCGTTCGGCTAGTCACATCTTCAATGCGGTACTTCTTGCGTATTGCTTCATAATCCAGCACAACATCAAGATTACCGCCATCTGCCGGACAAGTGTAGGTCACCTCATTTGGACCATACTCATGTCCACACAACGAACACTTATATCCCAAAAAATTTCCTGACATTGTATTCTTCTCACCTCACTTTTATGTATCTCTCACTCAAATTTTGTCTGCGTTCACCAAACACGATCCTAAGATCGAGCAGTTGGACGGACGCCTACTGTCTTTCAAATGGTGTTCCCAATGCGGCAGGCGGCTGAGAACGTAATGCACGAAAGACACGCACAATTGTCCTGCGTGTCGCTTCTGGAAGCTGAGCCAGCACTCGATCTACCCATTCGGCATCACCAATATTGACAAACAACAAGGTCAGAATCATCAACGGGAACGGCGCCGCCTGCAACACCTGCGAAGGAATACCCGTCAAGACTGGCTGCAACACCAGCCCCAGCCACTGCAAAAGGGCAAATAGATACGCTCCAAACGCCGCCCGCAGCGGATTCCAGGCGCCAAAAATCGTGATCGCCAGAACGATCCAACCGATCCCATCCAGCCCGGAAATGGTGCCCTGCCAGCCCGCTTTGACGCTGAGTGAATACATCGGTCCAGAAATCCCCACCAGCGCACCGCCCAGCACAGTATAGATATAGCGCAGGCGGTTTACATTCGCGCCGCGGTTATGCGCCGCCGCCGGGCGCTCGCCAACGCCCTGTAACATCATACCCGGTCGTGTTTTGAAAATCCAGATGTAAGCAACCACAATCAAAATAAAACTCAGATAGGTCATGATGTCTTGCTTGAAGAGCAACGTACCAAGGATGGGAATGTCACTCAATACAGGAATGGGTACCACATTAATCCGTACCCCTTCCATCCCAACGTAAGGATTTCCCAGAAAATACGCCAGATCGCGGCAGGTCATTGTCAATACATATCCAACCGCAACCTGCGAAAGCTTAAGCGTGATACTGGAAAAAGCCACCAGCAGCGCCACCAGCGCGCCCACTACCATCCCAACCAGAAACCCGATCACCACGTTTTTGGTCAAAACAGCCGCCACGAAACCAGCCATCGCTGTTAACAGCATCGTTCCATTAACAGACAGGTTGACGACACCCGAGCGTTCAGCAAAGGTTTCACCAATGGTTGCAAAAATCACTGGCGCAGCCGAAGCCAGAACACCCGCAAGACCAATCAAAATGACGTCGTTTTCCATAATGGTGTCCCTTCTATTTCCGCACCAGGCGGTGACGAATACCTTCAACCATCAATACAGCCAGCACCAGACTTCCCTGGATCACGCCAGCAAGGGAGGAATCCAGTTTCAGAGCAATTGGCAACTGAATACTGCCGATATTTAGCGCGGCGAAGAAAAAGGCTATTGGCGCAACCCAGACCGCCTGATAATTGATGAGCATGGCAACCATCAAACCCAGGTAACCATAACCGCTGGAAATGGATGGGATCAGGCGATGGTACACCGCCACCACCTGCATTGCGCCTGCCAAACCGGCAAACAGACCACAAAGGAAAAATGCCAACAGCATATACTGCCAGGTAGGAATGCCCAGCAGAAAAGCCGCCCGCTGGTTATTGCCTACTGCCTTCAGCTTCAACCCAAAATAAGTGCCCTGCAACAAAAAGTAGATGACCACCAGCGCAATGATGCCCAATACAACCGTCCAGATGCTAAGGCGCAATCCCGGCAGCGTCGGCAGCCACAGGCTTTCCGGAAAAGGCTCCGTCCCACTCATCGAGCCAACCCCCGGACGCTTCCATGGACCGAAGATTAACCAGATAGTCATCGAGGTAGCAATAAAATTCAAGCCCAGCCCGCCAAAAATCTCGTTCACACCGCCGAATGTTTTTAACAAGCCAGCTAGAACTGCCCATAATCCGCCGCCAAGCATTCCCCCAAGCACTGCCAGCACAATAATGAATGCAGGTGGTAAATTACTGTCCTGTAATAACCGCAATACCCCAGTGGTAAAGATCGAACCCAGGATGATTTGTCCCTCTACACCGATATTCCACAAACCAGCGGCAAACGTGACCAGCAAACCGCTGGTTGCCAGCAGCAGAGGCACCCAGGCGACGATTGTATCCGCCACATTCATCTTTGCCCCAAAAGCACCTTTGAGTAATTGCTTGAACGCGTCCAGAGGCGGAGCGCCGGCAGCCAAAATCACCAGCGAAGTCAACAGCAGCGCCAGGACTACCGCACCGAGCTGAAAACCGAGATTCTGCCATCGTTTCTCATCGTGCTGCATTGGAAACTCCTACTCGTTCTTTTTCAAATATCTCTTCCCAACCCTTACCGCCAATGAGCTGTCCCAATTGATCCACATTCGTCATGGTCGCATCCAGCGGCGGTGAAACTTTCCCACTGAAAAAGACGATCACCCGATCACTGTATTGGAGGATTTCTTCCAGGTCTGGCGATATAAACAGAATGGCAGCTCCTTTGGCACACCGCTCTTTTAGCTTGCTCCAAATGTATATAGTAGACTCAATATCCAGTCCACGCGTCGGATGCTCCAAAAGAATTAATGAAAGTTCCTCCTTCAACAATGCCAGCAAAGTGCGCTGCTGATTACCACCTGAGAGCGCTTCAACCCGGCTTTCTGGAAAGCCGCGAATGGAATACTCAGATATTTTGTTTTGTGAATAACTTTTCGCTTGATCCCGTTTGATGAAGATGCCTTTTTGCTCACCCGTCAAAATGAAATGCTCATTAATGGATAAGCCGGGTATAAGCCCTTCCTCTAGACGCGCAGCCGGCATAAAGGTTACCCCATGGCGCATAAAGGTATGGGCATCTTTTCCAGTCAGGTCTTTGCCATTGACAATTATCTTGCCGCCGACAGTGCGCACTAAACCAGCACAGGCTCTTAACAATAGCTCCTGTCCGCTGCCCTCCATGCCAGCCAGACCAATCACCTCGCCGCAGCGCACCTCCAGATTAACATTGCGAATTTGCAAGCGATAATCATCAATGGCAACATTCTGCAGTCTCAAAACCACCTGATCGCTGGCGCTGCATGGCAGACGTTCATCCAACTTGATCACCTTACCAAACATCATTTCAATCAGCCGTTCCGTATCATAGGGAGGCACCATTTGCCCTGCCAGTTCACCTCGCCGCAATACCACCACCCGGTCACAAAGCGCTTCGACATCCTCCAGTTTATGAGAAACGAAAATCACCGTGTTTCCATTATCCGCTAATCTTCGAAGGGTCAAGAATAGCTTTTCTTTTTGCTGAGCACTGATACCAGTGGTTGGCTCATCCAGAATGAATACCCTGACACCAAGCCACAACAAGCGCAAAATTTCCAACTGCTGCCGTTCGCCCACCGTCATTGAGTCCACGTAGCTATTCGGGTCAACTGTGAAACCAAACTGATCGCGCAGCTCCAGAAAAGCCCGTTCAGCCTCGCGTCTTGCTGGAAACAAGCTGCCCGGTTTGCCAATCATAAAATTATCCAACGCTTTCATCGGCGGAAAATCCAACGGGTCCTGATGTAACATACCAATCCCGTAGCGAATGGCATCTGCCGGGTTTTCGATCTTCGCCAGTTTCCCATCCAGATAAATTTCACCGCTATCTGGAAGAATATAACCGGACAAAATCTTCATCAGGGTGCTTTTTCCGGCGCCGTTCTCGCCCAAAATGCCCTGTATCGCACCAGAGGGAATAGCAAAATGAATTCCAATATTCGCTCGAACTGTCCCAAAGGTCTTATTGATATTGCGAAACTCAACTTCCATCCGACCTCCCAACCCATAGACAAGAGGGAAGGGGCACAAGTCCCCTTCCCCCGTTGTTTGTTCAAGCATCCTTACTGCTGAACGCTTTGGCCTTCCATGCCTTCCAGCAACTGCGGCAGATACCAGATTTGCTGATCGGTTGCTACTTCACCATCCTTCAGATACTGCGTGCCATCCTGCAGGTTGAGGGGGCCCTTCCAGAGATTCAAACCACCGCCCAATTCCTCAATGAATTTATCCACAAGCTTGGCATTATCTTCGGATAGAGCAGGTCCTTTCACAAAGCCGACATAGGATGTGTCAGGATTGTTGATGTCCTTCCAATCTGGACCTAACCATTCAAACGCGGACTCATACTTGCCGTCTAAGTACGCCTGAATCCAACGCAGGTAGAATGGACCCCAGTTGAAGTATGGCACACCAACACAAATGCTTGGAGCGACATCACAGGCTTTTTCATAATCGTAGGGAATTGCCCAGACCTTCTTGCCAGCATCAGCCTGTTTCTTCGCTTCCGTCTGCGCTTCCGGCGTGTCAATACCGGACATCAGCACGTCATAACCGCTGTTAAAGAAATCATTGGCAACCTGTGTCGGGTCGCTGGTGACACCCGGAATGTTGAACCAAAAGCCAATCCAGGTGACCTTGAACTTCAGATCTTCCGGCTTCTTGCCCAGATAGTTCGTCCAGCAGTACTTGGCGCCCAGATATGCCGAAGCAACGAGACGGCGGGTCTCATCGTTGATTAAGGGTCCAAGATAACCAATTTTTCCTGTCTGGGTGGTCAGTGCAGCCGCACAGCCGGCAATCATCTTGCCATATTCCATACGCCCCATGACGTTGACGTAGTTCTTCAATTCCGGCTTGTAGACCTTACCTTCCTTCCATGCATAATCGCCGGAAGCATGGATCATGGGCACGTCAGGATGGGCCTTGTTGAAATCCACCGAGCTGTCCTTCATGTCATCCGAGTTGAAGATGATGAACTTTGCACCCTGGCTGAGCAACTGCTCAGCAATTTGCGCCGGGGTAGTGCCGGGGCGGTCAGCGGGATTGACTTTGTCAATATAGAGCATTTTGGCGTTCATCTTTTGCTCCACATATTGACCCGCCACATAATGCGCCGTGTTCCAGCCGTTATCGTTATAGGGACCAACCAGTACCATACCAAACACAAAAGGCTCGGCAGGTTGTTCAGGTGCCTTGGTTGGCTCAGCCGGTTGCTCGGGTGCCTTGGTCGGTTCAGCCGGTTGCTCGGGTGCCTTGGTCGGT
>Ga0068707_1000161_pt1 | contig 38011 bp, 27 predicted proteins | sample YNPNPMetaG_FD_66600 | JGI IMG/M metagenome (GOLD analysis project Ga0068707, IMG submission 66600) | Anoxygenic and chlorotrophic microbial mat microbial communities from Yellowstone National Park, USA - YNP NP MetaG | ecosystem: Environmental > Aquatic > Thermal springs > Hot (42-90C) >... | reverse complement strand
ATTTCGGAGGATTGGGACTCACCCATAGGGGGAGCTGTCTCTGGATTTTTACTCGGCGCGGAATCTTCTTCTGTCTGGGCCGAATCACCCTTGTTGCCGCCATCAGTGGCCGTAGGCGGTGCAGTTTGACCGCTCTGCGGTGACTCCTCTCGTGGAACTGCTTGCGGATTAGTCGCTCCGCTGGGCATTCCGGCGGGCGTTGACCGCACGAAGAATTCATCCTTGTGCTGTTCGTAGTAATCGCGCAGGTCCTTATCTTCAAGTTTGATGTTGGTTAACCATTTTTGGAAATCCGCCTTCAGGTATTCCACCGTAACTTTTGCAGGAACTTTGAATCCGGGGTCCGGGGACAGCGGATCGGGCAATCGCGTCTTGTATTGCTCAAAATATTCGCGAATCTGTTGTTCGTTGGGCATTGGGACCTTGTCCAGGTAACGGTCTACGGGGAGACCGCACAGCTCAACGGAAGCCATCCTGTTGAATCGCAGGAAGTACTCCCATCGCATGGCCGGGGGTTCACCGGCGTAACCTGGCTGAAGGTTCATGAGATCAAAACCACCGAGCTGGAGATAACGGAGAACCAACAATTCCCGCTCCAGTCCGGCAAATAATGTCCCTTCCTCAATTCGATTCTGAGCCAAAAGCTGAGCCAAGTCGTTTTGCGAAATCCCCACACCCGAAGCGTTAATCAGTCCCCGGATGAACGCGTTGACGACACGATCTGTGATTTTCATTCCCGACGCTTGGGCATATTTCGAGAGCAACCAATTACGAACGAGTTGCTCTTCATTCGCCTCACCAATCATTGCCAGATAATAACGAATTCGGAAGGAATTACCGCGCAACTGGTCGATCTTCTGGCCAAGAAGTTCAAGGAAGCGGCGGACGGTATTATGTTCAATCCAGAGGTTGTGAAGCTCGAGCTCCGATAATTCCCCGAACTTCCTTGTGGTGACAACCGATTTGACAACACTTCTTTGCCGAGTTTGCAACCACTGCAAAAAACTCGGAATCACCACAAAGCTGATCATTGACAGGAGAAAAAGGCCGACCAGGAGAACCTTTGCATTCTTGCGAAAAATCTTAAATGGGCTTGCCATGACTCAGACGTTTCCCTCAAATTAATCCCAGATTTTCTGAAAAAATCCTTGATTTTGTCGTCCCTACGGATAAAAACTTGAATCCGTTATCAGGACGAGTGTTCCCCTATGCCCGCTACGATTATCATTTTCCCCGGGAGCCGGCAGGGAAAAACAGCAAAGGGCGACACAAGTCCCCGGAAATCGCCATTCTAAGTTCTCTGACGGGAAATGGAAATGCCATCTGCGGTTTAGCCGAACAGAGAGAGCAAATTTGCGATGCCTGCCGATGTCCAAGCGTGTTACCTCTGGATGATTTCCGCCATACTCATCGTGGGCCAATTCTTTCCAGTCCCACAAGTGGTCTAAGAACCTCCGGAATAACGACGGAACCGTCGGCCTGCTGATAGTTTTCCAGAATGGCAATCAATGCTCGGCTGATGGCCACGGCCGTGCCGTTCAGCGTGTGAACAAATTGTGTGCCTTTTTCACCTTTGACCCGGTAGCGAATCCCCAGTCGTCGGGACTGGTAGTCCGTGCAATTCGACGTACTTGTCACTTCGCCAAACTCACCGCGGCCGGGCATCCATGCTTCCAGGTCATACTTTCGATAGGCCGGTCCTCCCAAATCTCCGGAAGCCGTATCGATGACCCGGTACGGAATCCCCAGTCCGTCAAAGATGCGGCACTCGATTGAGCGAAAGTATTCCAGCATATCATCGCTTTGATTTGGCAGGGTAAAGGCGAACATTTCGACTTTGGTGAATTGATGCACCCTATAGATGCCCCGAGTTGCCCTCCCGTGCGCTCCTGCCTCGGTCCGAAAACAGTGACTGATTCCGGCCATCTTAATGGGCAGCTGTTCCGCCTCGAGAATCTGGTCCGCGAAATAACCACCAAGGGTGATTTCCGCCGTGGCGATGAGGCTCAAATCAGTATTCTCAATGCTGTAGATTTGGGTCTCCGGCCCGCGGGGCAGGAAGCCGATCCCTTCCAGGACATCATTGCGGGCAAGGTCCGGCGTGGTGGCGACAGTAAAACCTTCCGAACGCAACAGGTCGATGGCGTATTTCTGAAGAGCCAGTTCGAGCAAGACAGCTTCATTCTTGAGAAAATAAAAACCGTGTCCTGTGACCCGTGCCCCAGCCTCGAAATCGATCAGGTCAAGCTGTTCCGCAATTTGAACGTGGTCTTTAGGAGAAAAGTCGAACTCTCGGATGGGCGTTTTCCCACGCGCAATCTCGCGGGAGGCCGTTTCATCGCCGATCGGTGCGGCGGGATGCGTCATGTTGGGAATCTGCTTCAAGATAGACTCCGTTTCCGCCACGATTCTCTGGAGTTCCTTTTCAAGCTGTGCGGCTTGTTCTCGAAGTTGACGTCCTTCTTCCTTCTTGGCCTCTCGTTGCGATGGGTCTGCGCAACGTCCGATAGACCGGGCGATTTCGTTGGCCTGGCGGTTGATGGCGTCCAACTGCACCTGGAGTTCTTTGCGCTGGGTCTCTAATTGAACAAACCGGTCCACATCGACAACCACGCCACGGATTGCGCAGTTTCGCTTGACAGCGTCCGTGTGTTCCAGGACAAAGCGTCGATCGAGCATGCTTCTCACTCCTAATATCAAATCCAGCTTTGTTGGCTTAGGGAAAATCGGCTTGGATAGTCGATGCCATGTCGAAAGCCGTCGTTTGAATGTCTTTTACACAACCTCCAGGACGATCCCGATAGTCGGGCGGCCGTTCATGTCTCGTGCGATTTCGCGACCTTGCGTATGAAATCCCAAAGGTAGGCACTGGCCAAGGTTCCTCGGTGGAAGTCGGTTAAGGAAAACTTCTCATTTGGGGCATGCGTGTTGTCATCATCTTGTCCCCAACCGAGCAGCAGGATATCCGCCCCTAATCGCTCCTGGAAAAGTCCTACAATCGGGATGGAACCACCCTCACGCGTGAACACCGGAGGTGCGGAGAAGGCTGCTTTAACGGCCATTTCAGCGGCTTTGATATACGGGCTGTCCAGCGGAGTCACAACAGCAGGCGAAGCGTGTAGATCTACCAACTCATATCGGACGCCCGGAGGACAAATCTGGGCCAGATAGGCAAGCAACTGCTGGCGAACCCGCTCAGGGGCTTGATGGGGAACCAATCGAAAGCTGATTTTTGCTCCGGCCTCTGCGGGAATCACGGTCTTTGCCCCTTCGCCCTGGTAACCACCCCAGAGGCCGCAGACCTCAAAAGTGGGACGCGCCCATCGTCGTTCCAGCACCGTGTAGCCTGGTTCTCCCAGGGCCGATTCGACTCCCAATGTGGCCCAGAATGCCCGCTCCTCAAAAGGTAGCTCCCGTAGGCGTCGTCGCTCCTCGTCGCCGAGTGGAACCACATCGTCATAGAAACCGGGAATTGTGATCCGGCCGTCCTGCCCCATGATCCGCCCGAGAATCATGGTCAATGCCGTCGCTGGGTTTGTTACTGTTCCGCCAAAGGACCCGGAGTGCAAATCACGATTGGGACCGGTCAAGCGAAGTTCAAAATAGGCAATTCCGCGAAGCCCGTAGGTAATGGCTGGCTGACCTGGCCCAAACTGATTGCCGTCACTAACAACAATACAGTCGCACGTTAACCGATCTCGATACTTATCAACAAAATCCTCGAGAGCGGAACTTCCGACTTCTTCCTCGCCTTCGATGATGAATTTGAAATTGACGGGCCAGCTTTTCGTTACCTCGTACCAAGCCCGTACTGACAGCAAATGAGTCAAAACCTGGCCCTTGTCGTCGCTGGCTCCTCGGGCATAGATCGCGTCTCCGCGGACTGTCGGCTGAAAAGGCGGGGATTCCCAGAGGGTAGGGTCCTCGGCTGGTTGGACGTCGTAATGCCCATATATTAGTACGGTAGGCACTCCCTCGCGATGGGGGGTCTCGGCATAAACTACGGGGTGACCGATCTCAGAGGGGACGATTTCCGGTCTAAGTCCCATCTGCGAGAGGAATTGGGCGACCCATTCGGCGGCTCGCCTGACGTCTGCTCGATGCTTTGGATCCGCACTGACACTCGGGATTGCCAGGAATTCCGCAAGCGTTTGTTCGGCATTTGTGCGATTTGAGTGAAGAAACTCAGTGACCTGCTCTATGACCGACTCCATAACGGACTCCCGAACCTCCAGTGTTTTGCGTTGGATCGTTGCAAAACCGTTAATATAATTCCTTTCGGGAGGAGTGACCATACAGACGCCTTTTGAGAGATTAAGCTCGATGAGACTTGCCGAGGGAACGATAGCTTGTGCTCAGGAGACCTGGTGATGAGGCCTCACGATGAAATTGCGCAAGGGCTCGATTCGGTTCAGGTTCGGCCCCGCCGTAAGTCCCGAAAACGGGCGGCCTTACAGCATGTCCCGCGTTATCATGTCATTTTATGGAATGATGATGCCCACACGTATGAATATGTGATCCGCATGCTCATGCAGCTTTTTGGTCATCCTTTCGAGAAGGCCTATCAAATGGCCAGGGAAGTTGATCTTTCAGGTCGATGTATCGTCTTGACGACCACGAAAGAGCATGCGGAATTGAAGCGAGACCAAATTCATGCATTTGGACGCGACCCCCTGATTGAAGAATGTCGTGGTTCCATGACGGCGACGATTGAACCGGCGGGCGACTGATCCCCTTTCTGGGTGGAATTGGGCAACTCTCGCGATTTGTTTTTCCATCGCCACCTCGGGCGCGGTCTCGGCAAATGGTTTTCCAACTGCACAATCGCTCGGAAAAGGTCGTCCCAGTTGGCCGTTTCCTTCTGGCCATTTCCGAAACGGAGCTGATAGTAAATCGAGACAAGGTGCAGGGCAGTTTTCTGCCACGAACTTTGGCTATCGTGCTGCAAATTAGAATGAACGACTGACAGGACAAACTGACGTGGTGTTTGGCTGGGCAGTCGTCGGTATCCGAGCCGGTGTAACAACCGTTCAAAATGTCGAAAGACGGCTGTTGCCAAGTGTTCGGAGAGCTGATGTGCCTTGAGACGCCGTGGCAGGCGACCGGCCAGCCACCATAGCCATGCTGGGTTTTGAAAAATGCGAAAGAGCTTCCACACAAGGGCAACCAGAACGCCTAGCGATAAAACGTAACCTACTATCCTTGTGGGAGTGGCAAATACATTTCGAAATCGCCTGCCGATCTCCGAAATCCGTTGTTTCCATCCCTCGGTGTCAAACAGCCAATTGACTCGTTTTTGAACCTGATTGCGAACCGGCCGGTAGATTTCCGATTCTTGCCGCGGCTGATCCATTTGCATGACGTACTTAAGCCAGATATGGTCGAGAAAGTTGTAGGCATTCCAAAACCGTTGCCATGCGCTTTGTGAGGCGAAAAATCCCGACGCCGATGGAGGAATCGGGTCAAGACGGAGCCAGCCGCCATAGCGGAATAGGTCCAGGGGCCTGTTGCCTACGAGTTCTTCGGTAATCTGGTCGCGGGCGAGATAAACCTCGACCCAGGCGTGAGCATCATTTTGCCGGACCTGATAGAAATGACCGAGTGTATTATAATCGTACGTCTTGTAACCAATGACGATCCGCGTCGGGATGCCACGACATCGCAGCAACAAAGCGAGGGCGCTCGCGAAATATTCACAATGTCCCTCCTTGTGTTCCGTTAAGAAGTCGACCACGGGATCGAGGGTCGCATTGCGGGGAACACCAGCCAGCGAGTAGCGGTACTCACCCGAATAGGCTAATTGCTGTTCAAAGAAACGCGCGATGTGATAGTGGTCGCTGGCGGGCCAGGGACAATTATCGGCCCAGGTGCGGGCGAGTTCCACAACGCGGTTCCACCCCTGTTGTTCATACATCTGCTCATCTATCTGCAAGCGAGGACCCCACCAGGTAGGCACCCACTTGAACCACGGCAACTGAAGATACTGCTCACGAATGACCGGATCGATGGCCGGGACAATATCAACCAATCGCTGATTCTCAATCGCGGAAGTGATCAACTCATAACTCACCCTCTGGGGACGATCAGTGAGACGAAAAAGACGAGTCAGAGAGGCGTCGTACACCAACGGTGCGTCGTCCCATTGGCCGTACGGCCAGATTGCAAAGACATCCGTTGTATCAAGCGGTTCGAGAAGGATTCGCTGTCTGTGCAGGCTTTGCCCTGGACCTCGGTACAATGCCTTCAGGTTTTGAACCTGTCCATCTGCCACAAATGGATTGACCTCCCATTTTCCGTCGCGGTAAATGGGAAAGCAGCCCCCGCGGAGATAAACGGGTGCCACAACCGTAACGGGATTTCCGTCCATATCCATGATCTCGGCCCGCATAACGGGTGTCTTGTCCTCGAGAAGGAAGCCCAACTCGCCCAACGACACCCGGCGATCGAAACCGACGGTTCGCAGGGGGGTGGGAGAAATTCCGGGCCAGGGACGCGAACTCAGACGTGGTACAACAACAAAGGTCGCTATTGCAAAGCCCAGGGAAGCTAAGCCCAATCCGAGAAGCCGCCCCAAAAGCCGCGCATTAAATCCCAGAGGACTCGTCTCCGGGATGCGATCTCCAGCAAAGGTGTGAAAGCCGAGCGACTGTTCCTGTTGTCCTCGACTTTGGGAGTCGTTCTGTTCCTGCCACACTTCGTAAAAAGCCAACAAGAGCATGACCATCAAACTGGTCAACAGATAGAGCGCAAGAAGCGTCCCGAAAAGAACGCTGTGATAAAAGGCGCTGGCAGAAACGACCTGAAAAGCGCTCAGTGTCACCAGGTAGCGGAAGATTCGCGTGTTTTTTCTTTGGAATTGAAGGATGCACTGTAAATAAACCAGCAGGTCAGCCATCGACAAAACGTGGATCAACCCTGAAGAACGTGTGAGATTGAAAGTCACCAAAGCTAGCGCCGCGATCATCAAGAGGTTCGTCATCCACTGACGCAAGACCAGAAGAGGTAACAAGTCTGTGAACAAGAAGCTCAAAATGGAGCAAAGAAGGGCTAACGTTGGCAAAACCTGACTCTGCTGCCCAAGTCCAAGAAGAATCGTCCCCAGAGTCGCCATACAAGCGACGCTAAACTGCAAACTCAGCTCTAATCGCCGAACCGGACTTAACGTCATGCGATCTTCAACCCGATTAGGACTCCACTTTTGTTTGATCCGAGAAAATAAGCTCAAAATCTTTGGCTGCCACAGAGTACGTTGCGACTTGCCCTCCGCGTGCGGTCAACTGATTAGCTCGCAATTTGTCTGACCGCGGCTCCGGTGGTGTGGACTCTCTTCCGTAACGAATCGTTCCGTACATAGAAACTTGTGATAGGTCCCGATCCTGAGTTGTTACGACAATTACATCGCTTTCTGGAGACGCGCGGCGGCGAAGCTCAATCAGAAATGTCTCCAGCGCGTCACGACAGCCCACAGTGGTCAGTGTCAAGAGTTCTAGGGCACGGTCACGAAATCCTGGCGACGCTGGTCCTGAGACCCATTCTGTCTTTTTCCCCGCAATTCCAAGTGAAATATGATTGCCCCCCTGGCGACATAGATCGTGGACTAAGGTTGCGGCAAACCGGATGGCCTTTTCAGCGCGGTCGAAATCCTCGCGAGTAGGACTCTCGGGTATCCATAGATTCGCTCCGATGACCACATCACGGTGACGCGGACGATCGAATTGTCTTACGAGTAATTCCTTATGACGCAAGGAGCTGCGCCAGTGGACCAAACGGGGACTATCGCCCGCTCGCCATTGCCGAAGTCCATAGAAATCCCCAGATGCCCGATCTGAGCGACGCTCAAAGCGAGTTTGGCCTTCATGGTCGAAGTGCGATCGATGAAGTGGCGGCAAATTGAGCACGCCCAAACGCGGATAAACAAGCACCGCCTGCTGTTCCGGTATTTCCATGGATGCTTCCAACAGCCCCAGGGGAAATCGTGTGCTTACCTGAATTGGACCAAAAACATATCTGCCGCGTTCCAGGAGCCGTCCACGGTATGCCGCGATCTGTCCCACGCCGTGTGACAGGGAGAAAAAGGTGACACGGGGAGGCGGATCGGCTGCACCAGGTGGTTGATCAAATGCCTCCCCATTTCGGGAGATTCGATCGGTTAGAGTAATCAGCCAGTTTTGGCCGTAACGGATTGTTCGTTCTGCCTCGATTTCAACGACGAGCAAATCTCCCGCAGAAACCCGCTGCGGCAACCGCCGTCGAACTTTGATGCCGTAGAGATTCCGCCTCGCCGAAAACCAACTGAAGAATAGAGGGGCCGAGACGAGTCCTGCCAGAAGAAGCAGGAGATTCACCTGACGGACCATTGCCGCCAGGAAGATCCCGGCGGTCAGGATCGCGTAGTATTTCCCAAGTCGCGTCAAATGGACTCTAATTCGTTTCCTGTCGCCCATCGCTGTGAACCTTGGGCCTCATCTGGCGCCCGCGGGACCAGGTCGCGCGCCTTTATTGCAGTTCTTTTTGCAATAAGGCGAGTAGTTCCTGCCGTCGATCATACAACCGCTTAAGTGGACGCGGTTCATGTCGCGCAAGCGCATAGGATGTCAGCAACGGCATGGCTACCGTCGTGTCAACATAACACACCACGGTGTCGGGAACGTGGTCTGGATCCACTTTACCCCAGCTTACGGCTTCCTGCGGTGTGGCGCCGGACAACCCACCGGTGTCGGGCCTCGCGTCGGTGAACTGGAGGAAATAGTCCTGGCCCGCCGTTTCCAGACCCAAAATGTCGTTTACGTGGGGAGCCGTCTGTAACATGAAATTCTTGGGACTTCCTCCTCCGAAAATCAGGACGGCAGATTTTCGACCCTCTTGCTTAGACCAGTAGTAAATCGCTGCAGTTTCGTTGACGTCGGCCAGTGGGTCAAGGACTAGCCGTGACTCTCGTAACCGGCCACTCGCTGCCACCATTCCAATGGTCGAGTCGCCCGGCGAACTTGTGTACACTGGAACTCCGCACCGGTACGCAGCCGCGAGAATTGACACGTGTCCTAGACCGGCATGGTCCTCTGCCTCTGCGGCATAGCGCCCCATCAGGTGGTGCAACTCTGCCGTGGTCATTGTCTTTTGGAACTCGGGTCGGGACAGGATCTCTTGAACCCGCCGGTCCGTTTCAATCAGACATTCCTCCAGTGAAAGTAGTACATCATAGATCCGAACAACGCCGACCTCATGAAGACGGCGATCGTCGATACGGAAATCCCCCGCGACTAACTTATAGTTATAAGCGAAGTGAAGATCGTGATACAAATTGGCGCCTGTGGCTACGATCCAATCAATGAATCCCGCCTCGATCAATGGAACGACACAGGATGTCCCCAATCCGGCTGGAGTCAAGGCCCCCGCAAGTGAGACGCCGACTGTAACATCAGGTTCCAGCATTTTCCGCGTGAACAGTTGCGACGCCTCCCGCAACCGGGCAGCATTATAGGCGAGGAATACTCGATCGATCAGATCTGCGACCGGTTCCTTCCCCCCAATATGGTCGGGAAGAATCCTCCGTCCGCCAAGCAACTGGTCGTGGATCTGGCGTTTTTCTCCCTGATTTGGACACTGCATTGGCTAGACCCCCAATGTTTAATAAGCTCACCCTGTGCAAAAAGGTTTCGATTTCCTCTTGACCTTGCAATTCGTTTAGCGGAACGACGATAGAGTCCCCTCCTGGCAGGGGTGGAACCATTCATTAAACCGCGTGAATGGGCAAAAGCCAACCCGTGCTCCAAGCGGCTCCGTCTCGATATCAGGTGTGCAAATCCCTTCGTTTTGGGAAAAAACAATGTTGCACCTTGCGGGAGTAAGAGGGCAAGTTGGGATAAGGGCATTTTTGGGCGGTCAACACTTTTTCGGCGGTTTCTTCGGTTTTCTTTTATAACAGTCAACGTCATTATTTTCTGCGTGCGTTGAGAACGGATTTGCGCAATTCTCTTGTTTAGAAGTTGTCAGATGCATCAAAAGCTTCTTCAGAGATGGAACGATCGGACGAGTCCGTATTTTCGGGAGGTATTTGTGTGTCCAGATGTTGGTAGAGGAGGTGTTACGATGCTACGTCGCGTTTTCCTAATTCTGTGTGTGATGTCGGTCCTTGCGTGCCCGGCCGTGGCGCAGGACAAAGGTGGCGGAAGCAAGCCTCGAAACATTATCCTGATTGGTTGGGATGGTGCTCAAAGAGCGCACGTCATGGAGTGCCTGGAGCGCGGGGAGCTGCCCAATCTAAAACAACTGGCAAGCGAAGGGGCCTTGGTTAATATCGATGTTATCACCGGGGCAACCGATACAAAGGCGGGTTGGACGCAGATTCTCACTGGTTATAACCCGGAGATTACGGGTGTTTACAGCAATGGGCGTTATCGTGATGTGCCGAAAGGTCTGAGCGTTTTTGAGCGGCTTAAGGATCATTTCGGGGCCAACTTTGCATGTCTCGCTGTGATTGGCAAACAGCAGCATTGCGGGGAAATTCGCGAGCCATTCAAACGGCAAATCTCCGATGAGGAAGCGGCTAAGATACAAATGCAGCAGCAGGCGGCTAAAAAGGGTCAACAGGCTCAGGCCCAAAAGAAGCAAGCTGGGCAGGCAGCCGCGGCTCAACCCAAGCCGAAAGCCCCCGTTCAGCCTGGTGCTGGACGGCAGCAGGTGGGCCAAATTGTCGAAGAAAATGGGGTCAAATACCTCGTCTTTGAAGGATCACCTTATTACACAATGCACAAGGCCTGTGATGTGTGGGAATACGGCCTGATGGAGGACGAAAAGGTGGGAACGCGGGCATTAGAGCTGCTGGAAAAATACAAAGATCGTCCATTTTTCTTCTTTATCCATTTTGCCTCGGTGGATCATCAGGGACACCGTTTTGGCGAGAACTCCAAGGAGTATAACGACGCCTTGATTTCCAACGATGCCTGGACGGGAAAGATCATTGCAAAACTTAAGGAGTTGGGACTTTACGATCAGACGTTGATCTACGTAACAGCGGATCACGGGTTTAACGAAGGTGCAACCGGGCATAGCTACGCGCCTTACGTGACGCTGGCTACGAACGATCCCTTGGTGAAACGCGATGGGATGCGTCAAGACATTGCCCCGACCATCCTGGCACGATTTGGGCTTGATCTGAGTCGATTCCAGCCGCCTCTGGATGGCGAGCCACTCACGCAACCGGCGACAAAACCCGTGCTTAAAGCCCCCGAGACGCCACCGGCCCGTCCGAAGGCCCAGGAAAAGCAGCCGGTCCGACCAAGGCAGCAGCGCCAGGCAGCACCGGTTACGCAATCACCTTGATTTGGAGCAGGCAGCTCAAGTCTCCAAACCGCTCCGGGAATCAGACGGATCTCCCGTTGGATTCAGTTGAGCTTCGATTGCTCGAATCTTGTAGATTAAGGCTCGGCGACTGATGCCGAGCCTTTTTGCTGCTTGGGTGCGATTTCCTCCGCATTCAGCGAGAGTCGCCAGAATGGTAGCGCGTTCTACGGCGGAAAGGCGGCCTTCATTTGAGTTAGAAATGCCCTCACCGGCAATGCCGAGTGCGCCGGCCACATCCGGTGGGAGGTGTTCTGGCAGAATAATTTCGCCCCGGGAAAGCAAACACGCACGCTGGATCGCATTGCGGAGTTGTCGCACATTCCCTGGCCAGGAATAGGCCAGCAAACAGCCTGCTGCCTGCGGCGAGAACCTGACAGGACGCTGGGTGAATCGTCGCGCGAAAAACTCTGCAAGAGGGAGGATCTCTTCTGGTCGGTCTTTGAGCGGGGGAACGGTCAATTCGACAGCGTTGATTCGGAAAAGCAGGTCTTCACGGAACTGCCCCGAGGCCACCAATGCTTTGAGGTCACGATTGGTGGCGGCCAACAAACGGAAGTCCACCCGAATTGGGCGCTCACTTCCCACGGGTACGATTTCGCCTGTCTCCAAAGCTCGCAGGAGCTTTGCCTGGACAGGAAGGGGAAGGTCACCAATCTCATCCAGGAACAATGTTCCTCCCTGGGCTGCGCGAAAATAACCCAGACGCTCTGTATGTGCCCCGGTGAATGCACCCTTGATATGCCCGAAGAGTTCGCTTTCGACAATAGATTCTGGCAAACCTGCACAATTGGCAACGATAAAGGGGCGATCTTTGCGTTGGCTCCAGCGTTGGATCAATTGCGCGACGACCTCTTTGCCACTGCCACTGGGACCGAGGATCAAGATCGGTATGTCGGAACGTGCCGCCAGATAGGCTGTTTCCAGAACACGCCGGAAGATCGGACTTATGCAGACAACATCATCCAACGGCGGCAATGAAACGGCGGACCGTGATTCTGGGACGGTCTCCCGCCCCAAATAGTCCAGAATAATGGCCTCCAGCTCTTCCAGGTCCACCGGTTTCAGAAGATAATCGACGGCCCCAATTTTCATGGCCGCTACGGCATCACGAACATCACCGTAAGCCGTGATAATGATGACCGGCACGGTTGGCAGTTTCTCTCTCAGGACCGGCAGAAGTGTTAAACCGGATTGGCCGGGCAGCCGCACGTCGAGGAGAATGAGCTGGGGAGGCCGGCGCGAAACAATCTCGAGGGCTTCTTCGGCTCGTGAGGCTTCGTCTGCGTCAAAGCCCAGACTAACAACAAGCTCGCGAAAAAGCTCACGATGGGCCTTTTCGTCGTCGATAATCAGGATCCTGGGTGCGGGTTGAGTTGTCTTCTCACTCATAATCTTGCATACAATCGCTTGCTGTCCCTTTGTCCCGCAAGAGATATCATTTGCCAGCTCTTTTTTGTCCATTTTGGGGAATCGTCAGCCGAAACACACTACCACCTCCAGGAGCAGGACTGAAAGTCACATCCCAGCCATGGGCGATGGCGATCTTCCGCACGAGAGAAAGCCCCAAACCGGTTCCACCTGGATCTGTGCTGAAATACGGCATGAAGAGCTTTGGAACATCATCCGGTTCGACTCCTGGCCCCTGGTCAATAATCTCAATGATAACATGCGATCCGTCGCTTCTGGTCCTTATCGTCACTTCCGAATCGGGCCGTGTGTATTTCACCGCGTTGTGCAGCAAATTGAAAATCGCCTGTCGCATCAATTCCCGATCTGCCATGACTGTCGTGGGTTGTGTTGCCCGTTGATGGACCCAACGGGCGTTTTTGCTCTGGAAGTCCGGTTCGAGGAGAAGAGTGACCTCCTCGATCACTGCGTCCGGGTCAACCTCCCTGAGTTGAAGTGTAAACGGCTTGGCAAACAGGATGAATTGCGTCAGTCTCGCGGCCAGGCGATCGCACTCCTCTACGATGATTCGTGCGTCGGTTGCTGTGGGTGATGAAGGATCCGCACGCTGCACCATTTGTTGTGCTCGTCCCCGGATTAACCCCAGCGGATTACGGGTCTCGTGAGCAAGCCCACTGGCGGCCTGGCTAAGTTCCTCAAAATGACGGGCTTGCAGTTCTGCCAGGTGTCTTGCATGCTCTGCCCTGACAGCACGGACGCTTGAGCGGAACGTCAAACCCAGCAGTAACAACGTTGTCCACGCTGTGAGACAAGATCCAACCCGTGCGGCGAAGGCCCTTTGCACGTAAGTGTCGAATCTCCCACGGTCGAGCACCATGGTCGCGTGGAATGTTCCCCCAGAGGCAAATGGACTATCTATTTCTGGTTGCATTCCTCGAATCCATCGTCCCCAGCCGTATCCTCTTGCCCCTCCTGCAGGGCCACCAGCAGGAAGCGGCACAATCTGGAAGCTTCCTGAATAGACATATCCCTTTTCCGTTAAACGGCCTTCAGAGTTGGACGGAAAAAGGTCATGAGACCCCGCAACAAACAGGGGAGTGTGGTCCTGGTCGTCAATACGGATCGCCAAAACATCTTGCGACTTAATGAGTTCATCCAGAATGATCTGAATCTGTTGATCGAAAAAAGCCCCTAATCTTCGGTGTGAGCGGATGGAACCGACGACCGCGTGGAAGAGTCCTTCGGCGTGACTGCGCAAAACCTCTTCTGCCGCCGCGACATCAGTCTGATACTCATACCACTGCCACGCCGAAAAGATTCCCGCGGCTATGAGCAAGACAACGACAACAACAGTTTGCGAGATTTTCGACATAAGGCGAATCGTCACATATGTTCTCGATTGAGAACGGATGACACAGTGGAAGCGTTGCCGGAACGATCAACATGCGGCAACCACAAAAAATAAGCGGTCGAGCACATTGCTCCACCGCTTTTTTAGACTTTTAAATCAACTCTTGTCAACCAATTGGGTTGTTCTCGGTCAGGGAACTCATGAAGCGAGGGTCATCGGTCATTATTACTGTCCCCACCGGAACTCGTAGTAGTCGCAGATTCCATTTCGATTTCGATCCACGAAGGCCGGTCCAGCTCCGTAGCCCGCCGGTCCCATCGGGTAACCCGATCGGAATCCTGCTCCACGAGGACCGCCACGTCCTGGTCCGCGACCGAAGCCCATGCCCGCGGCATAACCTGGCCCTCGACCCATCCCCATACCGAGACCTGGCCCCCCCCACGGGCAGACCGACGGCACGGATCGCGACGGTTGAAGATTACTCGCGGGCGTCCAACCGGGTGCAAGCCCAGCTTGCCGCAACTGAAGGAGTTTTCCCTGAAGTTCGGCAATTTTGTTTGCATCCGGTTGCGGTTTCGCCTGTTCCTCAGCAATTGCAGCGAGTGTCTTAAACCACTCCGCGCGTTGCTGCGCAGGTGAGACGTTCGCCACCTCACTGGATGGTGCTGAGGCCGTTGGTCCACCGCTCTTTGCTTGGTCCTCGGCCCAGACGGGGGCCAGTGCCACTATCAGAATTATCACCGTCGAAACGTATCCAAACCAACGCATGGTCATTCTCCTGCTAAAATCGTTCCTTAACATCATCCAAGACACAACGCAGAGCCTTACGTCAAACCGGTTTGACTTCTCTGGTTAACACTAGTGCATATACCGTGCCAATCGGACTTGTTTCGGCCGTTTTGCAGGGCGAGAAGCCATTTTTTCTACATCGTTAACACGAATGTGCCATGAACCGACATACCTGAGACAAATGTGCCGGGCCAATCTTGTCACTTTATGAGATGCGAAACGATCGGAAGCGGCTTGATGAGGCTGTTGGCGGATGGACTGCGAATTTTTTGCACAGGGAGCCCTGACCCTTGTGAAACAATCTTTCGCACGATCGCGCGGCTCAACAATGGGCTATCATTTATCGCGGCGCCCAACAGATCCCGCCAGATGAGTTTTTGGCTCGTCAATCGCAATCGCGGTTGTTCACGATGTGACTTCGATGACAGCCTCTGTGAATCCGCAGAGAATGCGGGGAAACGGCAACTCGTCCGGCACCGCCACATCTACCATCACGACAAACCGACCCGGTGGAACCGACTTCGGTGGTGCAATTTCCACGGAGAAACGTCCTTCTTTTCGGCTGGGAACGATCAAATGCGGCCAATCCTTCCAACTTTGCAGGGCATTTGGAGGAGAATCATTCATCCAGGCGTTTGGAGGTACCACCCGCAAGTGGACTTTCAGCGGCTCAGCAAGGTGATTGAATACCACCAGCTCAAGCTGGACTTTCTTACCAGCCGAAACCGCCTGTTCATAGGGGTCACATCGCACCCAGAACTCATCCATGCCAAAATGGGGGTCGCGCCAAGGCAAAATCTCTTTCAGTAGCTCTCGCCGCCGGCGGAGACGTTGACGGATTTCCTCACAGTCTTCCGGCAGAAAGGTAAATGCCGCATCCACATGGCAGTTGAACATATGCGTGGGTTTGAGACGGGCGATCAGGTCAAGACAGCGGAAAAAGCCAGAATCCTCGTGAAGAAAATTGCGGTTCTGGATGCAATAATCGTCGATTCCAGAAGGAGTGAAGGAGTCGCCTACAAAAAACAGCCTGTCAGGCCCCTTTTCGACAAACAGGCCACCGTGGTACAAGGTCTGCCCGGGAAAGTCGTAGGCTGTGATCCGAAACTCATGCCAGGAAAACGACTCGCCATCTTCCAGGACACGGTCAACTTTCACCACGGAAGGAGAAATGCAGGGTAGTCGCCATGCAATAGGACGGGTGATGACTTCGGCAACTGCTTCCACGGCATAACATGGACAGCGGAACTTGTCGAGAAATTGGGGGACGGCATCCACGTGATCGTCATGGTAATGGGTGATCCATAGACCTTCGACCTTACTGATCTCGCCCGTCGAAATCATCTTCTCAAGGGCTTCGATTACCCTTGGACTGCCACAGTCCATCACAAAAGCGGCATGATCTTCAGAAACAAGAATCCAACTCGTCCCAATGTGCCGCAAATACGCGGGCGGAATCAGATGTGGACGAAAAGGCAGGTGATCCGTGCGGCCTTCGAACTCCTGAAACAGTTCGGGAAAGTAGTGACGTAAAGCGGATGTTGAGACGTAGTTATCATAGAGGGTATCCAGGCGATCGATAAGCAAGTTCAGACTCGCTTCAGGATCTTTAATCACACTGCCCGATGAAGTTACCACGACATCGGGCCGCTCTTTAAGAATTCGCTGGAGGCTTTCTTTCAAAGTCTCTCGCGCCCCCAAGAAGCCGTGATAGTCACTGATTCGCCGCTGGCCGCGCTGAAAGCCTTTTTGCAAGCAATAAAGATCCGGAACCTGCCCCGGTCCATGCAAAAGGTGGCCACAGAATGCCACCTTGAGACCATCCACATTGACCATGAAACTGAGCGAACCGTCTGTGTGGCCCGGCGTTTCCACGGCCTTGATCGTCGCCGCTCCCCATTTCAGCGAGTCCCCTGGCGAGATCGCCCTGGTGACCCTTACGGGTTCCGGTAACATCCAATGGTGTGGATGCTGATTATAGATATGCCAACGTGAAGCCGGTGTATTCCAGTATTCAAGGACGCTCGCGAAATATTTCTCCTCCGCAGCGGGAACGCAAAGCTCCACATGCCGGGATCGCAGCAGTGCCAAAATCTGCTCGCGGTGGTGATGTGTTGCGAGGACTTGTTTGATCTCGATTCCAGCATTTCTTGCCCACTCGAATGTGCCTGCATCTCCACAATCAATGAGGAGGGCCTCCTGGCCGTTGAGGAGGACACCGACACAAATCGTTCCTTTGAAGAGAGCGAGATATGGGGAAAGCCTTCGTACTTGACCAGCGGAGAACACTTCCTCAAAGCCGGACGCGCCCTTTATTGGAGTTGCTAGACTTGCCAAACCGGCCGCACTGGCTTTCAAAAAAGACCGTCGAGTAACGTCCTTTCTCAAATCGCATTTGAGCATGGAAAGCACTCCGAATCTTCTATTGCCTTGCCGGGTGTTTTTTCTCCTGCGTGTTTCCGCAAGGAGTTGATCCGCCTTGAGAGGATATGCCTGGTGGCGATCAATTCTCCGGGGGAATCACAAACGCTTGTCCGATCGTATCTTCTGTTCGTTTGACCCAGTCTGAGAGGAGTTGGCGATGTTTGTTAAGCGTTTTTCGATAATCGGGGTTGGTAGCCAGATTTGTCATCTCGCCTGGATCCTCTGTCAAATCGACAAGCGATTCGCGTCTTTCGCCTTTTTCATAGACAACATACTTGAAGCGTGCTGTCCGAATCATCCGCGCCGCATCGCTTTCCACGACAACCGATTCTCGCCATGTGTCCACGTGCTTTCCTTCTGTCAAAGGGCGGACACTGTAACCCAACAAATGCGACGGTTTCTCAACTCCCGCGAAATCGCAAAGTGTTGGAATCAAATCCAAACCCGTTGAAACAAGGTGAGTCCGGTCAACTTGGCCAGGTTTGGTGACTCCCGGCCAGGCCACAATAAACGGGACGCGGACGGCCTCCTCGTAGGGCACTGACTTGTGTTCCAGGCGGTGGGCCGAGTCCAGGTCTCCGTGGTCACTGGTGAAAACAACCACCGTTCTGCGATCCAGTCCCTGACGGCGGAGTGCTGCCAGGACGATGGCAATTTCGGCATCCACACGCTCCGTCAATCGGCAGTAGGCCCACCGATGGAGCCGCCATTCGCGCTCGGTCCAATGCTCTCGAACGTAGCGACGAAAGCTCTGCGGCGGGAGATAGCTTAAGGTGACGCCATCCGGTTCATCGGGCGGGATTTCGAAATTACTCGGCAAGGGCGGACATAACCGAGCAAAGAATTCCGTTTCTGACATGTTCGGTGGGAGACGCAGCGCCTCCGCAAGGCACTCACGATCCCGCTGCAAGTTAGGATATATCGGCTCGCGACCGGTTCCCTGGGTGAAAGCGTCAATCGCCATCAGGCAGATATCGTGCGGATTGATAAACGAGGCCACCATGAGAAAAGGCTCTGGCGGGGATTGCGAAAGGAACTTGGCGCACTCTTCGGCAAGGCCCTCCCGAGTATCTTTCGTCAATTCCTCAAATCCGATTGTGGCGGGCGTCATACCGCGCATCCAATGTGTCTTGCCGCCATAGACGGTCTTGTAACCGGCCTGACGGAAAATCCAGCCCATGGCCTGTTCAATGGCGTCTCGTGGAGCAGGTTTCTGACCCTCGGCATTCGACCGCATCCCAAAAGCGCTGGGCATTCGTCCGGTGACCATACTCATCCGCGATGGGATGCACACGGGATTAGCACAATAAGCCAGTTCAAATCTTGTCCCCTCCGCTGCCAGGGAATCCATTGCCGGCGTATGAAGATACGGATTTCCCGTGCAGCTCAGCATCCCGGCGTGCTGTTGGTCCGTGATGATAACCAACAGGTTTGGCCTATTTGTTGAACTGTCATTGGCGTGCTCGGATTCGTCGTGCGAAGCCGCGAGCCAAACCGAACTGAGAAAAACGACACTGGCCCAACAAAGCGTAACGAGGATACGATTTCGGCGAGTCATCATGGCCTTTCCTCCCCATATGTGGCAGTCACAAACTCCGCTATCGGCGTCGTACGCCATCATAGTGTAACGACCGCCATGGGCAGTGCAACGGGACGGCATGTGTTTGTGTCTTGTTTGTAGGCAGGTACGCCTCCTGACCTTGGCACATTCGGGCAGGGGCGAATCGCGATTCGCCCTTCAAAAAATGGAGGATATCGTTGTCAGATCCACCCTCGGAGGGACCTGCTTGTCAGGTCCGCCTCTCGGAGGGACCTGCTTGTCAGGTCCGCCTCTCGGAGGGACCCGCTCGTCGGGTCCGCTGCATGACGTTGCATTATCCATTTCATTTCCTCGGGCACGACAAGCGTGCCCCTCCGATTTTCGGAGCGTCCGCGGCGAAACTCGAAGCGACCTGCTTGTTGGGAGCATTGCTCGTTTCTGTGTGCTGAGAGCGAATTGGCCTTGCGTATATGTCAATCTTTCGGTAAAAATTCGGCGTTCCGTGGTTTCGTGGTCTTTCGTTATTCAGGCATTATTCAGGTGGAGACTTCGGTAATTTGACTTAGCACAATCTGAAAGGGCCACCGTCATTAGGGCATGAATCCTTTCCAACCACAAAGGAATATGCCTGTGCGTACTGATACGAGGCATTGATATACAGTCTGTCAGACTGCGCGAGACAAAAAGCGCAGACGACCTTAACGGTTATGATTTTGCCAAGGATGGCGGAGAAATGAAACACACTCAGATCAACTGGTTCTTCGTTGTGACCCTGGCGCTCAGCGTGCTGGGCTGTTCAACCAACAAGACTGGTTCGAATTTCAGCCTTGCTCGAGTCAACCCCTTCCAGTGGATTAAACCTGAGGCTGAGACGAAACCGTATCCGCAGAAACCATCATCGTTTGCCTCGCCTAGCGATCCAGCGGGCAGATATCCGGAAACACTTGCCAGCTCATCCAGTGGAGGGGCCCTTCCAACGACTCCGAGCTCTCAGGCTTATCCGGGTACCCAAGCACGATATGACAGTGCGCAATCGGCAGTCTATGCTAGCACTCCGCCTTCCGGAACCGGGGCGTCATTCGGTGGGACACCTCGTTCCTATCCGGCGACGTCTGGGCAGACTTCGGGTGGATTTCCAAACACAAACCCTGTAACGACAACCGCTTGGCAATCAAGCCCGCCAGGCATGGCCTCGGCGAGTGACAGTTTTGGTCCTACGCAATCCGTAGTTTCAGATGGTCCCCTGCCCAAATCAACCGTCTATCCAGCTGCCGATAGTTCCCGTCAAACTTCTGCACTGAGGGAATCTCCCACAATTTCCGTTGGCGCTCGCTCATCTTCTGACCAATACCAGTATCAACCTTCTTCCCAGACTGCGACACCTGTGCCCCAAGACGCCTCCAACCGTGGTAATACCGATTGGTCAACACTTGTAGGCGACCGATACGCACAGCTTTATCAGAAGGGAAACAATTCATCGGCCCCATTAACGAATGCCAATTTGGGAGAAACAAACTATACCCCCGGCAGGACAGGCTATGTCCCGGGACAGCTCGACAATCCACCGGGGAATATCAACTACCAACCGGGCCAAACGGGTTACACGCCTCCCGGCGTACCACCTTATGCTATGCCTTACGGTACGAGCGGGCAACAATCTTCAGCACAGGGTGTTACACAACCTAACTCTGGGGGCACGACCCCCACAAGCGAGTACAGGCCGGGAAGCACCAAAACATACATCCCGCGGACCATTAGCCCGTCGGGTACCTCATCCATACCGGGCAGTAGCAATCCAACCTCGTTACCCTCTCAGTCCCCTTTTTCGGCTACTGGTAATATTTCATCGACTGACTTAAGCCAATCTAGTGGTGTGAACGTGCCATTCCGGATGTAACAAGCACTGGCCTGAGATCACTCGGTTTTCTCTTTCTTCAGTGGAGTTGTCCACAGGTAAATCGTGTGCTCTCGACCATTCTTGGATTTGAAATGGACAACTTTGTCCGGAATCACGCCCGCCATGTCGAAATCGTGAGAAACGATCCGTGAGCCGGGCTTCAGTTTTTCCAATTGGGGAATAAGCTTCACATTCAATTGCGGCAGAAGATACAATGTGACCACGCTGGCCTCACTCAGATCCAAAGTGAAGATGTCCTTCTGCTCGATACGGACAAGGTGTTCCACTTTATTCTTCTGAACATTTTCCTTGGCCTCTTTGATTCGCTGGGGATCAATATCGAACCCAGCAGCCTTGACACCGTATTTCTTCGCAGCTGTCACGACGATTCGGCCATCGCCACACCCAAGATCATAGACGACATCACCTTTTTTCACTTCTGCCAGTTCGAGCATCTTGTCGACAACATCGTAGGGCGTGGGGACGTAAATCACGTCGGGTGTTCGAATGAACTTCGGCTCTTCTTCGGTGGCCTGCTCAATCGCTAGCACATTCATCGCCCCAAGCGCCACGCAAAGCCCAAAAGCCATTCCAAAAACCGCCGGTAGTCTTGTCTTAGTCATAACTGATCCTCCTTTCAAATAAAGAACATCACAACGTAGCGCAACCTCGAGACTGATGAATAGGATAACCCCGCCCAATATGCTTGTAAAGTCAGTGCGTGACGGGATATTTACGGAGCGTCCGCCCCAGATGGAAGAGCACAACCCGGAGCACGGTCAACGAGTCGACTGAGAAGTCCCGATTCTCACCGAATCAGATACCTGCCGAGCGGAGGGCACGGGACTCGAACCCGCAACCCCTTTCGGGGCACCACATCTCCAGTGTGGCTGCTCACCAATTCGCATACCCTCCAAACGCCTTGATGAATGCGTCCATATCTTTGATACTGGCGTGTCGAGAAAACGAAGGCTACCTGCTGGTCCAACAAGTTCCGACACGGACACATCCATTACATTCCTGATTATACGTATTAAGCCCGATCTTGTCAGCGCCAGCAGTGGCTGGAGTTTACCCAATGTTGTTTCAATCGCAAATGGTTCCCGAAATCCTTATCCCGTGATTGCTCGAATTGTCTTATCCGTGCTGACCGCAAAACAGTTAACCCGTTTGGGCAAACGGTTGGCAGAGCTCGCAAGGCCGGAGAACATGGTCAACAAGGCCAATTTCTTGCAAATCCACAAATCCGGCCAGGTCGTAACTGGGTGAACTCCAGCAGCAGTGGACAGGAAAGCTTCCCGGATGCCACGGGGCTGCCAAGGCCAATCCTCTAGGAAATGGACAAGTTGTCGTCATTTTACCTGCCAACCAGCTTCAACTGCGACAACCGCGCGAGGCTGCAAGTTGTAGTCATATGCACGAGCCCAGTTAGATCGTCGCAGACCTATTGTCCTTTGCATAACCAGGAGACACAGACGAGGGTAAACACCGGACATTCTGGTGTCTCTAGAATTTGCGAACGCCAATAATACCATTCGTGCAGCGAGATCTTTCCATCCTATGGGGCAGGAATCGTGTAGCTGATATCAAGCCCCACACCAGGACCGGCGAGGAAATTCGTAATCTGATAATCGATCTGGATTGGCTGGGAAGCGTCCGGGACGTTAATCCGGAACACCGACGTCGTGTTCGCCTTGAGAGTCACCTCTGCCGGTCCGACCTGACCGGTCCGTTTCAGGACCAGGTCCATAGGGCACTTGTTGCGGACTTTGACCCAGACGCTTGTCTTGCTTCGCAAATGGGGAGGATCGATTTCCAGGACCGCTTTAGCTAAAGCAGTGAGCCACTCGGGTTTTGCAATCAGCAGATCACGGCACCACACGGCTGTGCGACCGGAACGAAGAGCCTCGAGTATTCCCTGTTCACTCTTCTCTGTCACAAAGACGAGCGTGATCGTTCGATGCTCCGCTGATGTGTTCTGTTGCAGCAAATCGGGTGCATGGATGTCGGAATTTCCTACCATCGTTAGCCCTTTTTCAAGGCACCAACGATGCGCTGTTGGGTAATAAGTTTCGCCGTTGGCCACTTCCAGGCCGTGAAGAAGCTTCTTATCGTAAAGCGTCGAGTGGATATCTAACCAGCGTCCAAGCTCTTCACCTTTCCAGGCATGATGGTTCCAGAAGACGAATCCGCCCTGTTCACAGGCTGCGGAAATAGCTTCGACAAGGTCATCTTTGACAAGGGGATTGACGTCCTTGAGAAAGATTGCGTTGAAATGTCCCGGTGGGGTGTCGCGTGTAATCTCGGCGCCGCGGATGAGGATAATCCCCAATTCCCGGGCACGTCCCGCAGCAATCTCATAGGGGCGATTATGGTTGGTTGGAACATCGGCTTTGTGTGGTTGATACTCGATATGATCACTCAGCGCCAGGGCGTCCAAACCAATTCGATAGGCCTCGTCAATTCGAACCGTCGGCCAAACATTCCCATCGGAAAAGACCGTATGCGTGTGAAAATCGCATTTCAACGTTTGATAACCTTCAATATCCGGGAAAGTAATCTCATTGCGGACTTGCGCCGCGGCCATCGCCGTGGTTGCAAAGACCACCAAAACCGTTACAACCCAGTTTCTCACGTGGCGCATACTCTTGTTCTCCTTTCGACTTTGCTTACGAACCACTCACTCGACTATAAAAACCGTATTGGACCCGATGCGGTCCGCGAACCGCCGTGACAATCTGTGCACGTTCGGCCTGATCTTCCAGACAACCAAACTTGGTAGCAGCTGTGTCTCGCTGAGGGGCGAAAACTCAGGGTTCGTACCTGCCAGCGATCATTCTGGATTATGTGCGTATCACATGTGCCGCCAGCTAGGGTAAGGGCCCGAGTTGATAGTACGTCGTATCCTGCCAGCGTGGGCAAATTCTTTTGTGCCAGTCGAGGTTCTGTCTAAATATCCGATGGATACATCCCCGAAGACCGGTATCCTGGAGACAATCTTCTCCAAATCATGCGTGTCTGATTGTACGCAAGAACCAAACTCGATTCAACTTTGAGCGCGATGATCCGTTTGTGGTATTGCTATATGGGTACCTTATTTGCGACTGAATCTTATGCCTTTTGCCCATGGCACAGAGCCATCTCGTCTCGGGCAGGCTGTGACGGAGTGATCGAACGCTCTTGGCTTTTCGGCAAGGGTGCGGTGAAGGAACTTGATTGTCAAGTCCACTGCCTTTTCCTCGTTCGCCATGGCGACAAGCCTGTCGCACACATCGATATTCGGATTCGCGCAGACGTACGCAAGCAAGAGAAGAATTTGGTGGGCTGTGTCGTGTGTGGAATCAATTGTGCTGCTTTGAATCACCGCCGCTCGTTGCGTACAGGATCATGGTTCCAATCGAAAGCATGAATCCCGCGACGAGGAAGGCCAATTGGGGTGAAAAAAGCGTCCAGACAAGTCCGACCAAAAAGCTTGAAATAAGATCGCCCATTCCGTTGACGGCTCCCAGCACGCCGTAACAGGTGGCGCGAATTTCTTGAGGGACAAGTGATGCCGTCACGACAGGCTCAACGGTTTCCTGGACTGCGGCACATATTCCCGAAAGGACGAACACCAGACCGAGAGGTAGCAAATGCGACCAACCGACGCTAAAGGTCAATGCCAGCAATACACAGGAGAAGACACCCAAAGAATATCCGACGATGAGAATCCGCCGTGCCCCCAGGCGATCTGAAAGCCAGCCAGCTGGGTACGACGCTGCTGTCTGGATCGTATTTCTGAGCACGTAGAGTGCTCCGGCAAAAGCCCCTGCTGCGGTTAGAGTGTGGGACGATGAAAGGCTTTGCGTTGCGGCCAGGATCAGCAGGGTAGGGGCGAAATCGCCACTCCCGTAGATCCCCACTGCTAACAGATAACGGCGAAAAGACGAGGGCATCTTTGAAAGTGTTCCAAGAAATGCAAGGTGCGGATTCGGTGTGCCGCCCGGATCGTGGACAAGAGTTGCAAAGCTGATTACAGCGAGAATGCCGGGGATCATGCTCACAAGCAAGACGAAACGAAACGGCATCGCTGGAGACACAGCGGCCAATGCGCTGCCAAACCATGCTACAAGGGCTGTTCCCACAGCCGGTCCCAGGATGGCCCCTAATGTGTCGGCGGCACGGTGGAAACCGAATGCCCGACCTCGTTGATCGGAAGGGGTCGCCGCTGTCATAATTGCGTCGCGGAGTGGACCGCGCAGACCGCGGCCGAACCATGCCAGGATGCGTCCGCCCGCGATCATGTAGAACCCCGTTGCCAGCGCCATTAGGCCCTGACCAACGGCGTTCAATGCGTAGCCCAGCATGACGAGGGCTTTACGATGCCCAAACCGATCGCCGATATAGCCTGCCCCTAGCTTGGTAAAACTGGCAAGACCGTCAGCTATTCCCTCCATAAGGCCCAAGAAAACGGCGGGCAGCCCCAGGGCATGCATCAATCCTGGCAACACAACGTTGCCCGTCTCGTAGCAGAGATCACCCAAGGCACTGGTTATTCCAGCCCCGATAATCGTTCGATTCCACCAGCTTTGTCGAGTTGAAATCTCTGCCGTCTCGTCCGTGGATTCCCCATTTTGCGGTAAATCCATTGCATTGATCTCCAATGTTTCTGCGAGCGAATATCGAGATTCAGAGTGACCGGGAGTGCCGCTAACTCATCGATCTCTTGAAAGCCCACCTATGAATTTGTGGTAACAGTTTGGGCACACTGGAGCAAGTACTTGCGAGAATTCCCGAGTACAACAGACATCTCATCTGGTGGCGGCTCATGATGCATGAACGGATTGACATACCATTTATAGGAAATCTGCGAAAGCGCCTTCAACCAGGGAGTGAAATCCGTGCCTCCGTAGCCCGGAAGCTGGTTTAGACCACTTCCATGTTGCCAGGCATAGAAATAGAAGAGCTGCTGCCCACACGTCAGGATGGCAGTCTCTACCGACTCTCCGCGTGCCTGAATGTGGTAAGGTGCCAAGGCAATACCCAATCGTGGGTGATTATTAAGATCCACAAACGCCTTTAGGGAGTCACACGAGTCGAGCAAAGCATGGCCATGATTCTCGATTGCCAAATACGAATTGCAGCTTTCCGCTTTTTCTAATTCTGGTTTGAGTGACTCCAAGAAGGCTTTCATCTTGGGAATAAGTTCCTTGGCTTCACAAGGTGCCGTGCTACCACGAATGGCAACGCCACCGCCGCATTGGCCCAGCAGATCGGCATAGCGCAGATAACCACCCTGATATACTGAGAATGAATAGAGCTTCAGTCGGCACTCCTCCAGAACCCGCAATAATCCCTCTGCCTTAAGCCGATTCTGCACATCATCCAGATGTGGACAGCCGGCATGGGCCGACCAGATGTCAATTGCCTCGAACCCCAAGGCGGCAATCCGCTTGCAGGCTTCTTCGATGGGAAGCGAAGAGAAGTTTATCGAGGAAGCAGACAGCCGCAGATTCCAAGTGGATGGCTGCTCGAGACTATCCGAGAACCCGTGAGCCACTCCGGCAAACGGACTCTTGGCTAACATCCCGCCGCATAAAGCTGCGGTGCCCATGAGGACGTTGCGACGCGAAAGTTTGTTGCTTGAATCATTGCATTTGTGTGACATAAGACGGACCCTCGCAGTGAAGTCATATCTAACTTTGACCAGCGAATACCCTACACACTCCCCCGGTTTGTCATAGTGAACAACCTTTGTGTTGTGTTTGCATGTTGGTTGTCGGTAGGTCTCCTGAACTTGGCGCGCTTACGTAGGGGCGAATGGCCATTCGCCCTTACAACAGTAGGAATGGAAGGACCCGCTTGTCGGGTCCGCAGCGCCACGTTTGATGATCCATCCAGATTCATCGGGCATGACAAGCACGCCCCTCCGATATGGGCACGAATCGGAAATCATTCTTGCGGTCTGATGGTATTTACAATTGCTGTTCGATATCATAATCGCAGTCCAAGGCAGCGGTCTAGCCGTCCTTGGAGATTCGCGATTTAGCGATTGGTTCTGGACCCTTGAAAAGCGGAGGTCGCACGATGGTGTCGCAACAAACAGTTAATCGTACATGGTCTCGGCGGAATTTCCTTATCGGCACAGGTGCGCTGTTGGGGGCATCGACGATGCTGACGTCTAAGTTTGTTGGCGCTCATGTCGCCGAGAACAATACTATCCGTTTGGCCCTTATCGGGTGCGGCGGACGGGGAACGGGTGCCGTGGCAGATGCCTTCTCTACAACGGGTGGACCGCTGGAATTGTATGCTATGGCCGATCTTTTCAAGGACCGCCTCGATGCCAGTTTCAACAATTTGAAGACGAAATATGCCGAACAAGTGAATGTGCCGCCTGAACGGCAGTTCGTAGGCTTCGATGCTTTTCGGCATGCAATCGATGCTCTCCGTCCCGGTGATGTCGCCATTTTGGCGACCCATGCTGTGTTTCGCCCCATGCATTTTGAATACGCGGTGAAAAAGGGAGTCAATGTCTTTATGGAAAAATCTTTCGCAGTCGATGCCCCGGCAACGCGGCGACTGCTGAAAGCAGCGGAAGAATCCGAAGCAAAAAACTTGAAAGTTGGTGTTGGATTCATGTGGCGTCATTCCCGTGCCCGGCAGGAGGCCATCAAGAGAATTCAAGATGGTGCCATCGGGGACGTCCACACATTGCGGATTTATCGGGTCCACGGGCCTGTCTATACACCCAGGAAGCCCCCAGAGGCCAATGAGGTTGAGTTCCAAATCCGTCACGCCGTATGTTTCAATTGGGTCAGCAGCGGCTTCTTTGTGGATTGGCATTGTCATAATGTCGATGTTGCTTGCTGGGCAAAAGGCGCCTGGCCGGTTGATGCCCAAGCCATGGGCGGACGCTGCTATATTGATGCAGGAAACCTCTTCGATCATTATTGTGTGGAATACACATTTGCCGACGGTGCCAAGTTGTTTGCCTTCTCACGTCACATGGCCAATTGCTGGTCCACGTATTCCGACTATGTCCATGGCAGCAAAGGCTCGGCCATCTTGATGACGAACCTTTCTGATCCCCAGCCTAAGCTTTACAAGAGTCAAAAGATGACCCCCGACCAGGTGATTTGGGAATTTCCTGGTGCCGATCCCAACCCTTATCATGCTGAATGGCAAGTGCTGCTCGATGCAATTCGGCAGGATCGGCCCCACAACGAAGCCCGACGCGCGGCTGAAGCCAACATGGCGGCTCTGATGGGACGTATGGCAGCCCATACCGGACAGTACATTACCTGGGAACAGGCCTGGAACTCGAATTTCCAGTACATCGCAGATATCGACTCTTTGACGTTTGAATCGGAGCCGCCAATCCGTGCAGACAAAGACGGACGGTACGAACCGCCCCTTCCTGGTTCATCGCAGGAGATTTAGGCGTCACAGCTTGTTCGTCCAAAACCGTGCGTTATTTAACCGGCTAAAGACGATGGGATGGCTCAGCCATCAGATTGAGCGGAATCCGGTTGACGAATATCGACAGCCGCCGCGTTTTCTCCGCGGCGGCTGTCTGTCGTGAAAGCGAACACGATAGAATAAAGGGGAGGACCACCTGGGATTGTGGCGTCTTGTTCAAGGATTGCATTAGTCCGACGAATACCTGAAAGGCGATAGCCACGCTCCTGATGTTAAATGCGTTTCACGATCACGTGAGACGCAAAAACGAAGGCTGAATAAAGGAACCTGCTGATGTCAGGGCGACTGAGTCGCACAGGTTGGCTAATTCGGTGTCCCGGTGTTTTTAGCACACAGGTAAGGACCTGGGCGAAGCTAGCGTTCTCGATATTCGTTGTGTTAGCATGCATAATCGGTCGTTTTGAAGTCGCTTCTTTCACGACCCAGGCAACGGCAGAGGAACAGGCCACTCCAGCTCGCCAGGAAGCCACATCGGGGGAAGTGGCAGAAAGATTTGGCCGGATCATCCCTGTTCGTCTTCCAATCACCGGTCCGACAAGTACACGCGTTAAGCAAACCATCCAAAAGATACTTGCCGAGACCAAGGGAGACCAAAACCGTCTGGTCCTGATTCTCCGCTTCGATACTGCCAAAGGGGAGGAACAGTTCGCGACCAGATCAGAGTTTGGGGCGTGTTACGATCTGGCTGATTTTCTCACGAGCGAAACCTTGTCGCAGGTTCAGACGGTTGCCTATGTCCCCTATCGTGCGGAAGGACATGCTGTGCTCCCGGTTATGGCATGTCGTGAGATTATCCTCGCACCGGATGCCGAGTGGGGAGCAGCAGGGATCGCCGAGCGGCGAATTACCCCGCCCATGTTAAGTGCCTATCGGCATATTGCGGAGCGAAATCGGACGATTCCCCCGGCGGTCGCACTTGGCATGCTTGATGGCTCACGGAGTGTGCTTCTTGTCGAAACGGACGTCGAGCGACTGTTTGTCGCCGAGGATGAGCTAGAGTCCGTGACAAAACAGCGAACGCTGCGTGGAAATCCAACCGTGTTCTTTCCGGCAGGGCAGTTGGGACGCTTGACCGGGCGTGAATCCCGTAGATTCGATCTGATCAGTGCGACGGCCACAGACTTGAGAGAGGTCTGTGCGGCTCTCGGTCTGAAAGCTAATCTGGTCGAAGAAGAGCGATTTGTAGCAGATCATTGGAAAGCCGTGCAGGTCGAAGTCTCGGGCCCAATCACATCGGTCCTTGTGGAACGATGTCAACGACTGATTGAGGAGGCTGTCCAAAAAAAGGACGCAAATTTCGTATGCGTAAAAATTGACAGTGCAGGTGGCCAGCCTAATCAGTCATTGATACTTGCGAATTACCTTGCAGCCGACCTGGATCCCGACAAGGTTCGCACTGTTGCCTATATTCCGTCTCGCGCGCTGGCCGACGCCGCTTTGATTGCCGTGGCCTGCGATCACATTATCATGCACCCGGAAGCTCTCATCGGTGGTGAAGGCGACGGGATTTTTTCGGAAGAGGAAAAGCTCCAGGCCCGGCGGGCACTGCGCGAGGTCATTTGTAAGAAAACCGGTCGGTCGTGGTCGCTACCAACAGCTTTGATTGATGGCGACATTGAAGTGTTCCGGGCGACCCGTAAAGGTTTGCCGGGATTTGCCGAGTGCTTCAGTGAGGAGGAACTGAATGAGCAGGCCGACCGCGACGCCTGGGAAAAGAAAGAGATGATCACAGTCAAAGGAAAGCCGTTGCAACTCGACGGGAAGAAGGCAGTCGAGTATGGTTTGGTTAGAGACACGGTAGAGAGTTTCGGCGCCTTCAAGCAGCTTTACGGTCTTGAGAATGATCCAGATCTGCTTGAGCCGACGTGGATCGACACGCTCGTTCGCGCATTGGCATCCCCCTATCTGGCGGTAATCCTGCTTATCCTGGGAGGTGTGGCACTGATGATTGAGGTCCAGACGCCCGGCATCGGAGTCGGTGGTTTTCTGGCCGCTGTGTGTTTTGTCTTGTTCTTCTGGAGTCGCTTCCTTGGTGGAACGGTTGGCTGGCTTGAGGTGTTGCTATTTTGCTTGGGCGTTTTTTGCCTGCTGCTGGAATTCTTTGTTCTGCCGGGATTTGGAATCTTCGGGCTGGGTGGTGGTTTTCTGATCCTGGCTTCGTTGGTCCTCGCAAGCCAGAGCTTCATCGTACCGCGAAACACGTACCAATGGATGCAATTGCAGCATTCGCTGCTCATCCTTGTCCTGGCCGCCATCGGCATAGGTGTGCTCATCAGTGTGCTGAATCGGATGCTTCCCAGGACACCGGGATTGAAACATTTAATGCTGCCCCCACCGAGCGAGCAGGACCTGCAACAGATGGAGCGTCGTCGCAGCTTGCTGGATGTCGATGAGTCATGGGTTGGTGCTCAAGGGGTTACCGTAACCGTTCTCCTACCGAGTGGTAAAGCCCGATTTGAAAAACGCATTCTTGATGTCATGTCGCAGGATGGTGACCCCATTGAACCGAATACGCCGGTTGTTGTTACCGAAATCAGGGGAAATCGGATCTATGTCCGCCCGAAGCCCGCGGGTCAATGAATCTGGCTGGCGGTTAAGAAGCCGCTATCCTCGTCACTTGTTGCAGATACGCTTGTGATTTGCGACATGAGGTGGTAGATTAGTGGCGGAAGGAAGGTTTAGACAGGATTACCTGGCTTGCGACGAATTGCCGTTTCGTCCCATTAGGAGTTTGGAATGAATACATGGCTCTGGCCGGTGCTTCTCATGTTGACCGGCTTGATGCTGGCGATTTTGGAGTTGTTTTTCGTTTCTCACGGGATACTGACCCTTTTGTCTTTGTCCGCCGTTGTTGCGTCCATTGTGACTGGGTTTATGTACAGTACGGGCCTGGGAGTTGCGCTGTTACTGACAAGCGTTTTTGGCATCCCGGCCTTTGTCATACTTGCTGTGTATCTGTGGCCCAAAACTCCCGTGGGCAAGCGAGTCATGCTCCCGGCGCCGGACGAGCGTGAAACTGTTCCCGACAATCCAAGGTTACGTGAACTCCGTGCCCTGATTGGCCGGGTCGGAAAAACGAAAGGCCCGATGCTCCCGGCGGGAGTCGTTGTGATTGATGGACGGGCGTATGACGCAGTGAGTAACGGTTTTGCCATCGAGGCCGACCAATGGGTGCGTGTTGTGGATGTCTTCGGTTCCTGGGTCACAGTTCGTGCCTTGGAAAAGGACGAACAGCCTGTTGACGAAACGGCCGAAGATAAGACGTGGAAAGAGAAGCCGATTACAGATCTCGGTCTCGACCCATTCGCACAATCTTGAGCAGGGCAAGCGGCTACGATCAGCAAGACGAGCTGAAATTGACAAAATGAGCGTATGAGAAATCTCGGTGAATTAAGGAACTTACCATGATGCAGTTTATCGCGCAGCAAGGCGAAAATGATTTTGTTCAGATCATCGGGTTTGTGCTGGTCCTGGCTGCCATCGTGGTTGCCCTGGTCTTCCTGGCGATCTTTTTCAAGTTTTTCCGCCTGTGGATCCAATCGAAAACCACCGGTGCGCGAATCGGCATCCTGGATTTGCTCGGAATGACCTTCCGTAAAGTTCGGCCGGAAGTGATTGTGCGAGCCAAGATTATGGCTGTCCAAGCGGGAATTACAGAAAAGGACGGTGTCACGACGCGGGCACTGGAGGCCCATTACCTGGCCGGAGGTGATGTCAATAAAGTCATCCGCGCAATGATTGCCGCCCGCAATGCCAAAATGACAGAGCTTGATTACCGATTGGCCACGGCTATCGACCTTGCCGGTCGAGACGTTCTGGAAGCCGTTCAGACGAGCGTTTATCCGAAGGTCATTGATTGTCCTAAGAAAGGTTCTGGCAAAGAGTCGCTCGAGGCCGTCGCCCGTAATGGTATTCAGTTAAAGGTACAGGCCAGGGTGACCGTTCGTGCCAACATTCTCCAGTTGATCGGTGGTGCTACGGAGGAAACAATCATCGCGCGTGTCGGGGAAGGGATTGTCAGCGCGATTGGCGCGGCGGAAAGTCATTATGAAGTTCTCGAGAATCCTGACCGTATTTCGAAGACTGTTTTGGCACGACGGCTGGATCGCCAAACGGCCTTTGAGATCGTTTCTATCGACATTGCTGACATCGACGTGGGGCAGAACATCGGGGCACGAATTCAGGCGGATCAGGCCGAAGCCGATATGCGCGTTGCCCAGGCAAAGGCCGAGGGGCGGCGGGCCATGGCTGTCGCTGCCGAGCAGGAGAACCTGGCTTTGATCGAAGAATCACGAGCCAAACTCGTCGAGGCTGAGGCTGAAGTCCCGCGAGCTATTGCCGAGGCCTTCGAGACAGGCAAATTGGGAATCATGGACTATTATCGACTGAAGAACATCCAGGCCGATACCGATATGAGAACGGCCATCGCCCGCATGGGGATCCCGATACCTCAACAGGGCCGAACGCAACAGGCGGGATAGGCGGTTGGCTTCGCGGACCTCAATTCACGGGAGCTGATTCTGATGCGACTGTGTTTCACTTGTTCGGAAATGACGCTAATCCTCGCTGACGCCACGCAGCTTATCGTCGCCCTCGCAATTATTATTTTTTCAATTCTTGGATCGCTCCTCCAAAGCCGTCAAGAAGCCAAGAAACGTCGCGAAAAGATGGAGCGGGGCGGAGGCCGTCGCCAGCGATCTGACATGATCGAGGATCTTCTTCGAGAATCAGGTCGTGAGTCCCCGCCACCGCGTCCGCAGAAAAAGCCATCACCACCGAAAGCGCCACCGATCGTCGAGGCGGAAGTCGTCCAGGAAAGCGTTGCTGACCATGTCAGTCAGACCTTCCAGACGACCATGGCCCGAGGCGACGTGGTCGCGGGCCAACCGGGGGGCTTGGCACGAGGGAAAATGGCCGAAGCTAAGACGGAACGGCGACGTCGGGCAGAAAGGCCCAGCGAATTGCCTCCTACGGCACCTGGCGGTTTGTCAGAAGTCATAACCCCAGTTTCAGCACCGCACCAGATTTCTTCGGAGGTGACGTCATCTGAATTGGCGGCGACATCAGAATCCCCAGTGATTCAGGGATTGGTCGATATGTTAAGTTCACCACAGGGCATTGCCACAGCCATCGTGCTCAAGGAAATCCTGGACCGTCCCGAATCCCGGTGGCGATAGGAATCAGAAATTGGTTGGCCGTTAGATTTAGTCGATGGGGCATCTCAACATCATTCCTTAGACGGACGCCCCTGCACGGAATTGTGGAAGACCAAACGGTAATGAGAGGAGACTGAAATGCCTGTCTCTGTTGCGCATCCCGAAAGGACACGCATCGGCTGGATCGGAACCGGCGTGATGGGTTCCGCTATGTGTGGTCATCTGCTCAAAGCGGGCTACCGTTGTACCGTTTTTAACCGTAGCCGACACAAGGCAGAATCACTGCTTGTTGCCGGTGCTGCCTGGGCAGATTCGCCGCGCCGCGTGGCGGAGGTTTCGGACATCGTCTTTACCATCGTTGGATATCCAAATGACGTCCGCGAGGTAATCATGGGACCGGATGGAGTCCTCGCGGGTTTGCCGACCAACGGTATTGTTGTGGATATGACTACGAGCGAACCGTCCCTGGCAATGGAGATTGCTCGTACAGCAGCCCAGCGAGGATGCCACGCTTTGGACGCCCCAGTTTCGGGTGGGGATATTGGAGCCAGAGAAGCGCGGCTTTCGATCATGATCGGCGGCGAGCCAGAGGTCGTAAACGCCGTGATGCCATGTTTTCAGCTCATGGGGAAAACCATTGTCCATCATGGCGGTCCCGGTGCAGGACAGCACGCGAAAATGACAAATCAGATCCTGATCGCTTCCACAATGATTGGCGTCTGCGAAGGCTTACTTTACGCATACCGAGCTGGACTTGATTTGGAGAAGGTCATCGAATCCGTAGCCTCAGGGGCCGCTGGTAGTTGGTCGATCTCCAATCTTGGACCGCGAATTATCCAGAATCGCTTTGATCCCGGTTTTTACGTGGAGCACTTGATCAAGGACCTCGGCATTGCCATCAAAGAGGCCAAACAAATGGGGCTGGTCCTGCCTGGCTTGGCCCTCGCCGAACAATTGTATCTTGCGGTAGCGGCCTGCGGTCATGCAAAAAGCGGCACGCACGCCTTGCAAATCGCGCTCGCCCGAATCTCCGGAATCGACTGGCTGAATCGTCAGTAGTTGGTTTTCACAGTATTTCATTCGAAACCACTAATAGGGAGGTTCTCATGCTGAAGCAGAACATTATCGTCCCGATTCTAGTCGCTGTTATGGGAATGGTGGGTTTGCCGGCTCACGCCTGGGGACCACATCCGCAAATCACGCAAGCAGCTTTGAATGTTCTCCCAAATGCCGAAGAGGTCTACGCGAAGCTCGGGGAACATCATGTCAAGGCTTTGACAACCTATTGCTGGATGCCCGACTGGCGCGGTCGTGATTTAGGAACATACTATGCTGATGACTATTTGTTGATTCCTTCGGTGCCACGCCATATCGGACATACAATGCCCGCCGTGGCTGCCACATTCGAACCCTATTTTCGTCGTGCACTCCAGGCCCTGCGAACGGAAAGTCCAGCAAACGCGTGCCGACAATTGGGAACACTGGTTCATTTCGTGGAAGATGTGGGAGCGCCTCCTCATGCGAAAGAGAATTGCCCTCATCACAGCGAGTTAGAGAATTGGCTCAAAGCTGAGTTGATCACAATCTCCGGCTATCAACCACGGCTCCTAGGACAAACGGATGAGGAAGCCCTGCAAGGACTGCAAAGCCGCATCGCGGAACTGGTGGCGTTTTCCAAAGAGCGGGCGGAACGGGCATTGCCCCTCGTATCTTCCCCCAATCCGGATCGATCGCAGGTGGAGCCGATCATCCTGGAGTCGGCCATCGAATCGGCAAAGGTTACGGCGGATGTGCTGTTTACAGTCTTCACGCTTGGGCTACGGCCGGATTCTGGCCCGGGCCGGTCGTCGCTCAGAGGGACGATCATGGCGCCAAGTGTGCCCGGAAATGATGACCAGTCTCCCCGTGTCGTTCTTCTTGGCACAGATTATTCGACGCTTGCCGAAGCTGAGAGCGACAACGCGAACGGTGAATGGCGGGGAACTTTTCTTTTCCATCATCTCCCTGCCGGGACATATCAGGTTCTGGTGTATCGAATCGGCGCCTTGCCAGAAATTGTGCCGGTGACACTTCGGGAGAATGAAGAAGCCACCATCACCGTGCAGCTAAAACCGACAGAACCGGCAGGAAACCTCGTCTATAACCCAGATGGCAAACTCAGGACTTTGGTTCCGGATTTGCCTGATCGTTGGTCGCTGGTTTCTTCAGAAAAAAACAATACTTGGTCGAGTGCGGCTATTCCGCTCAAGGAGGGGCAAAAATACCAGTGTGGCGTCGTCATCAAATCTCCCGGCACAAGAGTCAGCTTGCAGGTTTCAGGGGAGCGGCGAAACCAGGTGAAGCGCACCATTTTGGGGTACAAATCTTCCAGTGATTCCAAATCGCAATACGAACAGGAAATCACGGCAGAGCCTGGCGATACAAGCCTCTCAATTCAGATTGAAACTGCCAGTGATCTCAGTGACGCCATCGATAAGGTCTGGGTCCTGAATAAGCCATAAACGAAAGGGGGGCTCCCGTTTCTTAGGATGATAGCCCCTTAGCGATTTTCCAGCTTGCGTGGGAAGAACTTACACAAAGCCATCCCGCCAAAATACAGTAGGCACAAAGGGATGGCCATCAACAATTGGCTGGAAGGATCGGGCGGCGTCAGGATTGCCGAGATGACAAAGATCACGACAACCGCAATTCGCCATTGCGAATAATAATCTTGCAGAGTAAAAATCCCAATCCGTTCCAAAAACAGCATGACGAGCGGCAATTGAAAACCAATACCAAAACCGAGGGGAAGAATTAGAACAAACGAAAGCCACTCGCTGATTCGGGGTTCCAGTTGAATCCCCATCCATTGGTTGAATTGGAAGAGGAACGTGAGGACCGGCTCAAAAACATACAGGAATGCGAGAGACGCCCCGGCGAGGAATAGAGCCAAGCTAAACGGCAAAAAAATGTAAACAAAACGGCGCTCATGTCGGTACAATCCGGCGGCCACAAACGACCAGATCTGAAAGAACACCCACGGGCTTGAAAGAATGGCCCCCAAAAGGAAAGACGCCTTCATGTAAATGGAAAAGGCCTCATGAGCACTCAGGCTTTTTGCGCGAACTCGTGGGTCCTCCTTTGCCGGCCGCCACAAGAAAACGTGCATCAACTCGCTTTCCTCAAAGGAGCCGGGGGCCTGACGTGACGCCGAGACCAGTCCCGATAAGGCCTGTTCCGTCCTTTGAACTGTCTCGATTGCTGAAGTTAGTTGCTTTATCAACTCCTCAAAACCGGCTGCTAGTTGCCCTTGCTCTTCAGGGGAAATGGCCTTGCCGGAGCTCAGTTTGTCGCCGAGTGGGATAATGCCACTCAACCGCTGGGAATCTCCGCGAGAAGAACCCTGAACGACATACCGCTGGATGACCTGCCAGGCGTCACGAACCTTGTCCATGTCAGAGCGATCGATCTCCTCAGGATTCAAGCCAGCCGGTACATTTCGTAAAACATTTAATGCTGCCGAAAGTTTACCCTTGTCTGAATCCCAGCGTCGCCGCATATCGCCAAGCGACAGTTCAAACTGCGTGACAAGCTCTCGCGGTGAAATAAGAAACTCTTCGGCAAGGACCTGACGATCGATGACAAACTTCGCTGCGGCTTCAGCGGTGAATGGCAGCTCCACGCCTTGTTCGTTCAAACGCCGAATCTGCTGAGTAACTTCTTGCTGCGATTGACTTAAATAATACCTAGTAAGGGCCTTCTCAAGTGGTCGCTGAATGAACGCGACAACGCGGTTGCCGAAAATCAGCCCGATGACAACCCCTATGGCGAGTCCCCAGATCGCACGGAACAAACACTGGCGTAGCTCTTCCAGGTGCTCGCCAAATGTCATCGTGGATTCGCGGAACAGGTCTTCGTCAGATTTGGGAGGCGGTAATAATCGGATCATTGAGCACAGCGGCTATGTAAGTCAATTTGCTGAAAGATTGATTCACGTTGGAAGACATACCCATCGGCGGGCGTATCTTAGCCATCTTATCAAGCATCGGCCACGTGAGCAATTACCGCACACATTCGACGAAAGTGCCTGTGGCACGCAACGGCAGGGTTGGCACCAACATCGCGCAGCAAGAACAGCTTTCGTGAATAGTAACCATTGCCGCTTCGGTGGGGAACCGAAGTCTTGATTCTCGCTAGAGTAAATAAGACAATATGAATCGCGAAATGTGTCCGAGATTACGCATGATAGCATAAAGAGGTGTCCAAATGAAAAACTATTTCACAGTCCTTGCCGTGGCGTTAGCCGTGGTCGCGGTTTTTGTTCGGTTAGAAACAGCGCTGGCCGAAGAGGCACAACCTCCTCTTGCAAAGCTGACCATCGTCCAACCGAAAGCCGGAAGTGTTGTTTCGGGAGAGACCGCGATTGTCGTTGAAGCGGAGGTGCCTACGGGAGCAGCCATGCCTGCCAGAATGCTGGCTTCTCTCGGCGGAGTCCCCTGGGTCGAATTGAAAAACGATGGAAACATTTGGCAGGCAAAACTTGACAGCACGCTTGTTCCAAACGGCTCGCAGCTTCTAAAGGTTGTCACGAACAACCGAAAGGTCCAGGCAAGTTGCCCCGTCAACGTCGATAATCCCTTGCGATGTTGGTTTGCGGACCTTCATAG
>Ga0068707_1000160_pt1 | contig 38079 bp, 29 predicted proteins | sample YNPNPMetaG_FD_66600 | JGI IMG/M metagenome (GOLD analysis project Ga0068707, IMG submission 66600) | Anoxygenic and chlorotrophic microbial mat microbial communities from Yellowstone National Park, USA - YNP NP MetaG | ecosystem: Environmental > Aquatic > Thermal springs > Hot (42-90C) >... | reverse complement strand
TTCGACCTGCCGGAAGTGCTGCCGTACGCGCGGCGCCACATCGAGGCTTCGCGGGCGCGGGACCGCATCGAATGCCGGGCCGGCGACTTCTTCCGCGACGAGCTCCCCCGCACCTCGCTCTACGCGCTGGGACGCATCCTGCACGACTGGCCCGACGCGCGCTGCGCCGGGCTCCTGCGCCGGGTTCACGCGGCGCTCGAGCCTGGCGGCGCCGTGCTCATCGCCGAAAAGCTGCTCGACGACGACCGCTGCGGTCCGGCCGGCGCCTGCATGCAGTCGCTCAACATGCTGGTTTGCACCGAAGGGCGCGAGCGCACCGAGGCCGAGTTCCGCCAACTGCTCGCCGCGGCCGGCTTCGATCAGATGGAGGCGCGGCGCACCGGCACGCCGCTTGACGCCGTGTTCGCCCGCAGGAAACAATAGCGGCGATGAGAAGGCTGATTCTGCTGGCAATCATCACGGGAATGAGCATGGAAGCGCAGGTCCGCATCGAAAAAACCGCCTGGAGCGGATGGCCGAACTGTTACCGCATCAGCAACGGCGAGGCCGAACTGATCGTCACCTCCGACATCGGCCCGCGAGTCATGTTTTACGGCTTCCGGGGCGGACAGAATCTTTTCTGGGTGCAGAAGGAAACCGCGGGGCGCTCGGGCGAGCCGGAGTGGGTGGCGCGCGGCGGGCACCGCGTCTGGGTCGCGCCCGAAGACCGCCGCTACACCTACCCGCCGGACAATTCGCCGGTCGCAATCGAGATCCGCGGCGCCACGCTGATCGCCACGCAGCCCGTCGAGAAGGAGACCAACATCCAGAAGCAGCTCGAAATCCGGCTGGCCGACCGCGGCACGGATGTCACCATCATCCACCGTTTGTTCAACCGCGGCGTCATGCCGCTCGAGTTCGCGCCGTGGGCGCTGACGATGATGGCCCCGGGCGGCCACGGCGTCAGCGGCTTTCCGCCGCGGGGCACGCACGAGGAAAACCTTGCGCCCACCAACCCGCTGGTCATGTGGGCCTACACCGATCTGGGCGATCCGCGCTGGACGTGGCTGAAGAAATACTTCGTGCTGCGGCAGGACCCGGCCAACCCTGCTCCGATGAAGATCGGCCACTTCAACCCGAAGACCTTCGGGGCTTATTTCCTCAACGGCGAGCTGTTTCTCAAGCGCTATGACGCGGACCCGTCGAAGACCTACCCGGACTTCGGCTGCTCCTATGAGACGTTCACCAACGCCGATTTTCTCGAGATCGAAACGCTCGGCCCGGTGACGAGGGTGGCGCCCGGCGCCGCGGTCGAACATGTCGAGCGCTGGAGCCTGCACCGCAACGCGCGGCCGGCCGCCTGGACCGACGCCGAGCTTGACCGCATCCTCGGGCCGCTGCTTGCATCCAAATAGACATGAGTCTTTGGCGTGTTTTTGCGACCCTCTTCCTTCTGGCCGGAATTGCGGCCGCGGCCGACTACCGCGCCGAGCCTGCCGGCCCGCCGCCTCCCGAGGCCGCCGCGCTGGCATCCGCGCTGCTGCCGGAAGGCGTGAAGGTGGTTCGCCCCGACGGAAACATTTTGGCCGAGTTTTGGTTTGCGCGCGAGGTCGGGCCCGAGGGCGCGCCCGAGCAGAACGCCACCTGGGGCATCGCTCATGGCACGTTCCTCGGCGTGGTGCGCGTCGCCGCGCGGTGGAGCGACCGCCGCGGCCAGCCCATCCGCCCCGGCGTGTACACGATGCGCATCAGCTTCTTCCCGATGAACGGCGATCATCAGGGCGTGGCGCCGCAGCGCGACTTCGCCATTCTCTCTCCGGCCGACATCGACAAGGACGCCGCCGCGAAGCCTTCTTTTGACCAGCTCATGGAAATGAGCCGCAAGGCGTCGCGCACGCCGCACCCGCTGGTGCTGAGCCTCTGGAAAGAATCCGCGCCGGCGCAGACGGGCATCACCGCGGAAGGGGAATCCGACCAGGTGCTGCGCACCACCATCGGCGGCACGCCGGTTGCGATCATCGTTTACGGCAGGGCGGATCACTGACCCATGTGGCGCTGGCTGCTGCCGATCCTCGCATTGCCGGCAGCCGGACGTCTCTACCAGATTCTCGGCGAGCGGCGCGACGCGCGGCGCTGGCCCCCGCCGGGCATCAAAATCGGCGGGTTCCATGTGGTGGACACGGGCGGCAGCGGGCCCGCCGTGGTGCTTGAGGCGGGCATCGCCGCTTCCAGCGCGAGCTGGAAACTCGTGCAGGATGCGCTGAAGCCGGTCTGCCGCGTGGCCGGCTACGACCGCGCGGGCCTCGGCTACAGCCACGCCGCCGCGACTCCGCGCACGCTCGACAACCTCCTGGCGGAACTCGATCACGTGATCACGGCCGCGGCGGTGCCCGCGCCGTTCGTCCTCGCGGGCCACTCTTTCGGCGGGCTGCTGGCGCGCCACTACGCGGCCCGGTTCCCCGCGAAGGTGGGCGCGCTGGTGCTGCTGGATCCGCTGGAGCCGTTCGAGTGGTTCCCCCTGTCCGAGGTGCGGCGCCGGATGCTGGCGCGCGGCGTGGCCCTTTCGCGCCGCGGCGCCGCGCTGGCCCGGTGGGGCGTGGTGCGGCTGGGGCTGGACCTGCTGCTGCTCGGTTCGCGCCGCCTTCCGCAAATGCTCGCCGTGGCCGCCAGCGGGAAGGGAAGCGAGATCACGCGCCGGCTGGCGGGCGAGATCCAGAAGCTGCCGCCCGAGGTCTGGCCGCGCGTCAAGTCGCACTGGTGCCTGCCGCGCAGCTTTCTCACCATGGCCGAGTATCTGGAAAGACTGCCCGAATACTGCGCCGAGCCGCTCGATGAGGCGCCGCTGCGAAAGATTCCCGTTCACGTTCTGTCGGCGGGAACTACGCCGCCGGAAGTCGTCGCGGCCCACCGGCGATGGGCGGAACAGTCCTCTGGCGGGAAGCACGAAATCGTCCCGGAGAGCGGGCACTGGCTGCAACTGGATGCGCCGCAGGCGGTGACACGGGCAATTCATGCGGCATTGATGCAGGTGTCGCCGAAGATCTGAAAAAATGGAGGCTGTACCGCGGAGCAATGGCGATGAACCGGAGATCTTTTCTGTCCCGCGCAGGCGTGCTTTCGGCTGTTGCCGGAAGCCTGGAGACTCTCGATGCGGCTGCGCGGCAGCCCGACGCGCGGCCGCGCCGCATCATTTTCATGGTGGCTGACGGCATGAGCCCGTCGGTGTTGCCGCTGGCGGAGCAGTTCTCGCTCCGGGTCCGCGGCAAAGGGCTGCTGTGGCAGGCGCTATTGAACCGGCCCGGGGCGCGCCGCGGCTGGATGGACATGGCGTCGCTTGATTCGCTGGTGACGGACTCCTCGTCGGCCTCCTCGTCCTGGGGATCGGGCTCGCGCATCTTCAACGGCTGGGTCAACATGCTTCCGGACGGCACGCGGCTGACGCCGATCATGGACCTGGTGCGCGACAAGGGCTACCTCACCGCGCTGGTTACCACGGCCACGGTGACGCACGCCACGCCGGCGGGCTTCGCGGCCTGCGTGCGGCGGCGCGACGACGAGCATCTGATCGCAGAGCAGTATCTCGGCAAGGTCGACGTCATCCTCGGCGGCGGGCGGCGCTTTTTTGCCCCGGACTCCCGCAAGGACGGCAAGGACCTGGCGGCGGCGTTCCGCGGCGCCGGCTATGCCTACGCGGAAAACCGCGCCCAGTTGCGCGAGCGCGCCCCGGGAGCGAGGCGGCTGCTCGGCCTGTTCAGCGGCAGCCACATGCCCTACACGGTCGATCACCGAAACAGCGCGACGGCGCGCGAGCTGGTTCCCTCGCTGGCCGAGATGGCCGAGGTCGCGCTGGGAATGCTCGAAAAACAGAACAAGCCGTTTTTGATCCAGATCGAGGGCGCCCGCGTCGACCACGCCGCGCACGCCAACGACGCCGCCGGCCTGCTCTGGGACCAGATCGCCTTCGACGAGGCCATCGAGGCCGTGCTGCGCTTTGCCGAAGGCCGGCCGGACACGCTCATCGTCATCACCAGCGACCACGGCAACTCGAACCCGGGACTGGTCGGCATGGGCCTGGAATACCGCCAGAGCAACGCCTGCTTCGAGCGCCTTGCGGGAATCAAGGCCAGCTTCAACGCCATCAGCCCGCGCCTTGCCGGGACGGCGGAATATTCGATGAACCCGCAGCAGCCGTCCGGAGTCCGCGGCGAGGCGCCCACGGTCGCGCGCATCCAGGAGCTGGCGCGGCAGTACTTCGGTTTCGCCTTCACGCAGGAGGAAGCGGAAATCCTGCGCCGCTGCGCCGCCGGCGAGCGCAGGCTGTGCGTGAACCGGCAGCTCGATTCCGCCGTGGGCATTCTCGGCCAGGTGGTTGGCAACCACACCGGCATCCACTGGACCGGCACCTCCCACACATCCGACTACACTCTGGTGACGGCGCTGGGGCCGGGCTCGGAACGCTTTGCCGGCTTCATCCGCAACACGGACGTCTTCCCCGCGCTCACGGAGCTGGCGGGAATCCGTTTCCGCAACCCGGCCATGGACGCGGCCGGGGCGGCGAAGTTCCGCGAGGTGGCCTTCACGCCGCGGCTGCGGCCGGACTGGGCCTGAGGCCGCCGGCCGGCGGCGCTCAGGGGACGAACGCCACGGCTTCGATTTCCACGCGCACGTCGCGCGGCAGCCGCGCCGCCTCCACGGTGGCGCGCGCGGGAGGATTTTCGCCGAAATAGCGGCCGTAAATCTCGTTTACGGCGGAAAAATCGCCGAGGTCTTTCAGAAAAATCGTTGTCTTGAGGACCGTGTCGAGCCGGGCGCCCGCCGCTTCCAGCACGGCTTTCAGGTTTTCAAGCACCCGCACTGTCTGCTCGGCGATGCCGCCCTCCACCAGTTGTCCCGTCGCAGGATCGAGCGGGATCTGGCCGCTGAGAAAGACGAGGCCGTTCCAGCGCACGGCCTGGGAATACGGTCCGATGGCCGCGGGCGCGGCCGGCGTCTGAATGATTTCCTTCTGCTGCATGGTACGGTTATCCCCTCTTCGCGGAGACGGAATTCCGGCGGCAAGGCGAGGCGGCAGTGCCGCATTTCAGCGACGCCCGAGCGGCGCGCCTCAGCCGCCGATCTCCTCCTCGATCCACGTCATCGCCGCGTAGGCGGCGGGCCAGCCGACCGTGGTGATGGCCAGCACGGCCGCGTGCAGGATTTCCTCCTTGCTTGCGCCGGACTCGAGCGCCTGGCGCGCCGCCGAGTGGACCGCTCCCTGGTGCTGCGAGCCGATTGCGATGCCCAGCTTCACCAGCCGGCGCGTCTTTTCATTCAGGGGGCCGCCTTTTTCGTGGCAGGCCGTTCCCAGGGCCTCGAATGCGGCCCAGACTTCCGGGTATTTCCTCTCGAATTTCCTCAGCTTTTTCGGTACCGCCGTTTGCTTGGCCATACCATGCAAGATACACCCCGCCGGCGGGCGGCGTCCAACGCGCCCCGCGCACAAGGGCCCCGGCTTGCGATATATGCTGTCGATAGACTTCCATGAAGCACACGAAGCAACACCATTCCCGCGACCGGCGCAGCTTCCTCTCGACCGCGGCTGCCGCCGGACTGACCACGAATCTGTTCACCGGCCCGGTGCGCGGCGCCAACGACCGCGTCACCGTCGCCTTCATCGGCATGGGCCAGATGGGCCGCGGCAACCTGGAGTACGCCTCCAGGGTGCCCGGCTTCCAGCCCGTCGCCGTCTGCGACGTCTACAAGCCGCATCTGGAAATGGCCAAGGCGCTGGCGAAGAAACTGGGCCATGACGTCAAGGCGGTCCACGATTTCCGCGAAATCATCGCGGACAAGTCCGTGGACGCCGTCTGCATCTCCACGCCCGACCACTGGCACGCCTATATGGCGATCGAGGCCTGCAAGGCGGGCAAGGATGTCTTCGTCGAAAAGCCGGCCTGCGTCTACGTCGAGGAAGGGCTGCTGATGGTCCAGGCCGCGCGCAAGTACAAGCGCGTCGTCCAGGGCGGCACCATGCAGCGCTCCGGCGGCTATTTCCAGAAAGCCGCCGAACTGGTGAAGAGCGGCGCGCTGGGCGAGATCACCTTCTGCCACACCTGGCAGGCGGGGCTCGAAAGGAAGGAGCGCTACGGCAACCCGCCGGACGAGCCGCCTCCGCCGGATCTCGACTGGGAGCTCTGGCTCGGTCCCGCGCCGAAGCGCCCCTTCAACCGCAACCGCTTCGGCGTCGCGCCCAAGCGGTGGTCCACCTTCCGTTACTTCTGGGATTACGCGGGCGGCGCCATGACCGACTGGGGCATCCATCTCATCGACCCCATCCACCAGGCCTTCGGCGACCCCATGCCGAAGGCGGTCACGGCGATGGGCTCGAAGTTCTACGTCACCGACAACTGCGAGACGCCGGACACGATGCTGGCGACGTTTTTCTACCCGAAGTTCCTGGCCAGTTACGAGTCCCGCACCTGCAACCCGATGCCGCTGCTCGGCCAGTGGGGCCACGGCACGGCCATCCACGGCACCGAGGCGACCGTGGTGGTCAACCGCGGCGGCTGCTGGCTGATCCCGAACCGCGGCTCGCAGGTGGAACCCGCCGTGTGGGAGAAGGACTCGAAGATGGCGCAGCTCAACGTGCCGCACTGGGAGAACTTCCTCGCCTGCATCCGCTCGCGGGAGAAGCCGATTTCCGACATCGAGAACTGCGTGCGGTCCTCGGTCACCTGCATCCTGGCCAACGTCAGCATGCGCGCCGGCGTGCGCGTCGATTGGGACGAGCAGCGCTGGACGGTGAAGCAGAGCGAGGCGAAGCCGTATCTGAAGGCCCGCTACCGCTCGCCCTGGAAGCTCGAGGTGTAGGCGGGCAGCCCGCCAATCCCCTTTCCGGGACAGGCATTGCCGAAATCCGCGCTGTTGTACAAATGGCGCAGGGAGGGCTTTGCATGTCCCGGATTTTGACAGAGGTGCTTGAGGCCAACCGCCGCTACGCGGCCGATTTTGGCGACAAGGGAAAACTGGCGATGCCGCCCGCGCGGCGCTTCGCCATTCTGACCTGCATGGACGCGCGGCTCGACCCGGCGAAATTCGCCGGGCTGGCCGAGGGCGACGCCCACGTCATCCGCAACGCCGGCGGGCGGGCCAGCGACGACGCCATCCGCTCGCTGGTGATTTCGGCGAAACTGCTGGGCACGCGCGAGTGGTTCGTCATCCATCACACCGATTGCGGGATGGAATTCTTCACCGATGAAGTGATGCGCGAACTGCTGGCCGAGACCATCGGCCCGGCCGGCCTGGTGGAGGGCAAGTGGAAGAACCTCGACACCCGTCACCCCGGCTCGCGCGAGGGCGACTACATCGACTGGCTTACCATCCGCGACCTCGCCCAGAGCGTGCGGGACGATGTCGCGCGCATCCGGCGCCACCCGCTGGTGCCGCCCGACATTGCTGTTTACGGCTACATTTACGACGTGCGCACGGGACAGCTTGCGGAAGTTCCGTCCGCCTGAATCGCAGGGCCTGCGGGCCGCGAGACCCGGGGCGGTGGCCGCCGCCGGCTTCCACTCTTCCGGGTTGGTTCCTGCCGCGCGCGCGGCTGTCTTGCAGGTCCTGAAGGCCGGACACGACACGGTGAAAAACTCGATCAGCAAGATCCGGTGAGCAGCCGGGTGGCTTGCCATGGCCGACCGCGCCCGCGCCTGCGGAGGCTGCTAGAATGCCCGCAATGCGACGCGGGATCTTTGCGGTGATCTTCGTCTGCCTGACTGTCTCCCCGGCCGATCTCTTCAAGGACGATTTCTCGCGCTTTCCCGCCGGCAAGCTGTCGGCGCCGGTGGGCGAGCTGAACGCGGCCATTCAGGAGTACCATTATCTGCCGCACCGCGGCGTGCCCACATGGCCATGGGCCAACCCGATCGTGCACAACGATTCCTGGGTGGTGTCCGACGAGGACGGCAAACCTTATCTCGAACAGCATCTCTTCAATGCGGAAGCAGGGCGCTGGGCGCCGCTGTTCATTACCGGCGACCCGGAATGGTTCGATTATGCCGTCGAGGCGCGCGTGCGCCCGCTGTCTTTGTCGGGCAAAGCCGGGCTGGTGTTCCGCTATCACACCAACCGCCATCACTTCGCTTTCGTGTTGACGGGCGGCAACACAGCGAAGATCGCCGTGCAGCTGCCGGTCGAGACGCGCTTTCGCATAGCCGAGTGGCGGGACCTGGCCGCCGCGCGCTTCGAATACACAACGGACAGCTATTATCTGCTCCGGGTGGAGAACCGCGGCGCGAGGATCGCCGCGTTCATCGACGGGCGCAGGATCCTTGAGACGGAGAGCACGGAGACGCTGAAGGGCAAGGCCGGCGTCACTGCCGATGTGCCGGCGCGCTTCATGGACTTCCGCGTGGAAGCGCCCGACGATGTGGCGCGGCAGATCCGCGCGCGCATCGAAGCCCGCGAGCGCGAACTCGCGCGGCTGCGCGCGGAGAATCCGCAGCCGAAGCTGTGGAAACGCTTCCGGACGCCGGGCTTTGGAGCGGGGCGCAACGTGCGTTTCGGGGATCTTGACGGCGACGGGCAGGCGGACATGCTGATCGCGCAAAACATTCCGCGCGTACGCGGCGACGCCTTCTCGCAGATCTCCTGCCTCACTGCGGTGACGCTCGACGGCAAGGTCCTCTGGCAGAAGGGCAAGCCCGATCCGCGCAACGGGCTGCTGACCAACGACACTCCCTTCCAGATCCATGACCTCGATGGCGACGGACGCAATGAAGTGATCCTCGCGCAGGACTTCCGCATCAAGGTCCTGGAAGGAGCGACGGGACGCCTGTTGCGCTCCGCGCCGATGCCGCCCATGCGCGCCGACCTGAGGGAGCGGCCTTATGAGCGCAATTGCGGAGACTCCATCGCGTTCCTGGATCTGAAGGGCGCCGGGCGCCGCTCGGACATTCTCATCAAGGACCGCTACCGGAACTTCTGGATCTTCGACCGGGAGTTGAGGCTGCTGTGGCAGGGCGAGGGGCAGCTGGGCCACTATCCGTATCCGCTTGACATCGACGGCGACGGCCGCGAGGAGTTCGTGATCGGCTATGCGCTGTGGTCGCCGGAGGGAAAGCAGGCGTGGAGCCGCGACCGGGATTACCGCGACCACACCGACGGCATCGTGATGGGCAATTTTTCCGGCGACCCCCGCGCCCCCATCCGCGTGTATGCAACGGGCAGCGACGAGGGCTTCCTGATGTTCGACCTCGCCGGACGCACGATGAAGCATTTGCGCATCGGGCACGCGCAAAGCCCGTCGGTCGCCAAATACCGGGCGGACGTGCCGGGGTTACAAATGATGGTCTCGAACTTCTGGCGCAATCCGGGCATCGTCACGCTCCTCGACGCCGACGGCAACATTTTGGCGCAGGAGGAACCGGTGCATCATGCCAGCCCGCTGCTGCCCGTGAACTGGCGCGGCGACGGCGTCGAATTCGCCATGCTGTCAGCCAACGTGCGCGAGGGCGGCCTGATTGACGGGCATCTCCGCCGCGTGGTGATGTTCCCCGACGACGGCCATCCGGATCTCGCCTATTATGTCGGCGATTTCACGGGCGACCCGCGCGACGAGATTGTCGTCTGGAACACGGAAGAAGTCTGGATTTACACGCAAAGCCAACCGTTCACCGGCGCCCGGATTTACGCGCCGGTCCGGACGCCGGACTACAACGAGTCGAACTACCGGACGACGGTGTCTCTGCCGGCGTGGCGGGACGCCGGGCCGGAGCGGCGCCGTTGAGCGGGACCAGCCAGCGTCGGGTCTCTCCCGGCGCAGCCCGGCTCAAGAGGCAGCGGGCGGCAGCGTTCGATGAATTCGCCCGCAGGCAGAGAATCGGGCCTGGCGCCGGCAGCGAATCCGGCGCCAGCCTGCAACGGGGTTGCCCGGAACTCTTCCGGCGACTCAGCGCCACCGGCGGATCCGGATCGTCGTGCTCGCCTCGTTGCCCGAGCTCGCGTAAAGGATGGCAGTGCCTGAAGCCGCGCTGGTCGAGACCGAGCCGGTGACCGTGAGAGTTGCGCTTCCTGTGGAGACCACGGCTTGCGCCGGCAAGCTCACGGCGGGACTGCTTGCACGGAAACGGACGAGCACCCCGCCCGGGGGCGCCGGTGCGGCCAGCTCGACGGTGAGGCGGAAGGATTTGCCCGGGGCAACCTGCGACGGGGACCGGGAGATCTTGCGGATCACTGCGAGAACGGGCTTCGCTTCCGGCGGTTGCACCGTGACCGCGGCCTGCAACGAGCGGCCCGCCGACGTCGCGGTAAGAGTAACCACGGTCTGCTGCGACACCTGGCCCGCCTGAAGCGGAACCGGCAGGGTCGTCTGCCCGGACGGAATGGAGACGGAGGCCGGCACGGCGATGACTTGCGGGGCCGAGCTGGCCAGCGATACGGTCACGCCTCCTGCCGGGGCTGCCGTGCTCAGGGCGAGGGTCGCCGTGAGGCTGCCGCCGGAGGCGACCTGCGAAGGAGACACGGTGAACGCTGACAACTCGGGCGCGGGCGGAGGCGCGGGCGTGCCTGCGCAGACCGCATTCGTCTCGATCACCCCGTACTCGAAAGCGCCGGCGTCGATGGGGCCCACGTCGTAGCGCGGGACTGCACAAAGAGGATGCTTGTACTGCATCGCCGGCCGCAGGGAGAAGCTTCCTGCAAAGCCGGGATCCACGCCCGCGTTCAGCGCCGCGGAGAGATTCGAAATGTGGTAGTCGAACTGCGACGGGTTCAGGAAACCCATGTCGCCGCTGGTCACGTTGCCCGCCATCAGGGCGTTGCTCTGGGTGGTGAGGGTGCCGCTGCCGGAGAAAATGTTGTTCCGGATCACGGCCGGGGTGGTGAAGGCGCTGGCGATCTGCACAAACGTGGCGCCGGCGGATCGTGTGCTGACAAAGGTGTTGTTCACCACGTAGAGCTCATGGGCGATGCCGGTTCTCAGCCCCTCCAGGCCGAACGTGAGCATGCCGCGGTTCTGCGTTGTTTCTCCCTGCTGGATGATATTGCCGATCACATATGCGGCGCCTCCATTGGGCAGATCAATCTCATAGCTGCCTGTGCCGTCCTCCTGGGTGAGCCGGTTGTAAAGAATGAAATTCCTCGCCGCCCGGGACTTCACCAGATGGCCCACGTTGGCGCGCCGCGAGGCCGAATAACGCATCGTGAATTCGGCCACGCCGGTGTTGATGTAGATGTTGTGGCTTTGGCCGTCCCCGTAGCCGTTGTTGTAAAACTCGCTGTGCTCGACCAGCACCCTGCCGTAGAAGCCGCCCAGAATGCCGGTCTCATTGTCTCTGAACACGCAATTCCGAACCGTCAGATTGCCCGAATCGAGCCGAATGCCGGCGCCGTTCCGGTCAGGCACCTTGGCGCCGGAGAACTCGATGTTCTCGATCACCGTGTTGTCGCCGGCTACTACCCAGATGCCCTTGCCGCCCGCGTTGCGCCCGGCCGCGTCAATGCGCGCGCGCCCGTTAATTCCGCGGATGGTCAGGTTGTTCTTCGTGATGTAGCAGACATCGCCGTCGTAATTGCCGGCCGCGTCGATTTCGACGACGTCGCCGTCCTGTGCGGCGGCGAACGCCTGGCAAGGGGTGGCGTAGGTCTTGCCCGGGCCCACGCTTCGCACGGTGGCGTTCACAGGCAGGGCAAGCGCAAGGAAGAGAAGCAACCACTCAATTCGCTGCATGCTCCTCCATCGGAGGGCAGGCAATCGCGCTACATCGAACGGATCCCTGAAGCGCGGCGATTTGCCGGAACTGCCGTACTAGGCCGTTTTCCCGACGGCCGGCGCGCCGCAGCGCGCGAAGTCAGGCGCGCAGCGCGCTGAAACAAGAGGGACAGCCTAAACAAGAGGGACAGCCTGAATTGAGCCCTTGGATTATAGGCCAAGGGGACGGAGCCGACCGTCCCCTTGGCGATTTTGGCGCGCGTGGCGCAGGATCAGCGGCCAAAAAGGTTCGCTTCGCGGGTTTCGTCACGCCCAGCCAGGCCGGCTGATGTCACGCTTGAAGGCTCTCGGCACTGGCGCCGCCCGAAGCCGCGCCCGCGGGCCGAACAAGACAGCACCCCCGCGGCACGGGCCATGCGCCGTGTTTGGCCATCAGAAATCAATGTGATCGGGACAATCGAGATGCCAAGCCAGTGGAGCCTGTCAAGAGTCGGATCCCGCCAAGGGGACGGAGCGCTCTGACTCCTTGAACGATACGCCAAGGGCTCAATTCAGGCTGTCCCCTTCGAGTGTCCCTCCGGGTTCAATAATCCAGCGTGATAATCCGGCCGGAGGTGAACGAGAAGAACTTCGCCTTGTCGGCGACCTGGACCCCCGGCGCGAGATCAGCTCCTGTTTTCCCGGCGACCTTCAGACATCCCGGGCACGCCATCATGGTTACTCCCCGCTTTGCCAGTTCCGCCAGCTGGGTCTTTGAGGAAGGGAAGTGGGCGAAGCGGATGTCCGGGCTGTCCTTGAGAACCGCCTCCACAGCCTTGATGTCGAAATAAATCACCACCGGGTGATCGGCCGACATCATGCTGGCCATGTTCAGGGCCATCAGCAGGCGGTGGGGATCGTCGGCGCCGTGGCTGATGTGGATAAACACTCCCTCCCGGTTTTCGGCTGCGCGCAGCCCGATTGCTCCGCAGAGCAACAAGGCCGCAGCGAAGAGGATTGGAATCTGTTTCAGCAATCTCGTCATATGGCGCTCCTTCCTGGGGAAGACGCGCGCTCCGCGCGCCCATGCCATTTTCTCACGGCCGGCCGAAGCGCAGCGAGGCCGCGTGAGGCATCCGGCGCCCGGGAACGTGCGCGTTGCCAATGTTTGCCGGCTTGCCGCCGCCATGAGGACTGGCCGGGCGGCGCATTTAGCGTGAGTCAGGCAGCCCGCTTGTCGGGATCTGACCGCGGAGGAAGTCTGCCGCAGAGCAATCCGGTGCCGGATGAGACGCAAACAACCGCAAGAGACGGGATCACGGGATGGATGACCGCGCCGGGAGGGCGCCGCCGCGCTCTCAGGGGGCCAGCGGGAGCAGGAACGGCGTCAAGGATCGCGCCTCTCCGTGGGCGATGAGCAGGGGCGCCGCGCCGTTGGGGGCATCAACCGGCTCCAGGCGGATTTCGACCAAATGGGTGCCCGCTTCTCTCGGGTTGGTCCGCACCGAGGCCACTTTGTGCTTCACGCCGCCCGGCGAGGAGACCTCCACCGTATCGATGGGAATATCAGCCTCTTCGCCCAGAGCCGCCACGGCGAGCAGGATCACATCGCCGGTGCGGGCGGGATTCGCGGGGCTGACCGTCGTTCCGTCCGCCTTCATCGCGTAAAGAATGATGGGAGGCACGGGCCGCACTTCGACGACCGCAGGCAGCGCCGAAACGCCGCCCAGCGACAATTCCGCCAGATAGGCGCCGGGCTTCAGTTGCGCCGGCACCTGCACCGTGACCGAGCTGCCGGCGATGTTCAATACGGCCGCAGGCAGGCCCCCGATGGTTGCGGTCGAGTTGGCCACGGTTGCCGAGAAGGGCAGATTGATTACCGGGAATGTCGCCGCCCCGCCCGGCGACAAATATTGATTCTGCATCGCCGAGATCTCCACATAAGGCCTGCCATCAGGAGCCGTGACCGTCAGCGCCTGCGGCAGGCGGAGTCCGGCCAGACCGACAACGGCGCTTAACGGGGCTACCGCGGGGGCCGCTCCGGGGCGGGCCGCCAGCCAGGCGATGGCCGTGCCCTCACCCGTGGCCCAAACCTTGCGCACGGCCACGTCGCTCGTGCCCGTTGCCAGCCGCGGCGTCCAGAGCCGGAAATCGGCCCCGGTACCGCGCAGTTCCACAGCCATTTCGGCTCCCGCCGGGATCTGAATGGGAGGCGCATCCAGGCCGGGCTCGGCCGCGCCAGCGTAGGAAACCACCGGCGAAGCATCGCCGTGAGTGTAAAGCGAGCTTTGCCCGTCGGGGTTCCAGGCGGCCAGCACCCCCTGATGTCCCGACGGCGCAGGCGGGGGCAGGACCCTGAGCCTTCCCTGTTCCAGAAACTCCACCCTGGCAGGCTCGCCGTCCACCCAGACCGCCGTCGTGCGCTCCAGGTTCCTGCCCTCCAGCAGCAGCCAGCCGTCCGGCTGGGGCGTCACGGAAACGATCGAAGGCGGCTCTTTCTGCGTGATGACGACGCCGGAGGGCAGCACGTACGTTTCCCCGTTGAGCCAGAAGATCAGGTGTCTCGGGCCTTCGCTCGAGAATGGCGTCACCGAGACATTCGCCTGCAAGTATCCGGCAGAATACTCGCGCAGACTGCCTTCGACGATCGTGTCCGGCGAATTCAGCAGGCTGACCGAGAACGAGGGCGACAAGACGTTTGCGCCATATCCGGTGAAAACCACCGTGCGCCAGTCCGAGTTGATTTGCAGCGTGGCCGGTTTGATCGCGTTCCGGTTGTAAAACGAATAGGTCTGCACCGAGTGCACGTTCACCCGGGTGATTGGCGTCACCTGGAAATCGATTCCCGCTGTCATGCCGCCCGCTACCACGGCAATCGTGGTGACCGGTCCCGGGGTTCCCGGATAAAAGACGGTCTGAAAGGGCGGCCCGGGCAGCACGCGGCCTTCCGGCGTGGCCGGCAGTTCGAGGTTCACCGGCTGCGGCTCGCCAGCAATGGATGGCGGCAAGGGGTGGACGTAAACGAAGTACAACCCTGGCGGCAGGCCCTCAATCCGGTAGGTTCCATCCGGCGCTGTCAGAGCGCTGACGGCCGGGCGTCCCGAAACCAGCGCCACCACGGAGGCCAGCGCCACTCCCTGTCCGGACATCGTCACGCGGCCGGTGATGACGCCGGTCTTCTGGCGGAACTCCGCCGTCGGGTACAGCACCGAGAGCGCGGCCACATCGTCCTGCCCGAGGGGCCTGGCCTTGGTGGTCGCCCGGGTGATCTCCGTCGACATGACCCCGGAGGTCCAGGTGTGCTGCAAGCCCAGCGTGTGGCCGAACTCATGGACCAGAGTCAGGAAGAACCGTTCCGACCAGCTTGGCCTGGCGGTCAGATCCCTGGGCAGCCGCAACACGGAACGCGCAATCGGCGTAAATGCCCCGTCCGGTGAATCCACCGTCTCGAGCCGCGATACCGGGCCGCCCTGCGCCAGCACGCCCGGCGGCAACTCGTCGGTGAATTCCACCTGGATGTAGGGCGCCTCCGACCCGTTGAACTCGCTGCGGAAGCCCCCGAAGGCCAGCTTGATCTCCGCAGTGGCGACGCTGTTCCATACGGCTGCGGCCGCGCGGATCTGGCTGTAGACGGCGGTCTCGCTGTCGCCTTGCGCCAACGTGAGAGGCCCGTTGGCGGCAATGAAATACGGCACCGCCCGGCCGGGCAGGGCGTTCAGGTCGAACCGGTCGTAAACGGGGGTGAATGGCGGCGTGCTGGATGCGTAACGGACGAAGTGATAGTAGGCGCCGGCGGGCCATCCGCACACCAGGAGCAGCAGTGCGAGCCGGCGCATCACCTCGCCTCCCTCCTCAGGGACTCCCGCCGGATCGACTCCCGCAGGCTGCCCAGCGTGAGCCGCAGTCCGGCATCCTGGGCCGCGCGGCCGCGCGCATCCACCAGCTCGGCCTCGATCCTGCCCCGCACGAGCACCGGTTCTCCCGAGGCGCTCTGCTTCAGCTCGAACACGCCTTGGCTGAGACCGATGACCTGCACCAGCCCGCGCGGGCTGGCCCAGAGGAACAGGACGTATTCCACGCCCGGCTCAAGCACCGGCGAGCCGGCGACGCTCTGCCGGTAGCGCCCGTAAGTCCCCCCGGGCACATAGACTTCCGCCGACGCAAGGGATCCTTTCAGCACCTCGGCGACCTGGAGCCGGTAGACCGTATAGATCATCGAGCCCCGCACCACCGAGGAAGACCCGGCTGCACGCGCCCGCACGATCGCCGTGGACTTCTGCACCATATCGTCGACGCTGAGCTTCTCGAGCGTCGTCGCTGTGGCGGCCGCCGCGGCGAGGGTCAGCAGGCAAATGGCGGTGACGAGGCGCATCTCGGGCCGCCGGATACACAGCACGGGCGGTGCCACACCAGCCGCGGTTCAGAATCAATCGGTTAGGCGCCGCGGGAGGGGTCTAGCTGGGTCGCTTTGACACATCCGGCCGGCCCGTGTCTCAGTCCGGCGCCCGCACAACCAGCACCGGGATGTTGACGCCGTGACGGACCTCGTTGATCGTCGCGCCGAAGACGAGGTCCATCAGCCCGCGGTGCCCGTGGGCGCCCATCACGATCAGATCGGGCGCCAGACGCCGCGCATGCTGAATGATCAACTGCTTGGTTTCCTTGCCGTGCAGGATGGTCAGCTCCGCATCCAGCCCTGCTTTGCGGACCGCTGCCGCCAGGCTTTCGAAGTACCTTCGGCCCTGCTCGATCTCGGCGGTTTGCGCCTGGTCGCCGTAGACCTGGCTGGCGACACCCTCTTCCACGTGCAGCAGATGGATGACCGCGCCATGTGGCTTGCCCATCGCCACGGCGTGCGCCAGGGCCACCCGGTCCAGGGCGGAGTGGTCGACCGGCACGAGGATCTTCCGATAGACCGGCTGCGTGAAGACCAGCTCTTTCGCCTCCGGCATTGCCGCCACGGCCTGGTCCTTTGGGCGCGCCGCGCCCACATAGGCGAGCAGCGCCACGAGCGGGGCCACGAGGGCGGCAACCGCCCACAGGGGCAGGAAGCTCAGCTCGGTCCACGCCAGCCAGAGATTCAACACGATGATCAGCGCCGCGCAGGCCCCAGCCAGAACCTTTACCCAGCCGGGGTTCACCAGCTCGCCCATGCGGCGGCGGTCGCCGGTAAAGCGGATGAGCGGTACGACGGCAAACGGCAGTTGCAGGCTCAGGACCACCTGGCTGAGGATCAGCAGGCGGTAAGCGCCCCGGTCGCCGGCGAAATAAATGGTGGCCGCTGCCGGGATCACCGCCACGCCGCGCGTAATCAGCCTCCGCAGCCACGGGCGCATGCGGAAGTTCAGAAAGCCCTCCATCACGATCTGGCCGGCCATCGTGCCCGTGATGGTTGACGACTGCCCGCTGAACAGCAGCGCCAGCGCGAAGGCGGCGCCTGCCAGCGTGGTCCCGAGCAGCGGCTCCAGCATCCGGTGCGCCTGCTGGATCTCGGTGACCTCCAGCCCGTTCTTGTAAAACGTCGAAGCCGCCAGGATCAAAATTGCGGCATTGACGAACAGCGCCCCGTTGAGCGCGATGGCCGAGTCGACCAGGTTGAAGCGGCAGGCCGCCCGCTTCGACTGCACATCCGCGGCGAAAGAACGCGTCTGGACCAGCGACGAGTGCAGATACAGGTTGTGCGGCATCACCGTGGCGCCCAGCATCGCCACCGCCACATACAGGCTGGTTGCATCCAGCCGCGGCACGAGCCCCCCGGCGACTTCGCCCCACACGGGCCGCGCCAGCAGGATCTCCACCACGAAGCAGCCCGCAATCGCCGAAATGAAGCCGAGAATGATGGATTCGATCAGCCGGATGCCGAAGCGGCCGAACCAGAGGATCACCAGCGTGTCGGCCGCCGTCAGCGCCACCCCGGCCAGCAGCGGGATCCCGAACAGCAGGTTCAGGCCGATGGCGGCGCCGAGCAGCTCGGCCAGGTCGCAGGCGGCGATGGCGATCTCGGCCAGCACCCAAAGGGCGTAGCTCACCGGTTTCGGGTAGGACTCGCGGCAGGCCTGGGCGAGGTCGCGGCCCGTGACGATGCCCAGCCTGGCGCTCAGCGTTTGCAGCAGGATCGCCATCAGGTTCGACAGCACCAGGACCCACAGCAGCTGATAGCCGAACCGCGATCCGCCCTCGATGTCCGTCGCCCAGTTGCCCGGATCCATGTAGCCGACGCTCACCAGGTAGGCGGGCCCGGCGAAAGCGAACATCCGCTTCCACAAGGAAGGGTGCGCCGTGGGAACCGACGAGTGCACCTCCGGCAGGCTGGGCGCCGATGAACCCATCGTGCTCACCAGTGTATCCTGCGCCGGGCGGCGCAAGCGGCCGCCAGCAGCGCCGAGGCCAGCGTCAGCGCGGCCCCGGCGTACCAGCGCAGCGGCGCATAGCGGAACTCGACCGTGTGCCGCCCCGCTTCCACCACCACGCCGCGCACGGCCGCGTAGGCCTCATGGATCTCCACCGCGCGCCCGTCGACGACCGCCTGCCAGCCCGGATACCAGGTGTCGGTGAGGATCAGCATCCCGCGGCACGACATTTGCGCCTCGATGCGCACCCGCCCGGGCTCGTAGCTGGTGATGCGCGCCTCGTCCCGGCCCGCGCATCTCGCCAAGGCCGGAACAGGACCGGGAAGGAATGTTTTGGCCCCGATTTCCTCCCGCATCCGGTAGAGCACGCCCGCCGCCTGGCGGCGATCGGCCAGCGGCTCGGCTTCATGAACGGCGAAGACGCGCGGCAGCACGTCGGCGCGCTCGAAGACGCGGATGCCGCCGGCCCCGGCGAACACTTCCTTGTTATGCGTTGCGGAGGGCGTGCGCGCCACCCGGAAACGAACCCCGAAGAGGCGCTTGTCCCACTCGGTGTGCAGCTCGTGGCGGTAGAGGTTTTCCGTCACGCTGGCCAGGTAGCCCTGCGCCTGGGGCAGCCCGTGCCAGTCGCCGAAGTTGCAGGGGATGTCTGCGTCGTCCACGTCGACACGCCAAAAGCCGCCTTGCGCCCGCAGAAACGCGGCAACGTCGCCGTGGGACTGAAGACACGCGACAGCCGACATCGCGCGGGTGTCATCCGTGCGGGCCAGGACATAGGCGTAGAGCGGCCTTGCCTCCGCCCAACAAACGGCCAGGCAGGCCGCCGCCACCAGCGGCGCCGGCAAGGGGCGGAAGCCGGATATCCAGACCAGGACTCCCGCTACCACAGCCCCCGCCGCGGTAATCCAGCGCGGATCGGAGCTGCCGGCGCGCCACGCGGATGCGGCAGTCCCCGCGGCGAACAGCCACAGGGCGGCGGCGAGGGCGTTGCTCCACCTTGACGGTTGCGCCTGTCGGGCCAGGCGCTCCAGTCCGACGGCTGCCAAGGCCGGCACGGCAAGGCTCAACAGGACCAGGGCCGCCTCGGGAGTCCGGGCCTTGTCAAAGTGCGGAAGCAGCCGGTAGAGCAAGGGGTGCAAACCGCCCGCCGGCCCGATGGCCAGCAGGACGCCCATGGTACCGAGTCCACCCAAGGCAACGACAGGAGGCCTGTTTCGGGCGGCCACAACAGCAAGAACGGCCAGCAGGATGAGCACGCCGGTGTGAAATACTTCCAGCTTTCCCTGAAAGCCGGGCCAAAATAATGCGGGCAGGGCGTCGGGCGGCAGGCTGTATTGCCGGTGGATGTCATACGGGATTTTGTCGCGCCACCCCAGCGGCTCCGCCGCACCTACCCACCGCACCGCCCGCCGGCCGTATTCGGCCGCCGGCAGCAGCGCCACGGCAGCCGTGGACAGAGTCATTACCCAGAAGACGGCCGCGGCGCGCCACCGGAGTGGCGAAGACACCAGGAACCCGGCCCAGATCAACAGGAAACCGACAGAGAGAAAAAGCGGCGCCTGATGGTGTCCGCCCAGCCAGCACAGCCCCAGGAAATAGCCCCCGAGCGCCGCTTGTCGGAGGCAGTCGGTCCGCTCCGTCGCGCGCAGCAGGTACATCAATGCCCAAGGCGCCCACATCGCGCTCATGGCCATTTGCGGGCGCATGCTGAAGGCGAACCACCCGAGCGTCGCAAGCCCGAATCCGGCTAACAGGGCGGAGCTGCGCCGGCAACCCAGCGAGCGCGCCAGGCGGTAAGCGCCCACGGCACCGGCCCAGCGAATGCAGAGGAAGTACAAGCTCCAGAACAGGGTAGGCAGTGTTGTTTCGGGCTTTAGTGGAAGGAAGATCAGGTTGACCGGAGCCGTGACGGCAGGCTGCATTTGTCCCGGCAGCGGCTGTCCCATCCATTGATATGGATCCCAAAGCGGGATCCGGCCAGCGCGCCACTCGCGGGCCTGCATCTGAAGCCATGGCAGCACCTGGTAGGCGTTGTCGGTACCGGCGAACCAGATGGCCCGCGGGCCCAGCCAGAGCGGGGCATGGAATGCCAGCAGCAACGCCGCGAGCGCCGCCGCAGCGGCCAGCCGCGGCGCGCGCATCCGGATTGTGTCTGCCGCCGGCATGGAAGGCGCTCAGATCCTCACTGTAGCCGCCGGGGCGCTCCCATTTCAATCCGTTCCGCTGATTGAGACGTTTCCGGCGCACACGGCGCGGTGACGCCGGCTTATTGTACAGATGGGGAGGCCTGCGGCGCTTCCGATGCGGGAGGGGCGGCGTGGTTCGGGGATGCTGCGAGAAGAGAGAGGGCGCTTCCCGCTCCGCCGTGAACCGCTCGGACCGGTCTCTGCTCGACCTCGGCCACGGTGGTGGTTTTCCACCACCTGGAGGCATGCATCGGCAACGAATAACCGGCTGGAGACAATGGGGTTGCCGGTTTGGATGGCGAATTGCTGCTCACTTGATGGCCCCTGCTGCAAGGAGGTGACGCCATGAAGCGCAGCGTTTGGATGATGACCCTGGCGGGCCTGTTGCTCGCTGCCGGCCTGCCGGTTCGAGCCGAGCCGGACGAGCCCGGCAAAGGCGTTGCCCGCATCAGCCTGATCAATGGCGATGTCAGCGTGCGCCGCGGCGATTCGGGCGACTGGGTGGCCGCCGTCATCAACGCGCCCTTGCTGGCCGATGACCGCGTCCTGACCGGCCCGGCCTCGCGCGCCGAAGTGCAGTTCGACTTCTACCACAGGATTCGCCTTGCAAGCGACACGGAAATCCGGCTTACGCAGCTCGAGTACCGCCTGTATCAGATCCAGGTGGTGCGCGGTACGGTCACCTTCAGCGCCCTGAAGGGCGGCGACGCGCAGGTCGAGATCAACACCCCGGCGGCAGCTCTCCGCCCCGTGGCGTGGGGCGAGTACCGCGTCACGGTTTATGACGACGACCGGGCCGAGCTGACCGTTCGCCGGGGCGAGGCCGAGATTTTTACTCCCTCCGGTTCGCACCGGCTGCGCCCGGGCCGCACGATGATTGCGCGGCTCGATGAAAACTACCGCAGCGAGATCCGCTATGTGGCCGAAATTCCGCGAGACCGGTGGGATGAGTTCAACCATGCCCGCGACCGCGAGCTGAGCCGCGCCACCTCCGTGTATCAGTACGTCAGCCGGGACGTCTACGGGGCCGAGGATCTTTACGGCCACGGCACCTGGATCTATGTGGCGCCCTACGGCTGGTGCTGGCAGCCTTTCGTCGCCGTCGGCTGGGCGCCGTACCGGCTGGGCCGCTGGGTCTGGATCGACTGGTACGGCTGGACGTGGGTCAGCTATGATCCGTGGGGTTGGGCGCCATATCACTACGGCCGCTGGTTCTGGTACAACAACGCGTGGCTGTGGTATCCGGGCGCGGTGGTCGGGGTGCGCCACTGGTGGAGTCCGGCGCTGGTGGCCTGGTTCGGCTGGTCGAGCTGGGGCGGGTTCACCGCCGGGGTCGGTTTCGGCTGGGGGGCGGTCGGCTGGGTGCCGCTGGCGCCGTTCGAGCCGCTGTACCCCTGGTGGGGCCGGCGTTTCGCGGGCTACCGGAGTGTCAACTACATCCACCGGAACACGACCATCGTCAACAACGTGAACATCACCAACGTGTACCGCAATGCCCGCGTGCGCGACGGCATCACCGTAGTGCGGGGCGATGACTTCAGCCGCGGTTACACCGGCCGTCCGCTGCGGCTGGGCGGCGAAGAGCTTGCCCGCGCCAGCGTCGCCCGCGGGGCGCTGCCCTTCGCCCCGGCGCGCGAGAGCCTGCGGTGGTCGGACCGCGACCCGGTGGTCCGTCGCGCGGACAACGACCTGGCCCGCACCGAGCGGTTCTTCAGCCGGATGCCGGCGGCCCGCGCCGAGCGCATCCCCTTTGACGAGCAGCGCCGGAGCCTTGAGCAGGTGACGGCGCGCGGCCTCGGCCGCAGCGATGCCGATTCGCGCCGCGCGCTGGCGCCTGCGGGCGCCGAGGGGCGCGCCACGCCGGGCTTCCGCGGGACGGATGCGCCTGCCGCGCAGGAAGGGCGCGGCTGGCGGCGGGTGGACGAACCGGCGCGCCGCAGCGACGGCCGCGCCACCGAGAATGAATGGCGGCGGTTCGGAGATCCCGGCGTGGGCCTCCGGAGCCAGGAAGGCGCGCGCACGCGCTCTGGCGAGGGCGACGCCGTGCGGCCCCGCAGCGAGGTTCGGTCCGAGGAATCCGGCCGCGGCAGCACCGGCTGGAGGACCTTCGGCGATCCGGCGCGCAGCCCGGTCCGGGGTGTGGAGAGCGAGGCTGGCGACCGCCGCGGCTGGTCCACGGGACGCGGCCGGGAAGGCTCGCCAGGCGTGGATGCAGGCGAGCCGACCCGGAGCAGCCCGCGCAGCGAGTCCCCGCGGTGGTCGACGGGAGGGGAGCGCGGCCGGAGCGAATCGCCGGGTTGGACAGCTCCCCGCGCGGAGACGCCGCGCAGCGAGTCTCCCCGTGGCGAAAGCCCGCGATGGTCGACGGGAGGCGGCCGCAACCAGGGTGGCGGCGATGTGCGAATCACGCCCGCGCCGCGATCCGAGCCTTCCCGCGCAGATCCGTCCCGGGGCGGGGAACGGCGCTCCACGCCGCGGGGCGAGCGCGGCAACCAGTTTGTCCCGATGAGCCGCGGCGGCTGGTCTACGGCCGGCGCGCCGGCCGCCGCCGGCTCATCCTTTGATTCGCGGGCGGCGGACGCTGCCATCCCGGTGACGCCGCGCTCGGCCGAAGGCCGCGGGGATTCATGGCGTGGCAACGGGGCAGACGTGTCGCCGCGCTGGTCGACCGGCGGTGCGGCGTCCGACACCGTGCGGGTCTCCCCGGCGCCGCGTTCCATGAGTTCTTCGGGATGGGGGAGCCGCAGCGCCCCGCGCAGCGAGCGGACGGTTCCTTATGCGCCGATGACTCGCGGCGGCTGGTCGACCGGAGGCGCGGCGGCGGAGGCGCCTTCGTGGAACAGCCCGCGGGCGGAAGCCCCGGCAACCGTGTCGCCGCGCTGGTCGGGCGGCAGCTCCGGCGGCGACTCCTGGCGCGGTGTGCGCGGCGGCGGAAGCGGCGGCGTGGTCGATCTGTCGCCTCGCCCGGCGCCCCGCAGCGAGCCGGGCGGGAGCTGGTCCACCGGCGGCGGGCGCACGGGCTGGGCCGCCGACGGCTTCGGGGGCGGCCGCAGCGCTCCTGCCGTCATTGCCCCGCGCAGCGCGCCATCCTACGGCGGGCCAACGGGCGGCTACGGCGGCAGCGTTCGTTCGGCCCCGTCTTTCGGAGGCTCGCCGTCGGGGTCTTTTGGCGGCGGGATGCGTTCCTCCCCGGGCCCTGGAGGCGGCAGTCCGGGCGGCATTGGCGGCGGCATGCGGAGCTCGCCGGGCTTCGGCGGCCGCAGCTCCGGTGGCGCGTCCATCGGCGGTGGCGGCGGGGTTCGCGGCGGCCGCGGCAGGTGATATCCGCCGCGTTGCCGGGTTCCGGGGGCCGCGCAATGCCAGCGGCCGCGGCGGGCAGGCGGCCCCTTGCGCTTGCCGGGATTTGCTCCGGCCGCTTCTCCGACGGTGTATCGTCGCGCTTCCCGATACCGCTTCAGCCGGCTGCCGGCTCGCGGAACATCACCAGCAGCATCACCACTTCCGTCCTGGCCCGGATCGCATGATCCAGCCTCGGCGGCATGTAGACCAGCGTTCCTTCCGACGCTTCCTTCCGGTCGCCGCCGAGCGTCACTTCGGCCTGGCCCTGCGCGAAATACAGCAGCGCGGGCACAGGCGCGGTGTGCGCGGAAAGCTCCTGTCCGGGCGCAAAACAAAACTGGATGATTTTGGCGCGGTCGTCCGCATGCAGCGTGCGGCTCAGGATGCCGTTCGGCGGCAGCGGAGAATGTTCGCGCAGATCCTCCAGAAAGAAGTACGGTGTTGTCATCGGAAACCCCCTTTTCTCCCGCCGTGCAGCGGAGCCGGACCGGGACAATCTGAACATGAAACGGCCCGCCTGCCCGTCCGGCGAACCGTTGGCCTGTGAAAAATCCTCGCGAAGTGAATCCCGCGGCCCGCCGCCGGAGAAGTTTTCGGGCCTGATTGCCGCGGCGGCGTCATCGGGGATCGCTGCTCCCGCGCCCTGCGGCAGGCGCGGCCTCCCGGATCGCGCCCGCCAGGCAATGGGTCAGGCACAATGGCTGCTCAAGCCCGTTGCAGCTGCGGCACAGGCCCGGCTCGATTTCATACCGTCTGCCTCGCCTCTGAATGGCTCCGTCCGGACAAATTGCCATGCAGGCGCCGCAGCGGGTACATTGAATGCTGATTCGCAATTTCAAGGGCGCCTCCCATGCCTTCCCTGCGTGAAGAGACTTTCCGCCGCACGCCGCTGTTCAGCACGCTGCCCGAAACAGTGCGCCAGGAGCTGGCCGCCCTCGCCATTGAAAAGCACTACGACGCAGGGGAGACCATTTTCCATGAGGGCGACGTCTGCGACGGGCTGTATGTGATCGGCGAAGGCACGGTCAAGATCTGCAAGACGAGCCCCTCCGGCCGGGAAATCATGCTCGCCATGGAAAGCGCTCCCTCGAGCGTTGCCGAGGTCCCGCTGTTCGACGAGGGCGCGTATCCCGCAACAGTGAAGGCGCTGACGTCCGCCACCGTCTTTCTGCTGCGTAAAGACGATTTCCGCCGCTTTTGCCTCCGGCACCCGGAGGTGGCTCTTCGCGTTTTCGCAGTTCTCGGCAAACGCCTGCGCCAGCTGGTCGCCCTGATCGAATCCATCACGTTCGGCAGCATGCGCCAGAGGCTGGCGCGCCTCCTGCTGGAGTCTTACGAGCACGGCGAAATCGAGGAATCGAGCCTTACCCATGAAGAGCTCGCCATGCGGCTTGGCACGGTGCGCGAAGTGGTCAGCCGCAACCTCGCCCGCTTTCAGGCCGAGGGCATGATCCGGATCGACCGCCGCCGCATCGTGATCACCGATCCCGAAGCGCTCCGGGCGGAGGCCGAAACCGAGTTCTGAAGTGCCCCTCATTCCCCTCCAGTCTGCGGCGCAGCCCCGGCAAAGTCGGTGACCGCAGTCACTGCCCCGCGGCCCGTCCGCCCTTACGCTGGGATCAGACCGGGACGGCTGCCATGCGCGACTTTTCCGAAGCCCCGTTTCTCGTCATCTGGGAGCTGACGCAGGCGTGCGACCTTGCCTGCCGCCACTGCCGCGCCTCGGCACGGCCGGAGCGAGATCCCGCGGAGCTGACCACGGCCGAGGCTTTGGGCGTCGTCAGGCAGATCCGCGCGCTGGGCGACCCGCTGCTGGTTTTCACCGGCGGCGACCCGCTGAAGCGTCCCGATCTGTTCGACATCCTCGGCGAAAGCGTCCGCAGCGGACTCCGCACGGCCATCACACCCAGCGCCACGCCGCTGCTCGACCGGGACGCGGTACGCCGGTTCCGCGAGGCGGGCGTGGCCCGCATGGCGGTGAGCCTTGACGGGGCCGACGCGGAGCAACACGACGGCTTCCGCGGCGTGCCGGGCAGCTTCCGCATCACGCTGGACGCGCTCGCGGCCGCGCGCGAGACGGGCCTGGAAACGCAGGTCAACACCACGGTGACCCGGCACAACCTCGGATCGCTCGAGCGGATCGCCGGCCTTGTCGCGGAGCATGGCGCGCGGCTGTGGAGCGTGTTCTTCCTCGTTCTCACCGGACGCGCGCTGGCGGAGGACGACCTCGAGGCGGAAGAATACGAGCAGGTTTTCGAACGGCTGTACCGGATATCCCTCAGCGCCCCCTTCGACATCAAGACGACGGAGGCGCAGCACTACCGGCGCTACGTCGCGCAGCAGCGCAAGCGGGGCGGGGCGCAGCCGGCCGCCGCCGGGCGCGGCGCCATCGCCCGCCAGGCGGGGATCAACGACGGCAAAGGCTTCCTCTTTATTTCCCACACCGGCGAGATATTTCCGTCCGGATTTCTTGAGATTTCGGCCGGTAATGTGCGACACATTTCGCTGGCAAAGGCTTACCGGGATTCGCAGCTGTTCCGGGTTCTGCGCAACGGGGACGCGCTGGGGGGCAAGTGCGGCGTCTGCGAGTACCGGAACCTTTGCGGCGGCTCCCGCGCCCGCGCCTGGGCCTTTACGGGCGACTTTCTGGCGCCGGACCCGCGCTGCGCGTATGTTCCTGCGGCCTTCGTCTCGCCCGCATCTCCCCGGCCGCCTGCCGCCGCTCCTCTTCGGTGAGCCGGTTGCGCACAAGGTCGATCAGCGTCTCGTCCTCGCCGGCGATGTGCCGCCGGTAGTGCGCGGCGAATTCCTCCGCCAGGCGCCGCGCCTCGCCGGCAGCGGCTGCGCCCGCACGGAATTCATCCACGGCACGCCGCAGCCGCTCGCCCAGCCGGTGCGCCTCCGCGTGGTCGTGCTCGAGCGAGGCGAGAATCACCAGCTCTCCATGTTCCATGTGGCGGCGCAGCCTCGGGAAGATGCTTGCCTCCTCGTCTTCCGTGTGCAGGGCTCCGCTCGTGGACAGGAAGGCGAACGCCGACTCAAAGGCGGCCAGCGCCTGTTCGGGAGCGGATTCCAGCGAGGCCGCGGCCCGCTCCATCATGGCCAGCCGTTGCTCGATGCGCCGGTGGCAGGCGAGAAGAAAGCCGGCCGGGTCGTCGGGCGAAGGCAAAGGCGCGGCGGCGCCGAACAGCACCTCGGGCGGAATCATGATTTCAGATTGCGGCCCGCGCGACGGCCGGGTCGGTGACCGGAGTCACTGCAGGCGATATGGGGCCAGGCGCATGCTCTCGGCGAAGATCTCCTCGAACTGCGGGTCCGCGGCCAGCTCCACGTGTTCCGTCATGGCCAGGATGCGCTCGATCCTCTGCTGCCGGGAGGAAGGCTCCAGCAGCAGCATCCGGGCGCCGCGCAGCGCCGCATTGCCAGCGGGCTCCACCTCGACATCCTCCGGCAGCAGGCCGATGCGGCGCGCGCTGCCGAGATGAAGGTAGTTGCCGAAGGCGCCGGCGAGCCGGAGGCGGCTCGCCTCGCGCGCGATCATTTTCAGTCCCGCCGCCATCGCGCCCTTGGCCAATTGCAGCTGCCGGACGTCGGACTGCGTGAGCGCCACGCTGCCGGCCAGCGGCAGCGGGTTTTCCATCAGCCTCCCGTTCGGCAGCAGCAGGCCCAGCTCCAGCGCCCGCGCCGCCGCGTCCACCAGGCCGCTGCCGCAGATGCCGCGCGCCTCGCCCCCGCCGATCACATGGACGGAAAGCCGTCCGTCCTCGATGTGCACGGCATCGATGGCGCCTTCGCAGGCGCGCATGCCGTGGCGGATGCGCCCGCCCTCAAACGCCGGCCCCGCCGCGGTGGAGGCGCATCGCAGCCCCTTGCGCCATGCCACGACGATCTCGCCGTTGGTGCCGATGTCGAACAGCGCCTGCTGGCTGGGTGTCCTGTCGAGCCGCGTGGCGATCACTCCAGCCAGCAGGTCGCTGCCCACGAAACCGCCCAGGCACGGCAGGAACAGCGTCGGCGCCCGCCACGGCACCTGGTCCGGCTCGAGGCGCTGCGCCCCGATGTGAGGCGACAGGAACGGCACGGAGGCCAGGGGCGAGACGTCGAGGCCGCAGAACAGATGGTGCATGGCCGTATTGCCGGCCAGCAGCACTTCGGCGAGTTTCCGGCCTCCCGCCAGCCGCTGGAGCATCGCGCCGATCTGCTGGCGGATGACGCGGGTCAACTCGCCCGGGTGCCGCAGCTCGTGCTGAATGCGGCTCATCACGTCGGCGCCGAAGCGGACCTGGGCGTTCAACGCGGTTTCCACCGCCTCGATTTCGCCCGTTTCCAGGTTGACCAGCTGCGCCACCAGCGTGGTGGTGCCGAGGTCGATGGCCACGCCCCGGCCGCGCCGCGGCTCCACGGCCGAACCCGCCTCGTCGGTCAGCACCCGCGCCGACCACTGCTCCACCTCCACCGTGACGGGGGCCGCGGCCGAGGCCATGCAGGCCAGCCGCCAGCCCTCGCGCAGCTCCTGCTCGCCGAGCACGGCCCGCATCGGCCCGGTCACGGGGATTTCCCCCTCGAGCACGCGCACGCGGCAGCCGCCGCAGACGCCTTCGCCGCCGCAAGGGAATTCGACGCCCGCCTCGCGCAACTGGTCCGCCAGGCGCTTGCCCGGCAGAGGGCGCAATGTGAGCTTCACTGCCGGCTGCGCGCGAAGCGCGCCATCGCGTCCATGTTCTCATGCGGCGTGCCGCGCGGCGTCTCGCACCCGGGGCCGACGATCCACGAGGGCGCGGCGGCGCGCCAGCACTCCTCGAGCGCCGCCTCGACGCCCTCCGGCGTCGCGTCGCGGAGCACGCGCACCGGGTCGATGTTGCCGAGCAGCACCTGGGGCTCGGGCATGGCGGCCCGCGCCTCGTGCATCGGGGTGAGAAAATCCAGGTCCACAATATCGGCCCCGGTTTGGCCCATTCCTTTGGCGATTTTCCGCGTATTTCCGCAAATATGGAGCCTCACGGGCACGCCCATGGCGCGGATGGAGGCCACGAGTTTCTTCTCATATGGCAGGACGAATTGCTCGTAAAGCCGCGGCCCGATGAGCGAGGCGGCGGCGTCCCCGATGCCCATGATCGAGGCGCCCGCCTCGATCTGCGCGCGGGCGAATTCCGTTTCCAGGCGCACGCAGTAGTCGAACAGGGCTTCGACGAACGGCGGGTCGTCGATGAAGTCGAGCATCAGCGTGTTCAGCCCGCGCAGGTCCGCCCCCAGCGCGCACGGGCCTTCCACCCAGCCCTCCACCAGCAGCTCGGCGCCCGCCTCGCGGGCGAGCATCGCCACGCCATCCACGCGGTCCCTCATCCGGCTGCCGGGCGCGAGAGGATCGGGCAGCGGCAAGCGGTCGAGGACGCTCTTCTCGTGCAGCAGCGCCCGGCTTTCGACGATAGCGGGCGGCTGGTCTTCGAACCACTCGATCACGCCGCCGAGGTCGGCCGTCTCGCGCGCCGGGTCGGAGATGGCGCTCACGTGGTCGAAGCCGAAGCGCCGCGCCACGGCCAGCTGCGCCTTGGCGAGCACGCGGTGGTCCCGGGCATAATCGCCGTAGCGGACGCCCGCGAAATCGGCGGCGAACATCATCGTGATGGGCATCAGGGGAAGATGATCGGGCTGCTGGTGGCGGATGCGCGCCAGCAGCCGCTCCTTGCCGGTCATGGAACAGCCTCCTTTTCGCGCGGCGGGGCCGTCGCCGGCGCGCCAGCGCGCTTCATGAGACGATCTCCCGGACGGCCTCCACCGTCACCACGTTATCGTCCCAGGTGGCCCGGATGCGCTCGCCGGGCTGGACCACCAGAAAGTCGCCGCCGCCCCAGTCGCCGGCGGCGAGGCGGCGGAACAGTTCGAGGCTGCCGCGGATTTTCCGGAATTCCCATCCTTTTTCCGCGGCTTCCCACCGCGCCTCCTCCTCGAAACGGTTGTCCGGCTCGAGGCCCGTTTCAATGTAAACGAGCCGCTGATAGGTACTCCTGTAACGGGTCAATTCTTCGTATAAATAGCGGCCGTTTTCCTCGCCGTATTTCGCGATCAGTTCGTCGAGGCTCGCCTCAAGCCCGGCGGTGGCGTGCGTGAGCTGCCGCAGGCCCCTGCCCCGTTCGAGCCAGCCGGTGGACCGGTAGTAAGTGCCGGGGTTTTCCTCGAAGAATTCCTGGTAGCGGCGGCGGCCGCCCATCAGCAGCGCGATGCAGTCGTGGGCGCGCGGCAGCACGAGCATCGTGTGGCGCGCCTCGATGCCGTCCAGGCCGTTGCCGCACAGCCCGTAGCCGAGCAGGATGGCGTCGCAGGCGCCGTGCGGCACGGCGTCGATCCGTTCCTGGATCAGCGCCGCCATCTTCTTCCCGCCGAGATCGTGCCACCCTTTCGGGAGGAATTCGACGTCGACCTGGTGCGGCGAGCGCGCCACCGCGTCGCACATTTCGCGGAACAGCACCTCGCAACTGATCAGCCGCAGCTTCACATCGCCTCCCGCGCCGCCACCAAAGCCCGGACGAAGTCGGGCGCCGTGCCGCAGCAGCCGCCCACGAAAGACGCCCCGGCCTCGACCAGCGGGGCCAGGTACGCGGCGAAATGTTCGGGCGAGGTGGAATACACGGCCTGACCGCCGCGCCATTCCGGCAACCCCGCATTGGCCTTGATCCACACCGGCAGCGCGCACGCCGCCTTCAGCCGGGCGCAGATCGGAACGAAGCGCTCGATGCCGGCGCCGCAATTGGCGCCGATCGCGTCCGCCCCCTCGGCCTTCATCTCGGCGGCGGCCTGTTCGGGCGTTACGCCCATCATCGTGCGATCCCTGTTCTTGCCCGTGTCGAAGGCGAAGGAGACGATCACCGGCAGGCCCGTGCGCAGCGCGGCGCGCAGCGCCAGGCGCGCCTCCTCGAGGTCGCTCATCGTTTCGATGAGCAGGGCGTCCGCTCCGGCGGCCGCGAGGGCTTCGGCCTGTTCGGCAAACGCGGCCGAAAGCTCCCCGGGCGCAACCTCGCCGGCGAGCAGCATTTTTCCGGTCGGCCCGATGGAGGCGAACACAAGCGCCCTGCCAGCCGCGGCGCGGCGGCTGATGGCGACCCCGGCCTCGTTGATCTGCCGCGCCTGCGCGGCCAGCCCGGCCTCGGCGAGGGTCACCCGGTTGGCGCGGAACGTGTTGGTGAGGATGACCTCGCTGCCTGCTTCGACATATTCGGCGGCCACTTGCAGCACGCGCTCCGGGTGCGACAGGTTCCAGGCGTCGGGCAGCGCGCCCGGCTCCAGCCCGAGCGCTTGCAGGCGGGTGCCCCAGGCGCCGTCGGTGATCACCACCCCGCGGGCGAGCCACTGCGCCAGCCTCGACATGGCCTTATTGCGCCGCCTGCACGAATTGCCGGGCCAGCGCCACGGCCGCCGTGGCGTTCTCGCCGTAGCCGTCGGCGCCGATCTCCCGGGCGAATTGCGGCGTCACCGGCGCGCCTCCCACCATCACCTTCACCTTCTCCCGGACGCCCGCCTCGCGCAGGGCATCGATGGTTTTCCGCATGGCCGGCATGGTCACAGTCAGCAGAGCGGAAAGGGCGACGATCTGCGCGTTTTTCTCCCGCACCGCCTGGATGAACTTCTCCGGCGCGACGTCGGCCCCGAGATCGATCACCTCGAAGCCGCCGCCTTCGAGCATCGACGCCACCAGGTTCTTGCCGATATCGTGCAGGTCGCCCTTGACGGTGCCGATCACGACCCTGCCGGCGGGCTGAGCGCCGCTGGCCGCCAGCAGCGGCCGCAACAATTCCAGCGCGCCCTTCATGGCGCGGGCCGAAAGCAGCAGCTCCGGCACGAAGTATTCCTCGCACTCGAAGCGCCGCCCCACCTCGTCCATCGCCGGGATCATGTACTTCGTGATCAGCTCCAGCGGGGCAATGCCCTCGGCCAGCGCCTCCTGCGTCACGGCGACCGCCGTCTTCTGGTCCCCGTTGAGCACCGCGTCATAGAGCTTCTGAAGATCCGCCATGCGAGACTCCTTCCTGCGCCGCAATCGCGCCGCGGCCCGGCGCGGGGCTGCGGCTGCCGGCTGGGACAAGCGTATCGAAAACTCCTGAATCGGTCAACAACCCTTACAGCGCCGCCAGCAGCGCCGCACGGAGCTCGTCGCGCGTCAGCGCCACCGGGTTGCCTTTCATGCTGCTGGCGCGCGCCGCTTTTTCGCACAGGCTGTCGGCGTGCTCCGCGGCGATGCCGTAGGCCGAAAGCGGGGCGATTCCGAGATCCTTGCGGAGTTGCTCGAGCCACCCGACCAATGCATCGGCGTCATGGGCCGACGGGTCCAGCAGGCGCGCCGCCTCTTCGTAGCGCGCCAGCGCGGGGCTTTGGGGCGCGCGCTCCCGCAGCGCCCGGAGATTGACCCGCGTCACCGCCGGCAACAACGCCGCGCACGCCGCGCCGTGGGGGGCGGGGAACGAGCCGCCGATCGGCGCGGCGAAGCCGTGCACCGCGCCGAGGCCGGCGTTGGCCAGCGCCATGCCGCTCAACAGGCTCGCCAGCGCCATGTCGGTGCGCGCCTCCAGATCGTCGCCCCGCAAGAACGCGCGCCGCAGCGACCGCCCGGCGCGGCGCAAGCCTTCCCGGCACAGGATGTCCGTCATGTCATTGGCGCGCACGCTGACGAAGGGCTCCAGCAGCTGGGCCAGCGCGTCCAGCCCCGTCGCTGCCGTGATCTCCGGCGGGACGCTGAGGGTCAGCTCCGGGTCGACGACGGCCAGCCGCGGCAGCATCAGCGGGCTGCGCAGGCTCGCCTTCACGCCGTGCGCGGGCGAGTGCAACACCGCGTTGCGCGTGACCTCGCTCCCCGTGCCGGCCGTGGTCGGCACGGCGATGAACGGCGCCGGCGGGTGAGCCAGCGGCTGGCCGCCGCCGATCACCTCCAGATAATCCAGCACGTCGCCCGGATTGGCGAGCATCGCCGCGATCGCCTTGCCCGCGTCCACGGCGCTGCCGCCGCCGCAGGCGATGACCAGATCGCAGCCTTCCCGTCGCGCCGCCTCCACGCCCGCCCGCACGGTGTCGAGCGACGGCTCGCCTTCGGCCGCAAACGGCGTGCAGCCGACGCCCGCGCTGTGCAGGTCCGCCACCAGCCGGGCGGCGTGGCGCGGGTTCCTCCCGGTGACGAGCAGCGCGCGCTTGCCGAAGCCCCGCGCCGCAGGCGCGATCTCGCGGGCGCTGCCCGCGCCGAAAACGATCCGTGTGGCGGTGGCGAACTCCCAGCCCATCGGCTCACCAGCCTTCGTCGCCCGGGAAAATGTTGGCGTATCTGACGCTGCGACGCGGCTCGGCCATCATCGGCGCCACCGTGTCGCGCCACTTCGCGTAATGCGCCGTCTCCTTGTGCGCCGCGGCCGCCTCGGGCGACCGGTAGACCTCCACCAGCACGAACTTCGCCGGGTCGTCCTGCTGCTGGATCACGTCGAAGCGCGCCACGCCCGGCTCGCCGAGGCTGGCGCTGGCGTTTTCAATCGTCGCTGCCTTGAAAGCTTCCACCGATTCGGGCTTCACCGATACATGCACGTGAACGATCAGCATCGCTACACCTCGCCGCGGCCTCGCGCCCGCGTCTCTGACCCCATCATAAGGGAACGGTTGCGCCGCGGCATCCCTCGCCGCGGGCAGCCCGCGCCGCGGGCAGGCCGTTATGATATGGTCAGGTTTCGGACTTCCAGGAGCGAATCTTTATGCCTTCGGTTCGGCCTTTTCTTCCTCTGATTCCCGGGATTCTCGCCTGCGCCGCGCTTGCGGCGCCGCCGGAGTGGGACAACCCGGCCATCACCAGCGTGGGCGTCGAGCCGCCGCACGCCACCATGATGATTTACCCGGACGCGCTCACAGCGCGCAGCTTCGATCCCTCGCGGTCGCCGTGGCGGCTCTCGCTGAACGGCGACTGGAAATTCCGCGGCGTGCTGCGCCCCGCCGACCGCCCGGCCGGCTTCGAGCGCCCCGGCTATGACGACAGCGCCTGGCGCACCCTGCCCGTGCCCGGCGTCTGGCAGATGCACGGATTCGACATCCCGATCTATGTCAACTGGCTCTATCCTTTTCCGCAAGACCGGAACAAAATGCCCTCGCCGCCCCACGATTTCAACCCTGTGGGCAGTTATCGCCGCACGTTTTCCGTTCCGGAAACATGGAAAGGGCGCACGATTTATCTGCATTTCGCCGGTGTGGATTCCTGCTTTTATGTCTGGGTGAACGGGAATTTCGCCGGTTATCACGAGGACAGCCGGACGCCGGCCGAATTCAACATCACAAAACTGGTCAAACCCGGCGTGAACACCCTGGCCGTGCAGGTGTACCGGTTTGGCGACGGCGCCTATCTGGAAGACCAGGACATGTGGCGCATGAGCGGCATCTACCGCGAGGTCTTCCTCTGGTCCACGGCGCCGGCCCACGTGCGAGACTTCGAGGTGCAGACGGAGCTGGACGGCGCCTACCGCGACGCCCGGGTGCGGGTGAAGGCGGAGATCCTCGAACCCCGGGATTGCACGCTCGCCTTTGAGCTCCGCGACGCCGAGGGCCGCAAGGTCGGCGAAGCGTCCGCGCCTTGCGCGCAGCGCGCCGAGGTGGCGGTCGACGTGCCGGGCGCGCATCTCTGGAGCGCCGAAATCCCCTACCTGTACGAGGGGCTGCTCATCCTGAAGAACGCCTCCGGCGGCGTGATCGAGGTGATCCCGCAGCGGATCGGCATCCGGAAGGTGGAGATCCGGGGCGGCAAGCTCCTGGTCAACGGGCGGCCGGTGCTGCTGAAAGGCGTCAACCGGCACGAGCATTCCGCCGTCACCGGGAAGGTGATGACGCGCGAGCTGATGGCGCGCGACATCGAGCTGATGAAGCGGCACAACGTCAACGCCGTCCGCACCTCGCACTATCCGAACCACCCGCTCTGGTATGAGCTGTGCGACATTTACGGGCTGTATGTCATCGACGAGGCCAACATCGAGGCCCACCACTACGGCAACGGGCCCAAAGGCAACCTGCTGACCGAGTCGCCGGAATGGTCGAAAGCCTACCTCGAACGGGTGCAGAGCATGATCGAGCGGGACAAGAACCACCCCTCCGTCATCATCTGGTCCATGGGCAACGAGAGCGGCGACGGGCTGAACGCGCGGCTCACCTACGAGTGGGCGAAACAGCGCGACCCGTCGCGGCCGTGGCATTACGAGGGGTCCAGCGCCAACCGCGGCAGGAATTTCGACATCAATTCCTTCATGTACCCGCCGCCGGCGCGCGTCGTCGAGGAGGCCGCCAAGCTGCCGGACAAGCCCCTGATTCTCTGCGAGTACGCCCATTCCATGGGAAATTCCACGGGCGGCCTGAAGGAATACTGGGACATTTTTTACTCTGGCACGAACGCGCAGGGCGCCTTTGTCTGGGACTGGGTCGACCAGTCGTTGCGCGTGCCGGTGCCGCCGGAATACCGCCGGAACACGCCCGCCACGCATTTCCTCGCCTACGGCGGCTGGTGGGAAGACAAATCGCGCGTGCAGAACGACAACAATTTCAACTGCAACGGGCTCGTCTCCGGCGACCGTACGCCGCATCCCGGCCTCGCCGCCATCAAGTACGCCTACCGCTATCTCCACGCCTCGCCTGTCGACCTCGCCCGGGGCAGGATTCGCGTGAAGAACTGGTTCCATTTCCTCAACCCGAAGGATTTCGCCGTCGGGCAATGGGCCGTGCAGGCGTCGGGAAAGACCATTGCCACGGGCTCGCTGCCCGCGCTTGACATCGAGCCCGGCGAGGAGAAGGAATTCACGCTGCAATGGCCGGAAATCCGTCCCGAGCCGGGCGTGGAGTACTGGCTCGATTTGAGCTTCCGGCTGAAAAACGCGACGCGCTGGGCGCCCGCCGGGCACGAAATCGCCTGGGAACAGTTCGCTCTTCCGGTCCAGGCCCCGCCGGCGCCGCGAGCGGACTTTTCCAGATCGCCGAAGCTCGAAATCGCCGAAAAGGGCGGGGTTTATGTTCTTTCCAGCCCGGTTTTCCGGGCGATTTTCGACCCCCGGGCGGGCACGATTCTCGACTACCGCTACCAGGGCGCGCTGCTGATGGAACGCGGGCCGCTGCCCGACTTCTGGCGCGCCCCCACGGACAACGACCTCGGCGCGTGGAAGGCCATGCGCGGCAGCATCAGCCGCGACCCCGCGCGGAACTGGTTCCTGTGGCGTGAGGCCGCCCCGCGCATGACCATCACCGAGGCCCGTCTCGACCGCCTGGATGAGCGCAGCGCGAAGATCTCCGTCAAGGCCGGCCTGTACAACATGGGCGGCGCTTCCGCGGCGTGGACTTTCACGGTGTGGGGCAGCGGCGACATCCTGGTCGAGATGTCCTACCAGCCGGGCGCCGAAAAGCGCGCGATGATGCCGCGGTTCGGCTCCGAGCTGGTGCTCGCCAAAGGTTACGAGAACTGGGCCTGGTACGGGCGCGGCCCCGCCGAGACCTACATCGACCGGCAGTTCGAACGCATCGGCGTGTACCGCAGCACGGTGGACAAGGAATGGGTGGAGTATTCCCGGCCCCAGGAGAACGGCAACAAGACCGGTGTCCGCTGGACGGCGTTCACCAACTCGCAGGGCGCCGGGCTGCTGGCGGTGGGCGCGCCGGAACTCTCCGTGTCGGCGCGCAAGTTCACCAAGGAAGACATGGAGCGCGCTGCCTACTCGTTCCAGATGCAGCCGCAAGGGCCCGTGTACGTGAATCTCGACTGGAAGCAGATGGGCGTCGGCGGCATCGACAGCTGGTCTCCCAACGCGCTGCCCATGCCGCAGTACCGCATCGATTCCGGCAGCCCGATGTCTTTCCGTTACCGGCTGGCGCCGGTCGCCGGCCTCTTCGAGGCAAAGACCAGGGAGGTTTTCTGACGATGGCCGACCTGACCCGCCGGCAATGGTTTCAGGCGGCGCTGCCCGCCGCCGCGCTGCTTGCATCCTGCAAATCCGTTGACAAAGGAGCTCGAGGATCCGTGACTGTCCAGGAATTCGGAAAACTGCCGAACGGCGAAACTGTGCAGCTGTTCATCCTGAAAAACAAAAACGGCATTGAGACCGCCATTACCAATTACGGCGGCATTATTGTGACGCTGAAGACCTACGACGCCAGGGGCCTGCTGGCCGACGTGGCGCTCGGCTTCGAGACCCTTGACGGGTATCTGCGCCCGCACCCTTATTTCGGCGCCATCATCGGCCGCTACGGAAACCGGATCGGCAAGGCGCGCTTCACGCTTGATGGCGTCACCTACAGGCTGGCGAAGAACGACGGGGAAAACTCCCTGCACGGCGGCGTGGAGGGCTTCGACAAGAAGCTGTGGAGGGCCCGCACCGAATCGGGCCCGGGCTCGCAGACGCTGGTGCTGTCCTATACGAGCCCCGACGGGGAGGAGGGCTATCCGGGCACGCTGCAAACCGAGGTCCGTTACACTCTCTCCGACGACGACTCCTTCCGCATCGACTATCTTGCGACCACGGACAAAAAGACGGTCGTGAATCTGACAAATCACACCTATTTCAACCTGAAAGGGCAGGGAAATGGCGATATCCTGGATCACGAAATCCAGATCAACGCCAGCCGTTTTACCCCGGTGGACGAAGGCCTGATTCCCACCGGCGAGCTGCGCCCGGTCGAGGGCACGCCCTTCGACTTCCGCAAGCCGGCGCGGATCGGCGCGCGCATCGACGCTGATGACGAGCAGATCCGCCGCGGCCGCGGCTACGACCACAATTTCGTGCTCGACCGCGAGGGCGAGGGTCTGTCCCTCGCCGCGCGCGTCATCGAACCCTCCACGGGCCGCGGCCTGGAGGTCTGGACCACCGAGCCGGGCATGCAGTTTTACACCGGCAATTTCCTGGACGGCTCCCTCGTCGGCAAGGGCGGCAAGACCTATCCGCGGCGTTCCGGCTTTTGCCTTGAGACGCAGCACTTCCCGGACTCGCCCAACCAGCCCGCTTTCCCGTCGACAGTGCTTGAACCGGGCAAGGAGTACCGCTCCGCCACGGTGTGGAAGTTCGTCACCGCGCAGCCGAAGAAATAGCTCAGCGCAGCGTACGCGCCAGCTCTCCGGCAAGCAGGGCGGCGCGGCGCGCGAGCGCGGCCGCCGAGGCCAGGTCGCGTTGGCGGATCCGCTCGGCCTGCTCAAGGAAGTTGCGGATCCGCCCGGCGAGGTCGTTCTGCTCCCGGCTGAGACGGCGGCCGCGGGCCTGCGCGAGCACCTCTCTGGCGGCCGCGGCATCCGCGGCGAGCTGGCGCTCGTACTGTGCCGCGACGCCGCCTGGCAGGACCTCGCCCAGACGGATGTCGGGAGCAGGCGCGGTGCCGGCGGGCGCAGGGGGAGCGAGCGCCTCTTCCGGCTTGGGCGGGGCGGGCCTCGGCGAGGCTCGCCGCTGCCGCGGCGGCTTCGGCGGCGGGGGGAGCTGCTCCATGGCCGACGGCACGGGAGGCTGCGGCAGCGCGGCGGGCGGCTGTCCTTTGTCCACCGGCACCGGCTCTTCCATCGGCACCGGCGCGGGCCGGATCGGCGGGG
>Ga0068707_1000158_pt1 | contig 38211 bp, 34 predicted proteins | sample YNPNPMetaG_FD_66600 | JGI IMG/M metagenome (GOLD analysis project Ga0068707, IMG submission 66600) | Anoxygenic and chlorotrophic microbial mat microbial communities from Yellowstone National Park, USA - YNP NP MetaG | ecosystem: Environmental > Aquatic > Thermal springs > Hot (42-90C) >... | reverse complement strand
TTTTTGATGCTATAATTTTTCATCGGGGACCTCCTGACCCATAGATGTTTGTGTTACTAACATTATATCGGTTTTGGAGGTCCCCTTTACCATGTCCGAACTCATGTCCGAACCTCAGTTTTTGCCTATTGACAAAGCTCAAGTTTTGCTTATAATAGTAATAGTTCTATCAGTTCCCATTCAAGCCAAGGAGGCAAAGGATGAATACATACGAGACTCCAGAAATTATTTACGAAGGCGATTTGGAAGTGCAGGCGGGTAGCCCTGGTTCTATTAAGCCCTCGCCTTTCTCCCTGGACGATCCTGGTTTTTAGGTAACTTCTCAGCAAAAGCCGGGAGGTGTCCCGAATCTCTCCTTGTTGTCTAGAGGAGGATTATTTTTTGTGTTGGTAGTCAATAAGCTCCCTGTTGCAGGGAGCTTATTTTTTTTAGGGTATGAGATTGTGGGTAAAACTCGCGACTCCAGGGGCAGAAAATCGGTTGCTGCCATGGCTATGGTGAACTGGGGTCCCGGCGATATGGATTGGGGCCAGCTCTTTGCGGTTTTTACGAGAGTGGCGACGACAAATCTTAGAGCCCTGAAAATTTGGGGGCTGGGGTTAAGTTTCTAAGGAGCTTCAAAGTATTTTGGGGTGAGGAGGAACCTATGGTGGGGAAGAAGTGGCTCTATGTGATAGGGGTCTTTTTCGTGGGCAGTCTGTTAGCCTTAACCCTGAGTGGGGTGTTAGCGGCAGGGGGAAGTGGAGGGGAAGCGCCGGCGGAAGGGGTGCTGGAGGTGGAGCGTTGGGGTGTGGTACCGGAGCGGCAGGGGCAGCGGATAGCAGGGGGCGTGGCGGCGGTGACGCCGTGGGAGCTGCCGGAGCAGGCGTGGCGGATCGGGATCACGGAAGATGGGGTGTATAAGGTGAGCCGCGAGAGCCTGATCGCGGCGGGGGTGCCTTTGGTAGCGCCGTCAGCGTATCGGCTATGGTGGCGTGGGCAGGAAGTGGCGCTGGAAGAGGTAGGGCTGGCGGACGGGCGCTGGGATGTAGGGGATGGGTTGGTTTTCTACGGGGAGAAGTTCAGAGGGAGCGTGCAGGAGGAGAAGTACACGGAAGAGAACGTGTACTGGTTGACGGTAGAAGAGGGTAGCGTCGGGAAGCGGATGGGGGAGCGCGCGGTGAGCGGGGAAAGCAGCGGCGCGGTCGGGGTGTGCTGGGAGGCGAGTCGGTTGGAGCAGAACCTGGTGTACTGGGCGCGGTGGAGCACAACGCCAGGGACGGAGACGACGTGGTTTTGGGAGAAAGTGACGGGATCGAGCACGAAGCCGGTGACGAAGACGTACAGCGTGACGTTGAATCCGCGGCGGGAAGCGGGGGGCAACGCGGAGCTGGTCATCGAGGTAGCGGCGGGGCAGGAGGTGTACAACGTCAATCCGGACCATCACGTGCGGGTAGTGGTGAACGGGACAGTAGTAGGGGATGCGTACTGGGACGGGAAGCGCGGGGTGGTGTATACGACGAGCTTTCCGGTGGAGCTGTTGCAGGTGGGAGCGAACACGGTGCAGTGGGTGATCATGAACGATCCGGGGATGGGAGCGCAGGTGATCTACCTGGACCGGATCGAGGTGAGGTATCCTGGGGTGCCGCAGGTAGCGGGGGAGTTGAGTATCTGCGAGCGGTTGGGAAGCGGGAGTGGGGTGTACACGTTCACAGGGTACAGCGAGGTGCCTGGGGTGTATGACGTGCGGGTGGTGACAGAGGTGGAGCGGCTGAGCGGGTACAGGGTGAGCGGGGGAAGCGGAGCGTGGACGGTGGTGGTCAAGGAGGGGCAGGCGGGAGCGAGATATGTGGTAGGTGTGGCGGCGGAGGTGACGCCGACGGCGGAGACGCTGGCGGTGGGAGAGCTGGTAAGGCCTGGGGAAGGCGCGGACTACGTGATCGTGGTGCCGGAGGCGTGGCGGGAGGCGGTCGCGCCGCTGGCGGCGCATCGGGCGGAGCAGGGGCTGCGGGTCAAGGTGGTGAGCATCGAGGATGTGTACGCGCTGTTCAACGGGGGGATCGAGCATCCGCGGGCGGTGGCGGGATTTGTGAAGTATGCGTATGAGACCTGGCCGGGGCCTGGGGTGCAGATGGTGTTTTTGGTCGGGGATGGGGACATCAATCCCAAGGGGTACAACCCGGCGGTGTATGGGGAGAAGCAGAAGACGTGGATCGTGCCGTATTTGCAGTTCGTGGACCCGGACCAGGGGGAGGTGCCGACGGACCCGATGTATGGGGACGTGAACGGGGACGGGTACGCGGAGGTAGCGATCGGGCGGATAGCAGCGGGGAGCGGGGAGCAGGTAGCGGCGTATGTGGCGAAGGTGCTGGCGTATGAAGCGAGGCCTTTAGAGGGGTGGCAGCTGGAGACGCTGTTGATAGCGGATGACGGGGGCACGGCGCCGGAGCCATTCAAGGAGCTGCTGGAGCGGATCCAGGGGCGGTACGCGCCGCCGCAGGTGCTAGAGCGGAAGGTGTATGCGGAAGACTACTGTGGGGCGGTAGATACCCAGCCCTGTCCGACGATGACGGAGGCGATCACGCGGGCGTGGAATGCAGGAGAGGGGCTGGTAGTGTATTCAGGGCACGGGGCGGTGTACCGGTGGGGGCACGAGCCGCTGCTGCTGAATCAACAGTTAAGGAGCCTGACAGAGACGGAGGAGCTGCCGTTTCTGGTATCGCTGGACTGTTGGGATGGGTACTGGATGTTTCCGCCGAAGTACGCGAGCTATCCGGGGCAGGACGTGAGGTCGATCGGGGAGTGGGTGACGGGGGTGTTGACGGACCGGGGAGCGATAGCGGACTTTGGGCCGGCGGGGCTTTCGTACCCGTCGGTGCAGGAAGTGATGCTGGATGGGATGTGGAAGGGTTTGTATCGTGAGGGAGAGTTCCAGCTAGGGCCGCTGGTGCAGCGGGGCTGGCGGGCAATACGGGGGTCGTACCTGGCGAAGACCTACACGTTGTTAGGGGATCCGGGGTTGTGGCTGCCGTATTGGGAGCGACTGTGGATCGAGCCGGGGGGGCTGACGGTAGAAGCGGGCGAGGTGATTTCGTTAGGGGAGCAGGCGCGGGTGAAGGGGAGGACGCGGTTTGAGCAGGAGCTGGACACGACGGGGCGAGCGCGGTGGCAGGCGAGCCGAGGGGAGACGAACGCCTACGGGGAGTGGCAGGTGCCGACGGTGGCGGGGAGCGCGGTGCTGACGGCGCAGGTAGGGAATCTACGGGCGAGTATTCCGGTGACGGTGGTGCCAGCGGCGGCGGTGACGTTGACGGTAAGTCCAAACCCGGTGACGGTGGTGGTAGGGGGGAGCAAGGTGCTGACCGCGTGGCTGCAGGACACCTATGGGAACGCCTGGGCCGTAGCGGCGGATAGCTGGGAAGCGAGCCTGGGGACGATAGACGCGAGCGGGCATTACACCGCGCCATTGCATCCGGGCACGGGCTGGATCACGGCCACGCATGGCGCCTTTGTCACGCGCGTTCAGGTGCTGGTCGGGACGGGCGATCCCGTAGCTCTGGTGATCACCCCATCCACTTTGATTTTGCCGGTTGGACAGCAGGCGACCTTTGCCGCCGTAGCTACCGATGAATATGGCAACCCGGTGGCTTTTCCAGGATTGTTAACCTGGTTTGCGGATGAGGCGATTGGCACGATCACCCAGGCGGGAGTGTTCACAGCCAGGACAGTGCCGGCGACAGGCCAGGTGTATGCGCAGTCCGGAGGGCTTTCAGCCCAGGCGGCAGTGACGGTGGTGCCTGGACTACCGGCGCGCCTGTTGGTCACACCAGAGGCGCTGACGCTGACTGTTGGCACTACAGCAACGCTGCAGGCGCAGGTGTTGGATGCCTATGGCAATCCAACCCTCGATCCGGTGAGCTGGAGCACAAATGTCGGGGCGATAGACGGCCAGGGCAACTTTACGGCTCCGGTCTTCCCGGCGCGGGGCCAGATCACGGCAACGGCAGGTACCATCCAGACCGTGGTGCCGGTGACGGTGTTAGCCGGTCCGGCGGTCAGCCTGACCGTGACGCCGGCTTCGGTGGTTTTGCGCACGCGGGACACGCTGGCCTTTACTGCTCAGGTGCGCGATCCATATGGGAACCTGATGGAAGAAAGTCTGAGCTGGACGGCAACTTGCGGCACGATTGATGGCCAGGGGGTGTACACGGCGCCCGATCGTCCCTGTCGGGGGCAGGTAACGGCGCGCCTGGGCGATTTGAGCGCTTCGGCGCAGGTGGAGGTACGGGCGGCGCTTTATCTCCCGCTCACCTTACGCAATGTTGGCGGGCCGGTGCGTTTGTCCCGCGCCCGTTAAGGCTTTTCGGGGGATAGGCTGTAAGGCCTATCCCTTTTTTTTGTGGGCGTTTGCGCTTTGCCTTTGCGGACGAGACGTCCGCGATCCCAGTGCTATGCGGACGAGACGTCCGCGATCCCAGCCTGCGGACGGGACGTCCGCGATCCCGACGTCCGCGCTCCCAGCAGCCGCTACTCAGGATTCCTTATTCCTTCAATTGTGCTATAATAAAAGCCGTTATAGCTGTGCGGAAGGAGCCATCATGGGCGAACAAACTGTTGCGAGGCGCTTTGAACTGGCTATTGCGGTTGAAGCTTACTTGGAGGCGTTTTACACTGCTCTGGCGGAAAAGTTCCTGCATGTGATGCCGGTGGCTGACTTCTGGCGCCGTATGGCCGAACAGGAAAGGACGCATGCGCTGCAGCTTGAAGTGATTCGCGATAGTTTGTCCGAAGCGGAATTGCAAGCTCCCTTGGCCTTTGCCGATGATGATACTTATGACCTCATCCTGGCGCACCCGGTGGCGGAGCGCGTGGCTAAGGTACAGGACCTGGAAGATGCTTTTGCCCTGTCCGCTGCTTTGGAGACGCCGGAGACCAATGCTCTGTTCAGCTTTTTGATCAGGAACTTTGCCCGGAACACTCAGGTGGTAGAACTGCTCCTGGAAGCCCTGCGCCAGCATGTTGAACAACTGGCCGACTTTGCGCGCTATTTTGGCGTCGGCGAGAACCGACGAAAGATTAAAACCCGATGACTCCATTAAACTATCAACAAATTTTTGAGATCGCCATTGCGGCTGAGCGGGGAGCACAATCCCTGTACCTGGATATTGTGCAGATGTTTTCCTCCTATCAGCCGGCGGTGGAGCTGTGGACCGCTTTGGCCCGCGATGAGGTGCATCACGCCCGCGTGCTGGAGCTTATCCGCTCGACGTTTTCCCCCACGGCGCTTGAGCAGGCGGTTGACCCCCTGTTGGAAGAGCAGGTTCAGGCTTTGTCGCGCCTGGAGCAGAAACGCCTGAAAGCTTCGATTACTAATCTGGACGAAGCTTATCAGCTCACCCATGAGCTGGAGTCTTCGGAGATCAATACGATATTTGAATTCCTGGTGCACGCTTTTCTGCCCGATCCAGAGCTTGAGACTACGGCCATGCAGAACCTGCGGGACCATTTGCGACGCCTGGTCCAGGCTCAAACTACTTTGGGACCGGCGGAAATGCGCCGTAGAATTCTTCCCTCTGGGATCCATGAACAGGGATTGCCATCTTAGTCAGGAGGCTGGTATGCAAATAGCAGTGGTACAAGGAGCCATTCAAGACACGCACGCCGATGCTATTGTCGTCAATCTGTTTGAGGGGGTGACGGCGCCCGGCGGGGCAACGGGCGCGGTGGATCGGGCCTTAGCGGGGCAGATCAGCGAGCTGCTGCGCGGTGGCGACTTCCGCGGTAAGCGTAAGGAAGTGACGGTGCTGTACACGCACGGGGCTTTGCCGGCGCCGCGGGTCATTTTGGTGGGCCTGGGGAAGGCGGACGCCCTTTCCCTGGAGATTGTGCGCGAGGCCGCCGCAGTGGCTGCCAATCAGGCCCGCAAGTTAGGCCTGACCTCCCTGGCGACCATCGTGCACGGCGCCGGGGCCGGCGGATTGGCGGCTCAGGCGGCTGCGGAAGCTACCGTCGAAGGCACGCTGTTGGGCCTGTATCGCTTTACCGAGCTGAAAACCGCGGAAGAGGACAATCACAAGCCCGACGTGGAAAATCTCATGCTGGTGGAATACGATGCGGAAAAGCTGGAGGCGCTGCGCCTGGGCGCCCAGACCGGTGAGATTCTGGCGCAGGCGACCAACCTGGCGCGCACGCTCGTCAACCGACCGGCGAATATCGCCACGCCTTCACATCTGGCGACGGAAGCCCAACGCATTGCGGCGGAAACGGGTCTGCGCTGCACGGTGCTCACGCCGGAAGAGATGAAGGCGCTGGGGATGCACCTGCTGTTGAGCGTGGCACACGGCAGTCACGAACCGGCGCGCTTCATCATCCTGGAGCACAATGCGGAGCGTGAGGATTTGCCGGCGGTCGCTCTGGTCGGCAAGGGCATCACCTTCGATACCGGCGGGATTTCGCTCAAGCCGTCTGAAGGCATGGAGGCCATGCGCAGCGATATGGCCGGCGGGGCGGCGGTCCTGGGGGCGATGTACGCCGTTGCCCGGCTCAACCTGCCTTTGCGCGTCGTCGGTCTGGTGCCGGCGACGGAAAACATGCCGGGGGGCAGCGCGACTAAGCCCGGCGATATCGTGCGCTCTTTGAAGGGGCTTACCGTTGAAATCATCAACACCGACGCGGAAGGCCGTTTGATCCTGGCGGATGCTTTGACCTATGCCGGAACTTTCAAACCGCAGGCGGTGGTGGATATCGCTACCCTGACCGGTGCGTGTGTGATCGCTCTGGGCAACGTCGCCGCCGGCGTGATGGGCGATGCGGAGCTGGTGGAAAAGCTCCGCGCTGCCGGCGAGCGCAGCGGGGATCGCGTCTGGCCTTTGCCTCTGTTTGAGGAATACAAAGAACAGCTCAAAAGCGACCTGGCCGATCTCAAAAACGTGGGCGGACGTCCAGGTGGCGCTCTGACTGCGGGAACTTTTCTGAAGCAATTCGTTCCCGATGGGGTGGCCTGGGCGCACGTGGATATGGCTGGCATGGCTCTGGAAGAAAAAGGCCGTCCGCATATGCCCAAGGGTGGCACGGGCTATGGGGTACGGTTGTTTGTGGATTTGCTCCGCAACTGGCGGGCCTGAATCACGAAAGAGGGCGGTCTGAAAGGGCCGCTCTCTTTTTTCGCCATGCCCCTGCATTTGACGCGGCGACGTTTCTTGCAATGGCTGGGCGCGGGCCTAGCCTTAGGCGCCTGTCGGCGCCTGACGCCTTTGCCTTTTTCCCCCCTTGAGCCGGCTCCGTCTCCTTGTCCTTCCCTTAACCCGACCTCGACGGCGACGCCACCTGGAATTGCTTCACCTACCCCGTCGCGTACTCCAACCCCGACCCCTGAACCGCTACCGCCCCTGGAGATGCAGATCGGGCAGATGCTGATGGTGGGGTTTCGCGGCCTGCGGGTGAGGGCAGACGATCCGCTGGCGCAGGCCCTGCAGGCCGGGCAGGTGGGGATGGTGGTGTTGTTTGACCTGGATGGCCCCAGTCAGGGCCGCCTGCCGCGTAATATCGCCTCGCCGGAACAGGTGCAGGCTTTGGTGGCGGATGTGCAACGTTGGGCGGCGCTGCCGGTCCTGGTGACGCTAGATTATGAGGGGGGATACGTGGCGCGATTGCGCCCGCAGTACGGCTTCCCCGAAACGGCCTCGGCGATGATGTTGGGCACGCAGGGGGTGGAGGCGACCCGGACGCAGGCACAGGCCATGGCGCAGCTCCTGCGTGACCTGGGCATCCGGCTCAACCTGGCCCCGGTGGTAGACCTCTGCCTTAATCCCGCCAATCCGATTATCGCAGGCAAGGAGCGCTGCTTTTCCGCTGATGCGGAGGAGGTCAGCGAACACGCGCGTGCGTTTATTGAGGCGCATCACGCTGCCGGCGTGGCCTGTACGCTCAAGCACTTTCCCGGCCATGGCAGCGCGCAGGGCGATACGCATCGCGGCTGGGTGGACGTGACCTCGTGCTGGCAGCCGGAAGAGTTGCGCCCCTATCAGGCGCTGATCGCCGCCGGCCTGGCCGACGCGGTGATGGTCGCTCACGTTTTTCACGCCGGACTGGATGCTCAGGACCCGGCTTCGCTCTCCGCACCGATTATCCAGGGCCTGTTGCGGCAGGAGCTGGGCTTTAGGGGCCTGGTCATGTCCGACGATTTGCAGATGCTGGCTATCGCTCAGAATTACACTCTGGAGGAGGCGGTGCGCAAGGCCCTGCTGGCCGGCGTGGATGTGCTGGTTTTCGCCAACAACAGTGCGGACTCGTTTGATGAGCAGCTCGCCCCGCGGGTGGTGGCTTTGATTCGACGCCTGGTCGAAACGGGACAGGTGCCTGAGACGTGCATTGCCGAAGCCTATCGCCGGGTGCTGGCCTTTAAGCGCACCTGGATGCCCGAAGCGTTCGCTTCGCTATCTGAGAGTGTTCCCCACTAAACCTCAGCATACTCCCCTGAAGTTCAGACATGAGTTCGGACATGGCGCTGCGAAACCGAGACAAGGTTGCGGTAAGCAGATCACCCATGAAACCATTATGGCATCTCATCGTTTTCTTGCTGTTTAGGCTGAACTACCTGTCCCTCCTTACCCATCCTCAGGCTTGTAAGGCATAGTAGCGGCGGCATAGGGATGCCGCCGCTACGGGGGGGTAGGGGGGATTTATGGTGGGGCAGGCATCCCATGCCTGCCCCCATCCCCATGCCTGTTCTGTCCCAACTCATGTCCGAACCTCAGACTCCCCTTTTTGCGGATTCCAGTTTTGTGGTATAGTCAGCGCATGACGTTGGAAGAACTGACGCAGGCGATGGATCGTTTTGTCAGGGCTATGGGCTGGTATGCGGCGGATTCCCCCAAGCCTCAGACGCCGCGCAATATCGCCATTTCGCTGGCTTTGGAGGCGGCGGAAGTGCTGGAGCATTTCCAGTGGGGTGAGACCGCGGATCCGGCGGCCCTGGCCGAAGAGTTGGCGGACGTGTTTTTGTATCTGGTGCAGCTCGCGCAGCTGACCGGCATCTCGCTGGAGACGGCGGTGCTGGAAAAGCTGGCACGCAATTACACGCGGTTTGGGCCGGATTCCCATGATGGATAAGCCGCTGCGCCTGCTGGCCGTGAGTGATGAGGTCTCCTCGGCGCTGTTCGGCCCGGAGCTGCGGCGCCTGGTGGGAGAGGTGGATGTCTTGCTGGCGTGCGGCGATCTGCCTTACACCTATCTGGAGTATCTGAGCACGATTTTGAGCGTGCGCCATGCTTTTTTTGTGCACGGCAATCACGATGTGGATGAGTATCTGGCCGGCGGCCAGGTGCTAAAGGCGCCCGGCGGTTGGGTTAACGCGGATCGGCGCAGCTTTTTTACCGGTCAGTTGTTGATTGGGGGACTGGAGGGCTGTATCCGCTACAAGCCGCGTGCCCCTTATCAATATACCGAAGCTGAGATGCGCCGCCGGGCTGCGCAGCTTTCATTACGGCTGTTGTGGAATCGGGTGCGCTATGGCCGCTATCTTGATATCTTGATCACCCATTCACCCCCGGCGGGGATTCATGACGGGCCTGACGGGCCGCATCGGGGGTTCGCGGCTTTTTTGCCGGTGTTGGAGCGCTTCAGGCCGCGTTTGATGCTACACGGCCATAAGCACCATTACGGGCACGAAGTCTGGCATACGCGCTATCTGGACACGGAAGTCGTCAACGTCCATCCCTTCCAGATCATTGAATGGCGAGTGGGAGGAGAAATCAGCTATGGATATTACCGCCGCTGAGAAGAGTTACCTGAGCGCCCGGCGTAAGGCAGGGTTACGCGCCTTGCTGGTCGCGCTGACTGGCCGGCCCAATCGCCTGCTGCGCTGGGATGAGGTGCAGGATAAACTGCGCATCGGTGGGCGGATTGACCGTGGGCTGCAGACGGTGCCCATCGAAAAGATTGTGGGTAGCGTGAACCGCTACCGTGATTTCGACCGCGCCTTTCTGCCGACGCAGGACGTCACCGCCGACCGTTGGAAGGCCATCAGCCGCGCCTATTACGCCGAGGAGGCGCTGCCTCCGGTCACCCTGTACAAAGTGGGCGAGGTCTATTTTGTGGTGGATGGTAATCATCGCGTTTCGGTCGCCCGCCAGCGCGGCCAGGAGTTCATTGACGCGGAGGTGATCGAGGCGCAGGCGCGTGTCCCGCTCACTCCCGACATGGACGCCGCGGATTTGGAGATCGCCGGCGAATATGCGGAATTCCTGGAACGCACCCGTTTTGACGAGCTGTTTCCGGGGGAGGAGCTGCGTCCGACGATTGCCGGCGGCTATCACCGCCTGCTGGAACATATCGCCGTCCATCGCTACTTTATGGGGATTGAGCAGCAGCGGGAAATCGGTGAGGCGGAGGCCGTGCGGGACTGGTACCTTAACGTCTACCGTCCCCTCGTGGCCATCATCCGCGAACGCGAGCTGCTCAAGGATTTCCCACGTCGCAGCGAAGTGGACCTTTACCTGTGGATTATGGAACACTGGCATTATCTGCGCGAAAACGGCGTGCAGCTCAGCGCGGAAGAGGCGGTGGCGCAGTTTATGGACACCTTCGCGCCGAACCTGCCCAGGCAAATCCTGGGGCTGGTCAAGGACCTGCTGCTCAGTTTCGTGGATACGCCGCCGGAAGCCTGGGAAGATTTTTGCGCGCGCACCGGCCTTAAACCCAAAGCGCCGATTGAATTCACCACGCTCAACGGCTATCAACGGCTGCAGGAGCACATTGCCGTGCATCGGCACTTCATGGGCGAGGCGCAGCAGCGCTTTATCAGCGAGGAAGAGGCGGCGCAGGATTGGTATCTGCATGTCTACCTGCCCATCGTTGAGCTGATTCAGGCTCAGGGCTTGCGCAAGGAATTTCCGGGCCTGACGGAAGCGGACCTGTACCTGCGCATCAGCGAGCACCTGTACGCCTTACGGCAGGATGATCCGACCCTCCCTTTAGAGGAAGCTGTGCGTCATTTTGCGGAGCAGTTCACGCTACGGCCGGATGAACGCGCCAAAAAATTGCTGCGTGACCTGCTCAAAGCCACGGCGCAGGACATCCCTTCCGATGAGGTTGAAGCGCGCCAGACGCTGGAGGCCCTGTGCACCGCTTGCGCTTTACCGTCCTTATCGGTGACTTTGCCCGGCGGCGCGCGGCGCTTGCTCGAACATATCGCCGTGCATCGCTACTTCCTGGGCCTGGAGGCTCAACAGGAAGTGGATGAGCAAGCGGCCTTTGAGAGCTGGTTTATGCTCGTGTATCAACCAGCAGCCGTCCAGATCGAGGCTTCGGGGATTTTGGCGGCCTTGCCGCAGCGCACGGTGGCGGATGTCTACCTGTGGCTGATGGATCACCGCGACTTCTTCACGCGCCTGGAAAGTCAAGGTCAGGGGGCAGTTATCGCGGCCCAACTCAAAGCTCAGGCGCGCACCGTATTTGACAAGTTGCAGCGCCTGTTACAATCAGGTCATGAAAAGGATGGGGAGCGGGTAGGGGCTTCCTGATGATATTCTGGGGAGGTGAGAGATGGCTGATTTTTTGACCCCACAAAGTGAAGATTTTGCCAAATGGTATAACGAAATTGTTCAGAAAGCCGAGCTGGCGGACTACTCCCCGGTGCGCGGCTGCATGGTCATCAAACCTTACGGCTACACGCTTTGGGAAAACATCCGCGACGCTCTGGATCGGCGCTTTAAGGAGACGGGACACGTCAACGCCTACTTTCCGCTGTTCATCCCGATGAGCTTTTTGCAGAAAGAGGCGGAACACGTGGAAGGGTTTTCGCCGGAGCTGGCGGTCGTCACCCATGGCGGCGGCGAGCAACTGGAGGAGCCGCTGGTCGTGCGCCCGACCTCGGAGACCATCATCGGCTACATGTATGCCAAATGGGTCCAGTCCTATCGCGACCTGCCGCTGCTCATCAATCAATGGGCCAATGTGGTGCGCTGGGAGATGCGCACCCGTCTGTTCCTGCGTACAGCGGAATTTCTCTGGCAGGAGGGGCATACGGCTCACGCCACCGAGCAGGAAGCCTGGGAAGAAACGCGGCGCATGCTCGATGTGTACACGGATTTTGCCTACCATGAGGCCGCCATCCCGGTCATCCCTGGACGCAAGAGCGAAAAGGAAAAGTTCGCCGGGGCCGTCGCTTCCTTCACCATCGAGGCGATGATGAAGGACGGCAAGGCCCTGCAATCCGGCACCAGTCACTTCCTGGGCCAGAACTTTGCCAAAGCCTTTGACATCAAGTTCCTGGATGAGAACAATCAGATGCAGTACGCCTGGACGACTTCCTGGGGCATGAGCACGCGCATGGTCGGTGCCATCGTGATGACCCACGGCGACGATCAGGGGCTGGTGCTGCCGCCGCGTCTGGCGCCGATTCAGGTGGTGATCATCCCCATCTGGCGCAAGGATGCCGAGCGTGAAGCTGTGCTGCAGGCCGCGCAGGAAGTGGAGCGTCGGCTCAAGCCGCTGGCGCGGGTCAAACTGGACGCGCGTGAGGAATTCACCGCGGGCTGGAAGTTCAACGATTGGGAGATGCGCGGCGTCCCCTTGCGCCTGGAGATCGGGCCGCGGGATGTGGCGCAGGGACAGGTGCTGGCGGCCCGGCGGGATATTCCCGGCCGCGAGGGGAAGAGCACCATCGCCATGGAGGCCTTGGAGCGGGCCATCCCGGAGCTGCTGAACGACATTCAGCAGGGCATCCTGCGCAAGGCCCTCGACTTCCGTGATAGCCACATCTGGGATACGCCCGATTTCGGTGCTCTGCAGGAAGCGGTGCAACAGGGCTTTGCCCGCGCCTGGTGGTGTGGCGATCGGGCCTGTGAGGAAGCCATCACGGCTGAGACCAAAGCCACGACGCGCTGCATCCCGCTGGAGCAGCCGGGCGGGACGGGGCGCTGCGTGCATTGCGGCCGCGAGGCCCATCAGGTGGCTCTTTTTGGCCGGGCCTATTAGGGCAGGCTGAGGCGGGCGAGTTTCCTTTTCGAGGCAGGCTGAAGCAAAGAGGCGCTGCGTAAAGCCTGGGGGGCGGTGAGCGGCGGCAAAGCGCTCACCGCTCCTGTTTGCCCAGCGCCTTGAGCGCCCCGCGGAACCGCTCCGGATCGCTGATCTGACGCCGGGCAGGGCGTTCCAGCGTCACGGCAATCATTCGGCGCACCTTATCCAGGCTTTCGGCGGTCAGCGGCGCAGGCCGGCGGGCCAGGCCGAGTGCGTAATTCGTGGCGCCGGGCAGCCAGTCCCATTCCCGCCGTAGCTCGTCCGCTTTGACGTGATAGGCGCGTTTATCCCAGGCCTGGGCGCTTTTTTCCACGTCGGCCTGGATGGCGCGCAGGGCGGTACCGAGCACGGCCAGCAAATCGTGGGCCAGCGCCTGATCGCCGCGCTGCAGGCATTCGGGCAGGTGGACCAACAACAGTTCGGCTATCAGCTTGATTTGACGATCGCGATCTTGATCGGCCATGCTATTCCTACCAGGTATAAGATGAACAGATTTGCACGCGCTGAACCTTCAGGCGCAACGTCCCGCAGACTACCACAGAGGCCCGTCCTGTCAAGCCGGGGGGACGGGCTGGTGCGCGCGCTGATCGCTCCTGTCTTCCTGTGGAACCTTTCCGCGGCGCTGCCCTTTGTTTTCGATCCCGCCCCTTACGTCCCGGCCTTCGAGCTGAGCGGCGTGCCGGGAGCCGTGATGGTGCGCAGCCTGGGCCTGCTCTTCCTGATGTGGAACGTGCCCTACCTGCCGGCGCTGCTCGCCCCGCGCCGCTGGCGCGTCTGCGTCACCGTCATCCTGATCCAGCAGGCCCTGGGCCTGGCGGGCGAGGTCTGGATGGCCCTGACTCTCCCCGCCGGCCATGCCACCTTGCTGAGCACCGGCCTGCGCTTTATCGCCTTCGATAGCGCCGGATTGCTCCTGCTCTCCCTGGCTCAAGCTTTGCTTATCCTATCTCCTGGACGTGACCATGACGCAGCCTGAATCCCGCGATTTGAGTTTCTATGGCTTTTTAGGCGATTACATCAGCTTTAAGCTGGCCATGACTTTCCTGGGCGAAAGCACCGTCTTGCCGGCCCTGATTGCGCATCTCACCGCTTCCCCCATCCTCATCGGCCTGGCCGGGTCCAGCTATCAGGTCTTCTGGCTGATTCCGCAGGTTATGCTGGCCGAATATGTCGCCTGCACCCCGCGCAAGCGTTCCTTGTTGTTACGGATGGCCTTTTGGGGGCGCCTGGGGATTCCGGTGACCGCGCTGCTGCTCCTTGGAGGAGCGGCAGGCCAGCCGTTGCTGTTTTTGCTGCTTTTCTTCCTGCTTTACTGGACCTTTTCCGCCACGGATAGCGTTGCCGCCCTGGCCTGGCTGGACCTGATCGCGCGTATTTTACCCCTGCGGCGGCGCGAGACGCTGTTCGCTACGGCCTTGATTGTGGGCAGCATCGGCGGGGTCCTGGTCGGCTGGGGCACGCGCCTCATCCTGGATGGTCTGGCTTTCCCGGCTAATTTTGCCCTCATTTTTGCCTGCGGCGCCTTTTTCCTCTACCTCTCCTTCCTGGCCATGACCCTGATCCGCGAACCCGTCACCGATGCCGTCGTGGTCGCTCCCTCCCAGCGTCCCCTGCGCGCCCGGCTGGAGGAGATGGTGACCATTTTCCGGCAGGATGGGCTGGCGCGCCTGTTGATCCTGGCGCGGCTGTTGGTCCAGGGCAGTCAGATGGCCTGGCCTTTTTACGTGTATCTGGCTACCCGGCGGCTGGGCCTGGAAGAAGGCAGCATCGGCAGCTTCACCATCGTCATCACCCTGGCGCAGATTGTGGGAGTGATCGCCTTCCGTCTGCTGGCGCGCTACCGCGGGCCGCGCGCCGTGATGATCGCCAGCGCCCTGCCGGCCCTGGCCAGCCCTCTGCTGGCGCTCCTGGCGAGCCTGGTCCCGCCCGCTCTGGCGGTTCCCCTCCTCTACGGCGTTTACGCGACCATGGGCATATTTGGCGTTTCGGCCATGTTAGGCTACACCAACGCCATGCTGGAGATCGCTCCCGAAGCCCAGCGCCCCGTCTACATGGCTTTGGGGCACACCCTCATCGGCTTGAGCGCTCTGTTTCCGCTGGCCGGCGGGCTGCTGCTGCGCCTGACCTCCTATCCCGTGCTCTTCGCTGCGGCCTGTCTGCCCCCCTTGCTGGGCTTTTTCCTTAGCCTGCGCGTGCCCCGTTTGGGGGCCTCTCAGGCTTGATGGTATAATGAACGCATGCCTTTACTGACCACATCCGAGCTGACCAAATATTTTGGCGCGGAGGAAGTCTTTTCCGCCGTCACCCTGGAGGTGCATCCGGGCGATCACATCGCCCTGGTCGGTGCCAACGGGACGGGGAAGAGCACCTTCCTGCGCGTTCTGGTAGGCGAGCTGGAACCCGACGGGGGACAGGTGCAGCGCGCCCGCGGGCTGCGCCTGGCCTATCTGCCGCAGGTGCCCGATTTCGCCCCCGAAGGCACGCTCTGGCAGGCCATGACCGCCGTATTCGCCGACCTCATCACCCTGGGCGAGGAGCTGCGCCGTCTGGAACAGCGCATGGCCGAAGCGGACGAGGCCGCGCGTCAGGCGGCCATGCAGCGCTATGGCATCCTGCTCGAAACCTACGAGCAGCAGGGCGGCTTCACTTACGAAACCCGCATCGCTCAGGTCCTGGGAGGATTGGGCTTTAGCCCGGAGGAGTATCACCGTCCGATTCAGCAGCTCAGCGGCGGCGAGCGCACCCGCGCCTTGCTCGCCCGTCTGTTGTTGGAAGAGCCGGACCTGTTGTTGCTCGATGAGCCGACCAATCACCTGGACATCGAGGGCATCGCCTGGCTGGAAGAGACCCTGCGCGAGTGGCGCGGCGCTTTTATCGTGGTGGCGCACGACCGCGCCTTTCTGGACGGCGTCGCCAACCACGTTTGGGAGCTGGAGGCCGGGCGCATTCAGACCTATCGCGGCAACTACAGCGCCTATGTTCAACAACGCGCGGAACGACGCGCGCAGCTCCGCGAAGCCTATGAGGAACAACAGGCCTTCATCGCCCGCACCGAGGACTACATCCGCCGTTACCTGGCCGGTCAGCGCTCTGCTCAGGCCAAAGGGCGGCTTAAGCGTCTGGAAAGTCTGGAACGCATCGAGCGCCCCACCGAAACCGCCACCATGCGCATGGCGCTCTCCGGCGGCCTGCGCAGCGGCGATCTGGTTTTGGGGATGTATGACCTGGTCGTCGGGTATGATCCGGCCCAACCGCTGGTCCGGGTAGACGAAGTGGAGCTACGGCGGACGCAGCGCGCCGCCCTGGTTGGCCCCAACGGCTCAGGCAAAACCACCCTCATCCGCACCCTGCTGGGCCAGGTCCCGCCTTTGAGCGGCCGGTATCGGCTGGGCGCAGCCGTGTATATCGGCTATTTCGCGCAGATTCAGGAAACCTTCGACCCGGAAGCCAGCGTGCTGGATACGCTCCTGGCTGCCGGCCTGAGCACCGTGAGCGAGGCACGGCACTTCCTGGCGCGGTACGCCTTCCGCGGTGAGGACGTATTCAAGCCCATGGGCGTCCTATCTGGCGGGGAGCGGACGCGCGTCGCGCTGGCCATCCTTTCCCTGCAGCACGCCAACTTCCTGCTCCTCGACGAGCCGACCAACAACCTGGATATCGCCTCTCAGGAAGTGCTGGAGGAAGTCCTGAGCGGCTTCAGCGGCACGATTCTGCTCGTCAGTCACGACCGCTATCTCATCCGGCGTCTGGCCACGCACGTTTGGACCATAGCCGATGGTCGCCTGCACGTTTTTGAGGGCTACGATGCCTACGCGGCCTGGCACGAAGCGCGCAAATCCGGCGCCGGCGCGTCGCGGCCTGAACCGCAGGTCGAGGCGGAGCAGAAGGCCCGGCGCCTGGCCGAACGGCAGCAGGAAAAGGAGCGGCAACGCCTGCTGGCGCGGCGGGAAAAGCGCCTGGCCGAGCTGGAAGCCACCATCGCCCAGTACGAAACGCGCCTGAAAGAACTCACCCTGGCCCTGGAACAGGCCAGCCGCCGGCAGGACGTGACGCAGGTGACCCGCCTGGGGCAGGAGTACCATCAAGTGCAATCCCGGCTGGATGCGCTCATCGAAGAATGGAGTGAGGTGGCCGCCGGGGCCTGAGCTGTAGCGCAAAAGCTTTGATCTCTCACGGTTCTATAGGAGAAGACGATGGCCGAGCATTACGTTATCTGCCTCACAGGCAATATCGCTACCGGCAAATCCACGGTAGCCCGCATTCTGGAGGAGCTGGGCGCCACCTTCATAGACGCCGATCAGGTCGCGCATCAGATGATGGCGCCGAATGGCCCGGCCTATGCGACCCTGGTGGAAGCCTTTGGCCCTGAGATTCTGCACCCCACGGGCACGGTTAACCGGCGTCGCCTGGGCGCCATCGTTTTCTCCGACCCCGAAGCGTTGCGTCGGCTGGAGACCATCGTGCATCCGCCGACCATCGCCGAGGTTGAACGCCAGATCGCGGCGGCGTCAACCCCGGTGGTTGTCGTCGAGGCCATCAAGCTGCTGGAAAGCGGTCTGGCCAGGCAGGTGTGCCATAGCATCTGGGTCACGCATTGCGATGAAGCAACGCAACTGCGGCGCCTCATGTATCAGCGCTATCTGGCGCGGGAGGACGCGCTCAACCGCATCCGCTCCCAACCGCCGCAGGAATTGAAGCTGGCGCAGGCGGATGTGATCATCAACACGGGCGGGTCATTGGAAGCCACCCGCCGACAGGTCCTGGAGGCCTGGCAGCAGCATGTTGTCCCTCACCTCTGAAGAGAAGGCCTGGTTGGCAGGTGCTGCCGGACCGGCCCTGCAGCGCGCCATGGAGATTGTCGTTGCCCTGGGGCAGATTTACGGCGCGCAACGCCTGGTCGAGGTCAGCAGCGTGCAGATTTCCGGCGTCTCTTATCGCAACATCGGCGCGGCGGGCCTGCGCTTTGTGCAGCGCTGGGCGGACGAGGGCGCGCGCGTGCGTGTCCCGACGACGCTCAATCCCGCGGCTATGGACCTGGAGGCCTGGGCTGAGCTGGGCTTTGCCCCAACCTTCGCCGCGCAGCAGCAGGCCGTGATCGCAGCTTTTGCCCGGATGGGGGTGAACGGCGGCCATCCGGTCCCCACCTGCACCCCGTATCTGGTGGGCAACCTGCCCTCTCCGGGGGAGCATGTGGCCTGGGCCGAATCGTCTGCCGTGAGCTACGCCAACAGCGTGCTGGGGGCGCGCACCAATCGGGAAGGGGGCCCCGGCGCGATTGCCGCCGCACTCACCGGGCGAACGGCGGCTTACGGTCTGCACCTGGACGAGCAGCGCCGGGCGTCTCTGCTGGTGAAAGTGCGCGCCGCGCCGCGGGAGGTGGCCGATTACAGTGCCCTGGGGGCACTGGTGGGCAAGGTGGCCGGCCCGCGCGTCGTCGCTCTGACCGGCCTGGCCCTTACTCGCGGTGAGCCGCTTTGGGAGGAAAAGCTCAAGGCCCTGGGCGCGGCGATGGCGGCGACCGGGGCGGTGGCCCTCTATCACGTCGCCGGCGTCACCCCTGAAGCGCTGGAAACGCTGCCCCTGACCGCGACGCCGGAGCGGCTGACGGTGGACGACTGGCAGGCAGGCTACGCCACCTTAAGTGACACCGAGGCGCCGCCCGACCTGGTCTGGATAGGCTGTCCGCACGCCTCGCTGGCCGAGATCGCGCAGGTAGCGGCCTGGCTTGAGGGCCGCACGCTGCGCTGTCCCCTGTGGATGACCTGCGCCCGTCCGGTGCTGGAAGCAGCACGCGCGGCTGGCTACGAGGCGACGATCCGCGCCGCCGGGGGGCGACTGTTGGGGGATGCCTGTGTGGCCATTGCCCCGGTGCGGGACCTGGGTTTTAAGGTCGTGGCCACCTCGTCGGCCAAGGGAGCTTATTACTTGCGCAACCTGGCGCGCGTGGCGGTGCGCTTCGCGCCCCTAGAGGCCTGCCTGCGCCTGGCATTGTGAGGCTCAGTCCCGCGGCCGGACGCGGACTGTATCCCCCTCGACCTCAACCCAATCGCCGGTGGCGATGGCTTCCAGGGGCAAGTGATCTACCATGGGGATGCCGCTGATGATGGCGCCAACGGCGACAATGGGCTCGCTTTCTGCGTTGAGGATGGCCGCCGGGGCCAGGCCGTTTTCGGCCAACTGATAGAGCACATAGGAGCCTACCGTGCTCCCTTTGCCGGTGGGGAAAACCAGCACCCGGCCGGCCAGGCACTCCCCCTGTAACGGATGGCCCTGCTCCACAATCACCCCGGTTTCGGGATCAACGCCGCCTAAAAAACCGATGGGCTCCGGCGAAACCAGCGCCTCGCCAGCGGCTTTTCCCGCCTTGATGCAGCGTCCCTGAAGGATGCGTGTCTCTCTCATGGTTCCTCACGGTTGCCAGCGCAGGGCGGGATCGCCCAGCAGGATGAAACTCCAGCGCACGTCCTGACTGTTGCCCTGCCGCAGCGCCGCGACCCAGGCATCGCCGATGCGCTCTTGCGTGGCCAGGGCGGTGTAAAAGGCCTGAGCGTAGGGCGTCTGTTCCGGCGTGGTCGTTTCGCCCGTAGGTCCCAAAAAAGCCACCGCACCGCCTTGAGGCTGGCGCAGCCACACCTCGCCCATGCCTTCCTGCTCCGGGTGGATGAAGTAGGCCGCAAGGCAGGTCCAGCTCACAAAAACAGCGGGCTGGCTCCAGGTATCTTTGTAGCTGAGCAGCGTCGTTTTGGAAAGCTGCGTCAAGCTCCCGTGGCCACTGTACGTGACCCAGGTCGGACCGGCGTTGAGCAGCTCCAGCAGGCGCTGATGAGGCGCATCGCTGGCATTGGCGTCCAGGGTCTGGGTCGGCAGGTCTGGGGCGATTTTGGGCAATTGCGCGAGCATAGCCGTGAACTCCTGATCCTGGTCGCTGAGCCAGAGGGTTTGAGACGCGCCGCTTTTTTCCCAGGCCAGGGTTTTAGCGACCAGCGCCTCCACATCGCTGACGGATTGCGCCGGCCAGCGGCCAATCGCCACGCGGGGCTGGCCTTCCGCGTCCGCGCCCAGCCAGCCATCGGCGGGCGTTTCGCCCACGAAGTAGGTGCGGACGTAAGGCGTGACGATGCGCAACGCGCCCGTTTCGCCGACATACCCATCCACCGCGGCGCTGGCATCCCCGACCAGCAGGACGTAGCGCAGTTTGGGCAGGGTGGCGATGAAGGCGCGCAGCGCTTCGGGAGTGGGATAGCCGAAGCCGTAAGCGTCATACACAGCCTGAGGCGTGACCAGGGCGACCTGCAGGCCGGCAGCCTGGCGGGTCTGGAGAAGGGGGGACAGCGCGGCGTGAAAGGCGGCGGGCGCGATGACCAGGTAGCTGGTCCGCCGGTCAGGTGGAACGAGGGGCGCCGTCGCGCGCAGATGGAGCGGGGTCTGTGCCTGTTGGGGCGTTCCCAACCAGTAGCTGTGGCTGGGTTGCGTGCGCAGCGTCGGCGGGGTCCAGGGATGGAGGTGAATCGGCGCCAGGGGGTCGGTCACATCCAGGGCCAGGGTTTCGGGCGTAGCCTTGTCCACGCGCAGCGCGTCGCCGTCCGCCTGCCAGAGGCTGCCCTCGGCGCGGACGGAGGCGGTGTAGCGCAGGTCCAGCGCGTCTATCCACACCACCCCGGTCGTCCCGCTGATCACCTCGGTGGTCAGGCGCAACGGGGCTAGTTTTTGCGCGTCCCAGGTGGCGCTGAGGGTCTGCATCCCATTCCCGTCCCAACTCCATTCCTGGATCAGGTCCTCGCCCCAGTAAAGGCGGGCCAGGTGATCGGGGTTAATCGTGGCGCTGGAGGAGTGGCTCCACAGGCGCAGGGTGATGCTCATCGGACCGGAGGTCCAATCGGTCAGCTTGAGTTCTGGGGCGAAGGTGCCGGGTGTGTAAAGGACCTGCCAGAACCAGGGAACATCGCTGGTGGCCTGGGTGAGGTAGCGGGTGTCCTGCTCCAGGTGGAGAGTACGCCCGGCGGTGGCCTGCGCCTGACCGGTGGGAGGCGCCACGGGTTGCGTGAGCATGGCAGGCGAGGCGGCGTCGCGTTCCCAGCGCAAGGTGGTGTAAGGCGAGTAGCGGGTCGCGCCTGCCGGGACGTTAAAGATCAGCGTCCAGCCCCTGGACGTGCGCCAGGGCAGGACCGGGAGCGGGGTTTCGCGCCAGCTCAGACGCAGGGCCGGGGGTGTTTCTGCCTGTGGATCCAGGCCCAGGGCGCGTAGGGTGTCCGCATCTAGATGGGCCGGACCGGGCGCGGCAAAATCCAGATAGCCGCTGGTAGCGGTGATGACTTCTCCCTGAGGAAGGCGCGGGGTTAACAACGGTTGGACGCGCGCGGCGATCAGGGAGAGGGCGAGCAGGAGCCCGACCAGTAAAAGGATGGGCGTAACGTAGGCGCGAATCCGCATTTTCCCTAAATCCTTCTGCTACGCCACCACCAGAAGGCCGCGCTAGCCAGCAGGAGCAGCACCAGCCCGCCCAGCGCCAGGCCGGATATGGGCGTAGAAGAGGAGCTGCCCGGCGTGAAGGTGGGCCGGGTGGGTGTGGGGGCCGGCAGGGTGCTCAGGTTGCCGGCAGGCGTCGGGGAGGAGAGGGCCGGCTCGCTGGTAATGGCAGGAACGGGCGACGGTGTGGCAGTGAGGGTCACGCCCGGAGCCGGGGTGACGGTGGCCGTCGGGGCAGCCGTCGGCGTGGTGGAGACGGGCGTGAAGGTCGGGCGCGGGGTGGCGGTTTTCGTCGGTGTGATGGCGGGACGCGGTGTAGGCGTGGCGCTGTTCACCGGCGTGTTGGTGGGACGCGGGGTGGCGGTCCGGGTCGGGGTGGCCGACGTCGGGGTGGGCGAGGGGCCAGGGGTCGGCGTCCGCGTCGGGGTGGGCGAGAGGCCGGGGGTGGCGGTGGCGCCGCCGGGGAGGGTGACGCTGACCGGACCATGGGCTTCCACGTTGCCGCCGCTGTCTACCGCTTCCAGCAGGTAATAGTAGGTCTTGCCAGCCTGGACTTCGGTATCTTCGTAGGAGTAGGGGGCGCCGACGACACTGCCTTCGGAGGGAATCAGATCGGTGATGCGGGTGTATTGTTCGGGCGTGTCCACGGCGCGGGACAGGTAGAAGCCGATGAGGTCCACTTCGCTGGCCGTCTCCCAGTAGACCTGGACTTGGTTGCCCTGGAGGGTGGCGGTGAATTGGGTGAGGGTGACGGCCGCCAGGACGCTGCCCGCGAACAGGAAGGCCAGCAGCACGGGCAGGAGGGCGCGCAGGCGGTAGAGCTGACGCCAGACCTGGGCCAGGCCCAACTGATAACGCGCGTTCCAGCGCTGAGCCGGCGCGTCGGCGTGGATCACCCGTCCATCGCGGGCGCGGGTCCAGGCGGTGGCGCGTCCGACCAGGGCGGTCGCGGGCCAGGGCGCATCCGGCAGGCGGTGATGATCGCCACGGGTGAGCAGGGCGCCTTCCGCGTTGCGGCCCAGGTAACGGTGGAGCACGCCGCCTGCGCCATGGCGCAGCAAGACAATATCGCCGGGGCGCAGGTCATCGGTGGTAACCGGGGTGATGCTGACGCGATCACCGGGATGCAGGGTGGGTTCCATGCTGCGTCCTTGCACACGCACCTCCAAAGGTCTATCCCAGACTTCTTTAAGGTCAACCCAGGTCAGGTTCAGGGTATTGTTCATGGCTGATATTATAACATTGTTACGGGGCCGCGTCTATAGGAGCTTGGGCTGAGCGACGCTCATCGGGGATGGCGGGGGCGTTTGACTTCCTCGCCGGCTGGTGTAAATTCCTCCGGGAGCCTTATCGGGAGGGGAAAAGAAATGGCTGATCGCCATCGCAAGCTCACGTACCTTGGTATCGCGTTTATTTTTTTAGCGGGCTCGGCCTGGCATTTTCTGTTTGAGTGGCTGGGGTATTGGCGTCCTATCGCCTGGCTGGCGCCGGTGAATGAGAGCGTTTGGGAACATTTGAAGATGACCTTCTGGCCAGGGATGCTCTGGGCCGGGCTGGAGGCCAGGTTGCTACGCCAGAAGCCCTCTGCTTTCTGGCTGGCCAAGGCCTGTGGTTTACTGCTGATGCCCGCCATCATTGCCGGCGTTTTTTATTCGTACACCGCGATTCTGGGACGGTTCTATCTGCCCATAGACATCTTCTCCTTCTTCCTGGCCATCGTGGCGGGGCAGCTCTTGAGCTATCGGCTGGCGACGCGGCTGGAGGGGGGCCAAAGGGCGCAGGCCCTGGGCCTGACGATCATCGCGCTCATGGCGCTGGCTTTTGTGGTGTTCACCTACGCTCCGCCGCACATCTTCCTGTTCCAGGATGGACCGACGCAGGGCTATGGGATTTTGCCCCGGTAATCCAATCCGCGAATGGACGCGAATGGACGCGAATTGAGGTGGGAGATGGGTGAATCGCTTATGCTGCAGGTGATTCCCGGTACAGCGCTTGATGTGGCTCAACGCGAGGCCATCATCGCTCTATGTAACCGTGCTTATGAAGAGGACCTGCGCCCTTTGTTTGAGACCTGGAGGGATGCTACGCACGTTCTGGGTTTTTATGGTGAACGGCTGGTAAGCCATGCTTTGTGGGTAACGCGCTATTTCCAGGTTGGCGATGGCCCGCTTTTGCGCACGGCCTATGTTGAAGCGGTGGCGACCGATCCGGCTTATCGCGGGCGGGGATTCGCTTCGGCTTTGCTGCGGCGTATCGCGGATGAGGTGCGCGATTTCGATCTGGCCGCGCTTTCGCCTTCGGATCCCGCCTTTTATGCCCGTCTGGGATGGGACCTGTGGCGCGGGCCGTTGTTGATCAGAACAGCGACGGGATGGCAACCTTCGCCCGAAGATGAACAGGTGATGATTCTGCGCCTGCCCAAAACGCCGCCTTTGGATCTGATGGCCGCCCTTTCAGCAGAGTGGCGCGAGGGTGAGCTGTGGTAAACCGGCCTTGACGCATGTAAAACCGCCTCAGAAGACAGGTCCGGGGCGGTTTTGGTAGCGGTGGTTACATCAGCCAGCAGGCGTGCCGGGGGAAGTGTAACACAACCTCGTCGCCCGCGCGGGGCAGGTTGAGTTCCCGCGAGTTAAACAAATCCACAGAGACCAGAAGACCGGGCGCAACTTCAACGCGCAGCCGCACGATCGCTCCCAGGAAGATCAGCGTTTCGACCCGTCCTGTGAGCTGATTCTGGTCGGGCTGGCGCGCTGGCCCCAGGTCGAACTCCTCTGGGCGGATGGCCAGATGGGGGGTGTCCTGGAGGGGGTGTTCTACCGCGACCGACTCCAGGGTGATGAGCTGACCGCCCAGCCGGCAACTTGAGGTCGCCGGGTCCAGGTCCGTGATGGGCAGGACGTTGAGCTGTCCCACAAAAAAGGCCACGAACTCCGTCGCCGGGTAGTTGTAGATTTGGGTTGGCGTGCCGACCTGCTCGATGCGCCCGCGATTCATCACTACGATGCGATCGGAAAGGGAAAGCGCCTCTTCCTGATCATGGGTGACGTAGATGGCGGTGATGCCCAGGGCTTGTTGGATGCGGCGGATTTCCAGGCGTAGCTCGGTACGGATTTTGGCGTCAAGGGCCGATAGCGGCTCATCCAGGAGCAGCACCCGCGGACGGATGGCCAGGGCGCGCGCCAGGGCGACGCGCTGTTGCTGACCGCCGGAAAGCTGATAGGGATACCGTCCGCCGTATTCCTCCATGTGGATGAGCGCCAGCATCTCCTCAACCCGCTCCTTGATGGCGGCGGGGGGAGTTTTGCGCACCTCAAGCCCAAAGCCAATGTTCTGCGCCACCGTCAGGTTGGGAAAAAGCGCATAAGACTGGAAGACCATGCCGACATTGCGTTGATGGGGCGGCTGATGGGTGATCTCCTGCCCGTCCAGCGTGATGACGCCGGTTGTGGGCAACTCGAAACCCGCGATCATGCGCAGCGTGGTGGTCTTGCCGCAGCCACTTGGCCCCAGGAAAGAGACCAATTCGCCCTTTTCGACCTCCAGGTTGAAATCACGGACGGCATCGGTCGAGCCGAAACTTTTGGAAATGTTCGTTAGCGTCAGAAAACTCATGCTCAACTCCCCTTAGCGTGCACCGGCGAGCTGCCCTTCGGCGCGTCCACGGTTAAATAGCTGGATCAGGCCCATAAAGGCCCAGGTTAGCAAGAAGCTGATGATCGCCAGTGAAGAAGATTCGTAGGTTTTGTTTTGCCCCACCAGGGACATGTAAGGGCCAAAAGCCTTGATGCCAACGATGAAGCTGGCCATGGTGTATTCCCCGATGACGGTGGCGAGCGTCAAAAAGGCCCCGCTGAGGATGGCAGTGCGCAGGTTAGGAAAGACGATGCGCAGCAGGATGGTCCCCCAACCTGCGCCTAGACTCTGCGCCGCTTCGGTAAGCGAGCGCACGTCTATCGCCGCCAGCCCGGTATCCACCGCCCGATAGGTGTAGGGCAGGGTCAGGACCACATAGCCCGCCACCAACAGCGCGTTGGTCCCGGTAAAGGTGTTGGTCAGGTGAAAGGGCGGTCCACTGAAGACGCGGATCAGACCAAACACCAGCACAATCGCCGGCACCACAAACGGCAACATGCTGATGAACTCCGCCAGGGGACGCAGTTGCGGCAGACGCAGCCGAATCCAGTAGGCGGTAGGGACCACCAGCACGATGCTCACGATGATGGTGTAAAACCCCATCTGCAGGGAAAAGCCAAAAGTGCGCCAGAAATTGACATCCTTGAAGATATGCTCATAGGCCAGGAAGGTCAGCATCCCTTTGCGGGCGCGCAGCGAAAAATCAAACGTGGCTAACAAGGGCGTGAAAAAGTAGAGCACACCCAGCACGATCCAGAACCACGACCACAGCTTTCCCAGAAGTGCGCGCGCCTTCATCGTCGTAACCACCTTTCGCTGCGGCGGCGCAGCAGGAAATAAATCCCCATGGCGCCCGCCATCACAAAGACCATCCCCATGGCCAGAGCATAGCCCAGGCCGGGATTGTAGAGGATATCGCCCTTAATCTGCGATCCGATCACGATGGTGACCAGGTTAATGAACCCGCCGGTGAGGGAGAGCGCCGTCGCGTAAGCCCCGAAAGCATTGCCGAACAGCAGGATCATGGCGCCCAAAATGGAAGGCAGGAGGATGGGCAAGGCTACGCGCCGCCAGTACTCCAGGGAGCTGGCACCCAGATTGAGCGCGGCCTCGCGCCATTCCCGGCGCAGACCCTCCAGGGCCGGGGTGATGATGAGCACCATCAAGGGGAACTGGAAGTAGAGATAGGTGACGCTCAATCCCCAGAAAGAGTAGAGGTTGAACCCGCGATCGTAGAGGTTCAGGCCCAGCCAGTGCTTCAACAGCACGGTCACCATGCCGGTGCGGCCCAGGGTAGCGATAAAGGCAAAGGCCAGCGGCACGCCGGCGAAGTTGGAGGCCACGCCGGAAAAGGTGAGCAGGGCGCTGCGCATCCACCGGGGCAGGCCGCCTATAGTCACCGCATAGGCCAGCATGAAGCCGAACAGCCCACCCAGCACCGCCGTCACCAGGCTGATGCGGATGGTTACCCAGTAGGCGCTCAAAATGGAAGGCGTGAACAGGTCGGCGAAATTCTTCAACGTGAAATGCCCGGCGTTGTCACGGAAGGCGCCGACCAACAGGTAGACCGAGGGTAAGACGATAAACAGCGCCGTGAAGAGCAGAAACGGCAACACGCCCAGCCAGTTTTTCCAGCTTGAGGGCAGAGCGGGACGCGCTTGACGCGCGTCCCGCGGTGAGCGATGAAATGGCATGGAACTACTTGACATCGGCACCGACAACGTCCATCCACTTTTCAGCAATGATCTTCTTGGCGTTGTTGATCTGCTCAATGGATGGGAAGACGGCCTTGGCGTAAGCTTCCGCCGGCGGCAGCTTGGAAGCGATCTCGTCGGGGATCACCCCGCGCGCCGCCAGGTCGTTGTAGCGGATGGGGTGACAGCCGCCCTTGAGCCAGATGAGCTGCCCCTCATCGGAGTAGAGGAATTCCATCCACAGCTTGGCGGCATTGGGATGCGGCGCGTAGGCGGAGATGGCCTGAATGTACACGCCCGCGATCACGCCAGTCTTGGGGATGACGACCTCGATTTCAGGATTGCCCGCCAGGGCTTCCTTATCCGCCAGGGCGTTGTAGTCCCAGCGCATGATGATGGGGGTTTCGCCCTTGGCCACCGTGGCCTGCTTGGCGATCACGGGGACAAAGTTGCCCGCTTCGTTCAGGCGCTTGAAGAATTCCAGGCCCGGTTCGACATTATCCAGGCTGCCGCCGTTGGCCAGGGCCGCAGCGTACACGCTCATCTGCGCCTGCGCCGAAGCCCGTGGATCGCCGGCCAGGGCAACCTGCCCCTTGTATTCCGGCTTGAGCAAATCGGCCCAGTCTTGCGGCACATTGGTCACGACATCCTTATTCACCTCGAAGGCCAGCACGCCGTAGTAGTCGCCGTACCAGTAGCCATCCGGATGCTTGACGTCAGCGGGGATGGTGTCCCAGGTAGAGACTTTGTAGGGCATCACCAGTCCCTCTTCGACGAGCTGCGGGCCAAAGCCAAAGCCCACATCAATGACATCCGGCGCCTGCGGGCCTTTGTTATCCTTATTGGCCTTGATCGCCTCAATCTCGTCCGCAGAACCGGCGTCCGGATTCAGCTCGTTAACCTGAAGGCCGTACTTGGTCTTGAAAGTCTCGATCGCTTCACCGTAATTGCACCAGTCGTGAGGCAGGGCAATGACGGTCAACATGCCTTCGGCTTTCGCCTTAGAGATCAGGTCGTCACCCGCCGACGGGGTGGCTTTCGGCGTGCAGGCGACCAGCATCAGGGTGGTCAACAAAACCAGAGCTACAACACGGGACCATCGCGAAGCGTACATATCCTCCTCCGTAAGTCAAGATGAAATTGAAGGTTGTGCCGGGCACAGTTCACAATTATAGGCAAGCTATCCAGGTTGTAAAGTGCGGCCACTGAAGTTCAGACATGAGTTGGGACAGAGCAGGTATAGAATGGCCAGGCATAGGATGCCTGCCCTACCATAAACCCCGCATAATCCCCCGTAGCGGCGGCATCCCTATGCCGCCGCTACCATGACCTCCATGGATCAGGATGGGGAGGTATAGGTAGTTCAGCATAAACAGCAAAAAGACGATTGGATACTGTAATTTTTCATGGGTAGCTTTCTAACCGAAACAGGATATCGGTTTTGGCGCTCCCCTTTACTATGTCCGAACTCATGTCCGAACCTCAGCGGCCAGGCTCTGCATTTTTGCCGTTATGTGATACACTATGCCTGGCTAACGAATTATCCTTAAGGAGGGAGTTATGGCCTCACAGTATTCGGTGGAAGCGCTCCTGGCAGCGCGTCTGTTTCTCAATCCCCAACTGGTGGGCGATCGTCTGTTCTTCATCAGCGACCTTTCGGGGCGTTTGAGCCTGTACGCCATGGACTATGGCGGCAGCGTTCCGGAACCGTTGCTCCCGCCGGCCATCGCCCTGCACAACCCGGCCCTGATGGGCGGCTATCCTTTCGTCGTCTTCCCCAAGCTGGGCCAGATCGTGGTCATGCTTGATCGCGATGGTGATGAAAACTATCAGCCTCACGTCATTCCGCTGGAAGGCGGCTTCCCGCAGCCTCTGTTCGGCGAGCGCTTTGCCGGGATGCAGCTCACGCTCACCTACCGCGACCTGGAACACAACCTGCTGGGTATCAGCGTGGATCAACGAACAGCGCCGGAGATGCTCAGCTATCTGGTGCGCCTGGATCCCCTGGAGCTGATTCCCCTGGGCGAAAGTCTTTACGGCAATAGCATCATGGCCGTGTCCCCTGATCACCAGCGCATTCTGCTGGCCGATGGCTACACGGAAGGCGATGTCGTGCTCTACCTGTGGGAGGCCGGCCAGGGAGAGCGCCGTCTGCTGTATGGGCGCCCCCTCGCCTTTCGTGCGCCGGGCGAAGAAGTGCCTTTAACGGGCTTCCGCGCGGCTCAATTCACCGCGGATGGAAACGGCCTGTTGCTCATCGGCGCGCTCTTCGAGGACCGGTACGGCCTCATCTACCTGCCTTTGGCTGACCCGCAGGCCCTGCGCCCGGTGCCAGTTGAGGGCTACGTGCATCAAGGCATCGGCGAGCTGGTGCTGCTGGAAGCGCTGGGCGGCGATCGCTTCCTGCTCAAGTACGCCATCAACGGCGTTTCCTACACCTACGAGGGCCGTTTCGACCCCGCGCAGGGGCGCTTCACCATAGACACCGTCCTCACCGGCGTCGGGGAGCTGAGCGAAGGCGTGGTCCAGTCCCTGGATTACGAAGAAGCGAGCGGACGCTATGCCCTGGCTTTTTCCACGGCTGCTTCTCCCGTGCAGCTCTACACCATCGAAAAGGGCCGGGGCGTGGTGCAGCACACGCGCGAGCGGGTGTTGGGCATCCCCATGGAGCGGCTTTCCCGTGGCGAGGACGCGACGTTTGTGAGCCACGACGGCCTGACCGTGGCCGCGCGCCTGTACCTGCCCGCGCCGGCGCTGGGCTACCCGGCCCCCTATCCGGTGATCTTCTACATTCACGGCGGGCCGCAGAGCCAGGAAAAGCCCGATTTCACCTGGTTTTCCATGCCCCTGATTCAATACTTTACCCTGAACGGGTTCGCCGTATTCGTGCCCAACGTCCGGGGCAGCACCGGCTACGGTCTGGACTACACCAAGCGCGTGGATCGCGACTGGGGCGGGCAGGATCGCCTGGATCACGTGGCCGCTTTTGAGCATCTCAAGCAGGACCCACGGCTGGATATGACCCGCGTGGGTGTGATGGGGCGCTCCTACGGCGGCTACATGACCCTCACCCTGGCCGGTCGGCATCCGGAGCTGTGGAAAGCCGCCTGCGACATGTTCGGACCTTACAACCTGCTTTCCTTCATGGAGCGCATCCCGGAGACCTGGAAGACCTACTTCCACATAGTCCTGGGCCATCCGGAAAAAGACCGCGACTTTTTGCTGGAGCGCTCGCCGAGCACACACCTGCACAACCTGGCCTGTCCCCTGCTGGTCATTCAGGGGCGCAATGATCCGCGGGTACGGGCGGAGGAATCGGAGGACCTGGTAGCGGCCTTACGGGCGCAGGGCAAGCAGGTCGAGCTGATCATCTATGAGGATGAGGGGCACGATGTGCTCAAATTCCCCAACAAAGTACACACCTACACGACCATTGTGGACTTTTTCAAAAAGCATTTGTAATGGCTTTGGCTGGCTTTCGGCCTCCGAATGCCTGTAGGGCGGCATTCCTGTGCCGCCCGCTTCAGTCGCCAGACGGTGGGTGGCCGAGCCGGTACAAGCATTTGATGAAAGGGGAGCCGGCCGGCGCGGGGCGGCGGATGAAGCCACCGCTCACGCCTGCCTGGCGCAGGGGCACGCGCCGCCGCTGGCCGGCGGGAGGTGAAACCGGCGGAAAACGCCTGCTGACTGGACAAAAAAGAGAAATCGGGTATACTCCCGTTTCGGATTCATAGAGCAGATGCAGCAAAAGTTCGGAGGACATACAAGTGGCAAATACGAAGACGGCCCAAAAACAAATTCGTAGCTCATATCGCAAATGGCTGCGCAATCGCTATGTGCGCGGTCAGATGCGTGGTGCGGTGCGCCAGGTACGTCAGGCCATCGCGAACGGGGACGCTGAGCTTGCGCAGTCGCTGCTGCCGCAGGTGATGAGTCAACTGGACAAGGCCGCGAAGAAGGACATCATTCACAAGAACAAGGCGGCCCGGCTCAAGTCGCGCATCACCCGGCAGATCAACGATCTGCAGAAGTCCGCGTAGCGCTCCGTTTTTTCATCGCTGGCAATTGAACGCAGGATGGCCCTGACCATCCTGCGTTTCTTGCCCTTTCCTGCCGACCGTGGCGCTTTTCCCGCGCCTGAACCTCCCCTGGGACCTTTCGCCCGAACAGGCCAGGGCCTTACAGGCAGCCTGGCGCGATCGGGTGCTCAGCCTTCCCCTGCCCGCGCCGCCCCGGCTTCTGGCCGGCCTGGATGTCAGTTATCCTCAGCCTGATGTGGCCCGTGCCGCAGCGGTCGTGCTTACGTATCCCGACCTGGAGCTGATTGAGGTAGCCACTGCCCAGCGCGGCGTGACTTTCCCCTATCGGCCCGGCCTGCTGGCGTTTCGTGAGGGGCCAGTGCTGTTGGAAGTCCTGGCCCGGCTGCACACCCGGCCCGACGTACTCTTCTTCGATGGACACGGGATCGCCCATCCGCGGGGCCTGGGGCTGGCCGCGCACCTGGGTCTGATGCTGGACTGGCCCAGCCTGGGCTGTGCCAAGGCCCCCTTAATTCCCCCCGCCGTCCCGCCCGACCGTGAGCGCGGTCATTACGCCCCCATTTCCCTGCAGGCGCGGCTGATCGGTGCTGCGGTGCGCACTCAGACCGATGTGCGCCCCGTCTACGTTTCGATCGGCCACCGCATTGACCTGGAAACCGCCGTGCAATTGGTGCTCACCAGCGCGCCGCGCTATCGCCTCCCGGAACCTTTGCGTCTGGCGCATCACTATGCTACGCAAGCCGTAACAGCTCAGGCTGGCGCTTGAGACCGCGCCGCTTTCTGCCCCCGAGCGGCCTGTCGCGAGCGCCTGTCGTAGGGACGGCATCCCTGGGCCGCCCCGCCAGCGCGCAGGGATGCGCTGGCTACGGCATCAATCTTCAGTTGCCAGACGGTGGAGCGCTGAGCAGTTACCGCAAGTCGGCTTATCTTAACACCGCAGCTCCCAGGATGCCGATCAGGAGCAGGCCCAGTCCCGGCAGCGTGGCCTTGCGCAGGGCGGGCGTGCCGCTGCTCCAGACCCAGGCGCCTTTGAGCAGCGTATTCACCAGCGCGGCCAGGATGATGCCTTGCGCCGCAAGCTCCGGGGGGAGATGGCCGGCGCGCACCAGCTCCGTCAGCGAAAGCGTGATCGCATCTACCGTCGTCAGACCGGCCAGCGCGCTGGAAAGGTAAATTCCCGTAGTGCCTGCGTAAAGTTGCGCACTGCGGGCGATGAGCAGGATTACGGCGTAAATTAGCGCGAACTGAAAGGCCGGTCCCAACTTGAACGGGTTGCCCAACACAATCTCGTGAGTGGTCTCCGCGCGCCGCTGTGCCTGGTACAGGTACAGACTGTACAGGAGGCCGATGCCCATCCCGGCGACCAGCGGGGGCCAGAGCTGCTTGAGGAGCGGAGCATAGAGCAGCCCGGCAATCACCAAAATGCGGGCAAACATCACTGTCCAGGCCAGGAAGATACCCATGGCGAAAGCGCGGGAAAGCTCATCCCGTTCCCGGCTGCGCTGCGTAAAACTCAAAGTGACCGCCGTGCTCGAAACCAGGCCACCGAGCACCCCGGTCAGACTGATGGCCTGTTCGCTCTTGATAATCTTCATCAGCGCATAGCCGATGAAGCTCAGGCCGGAGATCAGCACCGCCATGCGCCAGATCGCGTAGGGATTGAGCGCATCCCATGGCGCCGGGCCGAGCGCGCGATCCGGCAGCACCGGCAGCACAATCGCGCTGATGACGGCGAACTTAAGCGTCGCGTACACATCTTCGCGCGTCAGGCGGTGCGCGAGCGTGTGCATTTCCGGCTTGAGCGAAAGCAGGCCCATGGTGGTGACCCCCAGAGCGACGGCCAGGGGGATTTGATTCCAGTAACACAAAGCCCCGCTGAAGTAACTGAGCAGCGCCGCCACCTCGCTGGTCAGCCCGCGCTCCCCGTGCGTCGCTTCCACCCCGTAGCCCACGATAATCAGACCGCCGGTGACGAAGGTGATGGCGATAAATCCCCATTCCGAGTTAAGCTGCTGCCCTATCATGGCCGCCACCGCTCCGGTAATCCCCAGCAGACTGTGCGTCCGCACCCCGGCCATCAAGGTGCGGTCGTACTCTTTAGCCGCGTACTCGCGTTCCAGGCCAATCAAAAAACCGATGAACAAAGCGATCCCGAAGCGGGTGAACAACTCCATTTCTGTGGGCATGGCTGGCTCCCTGAAAGGTATTGGGTTTGCAACGATTTGAAGCCGACGTCTGGATGAATCTCAGGGTGTTGTTTCTCGTTTATCTTTTCTCCCAGCGCGCCCCCTGCCGCCCTGTCACCCCCGGCTCACCAGGACCAGGCTGGAGCGCGGGGCGAGGGTGTAGTGCGAGGTGGTGACGGCGCGCGCCTGCTCCGGCGGGCAGAAGTCCGCCGGCGGGGTGAGGGCCGTGTCTATGACGCGCAGCCAGGTCAGGCCTGGCGGCAGAAGCGGCAGCTCGAAGGTCAGGGGTTCCCAATAGGCGTTAAAGGCCGCGTAGAGGGTGGGACGGGCCTCCCAGCGCAGCTCAAAGGCCAGGCTGTGTGACCAGGCCGCCCAGTCCGGGCGGTTGAGGTCCACGCCGTGCCAGATGACCTGCAGGGCGGCTTGCGAGTCGGTGCTCCAAAACGCCTCGGCGCGCAGGGCGGGATGGGATTGTTTGAGCGCCAGCAGGCCCTGCACAAAGCGCTGCAGGGTGGCTTGCGTGGACAGAGCTTCCCAATCGAACCACACCTGCGGGCCATCCTGACAGTAGGCGTTGTTGTTGCCGCCCTGACTGCGGGCTATTTCATCCCCCATCATCAGCATGGGCGTGCCCTGCGCCAGGATGAGGGTGGTGAAGAAGTTACGCATCTGCCGTTGCCGCAGGGCGTTGATGGCCGGATCGTCGGTCGGTCCCTCGACTCCGCAGTTCCAGCTGAAATTCTCGTCCAGCCCATCCCGGTTGTCCTCGCCGTTGGCCTCGTTGTGCTTGTGATTGTAGCTTACCAGGTCGTAGAGCGTGAGGCCATCGTGACAGGTGACGAAATTGATGCTGCGGTTCGGCTCGCGGTCGGGCTGCGGGTAGAGATCGGGGCTGCCGTTGAGCCGGGCGGCAAAGGCGCGCACCAGGCCTTCATCCCCCCGCCAGAAACGGCGCACATCGTCCCGAAAGCGGCCGTTCCATTCTGCCCAGCGGTGTCCGATAAACGAGCCTACCTGATAGAGGCCGGCGGCGTCCCAGGCTTCGGCGATGATTTTCGTGCCCGCCAGCACGGGATCGGACTCGATCTCCCACAACAGGGGCGGGCTGGCCAGCGGCTGTCCCCATTCGTCCCGCGTGAGCACCGAGGCCAGGTCGAAGCGGAAGCCGTCTACGTGCATCTCCCGCACCCAGTAACGCAGGCAGTCGCGGATGAGGCGCCGCACAATGGAATGGTTGGCGTTGAGCGTGTTGCCGCAGCCGGTGAAGTTGGCGTAATGGGGCCAGCGCCCTTGCCGGGGAATGTAGTAGGCGCGGTTCTCCAGACCGCGGAAACACAGCGTCGGTCCGTGTTCATCCCCTTCCGCCGTGTGATTGAAGACCACATCCAGGATGATCTCGATGCCGGCGCGGTGCAGGGCTTTGACCAGGGCGCGGAACTCCTCTACCGGGCCGAGCGGGTCGCGCCGCGAGCTGTAGAGCGCATGGGGCGCGAAAAACCCAATCGGACTGTAACCCCAGACGTTGGGCTTGCCACCGGGCGCGTCCTGCGGGTCGAATTGCTGCACCGGCAATACCTCCACCGCGGTGATGCCCAGCTTCTTGAGGTAAGGAATCTGGCTGATGAGGCCGGCATAGGTCCCACGCAGGGCTTCGGGCAGGCCGGAGGAGGGGTGGCGCGTGAAGTTTCCAATGTGCAGCTCGTAGATGACGGTTTCGCGGAACTCCCGCTGCAGCGGATGGTCCTCTTCCCAGTCGTAAGCCCAGGAATCCACCACCACGCTTTTCATCGCGTGCGCTGCGTTATCGCCGGGCCGCGCCGCCGCCTGTCGGTCGTAGGCGCGCCCTACCGCGATGCCGCGCGCGTAAGGGTCCAACAACACCTTCTGCCCGTCAAAGAAGAGGCCCTCTTCCGGCTTGTAAGGCCCATGCGCGCGATAGGCGTAAAGCTGACCGGCGCGCACGCCGGGGATGAACATATGCCAGTAGTAGAAGGTGCGGTTGCGGCGTGGATCAAAGGTGAAAACGTAAGAGGGGCGGGCATCGTCTACGTCGTCGAAAAATAGCAGCTCAAGAGTCGTGCAGTTCTTGGAAAAGACGCAGAAATTCACCCCGTCAGGATAGACTCGCGCCCCGATCGGATGGGAACGTCCGGGTAAGGGGTTACCAATGCCCATTTTCCACCTCCCTTTGCCATGCCTGTGGCGGATTTGGTTAAACTTCTGTGTCCTTGGGGGCGAATCCTGGCTGGAGCTGCTGAGCGCCTGGCCCTTTAGCTCTCTTGGGCAGCGCGGCGGCGGAGCTGCCCGCAGCCGGCGCGGATGTCACTGCCGCGGCTGAGCCGCAGCGTATAGGGAACGCGGCGCTGCTCCAAAACGGCGGTAAAAGCGCGGACGCGTTCCGTCGAAGGGGCGCGCCCGGCAAACCCTTCCGTCGCATTCAGGGGAATCAGATTGACGTGAATCAGCATCCCCGCCGTCCGTCGGGCCAGGGCCTGCGCCTGTTCCGGCGTATCCGTCAGCCCCTTGATCAGGATCCACTCCAGGGTTACGCGGCGATTGGTGCGCGCCAGATACTCCCGGATGGCCTTGAACAGCTCGTCCAGCGGATAGCGGCGGTTGATGGGCATAATCTGATTGCGCACCTCGTCCGTGGCGGCGTGGAGGGAGACCGCCAGATTGACCTGCAGCTCCTCTTCCATAAAGCGCTGGATGCCCGGCACGATGCCCACCGTGCTGACAGTGATATGGCGCTGTCCCAGGCCGAAGCCATTGGGGTCGGTCAGGCGGCGCAGGGCGCTGAGCGTGGCCTCGTAATTGAGGAAAGGTTCCCCCATCCCCATGAGCACGATGTTGGTAAGCCGGCTGCCCTGGGCCAGCAGCTCGCGGTGCAGATGAAGCGCCTGCATCACGATCTCGCCCGCGCTCAGGTTGCGCCGAAAGCCCATCTGACCGGTAGCGCAGAAGGCACAGCCAGCGGCGCAGCCTACCTGCGTGGAAAGGCAGGCACTGTTGCGGTCAATGTAGTGCATCAGCACCACCTCGACCTGCTCCCCATCCTGAAGCTGCAGCAGGTCCTTGCGGGTTTCCCCGTCGCGCGAAACCTGCTGGGCCAGCACCGGCGGCACGTAAAGCTGCGTCTCCGCCTGTAGTCGCTCGCGCAGGGCCTTGGGGAGCGTGCTCATCGCGCTGATGGAGGTGACGGCCTTTGGGTACAGCCACTCCCACACCTGACGGGCGCGGTAACGCGGCTCGCCCCAGCTCGTCAGCAGCGCCTCCAGTTCGGCGTACTCCAGATCGTACAGATTGGGTGTGCTCATAGACTTTCGCTCCAGCTCTGGATCAGTTCAGGTAGTCCAGGGAAGATCAGGGTGGGATGGACCGGCGACTGACGGGCCATGGCTTCCGTGGTCACGCCGGAAAGCACCAGCGCAGTCACCATGCCCAGGCGCAGCCCGCCGATGATGTCCGTTTCGGGTCGGTCGCCGATGACCAGGGTTGCCGCCGGGGCCACGCCCATGCGCTGCGTGGCGTAGCGGTAGAGCAGAGGCTCCGGCTTCCCGATAATGATGGGCGTCTGTCCGGTAGCCGCCTGTAGCGCGGCCAGTTGTGCGCCGTTGCCGTGCACGATGCCCGTCTCGGTCGGGTAGGTGCGATCCGGATTCGTGCCCACAAAATGCGCCCCGCGGTGGATCAGGCGCGTGGCTGTGGCCAGCTTCTCCCAGCTCAGATGGCGATCCCAGCCTACCGCCACCACCTCCGCCGTTGTCCCGTCAGAAAGGCGCAGGCTGCGTTCGAGCAAAGCCCGCTGCAGCCCCTCCCCGCCGATGACGTACACCTCCGCGCCCGGCCAGGTTTCGGCGATGTAATCCGCCGTGCCCTGCGCCGAGGTGAGCACGTGCGCCGGCTGCGTTGTCACCCCCATCTGCGCCAGCTTTTCCACGTACTGCTCCGGCGTTTTGGAGGCGTTGTTGGTCACCAGTTGATAAGGGATGGAGTGCGTATGCAAGAAAGTGAAAAAGTCCTGCAGGCCCGGCAGGGGCATATCCCCTTTCCAGAGTACCCCGTCCATATCGCAGATGACGCCGCGCACGCCCCGCAGCCAGGCGCGGGGAGCAGGGCGGGGGCGCGCGGCCAGTTGAGCGTAAGTTTCGGGCGTGTCCACATCCGTCAGCTCCTCCGTCGCGGGCCAGGGCACTTCAGCCAGGTGATGGGGGTACACGGAAAAGAGCGCGCGTCCACCGACATCACCGCTCAGGCGGGCCAGGTCGGGGAAGAGGGCGCGCGCGAACAACACCGGGCTACGGCGCTCGCCGGCCGCGGTCACCGGCGCCACGATCGCCGCGCCGCCCTGTCGGTAACGCGCCACCAGAGCGCGCAGCAGATCAGGCGAAAGCAGCGGCTGATCTGCCTGCAGGAAGACCGCTGCTTCCACCTCTGGCGGGAGGGCGCTCACCCCCAGGGCCAGGCTGCTGCTCAGCCCCGTCTCCCAGCGGTAGTTGGTGAGCAGGTGCACCGGTCGCCCGGCCAGAGCGGCCGTGACGGCCTCCGCTGCGGCGCCGATCACCACGTAGATGGGGTCCAGGCCCGCGGTCCAGGCCACATCGGCGATATGCGCCACGAGCGGGCGCCCTTCCCAATCCAAAAGTTGCTTGGGCTGGCCAAAGCGGCTTGAGCCCCCCGCGGCGAGAATGACGGCTGCAATGGACATAAGAGACATCCTCCAAAGTTCAGGGATGAATTTTAATCAGGGTGCCGACATCGGCGTGCTCGTAGACCCAGGCCGCATCCTCATTGCGCATGGTAATGCAGCCCGCGCTCGCCGGCTGGCCGATGGGCGTGCCCCAGTAGGTCCCATGGATGCCGTAGCCCTGATAGAAGTACAGGACGTAGGGCACCTTGGGGTAGAAATAACCCGGCCCTTCCATATCGTCGTAGAGGAGCTTGATCCACACCCGGAACTCTCCGATCGGCGTTGGCGTGTTCCAGCGGCCGGTGGAGACGGTGAACTCCTTTAGCACCTTGTTGCCGCGGTAGGCGTAGAGCTTTTGCTCGCTCAAATCCACGTCAATCCAGAAAGTTGGCGTAGGCGTGGGCGAAGGCCAGGACGTGGGCACAGGCGTGGCTGTAGCCGTCGGGGTAGGGGTGGAGGTGCGCGTAGGCCGCGGCGTATTCGTGGGCGTGAAGGTCGGCGGG
>Ga0068707_1000155_pt1 | contig 38955 bp, 31 predicted proteins | sample YNPNPMetaG_FD_66600 | JGI IMG/M metagenome (GOLD analysis project Ga0068707, IMG submission 66600) | Anoxygenic and chlorotrophic microbial mat microbial communities from Yellowstone National Park, USA - YNP NP MetaG | ecosystem: Environmental > Aquatic > Thermal springs > Hot (42-90C) >... | reverse complement strand
TGGCTCAACCAGCGCCTCACGGAACGCGATGCCGGCGTCGCGGTCAAGCCCGCGCAGCAGACCCTGAACGAATACCTCGACCGCTGGCTGGAGACCGCTGCAAAGCCCAAAGTGCGCCCGAAGACGCTGCTCGGCTACCGCAACATTCTCGACTGCCACATCCGCCCCGCACTCGGCGCCCGGCCGCTGAGCAAAATCACGCCGCTCGAGGTACAGCAGGTTTTCCACGACATGCAGGACAAGGACCTGTCGGCGCGCACCATCGAGTACGCGCGCATGATCCTCAAACAGGCCTTCAAGCAGGCCATTCAGTGGCGGCTGCTGACCTTCAACCCCTGCGATGGTGTGCCCATCCCGCGGCGCGAGCGCCGCGAGATGCAGGCGCTGAGCCCGGAGCAGGCGCGCCGCTTCCTGGCCGTGGCGCGAGGCACGCGCCACGGCGCGCTGTTCGAGTTGGCGATCACGACGGGCCTGAGGCCTTCGGAATATCTGGCCCTGAAGTGGGAGGACATCGACTTCGAGCGCGGCACGCTGAGCGTGGTGCGGAGCCTGGACGCCGAGCCCGGCGGGGGCTATCGGCTCGAGGAGACGAAGACGCGGAACAGCCGCCGCGTGGTGAAGCTGCTGCCGGGCGTGCTGAGCGCGTTGGTGGAACATCGGCAGGCACAGCAGCGGCAGCCGGAGGAGGCGGGCGAGCGCTGGAGGGAGCAGGGCTTCGTGTTCACCAACGAGGTGGGCGGGCCGCTGGACGGACATAATCTCGCGCGGAGGCACCTCCGCAGAATTCTCGAGGAAGCCGGACTGCCGCAGATCCGGCTCTACGATCTGCGGCACACGGCGGCGACGCTGGCGCTGTCGGCGGGAGTGCCGGTAAAGGTGGTCAGCGAGATGCTGGGCCACTCGAGCGTTGCGTTGACGCTCGACGTCTACAGCCACGTTTTGCCGCACATGCAGGAGGACGCGGCGCGGAGGATGGCAGCGCTGCTGGAGGAGGGCGGAGACGAGGAAGGCGTCAAACGGCACACTATAGGTACACTGGCGGCTCGGATCCTGAAGAAAAGATGTGGGTGATTGTATCCGTTGGTCGGGGCGGCAGGATTTGAACCTGCGACCCCCTGCGCCCAAGGCAGGTGCGCTACCAGGCTGCGCCACGCCCCGACCGTGCGTGCTTCCTTGATTTTAAAACAGCTTCGCCGAATGCGCCCGAAGACCCGGCCTCCGCCCGCACGGGCGCCCGCATTCGCAAGAACCGAATGCCGCTTGTTGCGTAGCGTCAGGTCGGAACCGTCGTCCGCTGCGGGCCGAGGGTGCGGCCGATCCGGCGCGAGATGCTCTCAAGGCGTTGAAAGGCGTGCTATATTGAAAGTGTCCGAGCTGAGCGGGGACGTAGTTCAGTTGGTTAGAACGCCGGCCTGTCACGTCGGAGGTCGCGGGTTCGAGCCCCGTCGTCCCCGCCATTTTCTTTTTGGGCCACTTTCCGGTCTCTCCCCAGAAGCGTCGGCCAGCCCCGTCCATACTCCCCCCTGCCAGTCGGCCAGCCTTTGAGAGGCGGCTGAAATCCGCTGAAACACCCGCCAAAGTGAGCGGTTCCTGGCGCGGAGCTCCGATGGGCCCGCCCCGCCGCTTTTCGCCGGGCTCGGCGTGACCGCTCGCTCCCGCGGCGCTTCCGCGCCGCTCCGCTCGCGGCTCCGAGGGCGCGGCGGCTCCAGGACAAGTCAGGCAGGAACCGCTGTCAGCCTCGTCCGAGGGCGTCTGTTCCATCTGGCAGCGGTTCGTGCTGACCAAGGCCGCTCTTGAGACATCTCCCCTCTGACCGATCGGTTCCGCGCTTGGGGCGTTGATCGTACCTTTTCCGGCGCGCGGTTGCCTGCGACGACGGGCAATGCCCTCGACGCGTAGCGAATCGAAGGATCAAGCCGGCGGGGTAGGAGGCTGGGCGCCCGTAAGTCCCAGCCCCGGCCATGCGGGATCGGCATCGGGGTTCGGCCTCGGCATCGGAGCCTCCACCTGCTTCAGCCACTGATGCAGCGCGAGCCCCAGCTTGCGGACGATGGCCGGCTGGCGCTCGACAAGGTTCCGCGTCTCGCCGGGATCGTTCCGCAGGTTGTACAGCTCGCGGCGGGAGCCGGCGTAGAACTCGATCAGCTTCCAGTCGCCATCGCGAACGGCGCTGGAGGGCTCGCCCCCCTGGTTGGAGTAGTGCGGATAATGCCAGAAAAGCTGCCGGGGGCGGAGAGAGCCGCCTCCGAGCAGCGGCCACAAGCTCACGCCGTCCACGCCGCGGGCTTCGAGCCCGGCGGCGGCGCAGATCGTCGGGAAAAGGTCGATGCTCGAAACCGGCGTGTCGACCGTGGATCCCGGCCGCACCTTGCCCGGGAAGCGCACGATCAGAGGGACGCGGATGCCGCCCTCGTACAGGTGGCCCTTGCCCGCCCGCAGGGGCGAGTTGTCGGTGACGCGTTCCTTCGAGCGGCCCTCGTAACACAGCCCGCCATTGTCGGAAAAGACGATGACCATGGTGTTGCCGGACAGGCCCGCCCGCTCGAGAGCGGCGGCGACGCGGCCCACGCTGTGGTCGAATGTCTCCACCATGGCCGCATACACGGGGTTGTACTGCCCCGCGGCGCGGGCGCGGTGTCGTTCCGCCAGATCCTCGGGCGCGCCGAGCGGGATGTGCACGGTGAAGTGGGACAACAGCAGGAAAAACGGATTCCGGCGGTTTTGTTCGATGAACGCCACGGCTGCGTCCGTCAGTTTTTCGGTGAGGAACTCCCCCTCGGCCGCTTTCAGCCCGGGCAGCTCGAAGGGGCCGAAATAGGGGCGGCGGCTGCGGGGCGGGCTGCCGCTCTCGGTGCCGCCGATGTTGAGGTCGAAGCCCTGGTTATCGGGCAGGAACCCCTGCCCGCCGAGATGCCACTTGCCGATGCAGGCGGAACGGTAGCCGAGCCGGCGCAGCTGTTCGGCAATGGTGTTTTCCTCGAGCCGCAAAGCACGCGGCGTTTCCGGAGTGATCAACGGCCCGCGCTCGGGCCAGCGGCGGCCGGGGATCCAGTCGGTGATGCCGGTCCGCGCCGGGTGCCTGCCGGTGAGGATGCTGGCGCGCGTCGGGGAACAGACGGGCGAAGCGGCGTAGGCTTGGGTGAAGCGGGCGCCCTCGGCGGCGAGGCGGTCGATGTTCGGGGTGGAGAAAAACGGGTTGCCGTAGCAGGCCAGGTCGCGCCAGCCGAGGTCGTCGGCGAGGATCAGAACAAAGTTGGGCCGTTGTGTTTTGTCGGGCGCGCCCCACAGGGCGCCGCCGGCCGCGGCCAGAAATTCGCGCCTGCCAAGCATGCTCTCGTATCCTCCGGGCGGGGCTTGCGGCGGGCCAACCCGCCGTCAGATATCCTACAGCGAGGCGAGCGTCTCCAGATCCACGTTGCCGCCGCTCAGCACCACCCCCACGCGGCGGAAGCCGAGCGGCAGTTTGCGCGCCAGCACGGCTGCCGCGCCGACGGCGCCGCTGGGCTCGACCACCAGCTTCATCCGCGTGAGGATGAACTTCGCCGCCTCGCGGATCTCCTCTTCGCTCACCAGCAGCACGCCGTCCACCAGCCGCCGGATGACGGGAAAATTCCAGCGGCCCGGCTTCGTGGTCCGCAGCCCGTCGGCGATGGTTGCGGGCGGAGGGATCTCGACCGGCTCGCCGCGCTGCAAAGACAGCCAGTAGTCGTTGGCCAGCTCCGGCTCCACGCCGTAAACGCGGATGTCCGGCCGGAGCGCCTTGGCAGCAATGGCGCAGCCGGCCAGCAGCCCGCCGCCGCCGAGGCAGACGACAAGGGCGTCGAGCTCCGGAGCCTGTTCGAGGAACTCCAGCGCGCAGGTGCCTTGTCCGGCGATGATCCACGGGTGGTCGAAGGGCGGGACGAGCGTCGCGCCGGTTTCCCCGGCGATGCGTTTGCCGATTTCCTCGCGCGACTCGCGGAGGCGGTCGTAGAACACGATCCGCGCGCCCTGCGCCTGCGTGGCCTCCACCTTGGAGCGCGGCGCGTCGGCGGGCATGACCAGCGTGGCGCTGATGCCGGCATGGCGGGCGGCAATGGCCACCGCCTGCGCATGGTTGCCGGACGAATAGGCCACCACGCCGCGGACCCGGTCCACGGCGGGAATCGAGAAGATGAAATTCGCGGCCCCGCGGATCTTGAACGCGCCGCCCTTCTGGAGGTTTTCGCACTTGAAGACGACCTCCGCGCCGGCGCGCTCGTCGAAGCTGCGGGATCGCCACACGGGAGTGCGCTGCGCCAGCGGCGCGATGCGTTCGGCCGCCTGGCGGATGGTGTCCAGCGTGATCTCTTCCATCAGTAGCCGGCCTTCTTGTCGACCACGTTCCGAAGCGGCTCGCCGCGGTCGAAGCGCTCGAAATTGTCCAGGAACAGCTGCATGGCCTCGTCCAGCCAGGTAGGCGTGTTGTCGGCGCAGTGCGGGCTCAGCAGCACGTTGTCCATGGTCCAGAGGGGATGCCCGGGCGGCAGCGGTTCCTCGTCGTAGACGTCCAGCACGGCGCCGCGGATGCGGCCCTCCCGCAGCGCCGCCAACAGCGCGCTCTCGCTGACCACGGGGCCGCGGCCGACGTTGATCAGGACGCAAGAGGGTTTCATGCGGCGGAATTCGGCTTCCCCCACGAGGCCGCGCGTCTGTTCGGTCAGCGGGGCGCTGACCACGATGAAATCGCTTTGCTCGATGATCTCGTCGAATTCCTCGCGCGGGGACGTGCGCCCCACGCCGACCACTTTCATGCCGAACGCCGCCGCCAGAGCGGCAACGGCCCGGCCGATGGAGCCGTGCCCGATAATGCCCAGCCGCTTGCCGTGCAACTCCTCGACGACGAATTTCTCCCACCGCATTTCCCGCTGCTGCCGGCGCATGCGGCGGATATCCTTCGCGAACCACAGCATGCCGGCGATGACGAACTCCGCCAGCGACCGCGCGAACACGCCGCGGCCGTTGGTGAGCGTGACGGGACTCTCCAGGAGAGCCGGGAACAACAGCGTGTCCAGGCCCGCCCAGAGCACGTGTACCCATCGGAGCCGCGGCGCCATGGCGAAAACCTCTTCGAAGAGCTCGCGCGGCACGGCGCCGACCAGCATCGTGTCGGCTTCGGGCGCGGCATTGCGAAACGCCTCCGCCGAGAGGCCCGCGGCGATGCGCGTCTGCGGCGGCAGCCGCTCGAGCCACTTCAGGTGCGGCGCGGACGGGTCATTCAATACAAGCAGCGTGTGAGCTTTCATCCCTCGTCCTTCAGCATAATCCGCCGCGCGTCTGTCTTGCCCCCGGCAGCCGCGGTACGGGAAACTGGAGATCGTGGAGGGATTCTGCACCTGCGGCGCGAAGCTGGTGGAGGGCGCGCTGTTCTGCCATCGCTGCGGCCGCCCCGTGCGCGAGCTGGCCGCTCCGGCAGATGAAGAGACTGCGGCGCCTGCGGGCGAGCCCGGGGAAACCGTGGCGGAAACGGCTGTCGCCGGCGAGCAGCCGGCGGAAGCCGCCGGCCCCGGATTTCAGAACAGCGCGGCGGTGCGCGCGGGCTTTCTGGCTGCGGTGCTCGTGCAACTGGCTTCGACGCTGAGCGCCATGGCGGGCGCATCCATTCTGATGCCGCTGCTGCTGCTGGGCGGAGGCTTCTACGCGGCGGTCCTCTACATGCGCAGGACGGGCGAGCCTCTCACCGTGATCGAGGGCGCGCGCGTGGGCTGGATCACCGGGATTTTCACCTTCGTGATCGCCACCGTGTTTTTCACGGCAGGGATCACCGTGCTCTCGGCCAGCGGGGAGCTGGCCCGCGCCTGGGAAGAGAGCCTGGCGAAAATGAACCTGCCCACGGATTCCGTGGAACGATTCCGCAAACTCCTTTCGGACCCGAAAACATTCGCTTTTACGCTGATTGCCGGGCTGATTTTCCAGTTCTTTTTCCTGACGATTTTCTGCTCGCTGGGCGGTGCGCTGGGCGCCCGGCTGCGCGGCCAGCGGGAGTAGGCTCAGCGGCTGTCCTGGATTCTCTTCACAATGGCGACGCCGGTGAAGATGACCAGCATGGCGCCTGCCTCGCGCCAGCCGAACGGCTCGCGGTAGAAGAGCCAGCCCAGGATGACGGCCACTACGGGGTTCACGTAGTTGTAGAGCGAAACCACGGCGACCGGCAAACGTTCGAGCGCGATCACGTAGCTCGAGTAGCCGACAATGGAACCGAAGACGACGAGGTAAATGAGCGCGCCGAGGCCGCGGGCCGAGTAATGAATCTCGCCGGGGAACAGCAGGGCCAGCGGCGTGAAGGCGAGTCCGGCGGCCAGCTGCTGGATGGCCCCGGCGACAATCGGGTGGGCCTTCACGGGCAGCCGCTTTTGCAGCAGCGAGCCAAGCGACCAGCTCGCGCAGCCGAGCTGGAGGATGAGCGCGCCCTGGATCATCGCCGCGCCGGCCGCGCCGCCGGCCAGCGCGCCGGGGCCGACCAGCAGCACGGCGCCGGCCAGCCCGATCAGCATGCCCGCCAGCGTCGGGGCGTGCAGCGGCTCCCGTGGCGGCAGCAGAGCGTTCAGCCCCACCATCCAGAACGGACTCACGGTGATGATCAGCGCCGCCATGCCGCTGGGGATCCAGGTTTCGGCCAGCACCAGCGCGCCGTTGCCGACGCCGAGAATCACCACGCCGTACAGGGCCGTCAGCGCCAGCTCGCGGCCCCGCGGCAGGGTCGCTCCGGCAAGCCGCGCGCCGACCAGCAGGATGCCACCGGAAAGGAGGAACCTCACCGCAACCAGCGTCATCGGCGGCCACATTTCCAGCGCCATGCGGATGCCGAGGTAGGTGGTGCCCCAGAAAAAACAGACGGAAATCAGGGCGGCATAGGCCCGGAATTGCGGAGAGCGCTTCAAATCGACAGGTTACCACCCGGGGCCGATTCACGATAAAATGACGCGTTGATCCTGACGCTGACCGCCAACCCCGCCATCGACCGCAACGTGACGGTCGACCGGCTCGTCTTCGACGACCGCGCCTATATTCTCGAGACGCGGAAGTCGCCCGGCGGCCGCGGCATCAATGCGTCCTCTGTGATCCATGCCTACGGCGGCAAGACGCTCGCCATCGCCATCTCTGGCGGAAAGGCGGGCAGGCAGTTCGAGGAGTACCTGAGCTCCAGCGGCTTCCCCTGCGAGCTGGTGCGCATCCGCAGCGAGATCCGCATGAACCTGACCATCTCGGACCGCCACGGGCTCACCATCAAGCTGAACGAGATCGGGCCGGAGCTTTCGCCGGCGGAAGTGGCGCGCCTCGAAAAGGCCGTGCGCGCAAAGCTCAAAGGCGCCGCCTGGCTGATGCTCTGCGGCAGCGTGCCGCCGGGCGTGCCGGCGGATTTCTACGCCCGGCTGGTCCGGGCCGCGGAAAAGGAAGGGGTGCAGACGCTTCTCGATGCCGACGGCGATCCGCTGGAAGCGGCGCTGGAAGCGGCCCCGACCGTGGTGACGCCGAACCAGCAGGAGGCCGAGCGCCTGCTGAACCGCGCGCTGCTGACAAAGAGCCACTTCAAGGAAGCGGCGGAGCGGATCCGCGGCATGGGCGCGCGGAACGTGGTCCTTTCACTGGGCGCGCGGGGCGCGGTGGGCGCATTCGAGGATGGCTCCGTATGGGAGGCTGCGCCCCCCCGCGTGGAAGCGCTGTGTCCCATCGGCGCCGGCGACGCGCTGGCCGCGGCCTACGTGTGGGCGCTCACCCACGATGCCACGAAGGCGGAGGCGCTGCAATGGGGCGTCGCGGCAGGCACCGCTTCGGCGCGGCTGCCGGGCGTCAGCTTCGCAACGCTCGAGCAGACGCGGGAAATCTTCGACCGTGTCGCCGTCCAGCGGGTGGTCTGAACAAGAGCGCAGGAAAGCCCGGGGCGCGTTCAGGCAGGCCCGTTGCCAGACTCGCCGGGAGGCTCTTCGCCGCCCGCCTTGCGGCGCCTCTTGACGAACAGATCGCGCGGCTTGATCCACAGCGCCAGCATCATCCCGAAGACGACGCCGAGCATCAGGAACGTCGCCACAGAGCCGATGACGAGGTAGTCGAGCTCGGTGCGCGGCTCGGGCGTCAGCCGCAAGCCCAGAAGCACGGATGCTGCAAACACGGCCACACCGGCCGCCGCAATCGTCAGCGCGCGCTTCGCAGACGGGCTCATCCGCTTTGATTCTAGCTGTATTTCTCGACGAGGATCTGCCTGCGGTCGAACCCGCGCTCCCGCAGCAACGCCCGCACTTCGTCCACCATTTCTTTCAGCCCGCAGATGTAGACATCCACGTCGGAGCGCCCGCGCAAGGCCTCGTCGAGGTGCGCCTGCACGCGGCCCGTGCGGCCCTGCCAGCCGGGCGTGGGGCGCGTCAGAGTGGGAAGGTAGCGGAAGCGCGGGTTTCGCGCCGCCAGCTGTTCGAACTCGCTCCGGTAAAGAAGCGATTCCTCATGGCGCGCCCCGAACAGCAACGTGATCTCGGCCCCGCTGCCGGTCACTTCCGGGGCCTGCAAATAGGCGCGAAACGGGGCCACTCCGGTGCCGGTAGCGACGAGCACGGAGTCGCGAAACGGCTTGCGCGGCGTGAAATGCCCGAGCGGGCCCTGCATCTCCACCTCGCCGCCGGGCGCGAGCGCGAACAGCCACGGCGAAAACACCCCTTCCTTGACCCGGTTCAGGCAAAGCTCGAAGCGGTTGCCCTGCGGCAGCCCGGCCAGCGAATAGGCGCGCGTGACCTGGCGCCCGCCGACCTCGCCGCGAAACGAGACAAACTGCCCCGGTTCGGCGCCGAGCGCCTCCACGCCGGGCGCTTCAAACACGAAGTGGCGCACCTCGGGCGCAATATCGGCAAATGAGACGAGAACCGCCACCATGCTTCCTGTCTGGTCAGATGCCTCAGGCGCGGATCAGATTCTCCGGCGAAGGCTCCGGCGGGGGCAGCAGCGCGAGAAGGCTGTCGAGGAAGGCGCGTCCTTTGCGGCGGCCGTTGTCGCGGCTCCACGCCATCCGCTGCCAGAAGACGAGGACCCCGAACAGATCCTGGTCCCGGATGCTGTGAATGCCCGTCTTTTGCGCCACCTGCTCGCGGAATCCGGCGATGTCCTTCTGAAACCGCTCGGCGATGGCGGCGGCGATCATGTTGGCAGGCCGGCTTTCGTAGATCAGCCCGCTGGAAGCCGAGCGGTAGGTCTGCGCCAGCGCGTCCAGCGCGTCGCGCACGTCGCTGTCGACGGCGCCCGGCGTGTCGAGGGCCGCCAGCAGAAGGAACCGCGCCGCGGCCACTGTCAGCATTTCGTTCTCCGTCAGGAAGCGTTCGGTGATCTCGACATCCGGGTGGGGCATGGATCGCGGGTCGCGTTCGGGCTTCCGCTCGTGCTGCCGCGCTTCGCGCAGGTGCGGGCAGTCGAAGGGACAATCGATGGTTTCTTCGCGCTCTGCGCCGCAGCAGGCGGCGCAAATGTCGCGCCCCAGCGCCGGACAGGCGCGCCGCGGCGGCCTGGTTTCACAGAGATGGCATTTGGCGCGGCCCATGGGTTTTATCGTATCATCCGGTCGATGAAGGCCGTCGACATCTACCTCAAAGTGGAAACGGATCTGGACGAGAGCGAGGTTCCCGCCAAATTCGCCGCCGAGCTGTGCCGCGCGCTCGAAAGAATATACGGGGTGCGCCGCGCCGAAGTCATGAGCCTTCACGAGCACGAGCCGGAAGGGGGCGCCTGAACAGGGGGCGGTTCAGAGCAGGCGCGCGGCTGTCTTGCGGAAATAACCGTCCGTCATCCCGGCTATGTAGTCGCAAACTACCCGGTGAAGCGGAAACTGATCCAGCCTTTTCCGGTGATTTTCCGGCAATTCCTCCGGGTTGCTCATGAAAAACCCGAAAAGCGCCGAGATTTTCTCCACGGCCCGCCGCCGTTCCTCGGCAAGCATCGGGATGGAATAAAGATTCTCGAACAGGAAGCGCTTCAGATCGCGGTTCATCCCGGCGGCGTCCGGGGCCAGGGCGGCCAGGCGCGGCAGGCGGCGGACGTCGTCCACGGTTTCCGCGCCGCTCGAGGCTGCATTCTGCGCGGTCCCCTCGATAAGCGCCGTCGCCAGCAGGTCGATCGCCCGCCTCAGGGACTCCTGGAAGATCTCCCGCTCGCCCGCGCCGGGAAACTGTTTCTTCATCTCCCCGGCGATGGCGGCATAACCGGGCACCGCGGCGGTGATCTGCTCCAGCGTGAAGAGCCCGGCGCTCCAGCCGTCGTCCAGGTCCGCGGTGTTGTAGGCGATTTCGTCTGCCAGGTCGATCAGTTGCGCCTCCAGCGGCGGACGCAGCCCGGGCAGGAATTCGTCCAGCTCGGGATTTTCCCCGGGCTCGAAGTCCCGCGAATGCTTCACCATTCCCTCGCGCACCTCGAAGGTGAGGTTGAGCCCGGGAAAACGCGCGTAGCGCTGCTCGAAGGACTCCACCAGGCGCAGCGCGTTCAGGTTGTGGTCGAAGGACTCGCCATAACGCTGCATCTCCCGGTGGAGCGCCTCTTCGCCCGCGTGGCCGAAGGGCGGGTGCCCGATGTCATGGGCCAGCGCCAGCGCCTCGGTGAAGTCCTCGTCCAGGCCGAGCACGGAGGCGACGGTACGGGCGATCTGCGCGACCTCGATGGTGTGCGTCAGCCGGTTGCGGAAGTGGTCGCTCAGGCGTTCGCTGAACACCTGCGTCTTGTCTTCCAGCCGGCGGAAGGCGCGCGCGTGAATGATGCGGTCGCGGTCGCGCTGGAACTCGTTGCGGTACGGGTGCGGAGGCTCGGGGTACCGGCGCCCCCGCAGGGCATGGAGAGGAAAGCGAAGTTTCGCGAGAATCACGATCCCGGCTTGCGGTTCAGCTCCGCAAGCAGCGTGATGGCCGTGCGCCCGACGGCGCCGGGCTTGTTCTGCAACGGCGCGACCAGCTTGCGCGCCTCGTCGGGGCGCGACTTCGCCAGCAGTTGAGCCAGGGCGAGGGCCGCCTGGTCTTTGGTCACCAGCACGGAAGGCTTCTCCATCAGGGCGCGGAGAAGCTTTTCTCCATCGGCGGTCTTGCCCTGGGCGACATAGAGTTGAGCAAGCGCAAACCGCGCCAGCGTGGCGTACTCATGGCTCGCTTTTTCGGCCGCGTCCTTCAGATAGCGCTCGGCGGCGGCGAGATCGCCCTGGTCGGCGGCGTTCGTCCCGAGCAGATACGTGGCGATAGCCGCTTCCTCGCTGTCCGGGTATTTCCGGATCAGGTCGTTGCAGGCCTTGACAATGGCTTCGTTCTTTTCCTGATCGGTGCGGAAGGCCTTGAACTCTGCGGGCGGAGGGTCGATGACGGGCGCGTTGTAGGTCTCGAGCACAGCGCCCAGCGCGGTCTGCCGCTCGGCCTTCTTGGCCCGGCTGTAAGCGTAGCCGGCAGCAGCGAGGATCAGGATGGCCAGCGCGATGGATCCGTAGCGGATGATCGCCTGCCGGTGCTCTTCCAAAAAATGAACGGTTTGACCGACCTCTTCCACGAACTTGTCGGTCTTCAATTCATGTCTTGTGAGTCGGTCCACAATCTACTCCGGTGCCCAAATACTTCAGTTTAGCACGCGCGCCGCGGCGGGCCGCCCCGGCCGGGGGCGGCCCGGATGAAAGACAATGGAAGTTTCAGCCCGGAGATTCCGTTCATGGATGCAGTCTGGTTCGAAAACGTGAATCGCCGCGTCACGCGCCGGACGATCTCCGTCGCCGCGGCCACCCGGCAGAGCCTGGCCCAGGCCTGCACGCAGTCTCTTGTCCGGGCCTCCGGAGCGTTGCTCGACCTTCAGAAGCCGGAAGGTTACTGGTGCGGCGACCTGCTCGCCGACACGACGCTTGAGTCCGACTATATTCTGCTGCAACTCTGGCTCTATCCGCCCGATTCCTCCGGATGGAATCCGCCCACCATGGAGCGCGTGCGCAAGGCGGCGCGGTCCATCCTGCGCCGCCAGCTCCCCGACGGCGGTTTTGACATCTACCCCGGCGGCCCGGCCGACCCCAGCGCCAGCGTAAAAGCCTACGCGGCGCTGAAACTGGCGGGCGTCGATCCCGCCAGCCCGGAGATGACGAGGCTGCGCGACTGCATCCTGCGGCTCGGCGGCGTGCAGGCCGCCAACAGCTACGTGAAGATCAACCTGAGCCTGTTCGGGCTGTACCCGCGCGAGCACGTCCCGACAATTCCGCCCGAACTTGTTTTGTTGCCCGGCGGCGTGCTCTACGAGATGTCGTCCTGGACGCGAGCCATCGTCGTGCCGCTCTCCATCGTCCAGGCGCGCGGGGGCACGCGCCCGGTCCCGCCCGGCTTCCATCTGAACGAGATTGTCGCGCCGGGCAAGAGCTTCCGCCTGCCCCGCCGCGACAAGCTGTCGTTCCTTTTTCTCGGCATCGACCGCGGCCTCAAGATCTGGCAGGACCGCGGCAATGCGCGCGTCAAGAACGCAGCCATCCGCGCCGCCGAGAAGTGGATGCTCGACCACACGCGGTACTCGGAAGGGCTCGGCGCCATCTACCCGTCCATGATGTATCTGATCATGGCGCTCGACGCGCTCGGCTACCCGCGCGACCACCCCGATCTGATCGAGGCGATCCGCCAGTTCGAGGCGCTGCTGACCGACCGCGGCGACGAGTTCTACTTCCAGCCCTGCTTTTCGCCCGTGTGGGACACGGCGTACGCAGCCTTCGCCCTGGGCGAGGCCGGGCAGGCGCCTTCGGACCGGCTCCGCCGCGCCGCCGACTGGCTCATCGCCCGGGAAGTGCGCCGCAAGGGCGACTGGAGCGTGAAGCGGCCCGATCTGGAGCCTTCCGGCTGGGCGTTCGAGTTTGCCAACGAGCATTATCCGGACATCGACGACACCGCCATGGTGTTGCTGGCCCTGCTGCACGCCCGCGGCAGCAACCCCGAGGCGCAGGCGCGCTGCGAGCGGCGCGCGGTGAACTGGCTGATCGGCATGCAGTCGAAGGACGGCGGCTGGGCGGCGTTCGATGTGGACAACGACTGGCAGTTGCTGAACAAGGTCCCGTTCGCCGATCACAACGCGATGCTCGACCCGACGTGCCCGGACATCACCGGGCGCGTGCTGGAGTCGCTGTGCCGGCGCGGCATGGTGCATTCGCACCCGACCATCCGCCGGGGCGTCGAGTATCTGCTGAAGACGCAGGAGCGCAACGGGAGCTGGTACGGCCGCTGGGGCGTGGACTATATCTACGGCGCGTTTCTCGCCATGCGCGGGCTGCGTTACTCCGGCGCGCCCAACGTGCAGGAGGCGGTGCGCCGCGGGGCGAGGTGGCTGGCGGCGGTGCAGAACCCGGACGGCGGCTGGGGCGAAAGCTGCGCCAGCTACGCCGAGGACCGCTTTGTTCCGGCGCCGAGCACCCCGTCCCAGACCGCCTGGGCGCTGCTCGGGCTGCTGGCAGCGGGCGAGTCCTACTATGACGGCGTGCGGCGCGGCATCGAGTATCTGATCGAAACCCAGCAGCCCGATGGCACGTGGAAAGAGGACCTCGCTACCGGCACGGGCTTCCCGAACGTTTTCTACCTGCGATACACGCTCTACAGCAAGTACTTCCCGATTCTCGCCCTGACGATGGCGCGCCGGGCTCTCGGCCAGAACGAGGCTGCCGTGTTGCATGCCGTCGGCGGGATGGCCAGCTGAGCCCGGCCCGCAGCAGGCGAGCCTCAAACTTGGCCCGCGTAGCGCGGCGGGGCGTTGATGCTCGGAATCCGGCTCTCGTTCCGTCACGGACCGGGAGGAGAGCGGAGTGCGGGGCCGGTGAACCTCGTGCCTCCGGTGGGGTTCAGCGGCGAGCCGGCCGACGGCGGGGGCGTTGAACCGGAGGGCGGAAGCCCGCTAAACTGGGGTCAGAAAGCTGGTACTCCCCGGTCGTCTAATGGTAGGACAGCGGCCTTTGGAGCCGTGAATCGTGGTTCGAATCCATGCCGGGGAGCCACACCCCAAAACCATAACTTCCCGCCGCCCGGTTTCGTTGACGTCATTGGTGTCTGACCTCCCGCCCGCATCCCAAACATTCGCCAGTATTTGCGTTTCTGCGCGGTTCTCCAGTTGGAAATGCCTCCGACCGGGCCACGAGCTGAACCATCATGGTTCCGTTCGTTGGCCTCTCTGAACCCTCCAAACTCTCCGTTTTCTCCGTTGACAGGTCCGCGGTTGTTGACAGGCCGATCCAGAGAGGCGCCCCGGTTGGACACTTTCGAACTTTGGTGAGTATCTATTGACAGAACGAGCCAGCGCGCCGATATGCCCAATCAGGGCAATGGAGGTGATCTCGGGCCGCGCGAAGGGCTTGCATGACCGAGCCGGCACAAGGACTGTGAATGGTCCCACTCAAGCCGTCGGCAGCACACCAAAAGGTTCACCTGTCGGCGCTGAGTCCGCCCGAGCGTGTGAGATCATTTCGGAGCGGTCCAGGCATCCTCCTTCCCGGGTTGCGCGTTGCGGCCGCGCAGGTGGTAGTATGGGGCAAATCTCTGGTTTCAGAGTGGAGGGATGCATGCGAACGAACCTTCAGTTGTCGATTCTGCTCCTCGCCCTGGCCGCTTTGATTCACGGCCAGCCCAAGAAAGCAGCCGCCCCCAAGGGCGTCCCGTCAACCAACGCTGCTGCACCGAAGTGGAAGGCGATCTGGGAACCGGTCCCTTTCAACAAGGATATTGAACTGCGAGCGGTTTACTGTGTAGGACCGGAAACCTGCTGGGTGGCGGGCCGAAAATCCACGATTCTTTTCACCTCGGATGGCGGCAAATCGTGGAATGCCCAGTTGGGCGGAGACCCGGACGCCGCCGACGAGGACCTGGCCGACATTTTCTTCCTGGATTCCAGACACGGTTGGGTGATGACGGAGCGCAACAGGATCCTGGGCACCGCAGACGGAAGCACATGGGCGGAGCTTGGCAAGGTCCCTGCCACATCGAGGGGCTTGTGGTTCCCGACGCCCTTGGTCGGTCTGGTGGCTGATCGCCACGACTCCCAGTCACAAACCCACTTGAATCGCACGGAGAACGGCGGCAAGAGTTGGACCCGCGGGAGTCCCTGTGGCTTGGAGGCCGTCCTTGGCGGGTTATCGCGCAGACTCGGCTGCATGGTGCGGCGGATTCAGTTTGTGTCTCCCGCCGTCGGCTTCATGGGCGGAGGGGCGCCTCTAAATATGGGTACAGAGGTTGCGGTGTTCTCCAGAACGGTCGACGGCGGCGCCACCTGGGTCCATTCCATCATCCCAGACACCAAGCATGCTGTCGAGTCAATCCACTTCTGGTCTGAAAGAGACGGGCTTGCGGTGTTGGCCAGCGGCCAGGCCTATTGGACGGCCGATGCCGGGGCTCAGTGGACAGGAAGCGTCAATGCGCCGGCATGGCGCAGTTTCTATGCCTCCGGGGAAGGGAAGGTCCTCGTGGGAGTCCATGAGAACGGCCGCCAGATCGGGTACTCCTTCAACGGAGGCCGAACCTTCGTTTCCCGCGGGGCCAGTCTGCCCGCACGGGTGCGGGATGTGCATTTCCCGGATTCCAGTCATGGCTATCTGGTAGGCGAACACGGCATGGTCTACCGCTACCGTATTGTGCCCTTTGATTACACAAGCGAAGGGATGTTCAGCGCAGCGGCACCGTCCCAATAATTGGAGACCGGACCGCGTTTTGCGCCTGCGCAGCTTTCTAGCATGCCCAATTAAGAATCTCCGTCTGTTGCGACCAGCACGGAGCCACTTCTCAAAACCGCAACCTCCCGCCGCCCGGTTGGACACTTTCGAACTCCCGTGAGTATCTATTAACAGAGCCAGACGACGCGCCAGGCCGCGAAGCGGAAGTAGTTGTGGGCCGCAAGGACCGGTGCCCATGGATCTCCGAGATCGTGTACCGCACCCGATTTCCTGGACGTTTTTGAATGATCGTCATGCAGCAGCCTCGAGGGCGAGCAGCCTCTGACGGGCCTGCCGCGGGGATTGGCAGCTGAGCCTTTCCAGCAGCCAGTGGTTGTTGTGCCCCTGACTGAATTCTTCGGACGCCCCGCTCGGTTCCTCCAGCGTCGTGAAGCTCTCACCCGGAGCGGCTGTTCCTTGAGGGTGCGGAAGAAGCGTTCCACGCACCCATCGCCGCACGGTTCCCGAACAAGAGTGTGCGCAGCCCCTCAGCCGTGCGCCAGATGGATTGCGGCTTGCCCCGTTCGTTTGCGGATCTCCCCTCGCGCTCGCGCGAGGGCCCCAGCGCCGGTGCCGCGTTTCGGCGCCTTCAGAGCCGCGAGTGAAGCCGTCCGGAGGGGGGCGGGAACGAGCGGCCGCACCCGAGGGGCAGGAAGCGCTTCAACGCGGCGGGGCAAGGAAGTCTTCGCAGCAAGACCGCTCACTCTGGCCGGAATTCTTGCGAATTCCGGCGGTCCGGCAGGTCCATTTCAGGACGACGGGCCAGAACCCCGGCCAGGGTCGCCATCTTCCGCGCTGCGTCTTCCTGTATGTACGGCAGAACGTGGCTGTAAACGTCCAGTGTCAACGCCACGCTGGAATGGCCCGGCATCTCGCCGACCACCCTCACCGGCACCCCCGCAGACAGCGCCGGCGTCGCCGCCGTGTGCCGGAGGTCGTAGAGCCGGATCGGCGGCAGCCCGGCTTCTTCGAGACTCTTGCGGAGGATTCCATGAGCCAGACCGTGGTGTCCAATGCCCGGCGCTACCGGAGACGTCTCGTCGGCGAAGCTGATGCGATCCATCATTACCAGGTGCAAATCCAGCCCGGCTGGGTTGCGTTTCATCCGTTTGCGCAGCTTCTGGGCGGGCTTCGACAAATTCCCCGCTCACGGCTGATCTCCAGTCCGCAGGCCGCAACAAAGCGGCGCACGGTCCGGCGACGGTTGCGCATCGACGGCCTTGGCAGCAGCCTTCGCAGCGCCGGGTAGAACGGGGGACCTGCTGGAAGCATGGACAGCCCGCCAATTGCACTTCCTTGCCACTCAATTGGCGCGCCCGCGGCCGCTCAAGCCGAACCCTCCGCCCGTCGATCCGGCGCCGGCCGTCACCCGTGCCCCATTGGCACGCGTTTCGATCCTTGCCCGTCACCGATCGTCAACCGGGCAGTCCCTCCGTTCTCCGGTTGTCATGAAAGCCAGACCGGTTTGGCGGCTGTTTCGCAGGTCCGCCTTGATCCCTTTACGCAATTTCCGCACCAGGAATCTCACCCTGTGGCAGGCGACGTCCTGGCGGGTGAAAAGAATCCTTGAGGATTGTTTTGGGGAGTTGCAGGACCTCCTCTCGGCGGCGCCCCCGGGCGGCGAGGTGCCTTTCCGTGGCTTTTGGGGTGTCGGTGACCGATGAAGGTGCAGGCCTGCGGCCGAATGGCGCCGTGTTCGGGCGGGCTGAGCAAGCTCTCAAGGCCTGAAAGCGTCCTTTCTGCCCGTAGCTTCGGCCCACCGCGATTTGACCTCGCGGAGAGTCCTGGTACCATGCGGCCGCCCGCATAGAACTCGTGCGGCTTCTTTCCTATTGGCTGAGACACGTCTGGCCGTGAGGCTGGGAAGTGGAGCGGATTTCCTATCCGCGAACAGGAAGGAAAGAGGTGAGTGATGACCAAGTGTTTACTGAGGCTGTTGCTTCTGGTCAGCGTGTTCGTGATGACGGGATGGGGGACCATTATCGTTTCCTTTGGCTCGGATACGGTGAACGAGTGGAATAGCCAGACTGGAGCCAACGTGGCGATCACACCGCACCCTGCTTGGGCGACGTTGCCTCCCTATCAATGGGTTTCTTACGCAAACACCGGAGTCGGGCCGGGCGCGACAAGCCCGCCCAACACCAGCATCCCCGGGACGCCTACGGCGATCTTTCGCGAGTTCCTGCCGACCTTGACGGGGGCAGTTTCAGTGACGGTCTTTGCCGATGACACGGCGGATGTCTACCTGTACGACAATGCAAATCCCGGAGGGTTGCTCTTGAAGTCGGCCAATCCCGTCCAGGACAGCGCCTGCGCGGCTGGGCCTATCGGTTGTCAATCAACTGAAGGATGGAGTTCCTCTTGGGTGGCTGTGGATCCCACCGCGCCCGCATGGCTCGAGTTCCGTGCCTACCAGCGCGGCGGCGGGCCCTTCGGCCTGCTTTACGGCGGCGAGGCCCAGGTGGTTCCCGAGCCGGGCACCTATGCGCTGTTGGGAGCAGGTTTGATTGCGCTGGGGCTGTTGCGCCGCTTCCGCCCCGGCTCCGCCCGGAATTAGACTGCGCCGCCGGCAATGACCGGCCGAACCCATCTCCGATCCCGAAAGCCCCGCTTCCGAAGCGGGGCTTTTCTTGCCTGCGCCTGCAAACGGCGGCTTCCCCGACCATTCCGGCGGCTGCGACGGCTTTCCGGCGGCGCGAGCCGTCCTGCCCCATTGGTACGCCTTTCGATCCTTGCCCGGCGAAGATCCTCAGCCCGCCAGCTGCCCCACGATTGACTACGCCGGCAGACACCCCAAAGCCCGGCCAGTTTGGCGCAACAGCCCCCGATGCGCCCAGGCTCGGGCGGCGATAATCTCGACGACCAGGAGCAACGGCAGCACCGGCTGCCCCGTGGAACCAGCGAAGCCTGAGACAGCCGGATAGCAAGGGAGAGCGGTTGCTTTCCGACGCACGGCGGGCGAGGGACTGCTTTGCCCAAGGACGAACTTCACACCTCTTTCCGATGAAACGGTCCTTTTTGGCAAAAAAGGGGTCAGACACCCAATGCCCCATTTCATCAAAGACCGCCGCGGCAGCGTTGTCCGTTCCGTCACCCGGGCGTGTCACAAACGAAAAAGTCTTTGTTTTCTGTCGCTTGAGAAACAGAGGCGAGATGCAACCGGCGCCCCGGCACAGAGCCCGGAGCCTGGCGAACCAAGGCACCGATTCCGGCGGGATCACGTAATTCTGCCCGGCAGCCACAAGATGTGGGCCCCGTTTTCACAAAACGGCCCGGAAAAAATGGGGCATTGGGTGTCTGACCCCATTTCATGACAGGCGAACTCGCCGCGTGCCTGGTGCGCAACGGCCATGCGCTTCCGGCAATGCCGAAGCTCATCGAGCAAAGCCGGCCTGCTGCGCGATGAACTGATTGCCGTCATCGGCCGGCCTGCATCGAAGCCCTGCTGCCTCTGTCTGCCCACCAGGTGGCGGGGCCGCCGCAGCAAGGCAAGGTTGGGGAAACCGGACTTAGCCGATCACCGTCGCTTTGGCAATCCCGTCCAGCAACGGGAAACTGGCTTCGAGATAGCGGTTGCCGTGCAGGCGGATCTGCCCCTGGTGCGGCTGTTCGCCGTACCCCGGGTAGATCGAATCGACCACCTCCATGCCCTCGACGACCTCGCCGAAGGGCGCGAAGCCTTGCCTGTCAAGGAACGTGTTGTCGGCCAGGTTGATGAACAACTGGGTTGTGCGTGTGTTGGGGCCCGCCGTGGCGAACGTGATGCGGCCGCGGCGGTTCGACTCCGCCACCGGATCGTCCGCAATCGGTTTCGAGCCAAGCCGCGCCGTCATCTCGGGATCGGCCGCCAGCCCGAACTGCACCACGAAATTCGGGACCACGCGGAAAAACTTCGCGCCGTCGTAGAACCCGCTCTCCACCAGCGACCGGAATTGCGCGGCGCCCAGGGGCGCCCATGCGGGATTCACCTGGACGACAAAGTCGCCCTTTGTTGTTTCAAACTTCACGCGGAAAGGTTGTGACATGCGTGCCTTCATTGTCGCACTCTCCCGCCGCCCGGCGTCCCGGCGGCAAGAAGGCTTGTCAGATCGAATATTCGAAGACTAGAATATTCTTTTGAGCTCTATGTCTTCCAACCTCGCCTCCGCCGGCGCGGCTTACGCCACGGGCCTTGCCGTCTATGCGGGCGGCGCCCTGACGGGATTGCTCGCCCACGGGATGCGCAAAGGCGGCCGCCGGCTTGCGGACGTCCTTACCGCCGCGGCGCTGGCAGGCGCCGTTGCGGAAGCGCTGGCCGGCACGGCCGGCCTCTTCTCGGCCGGCGAGTGGAAATGGCGCGCCGCCGCGCTGTTGCCCGGTCTTGCCTTTTCGGTCCGGCTGGACGCCCTGGCCAGTTTCTTTCTGCTGGCGCTGTCGGCGCTGGCCGCCGCGGTCGCCCTGTTCACCTTCGGCTATTCGCGGCACGGCGTCTACGCGGAGAAACCGCTCCTGTGGGGCGGTTTCCTGAATCTGCTGCTGGCTGCGCTGACGCTGATTTTCACCGCCGGCAATATCGTGCTGTTCCTCATCGCCTGGGAGACCGGCGTCGCGGCTTCCTACTTCCTGATCTCGGCTTCCCACGGCGACGAGGAGACCCGGCACGGCGGGCTTCTGTTCATCCTGATGTCGCGTGCCGGCGCCGGCATGATCACGCTGGGGCTGCTGTTGCTGGCCGTTTCCGCCGGCACGCTGGAGTTTGAAGAGCTGCGAAGCGGGGCGGCGCAGATGCCCCCGGCGCTGGTGGGGAGCGCGTTCGTGCTGCTCTTCCTGGGCTTCGGGGTGAAGGCGGGCGTCATCCCGCTGCATGTCTGGCTGCCCGCGGCGCACCCGGTGGCGCCCTCCAATATCTCCGCCCTGATGTCCGGCATCGTCATCAAGACGGGCATTTACGGCATTGCGCGGCTCTGCTTCGATTTCTTCGGCGACTTGCCCGCGTGGGCGGGGCTTGCGGTGTTGGCGGCCGGCGTGGTTTCGGGCCTGCTCGGCGTGCTGTATGCGCTGATGGAGCACGACCTCAAGCGCCTGCTCGCCTTCCACAGCATCGAGAACATCGGCATTATTCTGATGGGCTTCGGCGCCGCTGTCCTGCTTCGGTCTTACGGATACCCGGCGCTGGCGGCGCTCGCCCTGGCCGCGGGCCTCTTCCACACGCTGAACCACGCCCTGTTCAAGGGGCTGCTGTTTCTGGGCGCCGGAGCGGCGACGCACGCCGCCGGCACCCGGAACATGGAGGACATGGGCGGGCTGATCCGGCGCATGCCTCACACAGCCCTCTATTTCCTGATCGGCGCCGCCGCCATTTCCGGCCTGCCGCCGCTGAACGGCTTCGTCAGCGAATGGCTCACCTACCAGGCGTTGCTTGCCGGGTTCGGGACGACGACGGACATCACCCGGGTGGCGTTCCCGGTGACCGGCGCACTGCTGGCGCTGACCGCCGCGCTGGCGGCCGCGTGTTTTGTCAAGGCGTTCGGCATCACGTTCCTCGCTCTGCCGAGAACCGCGCAGGCTGAGCGCGCGCGGGAGTGCGGTCCGTCGATGCGGGCCGGAATGGCGGTTCTCGCCGCCGGCTGCGTTGCGCTGGGCTTCGGGGCGCATGTGTTCTTTCCCGCCCTGGATGCAGTGACGTTGCAGCTTCTGGGCGCCGGGATTTCCGGGCAGACCGTCAACGGCGCCCACGCGGCGCTCCAGGCGCCGCCGCCGCGCAGCGGGGCCGTCTCGCCGCTTGCTCTTGGCCTCCTGCTGGCGGCTTTCGGGCTGGCGCCTCTGGCCGTGTGGCGTCTGCGGCGGGCGAAGGAGAAGGTGGCGCGCGGACCCGTTTGGGATTGCGGGCTGCCGGCGCTCACCGCCGAGAACCAGTACACGGCCACCGCCTTTTCCAAGTCTTTCCGGATGATCTTCAGCGCCATTTTCCGCCCGAGGCGGGAAATTCAGCCGAAATACGACGTTTCGCCGTATTTTCCGAAGGAGATTCATTTTGAATCAGGCGTCCGGCCCGCGCCGGGCACCGGCTTTTACGAGACGCTCAAGGACGCCGTGCTGCGCTGGTCCATGAAAAGCCGCCAGATCCAGGCGGGCAGTCTGCACGCCTATCTGGCCTACATTTTCGTCACCCTCATCCTTCTGCTGCTGTTCGGAGTCCGCTCATGACGGAAACCATCGCCGCCGCAGCCTGGCAGACCGTGCTGCTGCTTGGGTTGAGCCCTCTGGTCTCGGGCGTGATCAAGACCGCCAAGGCGCGCCTCCAGACCCGCCGCGGCCCCTCGGTGCTTCAGCCCTATCGCGACCTGAGAAAGCTGTTCGGCAAGGGCATGGTGGTGCCGGAAACCGCATCGGCCGTTTTCGCTGCCGCGCCCTTCGTTCTCTTTTCCGCGACCCTGCTGGCCGGGCTGCTCGTCCCCACTGTCTCCGCAACGGCCCCGCTCAGCCTCTTTGGCGGGGTGCTGGCGATGGTCTACCTGTTCGCGCTCGGGCGGTTCTTTCTGGCCCTGGCGGCGCTCGACACGGGCAGCAGTTTCGGCGGCCTGGGTTCAAGCCGCGAAATGACCATCTCGGCGCTGGCCGAGCCGGCGTTGATGCTCGCCGTGTTCACGGTTTCGCTTACGGCGGGCTCCACGGACCTTTCGCAAATGGCCAAGGCGGCCATCGGGCAGAGCTGGAAATTCCTGGCGCCGTCGCAGATGCTGGCCTTCGCCGCCCTGTTCATCGTGCTGATCGCGGAAACGGGCCGCATCCCGGTCGACAACCCTGCCACGCACCTCGAGCTGACGATGATTCACGAGGCGATGATCCTCGAGTACTCCGGCCCGTGGCTTGCCCTCATTGAATGGAGCGCCGCCATCAAGCAGCTGGTGCTGCTCACGCTGCTGGCCAACGTGTTCTTTCCGTTCACGCTGGTGGCGGGGGCCGGCGCGGGGGCCTTGCTCGCTTCCCTGGGGCTCTATCTCCTCAAGATCGCGCTTCTGGCAGGGGTCATCGTGCTGGTGGAGACCACCAACGCCAAGATGCGGCTGTTCCGCGTCCCCGAGCTGCTTGCCGTGGCCTTCGTCCTCGCCACGCTGGCGCTGATTTCCACGTTTCTTTTCGGAGGCCGATAAATGCCGCTCGATTTTTACCGCGACCCTCTTTTCGGCCAGACGATGATCACCCTCATGGCGGCCGCCGTGCTTGTGCTTCAGATCACCGCCGTGGCCCAGAAATCCATCGTCGCCAACATTTACGTGTTCGCCGTGCAGTCGTTTCTTCTCGCCGCTATCGCCAACACCATCGCCTGGTTCAACCACGCGCCGCACATCTACGTCGCCGCGCTGCTGACGTTCCTGCTGAAGTCCCTTGTGCTCCCCGCCATCCTGCTGAAGCTGGTCGAGAGGATCCAGATCGAGCATGAACTGAAGCCGCTTCTCAATGTTCCCGTCTCCGTTCTCGTCTCGGGGCTTCTCACCCTGCTGGCCTACGTCATTGCGGAGCCGCTACAGCACGGCGCGCCGGCCTCCGGCCCTGCTTCGCTCGGGCACAACACGCTGCCGGTGGCCGTGGCGCTGTTTCTGATCGGGTTCTTTCTGATGGCCAACCGGCGCAAGGCGCTGTCGCAGGTGCTGGCGCTGCTTTCTCTGGAAAACGGCCTTTTTCTGGCCGCAATTTCGCTCACCTACGGAATGCCGATGATCGTGGAAATCGGAGTGTTTTTCGACGTTCTGGTCGCAGTTCTGGTCCTGGCGATTCTTGTCGGCCGCATCCGCGATGCGTTCGACTCGATGGACGTCACCCGGCTGAGCCGGTTGCGGGGATGAACGCCATGCCTGTTGCGCTGCTGCTGTCAATCCCGCTTGCCGCCGCCGCGGCGACCCTCTTCCTGCGCCGGCGAGCCCTCATCGAGGCCGTCCATCTGACTGCCGCCGCTGCCATCTTTCTTTCCGCCGCCTTCCTCGGGAGGGACGTGCTGGCCGCGGGGAGGCTCAGCTTTTTCCACGGCTTTTTCCATGCTGACGCGCTTTCGGCGCTGGTGACGCTTCTTACGGCGATGGTTTTTCTCATCGCCGCGCCTTACACGGTGGGGTTCTTCCGGCACCCCGCCGCCGCAGAGGGCGCCTCTCCCGGCGGCAAGGATATCCGCAATTACCACGCGCTCACCCATTTGTTCGTGTTCACCTTGCTGGCCGTCTCGCTCACCGGCAATCTCGGCCTGATGTGGGTCGCCCTGGAAGGCGCGACGCTGGCCTCGGTCTTTCTGGTGGCCTTTTACGGCAAGCCCACCTCGCTGGAAGCGGCGTGGAAGTACGCCATCCTCGGCGGCGTCGGCCTGTCAATGGCCCTGTTTGGCACGATCCTGACCTATTACGCGGCGCACCAGGCCACTGGCGGCGAGACCTGGGAAGCTCTGAACTGGCCCTTCCTCGCCTCCGCATCGAGGAGCTTCGACCCGCTGGTCATGCGCCTCGCCTTCATTCTGATCCTGCTCGGATACGGCACCAAGGCCGGGCTGGCCCCCATGCACACGTGGAAGCCCGACGCCTACAGCGAGGCGCCCGTGCCTGTCGCCGCGCTGATGGCCACCGCCATGCTGAATTGCGCCCTGTACGGGCTGATGCGATTCTCGCTGCTGGCGGCGCCCGCCGCGGGCGCAGCGTTCACGGCGAATCTGCTGGCGCTGTTCGGAATTCTGTCCATCGCGGTGGCCGTTCCCTTCATCCTCGTGCAGCGGTCCGCGCGCCGGCTGCTGGCGTACTCCTCCATTGAGCACTGCGGCATCATCAGCCTGGGGCTCGGGCTCGGCGGGCCGCTCGGTCCGCTGGGCGCCATGCTGCACATGCTTTACCATTCCGCGGCGAAACCGCTCCTGTTCTTTTGCGCCGGCAATTTTCAGCAGCACACCGGCAACGACACCTTGCGGAAGTCCGCCGGCGGGCTCATCCACGTCCTTCCGGTCACTGGCGCGGCCTTCTTCGCAGCGGCGCTGGCGGTGACCGGCACGCCCCCGTTCCCGCTCTTCCTGAGCGAGTTCACCATTCTCAGGGCCGCTTTCGCCCGCGGCATGCTGTGGGTGGCGCTGCTGGTCGTCGCGTTGCTGGTCGCCATTTTCGCAGGCCTGTTTTCCCACGTTTCGCGGCTCGTCTTCGGCCCCCGGCCGGATCTGCCCCGCGGGGACCTGAACCGGTGGACCACCTGGCCGCTGCCCGTGCTCGCCACCGCCTTGCTTGTGATTTCGTTCTGGATTCCCGCGCCGCTGCTGGCGCTGGTGGAAGCCGCGGCGAAAACCCTGGAGGCTCGGCCATGACGACAGACCGGCGCAACGCTTTCGACGCACTTCTGCGGAGCGGCGCGCTCTTCCCGGGCGGCCGCAGAGAAGAGCTGCCCGGCGAGGTGCGCCTCTGGCCCGCCGACATCGCCGGGCGGCCCAGGGCGGCCTCGGCTCTCCGCGCCGAAGGCTGCCGCTACGCCGCGGTCTTCGCCGAAGACCGCACGGCGGAGGAATCCTCCTTCCTGCTCTTTGACGTTCTCGATCATCCCGGGGACAGCCGCTACCTGGTGCTGGCGTGGCGAATTCCGGCCGACACGCCTTCCTTCCCCGCCATTTCCGCCCAGGCGCCCGCCGTCAACTGGATGGAGCGGGAGATCCAGGACTGGTTCGGGCTGGAGGCCGCCGGCCACCCCAATCCAAGACGCGTTGCCCTGCACGACCACTGGCCCGACGTTCATCCCCTGCGCCGCGACTTCCCGCTCGAGACCGAACTGCCGCTGTTCGAAGGGCCCCAGCACGTCTACCGCCCCACCATCGGCGAAGGCGTCTTCTACATTCCGGTCGGGCCCGTGCACGCCGGCATCATCGAGCCCGGGCATTTCAACTTCGCGGTGGCCGGCGAGCCGGTGATTTATCTCCAGCTCCGCATGTATTACACGCACAAGGGAACCGAGAAAATCTTCGAGCGGCTTCCCTGGCGCCACGGCGTATTTCTTGCGGAAAGCGTTTCCGGGGATTCCGGCTTCGCCCACGCGCTGGCATTCTGCCAGGCGGCGGAGAAAATCGCCGGCGCCGAAATTCCGCCTCACGCGCTGTTCGGCCGCGTGATCCTGCTCGAGCTGGAACGGTTGTACAACCACGTCGCCGACATTGGCGCCATCGCCACCGACGTCGGCTTCGTCATCGCCAACTCCCATGCCACGCGCCTTCGGGAATCGCTGCTGCGGCTCAACGAGGAGGTTTCCGGCAGCCGCCTTCTCCGCGGACTCGCCTGCCCCGGGGGGCTGCGCCGCCCGCTCGAGCGAAGCGCGGTGGATGCAGCGCTGGAGCGGCTTGAGGATTTTCGCCGCGACTTCGAAGAGGTGGTCCGGCTGATCGAATCCTCCGACTCCACCCTGGACCGCCTCGACCAGACGGGCGTGCTGCACCCGCAGAAGGCGCGCGACCTCGGCATTGTCGGAGTCGCAGGCCGCGCCTCGGGTCAGGATCTGGACGTGCGCCGGGATCACCCGTTCGCAGCCTACGGCAGCTTGCGCTTCGAGGTCCCGGTCTTTCAGCAGGGCGACGTCCTGCGCCGGATGCGCGTGCGCATCGAGGAGGCGCGGCAGTCGCTCGCACTGATCCGCGCTGCCGCGGCGGAGCTGCCGGAGGGGCCCTGCCGCGTCCCCGTACCCGAGTTGCAGCCCGATGCTGCCGCGCTGGCCGCGGTCGAAGGGTGGCGCGGCGAAATTCTCTACTGGGTGCGGGCCGGCTCGGACGGCCGGCTCAAACGGTGCAAGGTGAAGGACCCGTCGCTGAACAACTGGCCGGCGCTGGTGGAAGCCATCCAGGGCAATATTGTTCCGGATTTCCCGGTGATCAACAAGAGTTTCAACCTGTCTTATTCCGGCACGGATCGCTGAATTATGTTCGATATTCTGCACAAATCGCTGCGCACCGGGCTGGTTACGATCGGCGACCCGCTCAGGGAATTCTCTCCGCCGCCGGCTTTCCGGGGCGCGCCGCGTTTTGATTTCGAGCGCTGGGAGAACCCTGCCGAAACGGCCGCGGCCTGTCCCACCGGGGCGATTTCCGTTTCCGACGACGGCGCGGTGCGCGAGGTGCGCGTCGATTACGGCCTTTGCATCTTCTGCGGCCAGTGCGCCGGGGCGGGCGGCGGCGGCGTGTCGGTATCCCGCGATTTCGCGCTGCCGGTCCTCGACCGGCAGAACCTCGTCACCACGGCCCGGTACGGGCTGGACGGACAGGGCCGCCAGACCCGCCTGCTCGCCCCTCCCTCCCGCGGCGCCTCCGGGGAAAGCCTCGAACGGACCGGCGCGGCTGCACGGAAAGCCATCCGCAGGCTGCTCGGCCGGAGCCTCGCCATCCGCGAGGTCGATGCCGGCTCGTGCAACGGCTGCGAGGTGGAAATCCACTCGCTCAACAATCCGCTCTACGACCTCGAGCGTTTCGGCATCCACTTTGTCGCCTCCCCGCGCCACGCGGACATGCTGCTGGTGACCGGCCCGGTGACCCGGAACATGGAACTCGCGCTTCGCAAGACCTGGCTGGCGACGCCCGAACCCCGGCTGGTGGTGGCGGCCGGCGCCTGCGGCATCAGCGGCGGCATTTTCGGCAGGAGCTATGCGATTCGCGGCGCGGTCGCTGACGTGATCCCCGTGGATGTGTACGTGCCCGGATGCCCGCCGCGGCCGGAGGCGCTTTTGTACGGCATCCTGCTGGCTGTGGGCCGGCTCGCCCCGGCCACCGCCTCATCCCCGTCCGCGACCTGAAGGAGACGCCATGCCGGCCAACGTCCGCCAGCTGAAGACCGAGATCCTCCAGGCGCTCGCGCATCCCACCCGCATCGCCATCGTCGAGGCGCTTCGCGGCGGCGAACTCTCGGCCGGCCAGATCATCGAAAAGCTGCAACTCGAGCAGGCCAACGCCAGCCAGCATCTGGCCGTGCTTCGCGCCCGGCAGATCGTGGTGAACCGCAAGGAGGGCAACCAGGTCTTCTACTCGCTGCGCCATCCCGCCTTCGTGCAGGTTCTGGACCTGCTCCGCGACGCCTGCTTCGAGCTGCTGTCCGACTCGCAGAGGCTGCTGGCCGAGATGCGCCTCGAAGACCAGTCCCGCCACGGCCCGCGGGCGCGCCGGTTGCCGGGAGCTCAGACCGCGGGCGGCGCCGCGGCCGCCGGCGGCCGGAAAAGCGGCGCGGGACAGCAGTCCTGAAGGCACGGCTCGGCCCGCGCCTCTCCGCGCCGCCGTTCCTCCACCAGCTCGACGATCATGCGGATGAAGCGCGGGTGCGTGCCGGCAGTGCGGGCGCGAACCATTTTCAGCCCGATTTGTTTCGCGCGCTCAGCGGCCTCGAAGTCGAGATCGTAGAGCACCTCCATGTGATCGCTGATGAAGCCGATCGGGGCGACGACGACGCTCTCCGCGCCGCAGGCGCGCACCTCGTCGAGCGCTTCGAGAATGTCCGGCCCGAGCCACGGCTGTTGCGGCGGGCCGCTGCGGCTCTGGTAGACCAGCCGGTAGTCGCCGGCCCCGGCGGCCTCCGCCACCAGCCGCGCCGTCTCTTCGAGCTGCTGCACGTACTTCGAGGTCCGCGCCAACTCGAGAGGGATCGAGTGGGCCGTGAACAGCACGGGAGCGGGGCCGGACTGCGCCAGCGCCTCGCGCAGGTGCTGCGCGTTGACCTCCACAAAGCCGGGATGGTTGTGGAAGTGCCGGATCTTGTCGCACCGCGGCGCCGGCGGGCCTGTGGCGGCGCGCGCCCGCTCGATGTCTTCCAGATACTGGCGGCAGGCGGAATAGGAGCTGTAGGCCGACGTGACGAAGGCGAGCGCGCGGCGCACGCCGTCGGCCGCCATCTGCCGCATCGTGTCCTCCAGAAACGGGTGCCAGTTGCGGTTGCCCCAGTAAATGGGCATATCCAGATGCGGCCGCAGCGCCTCGATCAGCGCCCGGCACTGGTCGTTGATCGGGCTGCGCCCCCCGAAGTGATAGTAGTGTTGGGCGACTTCCTCCAGCCGCGCGCGCGGGATGTTGCGCCCGCGGGTCACCCGCTCGAGGAAAGGCATCACGTCTTCGGGCTTCTCCGGCCCGCCGAAGCTCACCAGCAGAAACGCGTCGTATTCAGGCATGGCTCATCTTCAGGATGCACGCGCGCGCCGCCCGGGCGCACGGCTATGAGAGAATTCGGGATAACCATGCAGAGAAGGGATCTGTTGCGCGGGGCGCCGGCGCTGCTTCTGGCAAGGCGGGGAAAGGGCGCCGCTGCCGGGGATTACGAAGCCGTGGCGAAGCGGCTCATCAGCGCGGCGCTTGCCGATTCGGGCGGCTGGGCGAAGCTCGAATACTTCTGCGACCGCATCGGCCCGCGCCTTTCCGGCTCGGAAGCGCTTCAGCGGGCCATCGAGTGGGCCGCCGGGGAAATGCGCCGCGAAGGGCTCGAGAACGTCGTGACGCCGGCCGTGCAGGTGCCGGTGTGGGTTCGCGGCGAGGAAAGCGCCACGCTGATGGAGCCGCGCCCGGCGCGGCTCGCCATGCTCGGCCTTGGAGGCAGCATCGGCACGCCCGCGGAAGGGATCACGGCGGAAGCCGTCGTCGTGGACAGTTTCGACGAGCTGGAGCGGCTGGGCGAGGCGCGAGTCCGCGGCAGGATCGTCGTTTTCAACCAGCCATGGCGCGGCTACCGGGAAACGGTCATCTACCGCAGCCAGGGCGCGGTACGGGCGGCGCGGCTCGGCGCCCGGGCGGCGCTGGTCCGCAGCGTCACGCCGTCAGGCCTGCGGACGCCCCACACGGGCGCGCTGAACTATGCCCCCGACGCGCCGAGGATCCCCGCCGCCGCCATTTCCATCGAGGACGCATTGATGCTGCGCCGCCTCCAGGACGCAGGCGCGCGTGTGGTCATCCGGCTGCGGATGGAAGCCCGGACGCTGGACGACGCGCCTTCGGCCAACGTGATCGGCGAAATCGCCGGCCGCGAGCGGCCCGACGAGATCGTCGTCATGGGCGGACACATCGATTCGTGGGACGTCGGGCAGGGCGCGCAGGACGACGCCAGCGGCTGCGCCGCGGCCTGGCAGGCGGTTCAGCTGGTGCGCTCGCTCGGCCTGCGCCCGCGCCGCACGCTGCGCGTCTGCCTGTGGACCAACGAGGAGAACGGGCTGCGCGGCGGGCGGGCTTACCGCGAATGGGCGGGAGACAGCGCGCACCGGCATGTGGCGGCTGTCGAGATGGACGGAGGCGCGGAGAAGCTGCGCGGCTTCGGGCTTTCCATCCTGGGCGCGCCCGCTGAAGTCGTCGACCACGCCCTCGCGCGGCTTGAAGCCATCGCCGCTCTCATGCAGCCGCTCGGGCGCGTGGAAATCGTCCGTGGCGGGGGCGGCGCAGACATCAGCCCGCTGATGCGCGAGGGCGTTCCCGGCATCGGCCATCTCAGCGTTGGCCGGCGCTATTTCGAATGGCACCACACCGAGGCGGATACGCTCGACAAGATCGACCGCCGCGAATTTCAGGAAAATGTCGCCGCGCTCGCCGTTCTCGGCTACGTGCTGGCCGACATGGAAGAGCGGCTGGCGGAAGAGACTCACTCCACGGGAGGAATGGCATGAAACGGATTCTGGCTGTTTTGTTTTTCTGTGCCGCGGCCGCCTGGGGCGCCGACGAGGCCAAGGCGGTCGAAGAGGCCGAGCGCGGCTGGGCGCGCGGGGTCACGACGAATGACTTCGCATTGCTCGAAAAGGTGCTGGCGCCGGATCTGGTCTACACGCACTCCAACGGGCTTGTGGACACGCGCGACAGCTATATCGGCAACCTCAGGTCCGGCAAGAGCCGCTATCTGAAGGTGGAATACAGCCGGCTTCAGGTGCGGCTGATCACGAAGGACGTCGCCCTGACGCACTGCCGCGCCCTGATCGTCACCCTTCAGGAAGGCAAGGAGAACCCGGCCAATCTCGCCCTGCTGCACGTGTTCAGGAAAAGCGGCGGGCAGTGGCAGATGGTGGCGCACCAGAGCGCGCGCCTGCCGCAGCAGTAGCGCGCCGCCGCGGCTCGCCTGCGGAACCGGGCGGGGATCCGGCCCACCGGAGTGAGCGGTCTGCCGGCGCGCGACGGATCGCATTCCGCCCGAGTCGTGGTGACCGCTCGTTCCCGCGGCCTCCCCCCGCTCCACTCGCGGCTCCGAACGCGCTCCCCTCGAGGCCGCGGGGCGGTCGCCCGACGGCGACGAACGTTTGACGCTGCCGCAAGGCAAGCCGCCATCGCCGCGGTCCGTGCGATGTCAGCGGCCCCGCAATTCGCGGATGGCGATGTTGCGGAAACGGATGTAGAGCTCGTCCTTCGTGTGCAACTGCAAGGCGATGTGGCCGCGGAGGCCGACCCTGCGGGCGCGGTGGTGTTCGTCATCCAGGATGCCCGCGAAATCGCGGTCCGTGATGACATGCCCGTTCACCGTGGTTCGAATGCGCGTGCCCTCGCACAGAACGCGAATTTCGTTCCAGCCGCTGCCTTCATCGGCGTGGCGCCATTCCCGCTTCGGCGGCGCGTGTTCCGGGCCGATGTTCCAGTCGGGCAGCATCGGGTGGATCCAGCGCTTCCAGCCGCGCGTCTCGTCGTAAATCAGACCGGTGCGCCACGGGGCGGGCGGGTGGATGTCCACCTGCGGCCCGTCGAGCCAGAACGCCTCGCGGTCGTAGCGGCTGCGCACCTGCACGCCGCTGTTGCCGGGACTCGAGCGGAAGCTCTGCACCTCCAGCCGCAGCTCGAAGTCGCCGAACTCTCCGTCCGTCATCAGCCAGACGTAGTCATGGTCCGCCCGCCCGCGCGAGTCGCAGACAATCGCCCCGTCCTCGGCCTTCCAGAAGGCTTTCGCCGCATCGGCAGGGCGCGCCTCCACGTGCCAGCCGGCCAGAGTCTGCCCGTCGAACAGGGGCTTCCAGTCCTGCGCCGGGGCGAGCCAGGCGAAACACAGAAGTGCGAACATCGTGGATCTCATCGCAGAGCCATCCTATCGAACACGGAGGCGGGCCTCAAAAAGCAGCGGGCCGGGACGCCCCGCGCGGGAGCGCCCCGGCCCTTGCGGTTCAGGTTGCCGGAAGCCGGCTAGAAGCTGTAGCGCAGGCTCAGCTGAATGTTGCGCTCGCTCGACTTGCTGGTCACCATGCCGAACGTGGCGGAAGTCGGGTTGGTGTCGACGCCGCCCCAGTTCGGGTGGTTCGGGAAGTTGAACGCCTCGGCGCGGAACTGGAGGTTCTGCCGCTCGGCAAGACGGAAGTTCTTGAAGAGCGTCAGGTTCCAGTTCTGGAAGCCGACATTGTTGAACGGGATCGAGTTCCGGTTCTGGTTCGGCAGCGTGCCGTTGGCCGGCTTGGTGGCCCAGGGCTGGCCGTTGACCGTCGGCTCGAACCAGTAGTCGGTAATGCCAGCGTAGTTGCCCTGTGCATTCACATTGGCGAACTTCTGCGGGCGGTTGGGGATGCCGTTCAGGTTCCAGGGCTTGCCATTGGACGAACCGATGCCAAGGTAGTCGTCGGTGCGGCCCACAGTGATGGGGGCGCCGGTCTGGAACTGGATCGTTCCGGACACCTGCCATCCGCCGATCGCGGTGCGAACGAAGCGGGAGCCCGCGTTGTTGAAAAACGGCATGTCCCAGACGAAGCTGGAGATCGCCACGTGGCGGGTGTCGTTGTCGGACTTGCCCCAGTTCAGCTGCTGGTTGAACACGTCGATGAAACCCTGGCGCGGGCCCGAGTTGTTGTCCATCAGTTTCGAGAACGTGTACGCGAAGTTGTACAGCAAGCCCCTGGAGAAGCGCCGGTTCACTTCGAGCTGCATGCCGTTATACTCGCTGCGGCCCGAGTGTTCAAGCATCGGGATGTTGGCGAAGCCCTTGAAGGGACGGAGCCAGTTCACGTTGGCGCCGGCCGCCCAGGGCTGGAACGTCGTGCCGGTGGGCAACTGATTGAGGTCGCGCTCGCGCGACAGGTTCATGCCGGTGGAGCCGATGTAGCTGACTTCCACCGTCGTATCCCCGGTGAGCTGCCGCTGGTAGCTCGCGTTCCAGTTGTAGCTGCGCGGAATGCGGTAGACCGGGTCGATGGTCATGAAGAACTGCGGGAAAGCCACCTTGGGGCCGGCGCCGGGGTTGTCGGCGATGCCGTTGGTGACCGAGACCATGGGTTGCCAGGGCGGATTGCCGCCCAGGAAGACGCTGTCGTATACGCCGGGGCGAGAAACGAAACCGCCGAGTCCTGCGCGGAACACGTCCTTCGAGGTCGCCTGGTAGGCGAGCCCGATGCGCGGCACGAGGTAAAAATGACTGGGCGCCGGGTAGGGGCTTCCTCCGCTCAACAGGCGGTCGAACTCGCCGCTGTCGATGGCCGGAACGCGGCCGCGCCCCGCATCCGGAAACTTCTTGCCGGGGATGACAACGCCGTTGTAGCGGTCGCCCGAGAGCACGTTGCCCGTCGCGCGATCGAGCACGGCTTCCTTCGACGGGTCGTACTTGTCGGGGCGGAACACGCTGATGTTGCCCCAAAGCGACTTGTAATAGCCGTTCATCCAGGTACCGCGGGCGCCGAGTTCGAGCTTCAGCTTCGAGCTCACGCGCCAGGAGTCCTGACCGAAGAACTCGAACATATGGCTGCGGTAGGGAGTGAAGCTGCGGGGGCCGATCTCGGCATAGGTGGAGAAAAGTCCGAGCGCGGCGTTGCCCAAGCCCGTGCCGGTTCCCGGCGCGCCGCCCGGGCGGGTGTCATCGAATACGAACCGCCCGTTCTGGTTGTTGGTGCCGCCGGGCACGCCGCTAACGTTGATCTGGTCGAAGTCGTTCTGTCCGCTGCGCTCGAACAGCACGCCGAACTTCCAGGTGTGGTTGCCCCTGATCATCGTGAAGTTGTTGGCGAGCTGATAGATCGGGCCAGTCGAGCTGGAAGGATAGGGACCGCCGTCCACCGTGCCGACGTTCGGAATCACGATGGTCGGGACTTTGTCATAGATCTCTTTGCGCTCGGGGAAAATGTACGGATAGTTGATCCCGCTGCGGCTGCGGAGGTAGCGCTCGCCGGTGCGGTCCACGCCGATGTAGACGCGGTCCACCGACGCCGTCACCAGCGCTTCGTTGATCATGGTGGGGCTCACCGTCCAGGTGTGGCCGAGGCTGGCCGTCTTGTTCGGGCGCGACCAGTCCGTGATGGCATAGTCGAAGCCCGAACGGAAGCTGTCCAGCGCCGTGTAGGCATAGTTGTTGTGGCGGAACTTGAAGAAGTGATTCGTGGCCGGGTTGTAGTCGATGGAAATCGTGTCCTTGCGCTGATTTTGCCACGCGGGACGAACCTTGAACCAGTTCGTATTGCCCTGGTAGGCGCCCGTCGGCAGCGGGTAGGTACGCAGGAACGCCATCCCGTTCGGGCTCTGCTGCGCTTTGGGGATGATATTGCCCGGGAAGGGATTGCCGGTAGCCGGATCACGCAGGATGCGCGCGCTCCCGTAGAAGATGCTCGGCTGGAGCAGCTCGCTGAAATCGCCTTCCCGCATTGCAGCCGTCGGCACGCGCTGGAAGCTGGTGTCTTCGACGCGCCGCCTCACCCACTCCTGGCTCCACAGGAAGAACAGCTTCTCGCGGTTCTCGTTGAACACTTTCGGGATCATCACCGGGCCGTTGAAGTTGTAGCCGAACTGGTTGTACTTCAGCGGCGGCGTGAAGTTGGTTGCCGGGTTGCGGTTGCGCGCCCAGCTGTTGGCGTCCAGCTTGTTGTTGCGGAAGTACTCGAAGAAAGTGCCGTGGAACTCTTTGCCTCCGCTCTTCGTCACCATGCGGATCTGTCCGCCGCCGGAACGGCCGTATTCGGCTGAATAGGTGGCGGTGAGCACCTGCACTTCCTGGATGGCATCGAGATCGACGCTGCCGATCGAGGTGCCGTTGGCGCGCGTGCGGATGGCCACCGCGCCGTCGAAGGTGATCACATTGTCCTGCGAGCGGCTGCCATTGATGGTGAATCCGCCCGAGTCCATCGCAAAGCTCAAATTGTTCATCGGCGAGCCGCGGCGCACGCCCGGCTTGAGCATCGCCAGAAACAGCGGGTTGCGCCCGTTCAGGGCGAGGTTCTGGATCTGGGTCTGCTCGACGGTCTTGCCCACCGTGGCCGATTCGGTGTTGAGGACGGCCACGCTGGCTTCCACGGTGACCGACTCGGTCAGCTGGCCTACCTGGAGATCCGCGTTGACCTGGATCGGCACGGCCGCGTCCAGCTTGTTTCGCGTCTTGACGAACGTCTTGAAGCCGGGCGCCTCCACGCGCACTTCGTAGTAGCCCGGCGGGAGGTTCGGCACGTTGTACAGGCCCGACTCGTTCGTCGTGGCCGTGCGCTCGAACCCGGTAGCTTCATTCCTTACGATGACTTTCGCGTTGGCGACGACAGCGCCCGACGGGTCGCGGACGATGCCGGAGATGGCGGCGTTGTCCGATTGCGCCATGGCAAACGTCGCCGCCAGCAGAAACGCCGCCACTGCGGCGCTGACTCTGCGCAGAGTCTTGCTCATCCATTGTCTCCTTCGTTCAGCTTTTTGAAGATCACACCGACCATTTTGAATGCGCAGGCCGGAAACTGAAACAGCCGCGCACCCCTGGCATGGCCACAGTCTATCAGAATTCCGGTTGTCCGGATGCAACGGGCTGATGAAAGCGTTGTAAACTTCCGCAGGGTTCAGTGCGCCCCGGGCGGCCGGGGCATGGTGGCCAGAAAGACCCAAAGCCAGAGCGAAGCGCCCAGGGCGAGATGCAGAATTTGCATCCATACCGGCGCCAACAGAAGGACATTCACGGCCCCCGCTGCGAGCTGCACCACCACCCACGCCAGAATCGCCCGCTGGTGCTGCCCGCGCACCGCCTGGAACGCCGCCATCAGCACCACCACCGCCGCCGCCACGCTGACGACCGGATGCATCAGCCGCAGCCGCAAAAGCGCCGGGCTGTCTGGCGCCAGCTCCTGCCGGATCCCCTCAAGCATCGAGATGGCCGGATAGACGGTGTCGCCAAGCGCCGCAACAGCGCCGGTGAGGCTGGCCAGCAGCACCGCCGCCAGCGCCGCCCGCATCCAGCCGCCCACTTGCCGCCAGCTCCAGGGTTGTCCGGCCGAGGCGTGCCATGCCGCGCCCGCCAGCGCCGCCAGCAGGAGAAACGTGTTGGTCAGGTGCGCGCAGAGATAGATCGCGCGCCCCGCCGACGCATTGCGTTCAACGTATTCGAGGAGCACCAGCCCCGCCCCCAGCAATGCTTCGACCAAGATGAATCCCAGCGACGCCCACGCCCATGCCCGCACCGCGTGCCCCTTCGGAAACAGCCTGCGGGCCAACCAGACGAGCGCCGCCACCCCGAGCAACGCCAGTCCGCTGGTCAAGCGGTGGGTGAATTCGATCACCGTTTGCGCCGTCGGCGAGGGCGGAATCACTTCGCCATTGCACAAAGGCCAGTGGCTGCCGCAGCCGGCCCCCGAGCCGGTGGCGCGCACGAACGCGCCCCACAGGATCACAAGAAAATTCCAGCCCAGGACCGCCCAGGCAAAGCGGGCGAAGCGGCGCCGCGGCTCCATGCTTTTCAGGATGCCACCGCTGGCCTTCCGGCTGGGGCGAGGTCATATGGGGCCTGCATGAGTCGCGTGCAAAGCCACGCCATCAGCACGAAGACCGTTTCGGTGAGGAGGTGCCCGGGGCCCGCCAGCAGGGGCGGCCACAGCGTTTTGATCCACGACACGGCCACCGCCGCCCATGTCAGGAAAAGGAACATTTCGCGAGGCGAGCGCTCCCTCGATGCCCACGCTGCGGCGCCCCCGCCCGCTGCCAGCACCACGGCCCAGCCCGCCGCGCCCGCAAGCCCCGGCTTGTTCTCGGCCAGATCCATGACAAACGCGGCCGCGGTCACTGTCAGGGCTACCTGGCGTGCCACCAGGCGGGACCGCAAGGCTGCCGCCGGCGCCAGCGCCGCGGCAATGCTGAAATTGAACCGCACCGGCATGCGGTACTCAATGCCAATCATCACGGCTGCCGCCCCGGCCGCCATCACGAGTCCTGCCGCCCATGGTGCCTCTTCGCCCGGCTCGGGTGGCCCGCCCGCTGCCGGAGCGCCTCTTGAGCGCCATGCTGCCAGTGCGAATCCCAGGCCCAGCAGCGCGCCAAAGGTCAACTCCATCCCCTTCCACCAGTCCAGCCATTGCAGACTCGCGAGGCCCCTGCCCCACGCCTGGAGCGCCGCGCCGAGCGGGAATCCCAGCGCGCCGCCTGCGCAGCCCCAAAGAGCGAACCGCCACGCCGCGCGACGCAACGGCCCGTGCGCCGCAACCACAAGAAACGCGATCGCCCCGGCGAGCAGTCCCGCCCACACTTCTTCCCGCGGCTTGTTCGCAGGGTCAGAGAAGTAAATGAGCTTGGGCGCGTTCACCAGCCGCCAGCCCGCCCAGGTGGCGGCCAGCATCGCCGCCAGCCCCGAGAGGAAGCGCCGAGGGTTCCAACCCTCGAAGCTGCGCAAAATGCCGGCCCCGAGCATCGCGCCGCCGGCCAGCCCCCAAACGCCCCCTTTGATGGCGAACCCGAGCATGGCCCACCAGTATGTTTCCGGCTTCAGAGAGAGCCCCACGGTCTGGCCGTAGGTCATTTGCCCGCCCAGCCCGACTCCCACGGCGGCGCACGCGGCCAGCCACGCCGCTTGCCGCTCCTGCCCCAGGAGGCCGGAAACGACGAGCCCGACCATCGCCCCGGGAATCATCGCCCCCAGCGGCCCGCCCCCGATAAAGCCGCGCAGCCCCCAGCCGAGCGACATCGCCACCGCCGGTAACAGAAAGAATCGCGCCGCGTTGCCCGTCCGCGCCATGGTGCCGCACTCTATCACGAAACGCCGTACAGACTGAAGCCGGGAGACGCCAAGGGGGACAGTCTTGGAGGATGACATTCCGCCAGCGAGGGTCTCTTCCATGTCAATCAGCGGAGGCGCGGTGCGGCCGTGCAGCGGCCGATTGCCCGCAGGCCGGCCAATACTTGACAGGCCATGTACACTACTGGTGCGGAAAGCGCAGGCCCGGGACGGCCGGCCAATGTCCGGCCGCGGACGTAGGCAACGGGGCGAGGCCAAAGGCTACCCTGGCAAGGAGGAAAAGGGTAAGGAGGGCACAAGAAGCAAGGTGAGGCAAGTGAGGCAAGGGGACAGCCTGAATTGAGCCCTTGGCAAATACGCCAAGTGGACGGAGCCCTCCGTCCCTTTGGCGGTTTTGAAGGAATTTCTCGCCGAAAACGGCCTAGTACCACAGACCTCCGCTCCCGCGGGGCGCCCCTGGCTCCAGGAAGGCGCCCCGGAACGGCCGGGCAGTGAGGCAAGGGGACAGCCTGAATTGAGCCCTTGGAAAATACGCCAAGTGGACGGAGCCCTCCGTCCCTTTGGCGATTTTGAAGGAATTTCTCGCCGGAAGCGGCTCGGGAACGCCAGACCGCCGCTCCCGCGGGGCGCCCTTGGCCCCAGGAAGGCGCCCCGGAACGGCCGGGCAGGCCAGAACCGGGAGGCAGAAGACCGCCCACACATGATTTCAAGCGGCGGAACCATACTCAGAGGAAGTCTGGAAGAAATTCAAAGGCCAAAGTTCAGCGACCTGCCAAGGCCGCAATTCGCCCCCTCCGCCGCGCGGAGGCTCATCGGGCTCCGCCGCATTCCACCAGGTGTCCCATGGCGGGATTCCCACGGGCAAAGTTTGAATCGAACCGCCACAGCCATCGAGTCTGTGAGTAAAGGTTGAGCACCCCGCCAGTGCGAAACCATTGTCGAGGGATGCAAAATCGCCAAGTGGACGGAGGGCTCCGTCCACTTGGCCTATTTGCCAAGGGCTCAATTCAGGCTGTCCCCTTGCTGCACCAACCATGGAGTCAGCGACTTATGTTTGAGCTTGCCGCCGGTGCGAAACCGTTGTCCAGGGACGCAAAATCGCCAAGTGGACGGAGGGCTCCGTCCACTTGGCGTATCTGCCAAGGGCTCAATTCAGGCTGTCCCCTTGCTTCAAATTCAGGCTGTCCCCTTGCTTCAGGCTGTTCCAATTCACAACAGGGTGCCGCTGGTTCGGAGCCGCGCGCCGGGGTGCCGGCGTTCGGCAAAACGCTGGCGAGAGTGAGCGGCCCCCGGCGCACATCCCGTCCGAGTCGTGTAGGCGGCTTGCTTCGGCGGGGACTCGTCGGTACCGCAGCGACCGCTCGTTCCCGCGGCCTGCGGCCGCTCCACTCGCGGCTCCGAACGCGCGGGAAGCGTCATGCGGTGTCCATG
>Ga0068707_1000153_pt1 | contig 38993 bp, 36 predicted proteins | sample YNPNPMetaG_FD_66600 | JGI IMG/M metagenome (GOLD analysis project Ga0068707, IMG submission 66600) | Anoxygenic and chlorotrophic microbial mat microbial communities from Yellowstone National Park, USA - YNP NP MetaG | ecosystem: Environmental > Aquatic > Thermal springs > Hot (42-90C) >... | reverse complement strand
TGGCTAGGTGACCTCAAGTCTTCCAGGCCATCTTGCCTGGGTCCGATGATCTTGAATCGTTCATCCATCTCTCGCACCAGGAGAAAACCAACGTCTGAGGTGATCTTGGCGCCCTGGAAATCTATCATGATGGCCCGGTTAAAATCCGGCCGGATTACCTCTTTCTGGCCTTCACCATTAGCGAGCATCTTGGGAACCCCTAATTTTCTATTTATTCCTCCTTATATCAAATACTTAAGATTATTTCCATTAAATCTTGCCGCATAATCCAGGTTTACGATTTATCGGGTAGCTGGCAGATGAGCCAGGGGGGTTAAAAGGGTAGGTCATCCTGACACAAATTTTTAGCCTTGGCCAACTTCTTCATTCCTAGGCGGATTTGGCTCAATTCTTTGGCGATTTGCTCCAGGGCTTGGCTCTGGCGCTCCAGGGCGGTGATGAGGGCGGGGAGAAGGGTGGTGGAGTCATGGCGCAGGGTCTTGGCCGGGTCGGGGAGGCCCTCCCGAAGCTTGGCTGCCACTTCTGGGGTGGTCAGGCCCTGGCGGTAAAAGTGGGCGATGTGCGCCGCCATGGCTACGGCAGCCAGGGGCAGCCTGAGGCTCCGGCCCTCCCGCCATGCCGGCAGGTAATCCGGGAAATTGTGCAAGTGCCGTCTGAGGGTATTGGGAGGCACACCAGAGGCCCGGGACACCTCCTCCAAGGTTAGGCCTTTCAGGGGACGAGTTTTTTTCATGGAATCACCATAACGTGGAACGAACACCCTAACTAGCCTTTCGGTGGCCCCAAGGATAAACTAGAAGCATAAAAACCGGATGGCTAAAAAAACCAGACAGGATAAGGGCAAAAGCGGACCGGAGTTCTGTAACCCGAAATAAAAAGAGAGATCAGAACACGTTCCCCAGAGGGTGGGAGGGGGAAAAAGTTCAACTTGCATTTCGGGCCTCACGCACAAAGACCACCAGAAAGTCACGGAGGGCCTGGGCCGGGGTCGTGCCCACCTGCCGGCAGGCCCGGCGGAAGTCCCGGAGGAGCTTTGGGTCAAGAAGGCGCAGCCGCAGGATGTCTAGCACCTCGAAGACGTCGAGGCCATAAAGCTCGATAAGAAGCTTGATTTTATGAAATTGCAGCATGATGCGGCCGTGCTCAAATTCCGAGAGATTGCTGGGGAGGATCCCGGTGGCTTCCTGTACCGCCTTCAGGGACAAGCCCGCCCGGCGGCGGAATTCTTTGAGCTTACGCAGGTTGATGACGTAATCGAGGTTGGCGGGTTTATTTCCGCGTGACATAACCGGCCTCCTCTTGGTTTACCTTGTCGGCAACTTTTCTTGCCCCTGAGGCGTACTCATCGAGGTCGGGGGCCTTTGACGCTTAGGCCGGAGAAGGCGCAGACAAACGCTATAACCGTTCCGGTTATCGGTGAAGTTAACCTTGCCTGGCCTTAGGTCGAAGCCCTGGGCGTCTCTCACAGCCCTGCATCAGACTTATAAAAAACTGCACCCAAACACCTTGCCGTGCCGCCTCTCGTTTAGCCGCTCCTTGCCTCACTTTGCCATTCTGTTCAAATCTCTGGCTCAGGATATTCCCTGGGCCAGACCGACAGGTTCGGTTTGAAATAGACCTTGCACCCTGCCTTTCTTGCTTGGGTCAACACCATTCCCAATTGGTGTAATTGAATTTGTCGAATATTTCTTTGCCCCTGGGATTGTTTCATCTATGGAAGCCCAACTGATCAAGGGTCGGGAAATCTGTCCGGTTGGTGGTGATGAGAAAGGTCCATTGGTGCTTTTTATAAGGCCCACTGACAATCCAATGGCGCTTGGTATGAAATTCAGATAATTCGTCAGCCGGATTATTAAGTATCTTTGACCAACCTTGGGCTTCCTTTCTCTACCGAAATCTAATGAAACATGTTCATGGCCGCCAGGCAGGCCCAGCACCGAGCATGACCGTCCTCCCCCAGCCCCCAAGCCGGTGAGCCGCAGGGGCAACCTCCTTTGGGGAATCCATCAGGGTCACGGGAAGGTGGCATCTCCTTGCCGGAGTCTGGGTGGTTTTCCAAGCCCTTGAGGTAGTCCAGGACCTCTTCTTTATAAGCCCCTACCTTGTCCAATAAGGGACGCACCCGGGCGGGGTCGGGTTCGCCAGGACCTCGGAACCGGAGTTTGATATTTTCCCCCTCCTTAAATGCTCGATATCCCTGAGATAAAAGTTGTTGTAAGGCTTCTACCCCGACGTTCATATCGTCACCTCCCAGAGATCGTCGAGATCTGGAGAATTCTCCTCGTCATGAAGTGCTGGACCGAAAACCTGGACCGGTTCTTCCTGATCCTCTGAAAAACGGTCCGAGGGAAAAACCTCATAGTTGTGAGTTCCAGGACTAGTTGGACCGGTTGGACCGGTTTTGGGATAGAGGGTGATAACTTTGAGGTGAAGCACCCTTCTCCGTGTCCCGGCGATGAACCAGCGCACCGTGTTGCGGTTCTGGCTTGGCTCTCTCGAAGCCAGAATACCTTTCTCGGCCAACCTTTTCCACAATGTTCGCTGGGTCCAGGGAAGGGGATGGTCCTGTTCCTTAGCGATCCGTTGCACTGCGGCAAAGACCGCGTCGGGTTCCAGCAACAGGTCATCGCCATCAACCCAGCCGATGCAAGGCCCCTGAGGCTGCCATTCCTCCCGGGCATTTTCCCCGCCGCCGATGGTTTTAAGGCGCCAGCCCCATTGGTGGGGGTCCGGCGGTTCACCCTTCGTTATGGCATCAGCCACATGGGCCCTTCCCGACGTGAGGGTGGCTCCCAGTAAGGCGAGGAAGCGGCGGGTGGAGTCTTCGCTCTCCTGATGACCCCCCTGATTTTGCCCCACGGAGAGAAGTGTTCTCCAGCAATGGTCGGCCAGGTCGGTTCTCTCCTGGCTCGTGATCGCCTCAACGTCCATCGCAAACTGGAGAAAGATTTCAAACCCTGCCTGGAGGCGGGCAATCATGTCGGGAGTCCTATCGTGGGACCATCCCTTTTGCCGTGCGGCTTCTCGCAGTTCCACCTGTCGGCTCGGCAGCGTCTCTCTAAGCTGGTCAATCCGGGGGGCCAACCATTGGAGGTAGCCGGCCATGGCCTGGGCGTAGAGGCCCCGGGCGGCGTTGTCCTGGGCCTTGGTCAGGAGTTCCAGGTCCACATCCCCCCGCTTGATTTCCAAAATGAGCATTCGGGCCAAGAGACTCTGACCCTGGGGGGCATCTTCACCACTGCTTAAAATCAGACATCGAGAGATAAAGGTCGGCCGGAGACCACCGTCAGCCCGCATTCTTCCCCGGCCGGCTTGATTGGCTTGGCCCCGGAGCAGGTGATCAGCCTTTTTATGGAGTTGCTGAATATCCGCCGAGCTTCCCCTTGGCACAAAGTCATCCACGGTGAACAGTGCGTCCTTGGCCAGGAAACTCAGTTTTTCTAAAAAATTAGCGGTGCTCAACCAATTGCCGGGGAGGTTGTGCCCATTGAAGGCAGCCCCAAAGTGCCCCTGAAATATTGCTGACAACGCTGTCTTCTGGGCGCCGGTCTTGCCCGCCAAGAAAAGACTCAGGTCGGTGGGAGCACATTCCCCCAAGGGCGCTCGATAAGTCGCCGACAACAGAGGGTAGGTCACGGCGGCCGGCCCCAATCTGGTCAGGTCCAGGGAAGCCCGAACCGCTTGGCGGAGAAATTCGCCCTGAGGCGGCAGCGGCAGGGTGTAGCTCCTCAGGGCTCCTTCCAGCAGAACCTCCAGGCCTGCCACTGGCCCCTCAGACCCGATACCTCCCCCGCCATGCAGGTAGACCCACCCGTCGTCGATTCGCCGCCAACCCACATGGCCAAACACCGTCCGGCGGGAGACCTCACCGCTCAGGAGTTGGATGGCTGTCCGCAAATGATCTTTTTTTGAGGTGCCGGCAAAGACCACGGCCCGGTTGCCCCAGGCAGAAGTGACCCAACTTAAGCCGGGAAACTGGGAGGCCGGCACTTGTACCGACGGGAGCGGTCGGCCGTCTTTATGGGTACCTTCGATGACGAAGAAGGTGTGGACCTCCGCGCCGTCATCGTACACCATCTCGCTGACAATGCGGGCGGTGAAATTGCACAGGGGAACCGTCACCGTCCCGTCTTTGGTGGATTTATCGTAAAAAATCGCTCCATCACTGATGCGGTAGGGCCCGACTGATTGGACCGTCATCATCGGCTGCCATTTCGGGGCGGCAGCCACCAGGTCCTCCAACTCCGCCGCGGTCCCTCCGGCATTCACCCAATCCCGGGGATCGCCTTTGGGAGGCAGGTCTGGCAAGTCCACCACCTTGACCCAGGAGGCCACCCCAAAGAGCTTCCGGGCCACATCCTGGGCATGTTTCCGCCCCGGTGGGTCGTTGTCGGGAAGAACGACCACCTCTTTCCCTTGAAAGTAAGGGGAGAACTCCTCCCTCCACTTACCGGCCCCACCGGGGTTGGTGGTGGCAGTGAGGCCAATACGTTGCAGGGCCTTCACATCTTCCTCCCCCTCGACGATATAAGCTCTAGTCGCCTTGAAAATATCGGGAAGATAGTAAGGGACAACCGACACTCCCTCCAGGTTCCAAATCCAGCCCCCCATCCCATCAGGGCGCCTTTGGGTGAAACCTTTGGGTTCATACCGCACCACCTGGAACAGAAGATTGCCCTCGGCGTCCACATAGTCATAGGTGGCCACAATTTTCTTTCTCATCTTTGTTTTGACCTTCTCTTGGTTATTCCCAATGTTTTCCCTTTGTTTTGAACCACGCCACAGGTTGAGTTCTTTCAGGTCTGCAATTACTTTGCCCTGGGGACAGCCGGCATGGCATTTGACGAGAAGCTTGCCGTCGGACTCGGCTATTGAAAGAGAGGGCTTGTCATCATGATGAGATGGACAATGAGTAATGTATCCCTTACCGCTTTTCCGGCCACAGGAACATCCGTCTCTGCCACATGATAAAGCTATAGCGATGTATTCAGCGGTTAACACATTACACCTGGGGAGATCTATTGTTTAGTTTGTCGAATAGATTGTTTCATTTCGTCCATAACTTGATTTACAATAGTATCTATTTTGTTATTATGATTTAATTCATATTTCTCAAGCCATGCAATAAAAGCAATCCTGGATACTATAATAGTCTTATTATTGATCCTGTAATGAGGGAGACTATGTTTTGGATCTTTGAGTGCCCCCCGCAAGAAACGTATTCCGAGTCCAGAATATTCCGAGAGTTCTTTCAAATTGAAAAAATCTTTCTGAAAATAAACGTTACGCATGGATATCTGCAAAAAGTTCCTTCAAGAATGCATTCTGTTAGCCATCATTAGATGGACGCAGTTCACTCATTGCAGCGGGAACATTAGCCTCCAAAAGGAGGAGACGAAAACTCCAGCGCAGGACATCCGCTTTGGGGCACCCCCATTGACGAGATAGCTCATCTACCCATTTCGTTTCTTCAGGCGATAACCGAACAGACAAAATTTTTGATCTCATCCCTTCGCACCAAAAAAAAAAACGCCCCTGGATAGTCCAAGGGCATGTGATGACAAAAAAATCGATTGACTTTTTGAATAAAGTGCCGAAAATATGCAAGGGAGGAACTGGGAGCGGTCATCGTTCCCACCTTTGTTCGAAGGGGCGGTGGTTACCTTGGCCGGGGTCACCGCCTCACTCTTTTATGATTTCTGCTATGTTACCCGATTCGCACCCCCGTGTCAAATCATTTTCATTAAAAAATTTAGCAAGTTAGATATGCCAACTTGGCACATCCTATTTTCGATTTTGCCTTAATTTATCGAGATTTTGATCGCGTCGATAAATATGAATTGCCCCAGATCCAGCTCTACTTTTGCACTTTGCGCAACTTTAGGACATCTTATTGAAATATATCAGGAAAATAGATAGCCATAGAAAGCGGAGAAATGGAAGGTCAAAAAAAATTTTGACCCCGGTCCTGAAAGACGACGGGGCCATTTAGAGCATCTGGCAGATGGCGACAGATGGTTGCGGATGAGTTGCGGATGGTGACACCTCATCCGCAATTTTCACATAAATTCTTGCAATAATATCAATACCATATCCCCTATAGCGCCAATCCCGCCTTCGGCACCAATAGAGGGGAAAAGGCGTAACCGCGAATGGTTACGCCTTATTTCTTTCGGGAGAACCTGTCACCGTTGCACCTCCCCTCACCTTCAATACCCCTTGCCTCCGGCCTTCACTTTTCCCCTTTTCCTACCGAAAAAGACCCTGACATGATAATATCTTCCGGGGGACTGAACCTGCCGTCTGCCTATTTCCTTTGGGATTCTTAAAGGTTGGTCAGCTGTAAAGCTAAAGTCTGTGAGGTGTCGCAGGCTCTGCCAAAATCATATGAGCAAAGGGAGGTTTATATGGCGAAGGTGGCCATCAACGGCATGGGGCGCATCGGGCGCGCCGCTCTGAAAATCATCCTGGACAGCACCAAACTGGAACTGGTGGCGGTTAACGATCTCATGACCTTGGACAACCTGGTCTATCTGCTGAAGTACGATACAGTTTACGGGCGCTATCACCGCAAAGTGGAAAGCCGGGATGGAAACCTGGTGGTGGACGGCCAAACCATAAAATTTTTGAGCATTAAAGACCCAGCTCAGCTGCCTTGGAAGGATCTAAGCGTGGATGTGGTATTGGAATGCACGGGAGTTTTTACCACCCAGGAAGGCTTGACCAAACATTTGACGGCCGGCGCCAAATATGCCCTGCTGTCCGCTCCGCCCAAGGGGCCGGAGCTGGTCTGTGTGGTGCATGGGGTTACGGAGCCTGAGTCAGAGGTTCCGGCTTATTCCTGCGCCAGCTGCACCACCAACTGCATTTCTCCGGTGGTGGAGGTTCTGGACCGCCGCATCGGAGTGCAGAAGGCCATCATGACCACCATCCATGCTTACACCTCCAGTCAGGCCATCGTGGACGGCCCGGCCAAAAAATGGAGCCGGGGGCGGGCCGGAGCAGCCAACTTTGTCCCCACCACCACGGGCGCGGCCAAGGCGGTGACGGACATTCTCCCCCAACTAAAAGGCAAGTTTGACGGCGTGGCAGTGCGGGGCCCGGTGGCCTGCGGCTCCTTGGCCGACCTAGTCTTCCTTATGAAACGACCCACCAGCGTGGAGGAGGTGAACCAGATCCTCCGGGAGGAATCCGAAACCCCCCGCTATCAGGGGATCTTAGGGGTTACTGACGACCCCATCGTTTCCTCTGACATTATCAAGGACCCTCGGGCCTCCATCGTGGACCTGGGGATGACCATGGTAGTGGACGGTGACCTGGTCAAGGTGATGGCCTGGTACGACAATGAATGGGGCTACACCAACCAATTGGTCCGGGAGGCCTTGCGTCTGGTGGGGGCCAAGTAACAGTCCCCGATTTTCCCCAAGCTTGCTTTTCAGAAAAATAAAATGGAAATCCTGGAGGTAAGGGACCGGGAGGCTTTAAGCCACCGGTCCCTCCCCCAAGGTTCCGGTTGTCCCCGACAGCGGCATTCCAGCTTGCCAACCAGGCGATACCGGCCCTTAGTCCTGCACTTAAAGTCTCTCCTTTTCCCGCGCTTTCGCTTTTTTGAATTCCGGAAAAGTAAGGTTCAAGGAAAATGTGTTTGAAAATGGGATTTTTTTAAAGTTATTTAAAAATCCTCCGACATAATATGAAAGCAGATGCGAAAAAAATTCTTTACTTAAAAAAAAATACTTTTTAATATGGTTACCCAGACTTCAAAGGGGGGAGTCTGTGGATCGGCTTGGCTGGCCCGACCGGGGGGGGAGGGCTCCAACCGGCTTGCCTTTCTGGTGGCTGGCTCCTTATTCTTTCACCACTTTGGCTTAAGCTTGCAAGGCCCCAGGTGGAGCAACCATCCGCTTGAAGGTGGACTGCTTGAGCCGCTCTGGTTTTTGGGGGAGATAAGGGGGGGAAATCATGGTTCAAAGGAAAGAATTCGAAGGGGGTTGTGGGCTCCGGAGACTTAGGCGCCCTGGTCTCATCGGTATGGCGGTGCTTTTGCTGGTGCTGGGAGTTACCGCCAACGGGATGACGGAGGACGCCTTAGGAAAGATCCGGGACCAGGAAATTACCCAGACCCTGCGTCTGAAGGCAGGGCAATCCAAGGTCCTCAAGGTTCCTTTCACCATCACCCGCATCTCTGTGGCCAATCCGGAGGTGGCGGACATCATTCTCACCAGTCCCAGCGAGGTTTACATCAACGGCCTGGAACCGGGGGTCACCAACCTTAGTATTTGGGGTAAGGGCCGCTTCTCTTCCGCTCGGGTGACGGTGGAGGCGGATGTCACTCAGCTCAAGGAGCGTCTCGCCCAGGTGCTCCCCAAAGAGCGGATAGGGGTGATGGCCGCGGGTGAATCCATCGTGCTCACCGGCGAGGTCTCGGGCCCCGTGGCCCAGCAGACCGCCATCTCCCTGGCGGCCTCCTTCGTGAAGGGCAAATCTGAAAAGGAAAGAAAGGAAAAGATCGTCAACCTGTTGAACATCGGGGGGGTGCAACAGGTTATGTGCGAGGTCCGCCTGGCGGAAATCAACCGTCAGGTCCTCAACCGTATGGGCGTCAACTTCCAAATCCGGGACCGCTCCGGACGCCCCTTTGGCGTGAGCGTGCTTAACAACCTTACGGCTTTTGCGGACAGATTTACCGACCTGATTCCCACCACCAACATTAACGCTATTACCGGGTTTTCCACCGGGGCTGTTATCTGGAACTTGTTTTTTGAAGCCCTGAAGCGTCAGGGGCTGGGGCGGATATTGGCGGAGCCCAATCTGGTAACCACCAGCGGCCAGGAGGCCTCCTTTCTGGCCGGGGGTGAGTTCCCCATTCCGGTGCCCCAGCAGTTTCAGACCATTACCATCGAATTCAAGAAATTCGGGGTGGGTCTGAATTTTACTCCTACGGTGCTGGACAATGACATGATTGCCATGAAGGTGAACCCGGAGGTGTCGGAACTGGACTTCACCCAGGGAGTGGCCTTTTCGGCTCAGGGCTTTCTGGTCCCGGGGCTGTCCGTCCGCCGCATGAGCACCCATGTGGAGGTGAAAGACGGGCAGACCTTTGCCATCGCCGGTCTCCTGTCCGACAGCCACCGCACCATCATCAACAAATTCCCGGTTCTGGGGTCCATCCCCATTCTTGGGACCCTGTTCCGTTCCAGTTCTTTCCAGAAAAATGAAACCGAGCTGGTGGTTCTGGTGACCCCGCACCTGGTGAAACCTATGGCTCAAGGCATGGCGCGACTTCCCACCGATGCCTATGTGGAGCCCAGCAACTTTGAGTTTTACCTCTTGGGCTGTCTGGAAGGAAAAAAGAAAAAGACCGAGACGCCCCCCATATCCACCGGGAATCTTCCCCCGGACTTCGGGCGCCAGCCGGTGAAATGAGGAAGTCTGACATGAAAAAATGGAACTCCTTCGGCTACCTTTGGGTTTTGGCTCTCCTGGGCACCCTGTTTTTGGGGCTTCAGGGCTGTTGCGGCCAGCATACCCGGCTGGACCGGGGGCGGTCGGTGAGCAACAACATTGCCGCCCAGATCTTAAACCCTGAGGCCGGACGGGTCAGCCAGGTAGTGGTGGGACAGCCCCCTGAGGCTGCCGTCCAGGCCTATAGCAAATACAATAAGAGCTTCAGCCCGGAGGAGAAGAAACCTCTGCTTAAGCTCACTACAGAAGAAAAATAGTTTTCGCTTATCCCTTAGAAAGGGCTTGGTGATTTAAGAACAAACCGGGAGGGAGGACTTTCAGACGCCGGCTTTACCGCCTAAGGGGGGGTGGAGAAAAAACTTGGCAAGATTGAGAGGGGCCCAGCATCTTCCGGCCCTTCCCTCGGGTTAAAGATTTCAGGCTTCGAGCAATAATGCCCGGCCGCGCTATTTGGTCATAAGGGTACCAGCCGGGGTTTACGGAGTTCAGACACTTCGGAAACTCCGGAAGGTGGAGGGGGATGACGTGGACCGGATAAGCTTGTGGTTAAGCCGCATAAGGACCCGCCCGGGCGTGATCTTCCGGGTCCGGGTCTCTCTGTTGTTCGGCCTTGCCGCCCTTTTGGCTGGAATTTTGGGATGTAAGATCCCAGGCAGCCTGTCCCGGCAGTTCGCCCAACAGGTGAGGCCCGTGACCGACACCGGCCGCCTGATGCGCAATGCCGATTACCTCCGAAAGAGTGGCCGTCCCGAACTGGCCGTCAAGGAATTGGAGGAAGCCCACGCCCAGGAACCGGACAATCTGGAGATTCTGGATGCCCTCATCCAGTGCTATGAAGCCCTGGGGGAGTTTGACCGGGCCCAGGAACTTTATGGAGAAGCGGCCGCCCGGGGAATCTCAAACCCGGCTTTGGAGAACAACCGTTGTTTTTCCTGGTTCCTGGCAGGCCGCTTTGACAAGGCCGAGGCCTGCTTCAGGGAGGTTCTGGCCCGGGACCCCGGCAATCATACGGCCCGCAACAATCTGGGCCTGGTTTTATGCCGCACAAACCGGGATGCCGAAGCTTTGGCTTTGTGGCGCTCTGTCCTAAATGAAGCCGAGGCCCGGCGGCATTGGGAACAGGCCCTGGCCGTGCTGGGACGACAAGCGCCGCCGGCTCTGGCCCGGAAATCTTCCCCTCCTATGACCCCAAGCTCGGCATCGCCCAAGGAGCCGGTCCCCACTTTGGCCGCCGCCGGGTCTTCCTCTCAGGCTTCGGGCAATGCACCGTCAAATTCCCGGTTAAGCTTTCCTGAGCCAACAGGCAAATCCAGCAATACTGCTTCCTCCCATGAAAGACCTGCTCTGACAGCCGCAGTTTCTGCTCCGGCGGCCAGAGGGCCTTCTATCAGCCAGAATCCTGGCCCCGGGCAGCACCCTTCGCCTGGCCCGTTAATTAACCAGCCGGTGATGGACACCTCCTTGGCCTCGGGTCCTGTGGCCAGCGCTTCACCGCCGTCAGGATCCCCTTCACCCCCGACTTCCGGCTCTCCTTTTAAAGAGCCCCAGGTTGGCCGGGAAAACCAGACTGCGACAATTAAACCTAAGATATCCAGACCTCCGGAAATCAGCGGTTCGGGGAGGGAAAATCACCGGATTGAAATAAGAAACGGCACCGGGTGGAAAAATCAGGCCCGAGATTGGCGGAGCCGGTTAAAGGCCAAGGGCTTCAATGTAGTGGCCATCGGCAATCACCTGGACTTCGGCATGGAGCAGACCACCATCGCTTACCGGCCGGAAGCGGTTCGCACCGCCCAGGAGCTGGCCCGTGAGCTTTTCCCTCAGGCCCGCTTGGTAGCGGGGGAGAAAATTTCCCCCGGGGCGGATATCCGGATATGTCTGGGACATGACCTGGTGCAGGCCGCCTCTCTGGCTCTGGGAGTAAACCCGGCTCCGGCTCCCCCCTCCCCTGGTCCGGGTAAGGCGGCGGTCCCTGCAGGTCCCCCCCCGCCGACCCAAAGCCCCTTAATCCCAACGGGGCCTAAGATGACCCCCCCCGAAAACCGTCTCCCCGGAGCCCAAAGGGCCATGGGGCTTTTGGGGGTCCGCCTTGAAATCCGGAATGGCAACGGCCTTAAAGATCAGGCCAGGGAGTGGCGGAGCCGCCTAAGCGCCGAAGGCTGTTCGGTGGTGGCCATCGGCAATCACCTGGACTTCGGGCTTAAGCGCACCACCATCGCTTATCGGCCCGAAGCGGCCCAGGCCGCCCGGGAGCTGGCCCAAAAATACTTTCCCCAGGCCCAACTAACGGAAAACGGGAAAATCTCCCCGAAGGCGGACCTCCGCCTGACCCTGGGCCTGGACCTTATCCCGGATGTCCGGGAGCTGTCCCGGGCTCCATCCCCCTAACCACGCGGCCGCAAGGTGCTTCCTGGGCGGAGGGGGTCCGGAGCCGCCTTCCCCAGCTTTTTTCCGGAGGCTTTATCCTCCAAGGGAAAAGAGAAACCCTGACAGGGTTAAGGTAGTCCGGATGAAGCGGAATGCCATATTAATCATGTTCGGCATTTGTGCTTGGTTGTCTCTCCCCCCTTGGGCCACGGCCGGGGAAGCCTACACCCCCCCGAAGAATTGTGCGGAACGCCGGGGGATTTTGGCTGCCCTCAGGAACTCCTTGGGCTTCAGCCCCCAGGACATGGTTTTTATTGTGCGACACCTTAAGGTAAAAGATGGCTGGGCCTGGATTGAAACAGACCCCCGATCCCCGGACGGCAAAAACCGCTATGAGCCGGTGGACGCTTTGCTTCAGGAAGTAGCAGGCAAATGGCAGGTAAAAAATATCCGCCCCTGTTGTGCGGAGTGCGAAGAGGACCCTGAATGTGCCGATATCAGGAAATATTATAGGAAACTCAAACGGCTGTTTCCCAACGTCCCTCCGGATATCTTTCCAGACTGAGGCCTCGTCGTAATCCTGGGCCCGCCTTCAATGAAGGCCGGTCAGTCGGGATGGAAGCGGGCGCCACCGGCCCCGCTCTCCCTTCAAGCCCCCTTCGTCCCCTTTAAAGTTGAGACGGGAAGTCAAAGAAGGCCGTTATCAAGCCAGCGGCGGCCCCGATTCCCTGAATTTCTCCAACAGGGCTTCGTGTAACAGACCGTTACTGGCAATGATGGTGGGGGACATCAAGGTGTATGGGGATCCGTCAAAGCAGCTGAGGCGCCCGCCGCTTTCCATGACCAAAAGCATTCCGGCGGCGGTGTCCCAGGGTTTGAGGTTTTCCTCCCAGAAACCGTCCAGGCGACCGGCGGCCACATAGGCCAAGTCCAGGGCGGCGGACCCGGCCCGGCGCACCCCCTGGGCCGCCCCCAGCATCCGGCCCAGGCGGGCCAAGGTCTGGGGGAGGCGCTCCCGGATATCATAAGGGAAGCCCGTGGCCAAAAGGGCCTCTTCCAGGCGCCGAACCTGGGAGACCCTGAGAGGCCGGCCATTGAGGAAGGCCCCCCCTCCCCTTCTGGCCTCGAACAATTCCTTACGCAAGGGATCATAAACCACCCCATAGGTTATAAGTCCTTTGGCTTCAAAGGCGATGGACACAGAGAACACGGGAAAGCCGTGGGCAAAATTCACGGTGCCGTCCAAGGGGTCCACAATCCAGCGGTAACGCGGTGCCGGCCCGGCAGGGCCGCAAGTCCTGGTCTCAGATGCTTTGGTATTCATCACCTCCTCCGCCAAAATTTCATGGTCCGGAAAGGCTTGCCGGATTACGCGGATAATGGCCTCCTGAGAAGCTAGGTCGCTTTCGGTGACCGGATCGATGACGCTTTTCATAGTAATGTCATGGGGTTTTTCAAAATTGCGGCACAACACCTGGCCGGCAGCATGGGCAGCTTGGCGCCCCACCTCCGCCAGCAGTTCCTGGTTTACGGTCTCGGTCATTTCTTTCTCCCTTTCCCCCGGCGTTTCCGGGGATTAGCCACGGCCATGCCAGCGGACCTGGAAGATAGGGGCACAAAGAGGGGAACCCCGAAAAGACCGATGGCGAACCCCCCCAGGTGAGCCACCCAGGCCACGGTTCCTCCCTGACGCAGACCGTAAAACTGCAAGGCCAGCCAGATGGCCAGCCAGACAAAAGCGGGAATGTGAATGATCTCGGCCTTCAGACGCCAAAACACCAGGGTACGGATAGGGCTTTGGGGCAGACGTACCATATAGCCGCCCATAACTCCGGCAATGGCACCGCTGGCCCCGATGAGGGGAGCGGAGAGCTGACTCGAGGCCAACACATGGAAAATACAGGCAAAGAATCCAGCAAACAAATAAAAGGCCAGATAACGCCAATGGCCCAGATTGTCCTCCAGGGCTTCGCCGAACAGCCACAGAAACCACAGGTTTCCTAAAAGGTGCACCCAACCGGCGTGCAGGAAAAGGGAGATGAACATGGTGGCCAACAACTTCAAAGAGGCCAAGGAAGCCAGGGGTTTCATTTGGCTCAGTTTGGCGGGTACCGCACCGCTCTGATAAAAGAGGGTCATGGCCCCTTTGGGGCCAAGCTTCATGGTGTAAAGAAAAATGAGAATATTGAGGGCGATCAGACCCAGGGTTACCACGGGCCAGCCATGTTTGGGGGGCACACCGCGGATGGGAATCATATCCGCCTTGAGGAAATCCGGCGCGCTAGTCCGTTATTTTCCGGCATCAGAGGTCCAGGAGCAGAGGACTCCTTCTCCTTCGAGCCCTATGGCATTTTACCCCATCAGTTTCCAGGTGTCCAGGAGCACCGGGCTCTTGGTCCCAGTTGACAAGGGCAGGGGATTCGGATTAAATAAAACCTATGTCAGGCCCGAAGAAGAAATTGTATCTGCAAACCTTCGGCTGCCAGATGAATGTGGCCGATTCCGAGCAAATTGCCCAGTTGCTCTCTTCGGAATACGAGTTGACCACCAGGCCGGAGGAGGCCGACCTTTATATTATCAATACCTGCGCCATCCGCCGGAAGTCAGAGGAAAAGGTGAGGAGTCTTCTGGGCCGTCTCAAGGGCCTGAAGCGCCGGCATCCGGAGATGATTCTCGGGGTGGGTGGCTGTGTGGCTCAGCAGGAGGGAGAAAAGCTGTTGGCCCAGGCACCGCACCTGGACTTGGTTTTCGGAACCCACGGCCTAGCCCGCCTCCCCGAACTGGTACGTCAGGCGGCTTGGCGTCCCCAGGTGGATGTGGCCTTTTCCGAGGGGCTGGCCTCCGGGGTGCGAAGCTGGAAGCCCGGCGCCGCCCAGGCTTATATCACCATTATGCAGGGGTGTGACAATTACTGCACCTATTGCGTGGTGCCTTATGTGCGCGGGCCCGAAAGAAGTCGGCCCCCGGCGGAAGTGGTGGCCGAAGTCCAGGATTTTCTGGCCGCGGGTGGCAAAGAAGTCACTCTTTTGGGGCAAAATGTGAATTCTTACGGCCGGGGGCTGAAGGAATCCATTACCTTCCCTCAACTTCTGAAACAGCTCGGCCGGCTGCCCGGTCTGGCGCGTTTGCGATTCGCCACCTCCCATCCCAAAGACCTGTCAGATGAACTTATTGACCTTTTTGGCAAACTGGCTCCTTTGTGTGAACATCTTCATCTTCCGGTGCAGTCCGGCTCCGACCGCATTCTGGCGGCCATGAATCGGGGCTACACCCGGGACCAGTATCTGGAACTGGTGGGAAAACTCCGCCGGATCTGTCCGGACCTTTGTCTTTCCACTGACTTGATCGTGGGCTTCCCGGGCGAATCTGAGGCGGACTTTGAAGCTACCCTGAGCTTGGTTAAAGAAGTAGGTTTCAGCCAGTCTTATTGTTTCAAATTTTCCCCTCGACCCCGGACCCGGGCGGCGGAACTTCCAGAGCAGCTCCCGGAGGAAGTCAAAAGGGTTCGCCTGAACCGGCTATTAACTCTCCAGAACCGGCTTACCCGGGAGGCCAACCAGCGCCTGGTGGGACAGGTGCAGGAGGTTCTGGTGGAAGGGACCAGCAAGAAGGATGTGACCCAGTTGTCAGGTCGTCTCAGAACCAACCAGGTGGTTAATTTTTCCGGCCCCCCGGAGCTGGTCGGCCAACTGGTTTGGGTGGAACTTACCGAGGCTCATCCCCATTCTTTAAAGGGAAGATGGGTGGCAGAGGCTGCGGCTTGACTGCCGGGTGGTAACAAGCCGCATACCAGCCAAGGAGGTTTTCATGTTTAGACAGGTGGTGGTCTCGGGGTTGACCATTGACCCTTTTACCAACAGCCCCATCATGATCCTCAAGGACATCAATTCAGACAAGGCGGTGCCCATCTGGATCGGGTTGCTGGAGGCCACGGCGATTGCCAGTGAGCTGGAAAACATCAAGTTTTCCCGGCCCATGACCCATGACCTTCTGAAGAACATCATGGAGACCATGAACATCCAGGTTTCCCGGGTGGAGGTGTGCGATTTGCGGGACAACACCTATTTTGCCCTGATCCACCTTCAACGGGAGGGGAAGGAAATCAGCATAGATGCCCGTCCCAGCGACGCCATCGCCTTGGCCCTGCGGGCCAAGTGTCCGATTTTTGTCGCCGAGGTGGTCATCCAGAAGGCCCGCCGGGTGGATCTGTCCGCACAGGAGGCCATTACCAGCGAGGACGCCAAGAAGTGGACCGAGATCCTGGAGAGCCTGGACCCCGAGGATTTCGGCAAATACAAGATGTAGCCTGCCCGCCTGTTTCAGGCCCCTTGGGGCCCGCGGGCCGGACTTTTTGTCCTCGGATGGCTTTCCATGATCGACCTGCACACCCACACTCTGAACTCGGACGGGGAGCTGATACCGGCAGAGCTCTGGCGTCGGGCCCAAGTGAAAGGTTACCGCTACCTGGGCATTACCGACCATGTGGATGCCAGCAACTATGCCGAGGTTTTTGCCCGGGTGAAAGAGGCCGGGGCCAGCCTCAACCGGGGTGTTCCTCCGATTCTGATACCTGGTCTGGAGTTCACCCATCTACCCCCGGAGCTTATCGGGCCTTTGGTGAGGCAGGCCCGGGAGCTGGGGGTGCCTCTGATCATTGTCCATGGAGAGACCTTGGCCGAACCTGTGGCCCCCGGCACCAATCGGGCCGCCTTGGAGGCGGGGGTGGACATCTTGGCCCATCCCGGTCTCATCACTCCGGAAGAGGTGTCTCTGGCCCGGGAAAAGGGGGTTTATTTAGAACTCTCCGCCCGAAAAGGCCACTCATTGGCCAACGGTCATGTGGCCCTGCTAGCCCGCCAACTGGGGGCTTCCCTCATTGTCAATACTGATGCCCACGGGCCGGGAGACCTCATTTCCCGGGAACAGGCCATGTTGGTGGCCCGGGGCGCCGGCATTCCCGCCTCTGACCTTCCGGCCCTCTTTGCCGGGGCCGAGACCCTGGCCCGCCGCCTGGCCGGGGGGTCTTGCTAACTGGCCCTTTTCCTCATTCCCCCAATGGTCGGCACCCCACTGCCGTTTCAATCCTTTGTCGCACCAGTCAAATTTATTCCTCACATTTCAACGATTAATTGATAAAATTGTCAGTAAGATGAGAGATTTCCCTCTAAAAGGGTGAAGGGCGATTCATGACGTTTTATGTAACTACCCCGATATATTATGTGAATGCCGAACCTCACCTGGGCCATGCCTACACCACCATGGTGGCTGACGCCTTGGCCCGTTTTCACCGTCTTCTGGGAGAGGAGACCCGCTTCCAGACGGGCACGGACGAACATGGAGACAAGGTCCTGGAGGCCGCTCGAAAAGCCGGCCTGCCGGTAAGGGAGTTTGTGGACCGCATAAGCGAAACCTTCCGGCAGACCTGGGATGAGCTGAAGATCAGCTACGATGTGTTTGTCCGCACCACCCAGCCTTCTCATGTACGCCTGGTGCAAACCATCCTTAAGCGTCTCTATGACCAGGGGGACATCTATTTCGGGGAATACGGCGGGCTCTATTGTTTCGGCTGTGAGCGCTTTTATCTGGAACGGGAACTGGTGGACGGCAAGTGCCCTGACCATCAGACAGCCCCCACCTTTCTCAAGGAGGAGAATTACTTTTTCCGGCTGAGTCGCCACCAGGAATGGCTCTTGGGCTACATCGAGGATTATCCCGACTGGATCCGGCCGGAACGATACCGAAATGAGGTTTTGGGGTTTTTGCGGGAACCCCTGGAGGACCTCTGCATCTCCCGGCCCAAGCAGCGTCTCAGCTGGGGCATTACTTTGCCCTTTGACGAGCGCTATGTGGCATATGTCTGGTTTGACGCCCTACTCAATTACATCACCGGTCTGGACTACCCCGAGGGCCCCCTTTATCAAAAGTTTTGGCCGGCCGCGCAACATCTCATAGCCAAAGATATCCTGAAACCCCATGCCATTTACTGGCCCATAATGCTGCGGGCGGCAGGCATTCCTCCCTTCCGGCATCTTAATGTGCATGGCTACTGGCAGGTGGCCTCGGGAAAGATGTCAAAAACCCTGGGGAACGTGGTGGAACCCCGCAGCCTGGCGGCCATTTACGGACTCGATCAGCTGCGCTATTTTTTCCTGCGGGAAATGGTCTACGGGTTGGACGCCACCTTCAGCGAGGAGGCCCTGAGGGCCAGGATTAACGCCGATCTGGCCAATGACCTGGGTAATCTCTTTTCCCGGTCCCTGGGTATGGCCTTCAAGTACCGGAAGGGGGTGGTGCCCCCTCCCGGGGATCCCGAAGCCGCGGACCGGGAGGTAACCCAAATGGCCCGGGAAGTGGCGGAGGATTTTCTGCACCTGTTTCCGGAGCTTGAGTTTCCCAAAGCCCTGGCTCGAGTCTGGGAATTCGTGGGTTTTCTCAACCGATACATCGTGAACTCTTCCCCCTGGGAACTGGCCAAGGATCCCGGGGCCCAAACCCGTTTGGACACCGTACTTTATCACCTATTGGAGGGTCTGCGCTGGTTGGCGACTTTGCTTCGGCCGGTTATGCCGGAAAGGGCCGAGAAAATGGGGGAGCAATTGGGCCAGACCCCGATTTTTAAGGAGCAGCTTTACTCCCAGGCCCTTACCTGGGGGGGGCTGACCCCCGGTACCCTGCTGAAGCGGGGACCGGCCCTTTTCCCTCGCTGGGAGGAACCTCTGACCGTCAGTCAGCCTGCCACCCATCCTTGAGTTTGGATGTTAAAAGGGACTTTCTTGGGGGCACCTTGCCTTTTCAGCCTGCTGGCCCTGATGGGTGGGATGCTGGGGCTTTTGGCCGGTTGTGCACCGGCACCGCCCCGACCGCCGGTGGTGACACTTCCTCCTCCCCCTCCACCCTCCCTCACTTCCCGGGAAGCCGCCCTGGAAAAGGCCATGGCCGAGTTTTATCGGGCCCCTTATAGGCAGGGAGGCGTCACGCCCGGAGGCGTGGACTGCTCCGGCCTGGTGCTGGCGGTCTTTCAGAGGGTGGGACTGGCCCTGCCCCGCACCGTGGAAGAACAATATAAGGTGGGACAACCGGTGGCCCGGAACCACTTGCGCTTCGGAGATGTGGTCTTTTTTAACCGTTACTGTCAGGCAAAAAAATCAGGCCCCTATGTGGCGAGCCTTTGGCCCCCGGGTTACCTGTCCCAGGTATGCCACAACGGCATTTACCTGGGAAACGGGCGTTTTCTGCACGCCTCCCCCCGGGGGGTGGAGGTGGCCTCCCTGGACGCCGAGGTCTGGCGCCTTTCTTTTGCCGGCGCCCGACGCTACCTCGCGAGCGAGCCTACCGGGGGAACCTGAGGTTCAGGCAGCCAAGGCGCCCCTTGAGGAACCTAATACTCTCAACAGATAGCGCTCCCCAGGTGGCAGCCTTGAGGCTCCCATTGAAGTCAAACCCTTAAAACCAGCCGGTTTCCGGCCATGAGACCCTCAATCCCATGACCCCGGAGAAGCCCAGTCCCACGGTCTTAAAGGTGCATCGACCCCGGGACCGCACCCCGGCCTACCCCTGGATCGGCCTTTTCTCGGGCGTGATAGTGACCGTTTTCCTGGCCTATCCTTTGATTCTGCTGCTTAACGGCCTTCATGCCCACTTTTCCGCCGGTGCCTCTTTAAAGGCCCTGAAGCTTATCCTCAAGGGCTTCAGCCCCCCGATGTGGCCCCTCCTTATCCTCTATGGCTTAATCGGCGGGATCTCGGGGATGGTGTTGGGTTTTCTTTTCCGGCGCCTGCAAGAGAATCGCCTACGCCTTGATAATCTGCACCATGAATTTGAAATCCAGGTGACCACCTTAAGACATCATTATAAAAATCTGGCTCTGGGGATCCAGGGTTTCGCCCAGCGTATCAGACGGAAGATGGCCGGCCTGGAGGAACATTTTCATATCTGTGCCCGGGAGGAATGTCTCAATTTTGGTAAATTCTACCAGGACTTTGATGCCTTGCAGCAGTCGGTGGCCATCCTCGAGGAGGCCTCTGGCCGCCTGACTCATACTCTGGGACAGGAACTGCTGTTCCTCCGGGCTCTCACCAGCGAATTTCCCCATTCCAGTCCCCAGGACCTTTACCCATTCCTGGTCCATTGTATCAGTGACCTTTTGGGACTCCGGTTCAGGGAGCGCCACATTTTGGTGGAGATAAACGGCCAGCCCTTTGAGCGCTGCCAGGAACGTCTCTGGGTGGCTTTCGACCCCCACATCCTGGAGGTGGTTTTCCAGAATCTTTTGAGCAATGCCATGAAAAACGGCGATCATATCCAGGTCCGGGTGACGGAGGAGAACAACCGTATATTGGTGGAGGTGGCGGATAACGGTCCCGGTTTCGAGGTAAGCCACTTACAGCAGCAATTGCTGACGGCCGCGCCTCGCCAGGATGAAGAAAGCACACATCTGGGGATCAGGGTCAGCCTGCACCTATTGGAAAAATGCCAGGGGCGGCTTCTGGTCCAAAGCCGACCGGGTGAAGGAGCCCGATTTATCGTGGAACTTCCCAAACGGGAGGTTCCAGGGGACTAGCCCTGGGGTCCATGGCATAAGAATTGATTGGGAGGGCCAGGCTTCTTGGCCTCCCGGCCCTCTTTGCCAAATGGATATCTCAGCCATCCTGGTTCCTCACCAAGTCCCCTTCCTTCCCAAAGCTGCCGGAAAATCCTTGCCGCCCCCCGGAGAGCCCAGCTCCTTCGATCTTTTCCTGAGTCGCCGCTGACTTAAGGCCCACTATCATCCGCAACCCGACCATCACGGAAAATCGGGGGGACGAATACCCGTAAACCTCCATGTAACGGCGGTTGGTGAGATTGTTCAGGCGGGCCCAAAGCTGCACTTTGTTGATATGGCCCCAATCCCTGACCAGGTCATAACTGGCTGCGGCATTCAGAATAAAATAATCGCCGTTGGTTACCCGCCGGGAATAAGGGAATGCCATGGCAAACCGGGAATCATCCCGCCGCCCCACATATAAGCCGCTCAGATTAAGGTTCACCCGGTCAAAGACATAATCCACCACAAAAGCGAAGCTATGATAAGGGCGACGCAGAAGGGGCCGGCCGGTTTTGAAGAATAAATTGTCAAGGCCACCGTCATCGGTGACTTTAAAGTATAACAGGTTGGTATAGGCCAACCCCAAGGTAAGACCTGTAACCGGACGGGCCCGGGCTGCCAACTCCAGACCGGTTACCTTGACTGCCCCGATATTCTCGAATCTCCCGGGGTTGGGGAAATTATAGACATAAGTGATGAAGTCCGTGAAATTGTTTTCAAAGTAGGTGCCGCTCAACTGGACCCGACTTTCCCAAAGATACTGGTCCACTCCCACCTCCCAGGAAACGTTCTTTTCGGGCTTGAGTTTCGGATTGGCCATGGAAGTCTGGGACTGGGAGTAGCTTTCGACAAAAGTGGGTTCCTTAATGGCCAGCCCTCCGGCCGCTCGCAGGGTGGTATCGGTTTTGGGAAACCGGAGAGCCGCTGATCCCCGGGGAATCACCTCGGTTCGGGAAAACACCGTGTTGTCTTCCACCCTCAAGCCGCCCACTAAAAAGAGCCGGTTATAAAGGTTCAGTTGTTCCTGGGCGTAAAAGGCCAAGGCATGACGGGAGGTCTTAAAAAATTGGGCCGGAGGCTGCCAAAAGGACAAAGGCGCCCAGCTCCATTGCTTCAGCTGTTCGTCCCGGTAATGAAACCCCAGGGTGGAGATGCTTTCCATCCGGTTCCGGGAGCCAAAGCGGAAATTGCTATGGTAATCCAAGCTGAACCGGCTCTCCAGATCCCTTGAGCGATAGGGGCCATACCACAGGTCAAAATCAGAGACTCCGGGATTATAAGGGTCATTAATGGTCTTTTCCCGCCGGGTGTAGCCTACGGTGACCTCGTTTTCCCACCAGCTGAAGGGCCAGTAATTCAGGGTAAGCCCCTGCAGGAGGAGGTTGTAGCGCTGGTTCTGGTCCGGATCCAGTCCCGGCCCCCCTCGGGCTTTGGGGTCAAAGACATCCCCGGAGAGTTCCGTGGGGTAACCCAGGCGGTTGTTGAGCCACAAGGTGTGATGGGTGAGGGAGAGATTATCCCGGAGAGAAAAATCCAGGCGGCTCACCAGAGTATTTTGGTAAAAGGACCCGTTATAGGGGAGGATACCGGGGTCGTCCACCCGGCTGTAACCCAAGGAAAAGGCAAAACTTTTGTAAGACCCCAGCAGACTGGCCCGCTGCTCCCCCACCCAGCGGCCGTTTTCATAATGCGGGCCCCAGCCGCTGGAGAGGGTAAGGGTGGGGATCCCCACTCCTTTTTTGGTTCGAAGATTGACCACGCCGGTCATTGCGTCGGCGCCGTAAAGGGCGCTCATGGGGCCTCTTACTACTTCGATGCTTTGGAGATTATCGGTGGTCAGGAGGCTGAAGTCAAAGGCGCCCCCGGTATCGTTGAGGCGGATACCGTTGAACAACAGTTGGGCATGGTCATTTTCCCCGCCCCGAAGATAGAGGGAGGATAGTCCCCCCCGGCCGCCGTTTTGGCTTATAATTGCTCCAGGCACATACCGGAGCATTTCCTGAACCCGTAATTCCTGGCGTTCCTGGATTTCCTTCTCGGTGATCACTGTGACTGACTGGGTGCTCTCCTTGGTGGGCACTTCTGTGCCGGTGGCCGAGATAACCACCGGCTCCAACTCCAGTGCTTCCTGCCCCGGGGCCGGTTGGGCCGCACTCTTGGTGCAGAGTACCAAGGAGAGCAGGAAAATTCCCCAAAAATGGTTCCATTTATGCATTTTCTCCTGCTCCTTGATCTTGTCTGAGTTGGTGTTATCCCCCCTTTGACGGGAAGACCGGGGACCCAAAAACCTTGGCCTTCCCGCCTCCCATTGATCAGGATGGGCTTATCTTAACCGGACAACCGGACCTCCGGGCTCAGGGGGCGCAGGCGTCCGTCTTGCTGGACTTCCGCCACCACCAGCCTGATCCGCCCGCACCCCCCTCGGGTGGCCAGGAAGTGCCAGGCGTCCTCCACCGAAAAGAAGCCCACATCCCGGGACACCAGTTCCACCCGATCCGCCGGACAACCCAAAGCGGCACCGGTTTCAGTCAAATTCAGTTCCTCCGGTAACGGAGCGCTCCCCACCACATACAAAATTAGTCCATTTTTCATAAAGAAACCTCCAGGGTAGTGGATTTTGGGAAGAGAAACCCTTCCCTCAGCCGGTCCGCGCCCCCTGGCGGCCAAAAAAAAACCCTGGGTCGTTTGACCCAGGGATGGCACCCAGTTTTCTTAATCCCAGGGGTACCCGAGAAACAGATCTCGGGCCGGCCTTACGTCCCATGCCGCGAGGACACCGGCCAGTCAAACGGGCAGGTCTTCTGACTTCCGGATCAACCTACTCCCTGCACCTTCCCTCGCCTGAGCGGCAAAGTGGCCTCCGCAGGTTTCGTCCCCGGTAACAGCGGCGGGACCGTGCCGGATTTGCACCGGCTTCCCTATTAACCCCGTGGGGGGACCCGTTGACTCTGGGAGGCATTTTAGGTTCTTCTTTCAGGCCCGTCAAGAAAAAACTCCCATTGCCCGCCCTTATTGAGTAAAATATCGGAAATTCCCCCGGGGGCTCATGATATGACCGGATGTTCCCCCACTAACATCAATTACCTGCGGGTCTCCATCATTGACCGCTGTAACCTGAAATGTCTCTATTGTCTGCCCCGTCAGGGATGGACCAAGCTGCCGGCCGCGGAAATTCTAAGTTATGAGGAATTTCTGCGGCTTATCCGGGTGGCGGCCCAAGCCGGGGTGCGCAAAATACGGGTCACCGGGGGCGAGCCCCTCATGCGCCGCGGGGTAGTGGATTTCTTGGCCCGCCTGTCAAAAATTTCCGGCATTACCGAGGTCTGTCTCACCACCAACGGCCTGCTGTTGGCCGACATGGCCGAAGACCTCTGGAAGGCCGGGTTGCGGCATCTAAATGTCAGTCTGGACACCTTAAAGGAGGAACGCTACCGGGAGATCACCGGGGAGTACCGTCTCCACCAGGTGCTGGCGGGGGTGGAACGAGCCCTTTGCTTGGGTTTTCAGCCTCTGAAAATCAACTTTGTGGTGCTGAAGGGGCTGAATGACGACGAAGTGCGTGACTTTGCCGAGTTGGCCCGCACCCGTCCCCTTCAAGTGCGCTTCATTGAGTTCATGCCCACCACCGAACCCCAACGCTGGGCCCGGCATTTCCTTCCCATGGCAGAGGTCCGGCAGCGTCTGGCAGACCTGGGCACCATGAAGGAGGTTCCCTCCGGGGCCACCGCTGGCCCCGCCCGCATTGTGCGCCCCCCGGGATTCACCGGCACCTTGGGTTTCATCAGTTCGGTATCGGAACACTCCTGCAGCCGCTGCAACCGTCTTCGTCTTACCGCGGCCGGCCGACTCCGGCCTTGTCTCTTCGCCCCCCGAGAATTGGACCTTAAGACTCCCTTACGGCAAGGGGCTGGAGACGAGGAACTCCACCGCCTGTTCCTTATGGCCATGCAGGAAAAGACTTGCCGCCCTCCTTTAGCCCTGGTGGAGCCTTCCCAGGGCACTGCGATGATCGCTCTCGGCGGTTGACCTGCTTACTTCCGGGCCTTAACTTCCGGCCTTTGAATTCATCAAATCATGTTATAGGGCAACGCACTTTAACGCCACAAGGAGCCCGATCTCCATGAAGCTGAGCATCGTGATCCCGGTGTATAATGAAAAAGACACTTTGGAGGAAATTTTCCGGCGAGTTCAGGCCACCCCCTACGACAAGGAGATCATTGCAGTGGATGACGCCTCCACGGATAACTCCCGGGAAATCCTGAACCGGCTGGCGCAACAATATGACAATGTCCGGGTTTTTTTCCACGAGAAGAACCAAGGCAAGGGCGCGGCCCTGCGCACCGGCTTCGCCCAGGTTACCGGGGATGTGGTTATCATCCAGGACGCTGACCTGGAATATGATCCGGCGGATTATCCAGCCCTTCTGGACCCCATCGAAAGAAATCTGGCGGACGTGGTGTACGGCAGCCGCCTCATCGGGGCCCAACCCCATCGGGTCCTCTATTTCTGGCACTATATGGGCAACCGTTGTGTCACCTTCTTGTCCAATATGTTCACCAACCTCAACCTCTCGGACATGGAGGTGGGCTATAAGGTCTTTAAGGCCGAAGTCATAAGGAAAATCAAGATCAAGAGCAACCGTTTCGGGGTGGAGCCGGAGCTCACCGCCAAGGTCGCCAAAATGGGGTGCCGCATTTATGAGGTGCCCATCAGCTATCATGGCCGGGATTACGCCCACGGGAAAAAAATCACCTGGCGGGACGGCATCGCCGCCATCTTTCATATCATCCGTTTCCGGTTCTTCGATTGATCCTGTAGCTCCAGGTCAGATGCAGGGAGGAAATCCTCGGAAAGGGCCCGACCTGGGTATGCCCCTTTTGGCCGGAGCCCGCCAACGCTGGCCGGTTGCGGCCCTTATCCTTCTGGGCCTGCAGGTCGCACTCCTGGGCTGGCATCTTCATGGGGAAGTGTTGGATCTTTCCCGAAGATTAATCCAAGGGACCTGGGGGGAGGCGGTTCGTGCGGAAAATCCTTTTTACTGCTGGCTCATGAACCTGAAGAAAGTCATCCCTGAACAGGCCACATATGTTTTTCTGGACCATTATGAATTAGGGAAGGAAATAGAGGCCCGCTATCACCTGTTTCCCCGGCGCCACCTGCTGCTGGTGCCCGAGTCCCCCCCCAGCCTGCTTTTTTATACGCTGTGTCAATATGGAGTCACCCATATTTTGGTGCGGGAGGGGCAAAAACCTCCTGGACCGGGGCTTTTGGCTTTGCTGGAATCGGGCGCTGCCGAACCCTTGCCGGTTCCTGGTCCCGGCTTGGCCTTCCGGGTGGACCTAAGGCGCATCAAAGGGGCCTTTTATGATTGAAGGTGTCGGTCTCCTTCTGCGCCTGCTTTTGGGATTGGGGGTCCTGCTTATCTCAGGCTATGCCCTGGCCCGCAGCCTGGCTCCCGCCAGCCGCCGCCTGGAACAGGCGGCCCTGGCCTTGGGGCTGGGCAGCCTCTCCCTTACCTTATGGCTGCTGGCCTTGGCCGCTCTTTGCCTGCCTTGGCGCCTTACCCTGATTCTTCCCTTGCCTTTGGCGCTTATGGCCGCTTCCTGGGTGGGTAGAAGGTTCTTTTCAGGTACCTGCATGGTGGAGGGTTTCCCACCTTGGATCAATGCGCCAAAGCCCTCGGGATCCATCCCCCTGAAGGGCTGGGACTGGGTGTTTCTGGGTGTGATAGGTCTCATTCTCCTTTTTGCCACCTTAAGAGCCCTGCTTTATCCCATCTGGGCCTGGGATGCCGTCTCCACCTGGGGCTTCAAGGCCAAGGTGTTTTTTCTGCGGGGCACTTTGGACCTGCAGGGCTTTGAGGCCCACAATTATTATCCGAACCTGGTGCCTCTTCTCCTTACCTATCTATACATTTGCCTCGGCCAGGTAAATGATCAGGTGGTGAAGATAGTGTTCCCTCTGGCGGGTCTGTCCCTGATCCTTCTGGTATTTGCCCTCCTTCGGCGTCTGGGCCTCAGCCGCCGCGGCGCTCTGGGGATTACCGCTTTTTTCACGGCCGGCGGGGTCACCCTGGTGGAACACCTGCACATAGCTTATGCCGACCTCTTTCTGACCTATTACACCCTCGGGGCTGGAGGCCTGGTGTATCTCTGGCTCAAGGAGGTCTCCCTGTCCGGAAATCTGTCTTTGGCGGCCTTCTTCCTGGCGGGCCTGTCCTGGACCAAATTCGAGGGCACACCTTTGGCCGGAACCGTACTTTTGGCCGCGGCCCTTTCCCTTTTATGGCTCCACCCGCCGGGCCTGGCGCGACGCCTATGGTCTCTTTCAGTCCCCGGACTGGGACTCCTTTTGGGTTACCTCCCTTGGCGTCTCTTTATCTGGTCCCACGGAATCGAAATGGGGACCGACCATATCCTGGGATTTTATCCCCACCAATTTTTTCAGGCAGTTCCCGCCTTGCTGGAGGCCTTGGTGAATCCCCGGAATTTCGGCTTTCTCTGGCCCCTTGCCGCTCTGGCGCTGGTAGTTTGCCGGAAAAAGTGGGTAACCACCCCCCTCTTGTATCTCCCTCTTTTCCTCGGGGGAAATTTTTTGGCCATTCTACTGGCCTACGCTGTGGCCCCCACGGCGCCCTTTGAATTTCCCCTTTATGTGCGGGCCACCTTGGACCGCCTGCTGCTGCACCTGGCGCCGGTGGCCGTTTTACTCCTGGGGGAAGGGGTTAAAGAACTGGAAAAAGGGCCAGAAGGGCTATCGGGTCCTGTTAGTCTCCCATCTCAGGACTCCGGGTCTTTCCGGGAATAAAAAGGCGGAAGCCGCCGGGACACCCGCGGCCTCCGCCTCCGGAAAGTTTTATGACCGCATCTTCAGGTGGAACTGGTTCCCCTGGGACCTCCTTCTTTTAGGCCGCCAGCTTCTCTACCTTGACCGCGCAGACCTTGTATTCCGGAATCTTGGCCAGGGGGTCGTAGGCCGGGTTGGTGAGGACATTGGCTGCGGCCTCGGCAAAGTGGAAGGGTATGAACACCACGCCCCTGTCCACCTTGTTGCTCACCTTGGCCTTGATCTGGATGGAGCCCCGGCGGGAAGAAACCCGTACCCGTTCCCCGTCTTTGATTTTCATGTTTCGGGCGTCCGTGGGGTTGATTTCCACATAGCCTTCCTCCAGCTCATGGTGGAGGGTGGGGGAAATGCGGGTCATGGTCCCGGTGTGATAATGCACAAAGACCCGGCCGGTGGAAAGCCACATGGGGTATTCACCGTCAGCGATCTCTGCCGGAGGTTTGTAGTCAATGGCATGGAACAGCCCCTTGCCCCGGGTGAAGCGGTCTTTGTGAAGAAATTGGGTGCCGGGGTGCTCCTCCGTGGGGCAGGGCCACTGTAGCCCCTGGTTCGCCAGACGGGCATAGGTCATGCCGGCATAGCTGGGAGTAAGATTACGGATTTCCTGAAAGATTTCTTCCGGAGAATTGTAATTCATGGGGTAGCCCAGGTGGGTGGCCAGATCCTGGACGATCTGCCAGTCGGGCCGGGAGTCCCCCAACGGGGGAATAGCCTTACGCACCAGCAGCACCCGCCGCTCCGTGTTGGTAAAGGTACCGTCCTTTTCCGCAAAGGAGGTGCCGGGCAGGACGATGTGGGCCAATTGGGCCGTATGGGTGAGGAAGATGTCCTGGACGATGAGCAAATCCAGTTTCTTTAAGGCTTTTTCCACATGGTGCAGATCCGGGTCGCTCACCATGGGATTTTCCCCCACCACATAAAGGGCCTTAACCTTTCCTTCGTCAATGCCCTCGAACATTTCCATAATGGTGCGACCCGGTTTTTTGGGAAGGTCCTTGCCCCAAGCCTTGGAAAATTTGGCATTAGCGGCCTCGTCCGCCACCGGCTGATAACCGGAGAAGACATTGGGGAGGCCCCCCATATCGCAGGCCCCCTGCACATTGTTCTGGCCCCGCAAAGGATTCACCCCGCCGGCGTACACCCCCACATTGCCGGTAAGCATGGCCAGGTTTGCCAATGACTTGACGTTGTCCACCCCGGTGGTGTGCTGGGTGATACCCATGGCGTATACGATGGCGGCCGGCTTGTTTTTGGCAAACATCTCGGCCATGGCCCTAAGGGTTTCCACTTCAATGCCGGTAATCTGCGCCACCTTGTCGGGGGGATAATCCTCGAGCTTGGCGGCCAGCTCGGCAAACCCCTCGGTGCGTTCGTCAATGTATGATTGGTCCTGCCAGCCCTCTTTGAGGATGATGTGCATCAGGCCATTAATCAAGGCCACATCAGTGCCCAGGCGTTGCTGCACTGCAATATCCGCCACCTGGGACAACTGAATATATCGGGGGTCGGCGACAATTAATTTAGCTCCCTGGGCCTTGGCGCGATAAATCCATTTGGCCGTAATGGGATGGTTCTCCGTGGTGTTGGAACCGATGATAAATAGACAACCGGAATCGGCCAGCTCCGGTATGGAGTTGGTCATTGCCCCCGAACCAAAAGCCGCGGCCAGACCGACCACGGTGGAGCTGTGTCAGAGACGGGCACAATGGTCTATGTTGTTGGTGCCGATGACCGCCCGGGCAAATTTGCTTAAAAGATAGTTCTCTTCATTGGTCACCTTGGCGGAGGCCAGAATGGCCACGGCATCGGGCCCGTAGGTGTCCACCACCTTTTTGAGCCCCTGGGCCGCAGCCTTAAGAGCCTCGTCCCAACTCACCGGCACAAGCTTGCCGTTTTGCTGCAGCAATGGTTTGGTCAGCCGGCGCTCGCTTTGGATGAACTCGTGAATATTCCAGCCCTTGATGCAGAGACTGCCCTCGCTTACAGGATGGGTCTTAACCGGCAGTGTCGCCACGACCTCGTTGTCCAAAACTTCCAACAAGACGCCGCAACCACACCCACAATAGGAACAGGTGGAAAACACGGTGCGAAAATCCATGGATGTTCTCCTAACCCTTCAATTTGCCATCAAAAATCCAGCTTATTCTTGTTCATCTTAGCACAAAATCTGGTCCAGTCAAGGTTTAGATGAAGTCCCGGGGATTTTTTTGGGCCTTTACAGCCCCATCTTGCCGGCCCGGAAGATTATATGATCACCGCAATTTCCACCTCTTTTTCCTTGCGGAGCACATTGACCCCCACATCCCGAGGGTGGCGGTGCAGGACCAGGTCCACCGAACCCTGGCCCACTCTAAGGTTCCGGATTTCCACCCACTTCAGGAACTCGGGCAACCGGGGGTGAATGAAACATACTTGGGGCTTGTCCGGAGAGAAACTCAATCCCAAACAGGACTGCAAAAGGTAAAAAACGGCGGCACTGGCCCAGGCTTGGGGGGCGCAGGCCAGGGGATAAAGGGTGAGGCTCTGACCGGTCAGCCGCTTAAAACCACAAAACAACTCGGGCAGACGGTGCAGGTCCAGAACTATGCTGGCATCAAACAATCCGGTGAGAATCCGTAAAGTTTGATTCTTGAAGCCATAGCGGGCCAGACCGGCGGCAATCAGGGCGTTGTCATGGGGCCACACTGAGCCGTTGTGGTAGGACATGGGATTATAGCGGGCCTGGCCCTGGGCCACCGTGCGGATACCCCAACCGGAATAGAAGTCCTCGGAAAACAGGGTGCGGGCCAGACGGTGGGCGTGTTCCCAGGAGGCAATGCCGGACCACAATGCATGGCCGGCGTTGGAGGTGAGCACCCGGCAGGGTTGTTTCTCCCCGTCCAAAGCCAAGGCAAAGGTGCCCAGATCCTCACACCAAAAGGCCTGGTTGAACCGCCTCTTCAGGTTCCGGGCCTGCTTTTCCAGGCGGGAGGCTCTGTCCTCCTCATCCAGCACCCGGGCCAAAACCGCTGCCGACCTGCGAGCCAGGTAGGCATAGCCCTGAACCTCGCAGAGGGCGATGGGACCCTTGGCCAGCCGGCCGTCCGCATGAAACACCGCATCGTCTGAGTCTTTCCAGCCTTGGTGTTGAAGGCCCATGGGTGTGTGGCTCTGATATTCCACAAACCCGTCCTGGTCCTGGTCACCATAGTTTTCCAGCCAATCCAGGGCCAAAAGGACATGGGGCCACAGACGAGCGAGAAACTCCCGGTCCCCGGTGCGCTGGTAGTAGGCCTCGGCCAGGATGACAAAGAGAGGGGTGGCGTCCACACTCCCGTAATAGCGCTGAAAGGGGACCTCCCCCAGGGCCGCCATTTCCCCCAGCCGGGCTTCGTGGAGAATCTTCCCCGGCTCTGCGTCCTTTTCCGGCTCCTCCCGGGTGGCTTGGTGTGCCGCCAGAAAATTTAAGACCCCCCGGGCCAGATCTGGATTCACCCACAGACACTCCAGGGCCGTGATGAGGCCATCCCGGCCGAAAGGAGTGCTGAACCAGGGCACCCCGGCATACGGATAGCAGCCATAAGGGGTTTGAGTCAGCAGCATGCCCAGGTCGGCCATCGAGCGGTTGAGCCAATCATTGAACTGCTCGTTGGAGGTATAGATCTGCGCGGCCTGGGCCCGAAGGGCGGCCAAAGCCCCGGTAGCCTGGGCCGCAGCTTCAGAAACCTCAAGAATCAGAGGGGCCTGCTCCTCCACCTCGCAGGCCACCGCCACCGAAAGCTCCACCACTTCCTTGGGTGGCAGTTCCAAGGTGAAATAGGCCTCCCGATCATTAAGTCTTGTCGGAGTGGGCTGGAATTTAAGACAGGAGCGGCGCACCACCCCGTCCAGACCCCGATAACCCAGGCGCACCAAGGAATCCTGGGATTCCGGGGGCAACTGCATCCCCCGTTTTTCCCGGCGCACGCCCCGAACTTCAAAAACATCGGCAAAATCCGCCTCAAACTGCCAGGCCAGGCTCAGGGACACCAAGGAGCAGCCGTAGTTGGTCAGCTTAAGGCGCTCATAGTGCACCCCCCGCCACAGCACCTGTTCCCGGGAAATGTAAACCGTACCCCGGGGAATCACCAATCGGCCGTTCTCATAGTGGTCAGGAATGGTGAGATCCACCGCCAGGAGGCTGTTGTCCTCCTTAACCGAGGAATTCAACAGCATAGGCTGCCGGTCGTTGACGGTAAGTTCCCAGCGGGACAGGAAGCGGCATCCCTCATGGTACAGACCTTCCTCTCCCAGGCCGTAGGGCTTGATATTTCCCAGACGGTCATAGAGGGCAAAGGTCTCGCCATGTTTCAGAACCCGGAGCCGGTCCTCGGAAAGGGCGGCGGTGGCCAATACATACCAGCGGTTTTTCACCTGGATGACTTCTTCCACCCTCTCCGGTTCCACCTCAGGCCACCCGTGACCAGGCATGACAACTGTCCCTCAACTGGGAGTAAATTTTCAAGTAATCCCGGGCCATACGGTCTGCGGTGAAGCGGGCCTCAAACACCTGGCGGCAGTAACTCCGGTTGAGACTCTCAATTTTACCTACAGCCGCCACGGCCTCCTCAAGACTGTTGACGATGAAGCCGGTGCGCCCGTCTTCCAGCACCTCCGGGACCGAGCCATTGCGAAAGGCAATCACCGGGGTACCGCAGGCCAAGGCCTCCACCATGACCAATCCGAAAGGTTCGGGCCAGTCAATGGGAAAGAGCAGGGCCAAGGCCCGCCCCAGGAACTCATTCTTGTCCCGCTCCCCGATCTCCCCCAAATAGGTGACCAGGGGATGTTTGAGAAGCGGCTTGATTTTTTCCCGGTAATAGACTTCATCGGCCTTGTCCACCTTGGCGGCAATGCGCAGGGGCAGATCGCAGCGCACCGCAATTTCTATGGCCCGGTCCACCCGTTTCTCCGGAGAGATGCGGCCCAAAAAGGCCAGATATTCCCCGGGTCCGGGATAAAAACGATAGAGATGCCGTGGTAGTCCGTGATAAATGGTGGCCGTCCAGTTGGCAAACGGCAGGGGCCGCCGCTGATAGTTTGAAATGGAAATGAGGGGCATGTCGGAAAATTCTCGAAACAGCGGCACCAAATCCGGCAGGTCCAGACGGCCATGCTGGGTGGTGAGCACAGGCCGTCCCGTCAGCCGGGCCATAGGAAAATGCAGATAATCCAGATGGAAATGGAGGATGTCGAAATCTTCCGCTTCCCGGAAAACCCGGGCCAGCATGCGCACATGAGGGGCCAACCCGTCGATGCAGGCGGGATTCAGGCGCAAGGCCCGGGGAGTCTGGCTGCGAAGTCGGGCCCGGGTCACCGAATCTCCGCTGGCAAACAATGTCACGTCATGTCCCAGGCGGACCAGTTCCTCGGTTAGGTATGAAACCACCCGCTCCGTGCCCCCGTAAAATTTGGGGGGAACACTCTCATAAAGCGGAGAAATCTGCGCAATCCTCATTGGATCCAGATACCTCCACCCAGATGTAATCAGTCGGGGAAAAGAAAGAACCGCGGAAAGAAAAAGGGAAGCCCACCCTGGGGGTAAGCTTTTTATTTGTTCAGTTAATCATTTTTCCTGGTTATGCAAGGGGGAAAATGGCGGAAGGTCTGAGAAAGAGCCCGGTCTTGGGGGGCAAAGTTCCAGGAATACAGGCTTTTTCAGAAAACCTGGCCGTGCACCCTCCTTCGGGTCTGCCTCAGTCCGTGGGGCAGGTCCAAGGGGTGTGAGATTAGCTGACGCCACGACACAGCCTCCCTGGCTTACCGCTGCTTCCTCCCGGACCTGACGGGGTTCACCAGTGTCTGTTGCGTGGGAGCCAATCCGCCCGCTAGGCGGCCTCGCCGGACTGCGCTTTTACTCTCGGGAGGGAATTCAACCCCGCATAAGCGGCTTTCGGGTTACAGGGCACCGCTAGCTCCCCGTCTAGCACGACCAGGTAAGGTCCGGCGTCAATGATCCACCATTTCGCTTAACTCTTTGCCCACTTTAAAAAATGGGAGTTTTTTTCCCTCCACCTCGATGATATCCCCGGTTTTTGGATTCCTACCTTTATAGCCGTTGTAATATTTCACTTTAAAGCTTCCGAAGCCCCTGATTTCAATGCGTTCCTCGTTGATCAAGGCCTCGGCCATATTCTCAAAGATGGCGTTTACCACCATCTCCGCCTTTTTTAAGGTGAGGTTCTCCTCCTTTGCCAAAGTCTCTATAAGCTGGGACTTGTTCATGAAGAGCCACTCCTTCATGGATTCGGCCATAACCCGCGCCCCAGGGGTTCCGGCCCGTCTCTGAGCTAATTTCTAATTGTTTGAATAATAAATAAAAAAAGACTGATGGTAAAGCAAAAAGTGGCGCCCCGGAATAACCGGGACGCCACGCCATCTTCCTGGGAGGAACCGGGTGCCGGCTAGCGCCACTTAGGAGCCGGTCAAATAAACGCCGCCCTTCCCGCCAGAGCCTTTACTTACCCCCTGTTGGGAATCTTGAAAGCCCAGGCCCGGTTAGCTCCCCTTACAGGCCTCGGGGGTACTTGCCCTTTCCCATCAGGTGCTTATGGAGCCCAGGGGGTATTACGGATCCATGTTTGCCCCAGCCCTTTTTCTTCCCCCGGCAGTAACCAGGAGGCAGTTGGATGCCGCTCCCGGCACCCCCAGGTTGGACCACAACGGTCTCATGAATCACTGTGGCCCCCGGGCCGCCATGTCTGGCCAAGGACGCCACCGGAAAGCTGAGCAGGATAATGCCCAGAAAAACGGCCAAGTTTCTCTTCCTGTTCCCATACCAGAACATCGCACCATCCTCTCCCTCTTGGGCAATAATCGGGACTTTATCTTTTGACCACACAGAACCGCCCAAGGTTAAACTTCCCTGCGGTAAAAGTGCCTAAAATTTTAAAAAATATTAGCATTTACTTCCGCCACTTTTCCTTGGTCGGGAAATATCACCTTGGGACAGATTTATATTAGACAGCTGTTAAAAACCTCTTCCCGGCTTGACGGCTGGCGCCACCACATGATACCAGTAATCTTAATTGCCTTTGCCATCCATGCACTGTCAGCTGAAAAAGGACCGCGGTCCCAAGAAGCCTTCGGTCTAAGTTACACAGCTTCTGGTAAAGAGTATGCAACTTAAGGCCAAGAAGGGTATCAACCCCAACCGTCCGATCCATCTCAGTCTGAACTGACCAAGGCCAAACAGGCCAGAGCACCTTATGGCCCGGGAAACCATCCTGGTGGTGGAAGACGAGGAAAACATCCGGGAGCTCCTGCGCTACAACCTGGAAAAGGAAGGGTACCGCGTCAAGGTGGCGGCTTCGGGGGAGGAGGCCTTAAAGCTCGCCAGGGTGATGCCCCCGGATCTCATATTGCTGGATCTCATGCTTCCCGGTCTGGATGGCCTGGAAGTCTGCCGCGTCCTGAAACAGGACCCGGTAACCCGGCCCCTTCCCATTATCATGCTTACCGCCAAAGGGGAAGAGGCGGATATTGTCACCGGCCTGGAGCTGGGTGCGGATGATTACATTACCAAACCCTTCACCCTGAGGGTGGTGTTGGCCCGCCTGCGAGCCGTTCTGCGCCGGATCCAGGGGCCCATGCCCTCTTACACCGATGTACTCACCCACCATGAAATGGTCATCCATCCAGGGCGCCATGAGGTCCTGGTGGCAGGCCAGGCTGTGGATCTGACGGCCACCGAATTTCGTCTCCTGCACCTGTTGGCTCGCCGTCCTGGGTGGGTTTTTACCCGCCAGCAGATTATCCAGGAGATTCACGGGGATGACTATCCGGTCACCGAGCGGTCGGTGGACGTGCAGGTCGTGAGTCTCAGGAAAAAGCTGGGTCCTGCCGGTAAATATCTGGAGACCGTACGGGGTATCGGCTATCGCCTGAGGGAGTAATCCATGGGCCCCAAGCGCCTGGTCTGGCAACTCTTTCTTTCCTATCTGCTGGTCACCCTGATTTCTCTTCTGGCTGTGACCTGGTATGCCATCACCTCCACCGAAAAATTTTACTTAAAGCAAACCGCCAGTGATCTGGAGAACCGGGCCCGGTTGCTGGAGAATTACCTGCGTCCCCAGTATGGCAAGGAAAGCCGGACAATTGACCGGCTGTGCAAGGAGATGGGAATAATTGCCGCCACCCGGTTTACGGTGGTCCTGCCGTCAGGAGAGGTGCTGGGGGATACTTATGAAGACCCTGGCCGGATGGACAATCATGGAGACCGGCCGGAAATTCAGACCGCCTTGAAAGGCGGGGTGGGGGTCTCCACCAGGTACAGCTACACCCGGAGGCAACAGCTAATTTATGTGGCAGTGCCTTGGCTGGTTGAAGGCAATCTGGTGGGGGCGGTGCGGGCCTCTCTTCCTTTAGGGGAAATCGCCGGGGAACTGAAGGTCATTTATGGAAACATCGCCTTGGGGGCCCTGGTCATCGCCCTGGTAATGGGCATATTAAGCATAATCATCTCCCGGCGTTTCACCAAGCCACTGGAAGAATTGGAACGGGGGGCCCGCCGTTTCGCCCAAGGTCGACTGGATCGCAAGCTGTCCGTGCCCTCCACCTTTGAACTAGCCAACCTGGCTGAAGCCATGAATCAGATGGCCACCCAGCTTGAAGAACGTTTGCACCTTCTTACCATGCACAGCCGGGAACACGAAGCCATCTTGGCCGCCATGGTGGAAGGGGTTCTGGCTTTTGACCAGAAAGGTTATCTGCTGACTCTCAATAAGGCCGCAGCCCAGATGTTGGGGATAAACCCGGAGGCCCTGAAACAACGCCACCTCCGGGAAGTGTTGCAAAATCCTGACCTGCGCTGGTTCGTCAATCGCCTGCTCACTTCCCCGGAACCCTTGCAGGAGGAGATCTCTTTAAAAGGTAATGGTTCCCGGTTTCTTCAAGTCCAGGGAAGGGCTTTAAGGGACCCGGATGGCGGCCTGATGGGCAACCTGGTGGTGCTCCAGGATATCACTCACCTGCGGCGGCTGGAAACGGCCCGCCGCGACTTTGTGGCCAATGTGTCCCACGAGCTCAAAACCCCCGTAACCTCCATCAAAGGCTATGTGGAAACCTTGCTGGCCGGGGCTTTGAAAGAACCGGAAAATGCCGAAAGGTTTCTGCGGATCATCGCCCAGCAGGCAGACCGCCTTCATGATCTCATAGAAGATCTTTTGAGCCTTTCCCGGATTGAACAGGACGCGGAACGACATCAGATTGCCCTGTCCAGGGACAATGTAAAAAAGGTATTGGAGGCTGCCCATCAGGTGTGCGCTGCCAAGGCTGCTTCCAAAAATATCAAAGTGGAAGTGGTTTGCTCCGATCATTTGAGGGCTTCCTTCAATGCCCCTCTTTTGGAGCAGGCTTTGGTAAACCTTTTGGACAATGCCATCAAATTCAGTCCGGAGGGCGCCACAGTCCGGATGGAAGCCGAAATTCAGAAAAAAGAACTGATTATTAGGGTCAAGGACTGGGGCAGTGGGATTTCACCAGAGCATCTGGACCGGATCTTCGAACGCTTTTACCGGGTTGACGCCGGTCGGAGCCGCAAGGAAGGAGGAACCGGTTTGGGGCTGGCCATCGTCAAACACATTGCCCAAGCCCACCGCGGTCAGGTGCAGGTCAGCAGCATACCCGGTCAGGGAAGCACCTTTACTCTTGTTATCCCCGAAGACTAAACCTTTCTGGCTATCCTGATGCTACAGCTTGCGGAACTCCGGAAAACTTAACCCCAATTTCCTAAGCCGGGGAGATGGCCTAAAGAGAGAAAACCTGCGGAAATCAGGCACACTTATACATGGAAGCCATGTTCTTTAGGCTGATTCCCCGAAAAAACCCGCTATCAGGAGAAAGGTTACTGAATTTATTTGGGATAGGTGACTTCGAAGACTCGTTTGGCCACCACGAAGGTGTCCTGATAATAACCTTGACGCAGATCAGTGATAATTACCCCGTTCCGGTGGTTGGAGGCGTGAATCATTTTCCCTTCCCCCAGGTAGATGCCGGCATGGCCAATGCCACGGCCGCCCCGGCGGAAAAAAAGGAGGTCGCCGGGAACCAGTTTGGAGAAATCCATGGTGTGGGTCACGGTTTTCCCCACCTGGGCCTGCTCAGCACTGGAACGGGGGAGTTTGATTTGAAATCCATTGTAGATGTACTGCACGAACCCGGAGCAATCGGTGGCATACCCGGTATCGAAGTTACCACCCCGGCTATACCGGGCCCCTTGATAGCCCTTGGCCAGGCTCAGGATCAGTTCCTGGAAACTCCACGGTTCATATAGGTGGTAACCCCGGCCGCCGGGAGCCGCCTCATTCTTTTTCTGGTCCAATTGTGAGGTGGGGCCGGTGGTAACATTGTAATTTTTCTTCGGGGTTAAGGGCTCCAATAAAAAGCGGCCGTCACGCTGGGGGATAACCCGCATCAAGGGCGGAGTCTCGGCTACCCCGGCCTTGGACGGGGAAGAGGCGGATACTGGGCTGTCATAATCCTCGGCCTCCTGGCGGCCTGACAACTGTGACCTTCTTTTGCTGGAGCCCACCAAAATCTTGGACTTCTTGGTGGAGCTTTTGGTGGATTTGCTGGATTTTACGGAAGAGGATTTTTTCTTTATTTCTTTGGAGGGTACGGCTGAGCCGGTTGCAGGGGTTAGGGTCAAAGCCAGGCTAATCGTCAATCCGAGGATTAGTTTATTCGTCACCTAACACCTCCTTGGTGATGGGACACTGCCTAAGGGGTTTTAAGTTTCACCCCAGGGCGAAGGGCCCTCAGAGAACCCGCCCGCCTGCCAAAGAGCCACGTTAAGGTTCCCCCACCCTAACTCATCTTTTGACTTATGTCAACCTTTTTTTCCTTCATTTCTAAGAAAAATAACAAGAGTAAAACTCCATTGAGGAAGGGGGGGGAAATTTTATCAAACCCCCGGATAAGGCTTTTTTTTGAAGGTATGGTGGGGGTACAAAAACAAGCCAAGGGGCCGGAAGAAGTGCCCGGCCCCTTAATAATTATGTCAGGGTCTGAGGGAAAAAGAACCGGACTCAGGAGGCCCCGGCCTTTTTCTTGGCCTTGGGGAGTTTTTCCGGTCGTCCCACCAATTCCAGCACGGAGAGGGCGGCTCCATCTCCCACCCGGAAACCCACGGGAATGATGCGGGTATAACCTCCGGGGCGCTCCTGATAGCGTTCCCGCAATTCCCCGAAAAGCTTGACCATGGCCTTTTTAGAGCGCAGCACCCTGAGTGTCAGGCGCCGGGCGTGGAGATCCCCCCGTTTGGCCAGGGTGATTAGCTGTTCCGCCCACATGCGGGCCTCTTTGGCCTTGGCGTGGGTGGTCTGGATGCGCTCGTGTTCAAAAAGCTGGGTGATGAGGTTCCGCAACAGGGCGGTGCGGTGCTCTGTGGTACGGGCCAGACGGCGCCCGGCTTTCAGATGCCTCATGCCATTTCTTCCTTTCTATCCGGTTCTTCCCCCGGGGGCACGAAGTTTTCCAGTTTCATGCCCAGGGAAAGCCCCATCTCCGCCAAAATTTCTTTGATCTCGTTTAAGGACTTGCGGCCGAAATTCTTAGTCTTGAGCATCTCCTGCTCGCTTTTCTGCACCAGTTCGCCGATATAACGGATATTGGCGTTCCTGAGACAATTGGCCGCCCTGACCGACAGCTCCAGCTCGTTCACCCCCCGGTAGAGATTCTCGTTGAGGATGGCTGGCGGTTCCTCCACCTTCTC
>Ga0068707_1000152_pt1 | contig 38993 bp, 30 predicted proteins | sample YNPNPMetaG_FD_66600 | JGI IMG/M metagenome (GOLD analysis project Ga0068707, IMG submission 66600) | Anoxygenic and chlorotrophic microbial mat microbial communities from Yellowstone National Park, USA - YNP NP MetaG | ecosystem: Environmental > Aquatic > Thermal springs > Hot (42-90C) >... | reverse complement strand
TGCACGAACTTCATGTACAGCGGAATGGCGATGGCGGCCAGAATGCCGAGGATGACCACGACGATCATCAGCTCGACCAACGTAAAACCCTTCTTGCCCTTCATCTCTCTTCCTCCTTTTCTTCGGGGCCTCGGACCATCCCGGCCGGGCCCGGTCAACCCCCACTCCGAAACTAGTTGCCTTCGTTCACCACACCCATCACGTTCTGGGAGTTCGACAAGTAGTATTGCGTCGTGTCGGCCAGCCCCGTCGCGCCGCTGGCATCGAGGTTCCCGTAGCCGACGGCGGCCCACCAGTGGTCGTTCGTGTTCGCCAGGCCGGCGGGCACGCCGCTGACCGTGACGCCCGGCAGTCCCGCCACCACCACGTAGCCGAACCGGACGGCGCTTTGCGGCCGGAAGCCGAGCCGCTTCCACGCATCGTCGATCGGGTCTCCGGGCACGGGATTCCAGTCGACCCAGCCGAAGTCGTTCCGGGGCGCCGCCGCGGGCCGCCGCCGGGAAAAATCCATCGTGCCCGAGACGTTCAGGTACTGGCCGAACTCGGCCTTGAACGCCTCCTCCTTGGCTCCGATGTCCCGCAACAGCGCCTGGACCTCGCTGGTCTTCGAGTAATGGAACGGCTTCAGGAAGCTCGGGACGGCGATCGCCGCCAGCACGCCCAGGATGATGACGACGATCATCAACTCGAGCAGCGTGAAACCTCGGGACGCTCCACGGTCCATCGCGACCTCCCTTCATGCAAGCGCCGGGCCGCCGCGACCCGGCGCCCGGATCGCGACGATCCCGAACGGTTGCCGCGGACCCGTCGGACCGACGCGGTCCGCACGACAAAAATTGTCAGCCCGCCGCGCCGCTTTTCGGCGTCTCCTCCGCTGGCGGCTCCACCCCCGCCAGCCGGTGTTTCCCGAGCCGATAGCGCAGGGAGCGTTCGGTGATTCCGAGATGCCGGGCGAGGTCCCGATGCTTCGAACCGACCTCGCCGATCGCCTGCAGGAGCGCCCGGCGCTCCAGGCCGTCGAGGTACTCGTCGAGCGACTGGCCCGGGGTGCGCGCCGGCAACGGCGGCTCGCCGGAGAGACTCCCGGCGGGACGGCCGAGCCGCACGGCCGAGGCCTCGACGATCTCGCCGTCGGCCAGCACCACCGCGCGCTCCACCGCGTTCGCCAGCTCGCGCACGTTGCCGGGGTACTCGTGGCTCAGCAACGCCTGCCACGCCGCGGGGGCGAAGTCGCGAATCGACCGGCCAAACTGGGCGGCGTACTTGCGGAGGAAGTGTCGCGCGAGCGGCTCGATGTCGGCCACGCGTTCCCGCAGCGGCGGCAGCTCGATCCGCAGCACGTTGAGGCGGTAGAACAGGTCCTCGCGGAACCGCCCGGCCCGCACCTCGGCCTCCAGGTCCCGGTTCGTCGCGGCGATCACCCGCACGTCGACCGGCAGCTCGTCCACGCCACCCACCGGCTTGACCACCCGCTCCTGGAGCACCCGCAGCAGCTTGACCTGCAGCGCCACCGGCAGCTCCGCCACTTCGTCGAGGAACACCGTACCGCCGTCCGCGGAACGGAACAGCCCCGGCTGCGCGGACACCGCACCGGTGAACGCCCCCTTCACGTGCCCGAACAACTCCGACTCGATCAGCGTCTCCGGGATCGCGCCGCAGTCGACAACCACGAACGGCCGATCCGCCCGCGGACCCTCGTGGTGGATCGCGCGCGCCACCAGCTCCTTCCCCGTGCCGCTCTCCCCCGTCACCAGCACGTTGGTCGGGATCCGCGCGGCGCGCCGGCAGAGCGCGATCACCGCCGCCATCCGCTCCGAGCGCCCGACGATGTCGCCGAAGGTGTAGCGACCAGCGACCCGCGCGCGAAGCTGGAGGTTCTCGCGGAGCAGCCGGCGCTTCTCCAGCGCCTTCTCCGCCAGCAACTTCAGTTCCTCGGTCGAGTACGGCTTCTGGACGAAGTCGTACGCGCCAAGCCGCATCGCCGCGATCGCCTTCTCCACGGTGGCATGGGCGGTGATCACCAGCACCTGCGTCTCCGGCGACCGCTCCTTCGCCCGACGCAACACCTCGATGCCGTCCATCCCCGGCATCGCCAGGTCGGTGACCACTAAGTCGAACGGCTCCGCGTCGCGGATCGCCGCCGCCGCTTGGTCGCCGTCCGCCGCCAGCACCACCTGGTACCCCGCCCGGCGGAACAACACCTCGAGCGTGGTGCGGATTCCCTCCTCGTCATCGACGACCAGGAGGCGGGGGGCATCGGCGGCAACGGCGCTCATGATGGGCTGGAGGCTACCACCGCGGGCGGGGCATCGCCATGCGCCGGCGCCCACGCGGCTCCGGTGCCCTCCCGCGCCGCCGCGTCGGGAGCGGCGAGCGTGGCCGGCGGCGGCATGACCGGCGACGCCACGGGCCGCCCCGCGCTCGTCGCCGCCGATCCGGCCGGCGCCGCGGGCGCCACGGCGCTTTCCGCGGACGACCCGACGGGCGACGCCGCGACGGGTCCCGACGACGCCCCGGACGACTCCGGCGAGGCGGCGAGCGGAATGCTCGCCGAGGCGACCGCCGAACCGCCCCCGACCGCCGGCGCAACGCCCTCCGCGGCAACCGGCGCGTCCGCGACGGCCGCGACCGGCGCCGCGGGCTCCGCCGCCGCATCGATCCCGTCGTCGAGGGGCGCGGTCGGGTCCTCCGGCGCCTCGTCGCTCTCCGACTCCTCGACCGGCGGCACCGGCGGTCGGGCCGCGGGACGCCCCTCCCCCGCCGCCCGGCCCATCTCGCGCAGGTAGCTCTGCGCCTCCTCCGGCCCCGCCCAGACGACCACCTCGTCGCCCGCGGTCAGCGCCGTCCGCCGGCCGAACCGGTTGATCCGCGACAGCGCGGCCGTCGTCGTGCCGAAGCGGCGCGCGATCGATTCCAGCGTGTCCCCCTCCCGCACGACGTACACGATCCGCTCGCGCCCCTCCCGCCGCGCCAGATGCTCGAACAGCTCCGTCGATCCGGCCGTGAACACCCGCACGTCGCTCTCGCCGAGCACTCGCACGGCGGCGCGGTCGAGCGACGGGGGGACGAACAGCTGCAGCACAAGCCCCGCCGGCAGGTAGGCCTCGGCATCGATCGGGTTCCACGCGACCAGGTCGGTGACGGTCACGCCGAACGCCTCGGCGATCGACGCCGGGGTGTCGCCAGCGACCGTCCGGTAGAAGACCCGTTCGCGGCCCGGATAAATGAAGGTGTCGGCGGGAACGACGACGAGAGGCTTCGGGTCGGGGGGCGGAAGATCGCGTGGCTCGACGTCGGGCACCTCGATCACGTCGCCCCCGCGAACGCCGTCGCCGTCCCCGAGACCGTTGAGCTGCCGCAGCCGCGCGACCGTCGTGCGGAAGCGCCAGGCCACGTCGCCCAGCGTCTCGCCGAAACGCACCGTGTAGGGGCGAACCTGGTCCTGCTCGCGCGCCGCCGCCAGCCGCTCGACGAAACCCTCCTCCGCCCCGGCCGGCACGCGCACCCACCAGCGTTCCTCGCCCGGAGGCGTGCGATCGCGCAGCAGCTCGGGATTCAGCCGCCGGAATGCCTCGGGCGTGATCCGCGCCGCGCGCGCCAGCGTCGCGATCCGCTCCGCGCCGCGGATCTCCACCAGGTCGTACGGCTCCGGCGGGTCCAGCGCCACCCCGGCAAGCCCGAAACGGTCCGGGTTGCGCGCCGCGATCGCGACCGCCAGCACCTTCGCGACGTAAATCGTCGTCCCGAACGGCAGAGCGTTCTCCGTCGCCGCCAGCGTCCAGTAGTCGTTCGTCCCGTGCTGGACGATCGCCTGTTCGAGCCCCGACCAGCCCATGTTGTACGCGGCGAGCGTCAGGTCCCACGAGCGGAAGCGGCGGTGAAGGTCCTCGAAGTACAACGCGACCGCCTCGGTCGATCGCTCCGGATTGCGCCGCTCGTCGATCCACCGGTTCTGGCGCAGGCCGTAGATCCGGCCGCCCGCCGGCATGAACTGCCACAGGCCGACGGCGCCGGCCGACGAACGCTCCGTAGGCGAGAAACTCGACTCGACCGCCGCCACCCACAGCAGGTCATCGGGCAGCCCGTGGCGCCGCAACACCTCGTACACCATCGCCGACCATCGACCCGAGCGGCGATACCACCCTTCGAGCGCCCCGTGGAACGCACCCCCCTCGCGCATCTGCTCCAGGAAGTAGAGCACCTTCTCGTCCCAACGCACCGGCAAGTCCGGCAGCACGATCCCCTGCAGCCACGACAGGTCGCGCGATTCTCCCGCAGGGGCCGACGGCGCTTCCGCCGCCGTCCCGCTCGCCGCCCCCGCCGTCGTCCCGCTCGCCGCCCCGGCCGCCGCGCCGCGCGAGAGGGCGGCCGTCGTGAACACCCGCGGCACCCGCGCGCCGGCGAACAGCCCAGCCGCCGGGACCGCCGGCGGTCCGCAGACCGCCTCCGGTCCAAGGAACGCCCGGCACGCCTCGCGGTCCATCCGCAACCGCTCGAGCTCCGCCGGGCCCGGGCCCTCCCCCGCGTCGGGCGCCGGGAAGACCCACGCGTCGCCCCGGATCGAGGCGCGCTGGGCGTTCTGGAGCCGCAGCGACACGGGATACGGGTCGGCGCCCTCGCCCACCACCACCGCAGCCTCGTGAACCTCCTGCGCAACCGCTGGCCGTGCGACGGCGAACGTCAGCAGGGCCAGGGCGCACCCGAGGCCGGGGGAAACAACCCGCATGAGCCCAATCTAGCCCCATGCTCGCCGTGGCCGCAAGAAAGCCGATGCCCCGCGCGGCCGGGGTCGCGGCCCGATCCGCTTCCGACACCTCCCGTCCCGGCCGCCGCGTCGGGAAGCGCAAGGCGCGAGGTCGGCGCCGCCGCGCTTGACTTCCCCCTCCCGACCCGCACGATCCGCCCGTGCGATTCGCGGACACCACGGTGCGGCTCGGCCCGTTCGAGATTTCGCCCGCCACCCTGCTGGCGCCGATGACCGCCGTCTCCGTGCCCCCCTTCCGCGCCGCCTGCCTCGCCCAGCGCTGCGGCCTGGCGACCACCGAGATGGTCGCCGCCCGGCCGCTCGCCGTGCGCCGCGCCTGGCGGAAGAAGAAGCCGTTCGAACGCGCGGCGGGCGAACGCGTGCTCCACGTGCAGATTTTCGGCAACGCGCCGGAGGTGCTCGCCGAGGGGGCGCGGGCGGCGGTCGATTTCGGCGCCGACGCGATCGACGTGAATCTCGGTTGTCCCGCGCGCAAGGTCGTCGGCTCCGGCTCCGGCGCGGCGCTCGGCCGCGACCCCGCCGCCGCCGCCCGCGCCGTCGCCGCCGTGGTCGCCGCCGTCCGCGTGCCCGTCACCGCCAAGATTCGCGCGGGGTGGGACGAGTCGTCTGTGAACGCCGTGGAGGTCGCGCGTGCCGTTGCCGACGCCGGCGCCGCCTGGATCACCCTCCACCCGCGGACCCGCGCCCAGAGGTTCGGCGGCGTCGCCGACTGGTCGCTGATCGCCCGGGTCGTCGAGGCGACCCCGATCCCGGTGATCGGCAACGGCGACGTCCGGAGCCACGCCGACGCGGAACGGATGGTCCGCCAGACCGGCTGCGCCGGCGTCATGGTCGGCCGCGCGACGATCGGCTGTCCCTGGATCTTCCGCGCGCTGGCCGACGGTCGCGACGAGGACCCCCCCGTGGACGAACGGATCGGAATCTTCCGCGCCTACGTCGAGGCCTACGTCGCCTGGGCCGGTCCGGAGCGCGCGATCCGCGAGCTGCGCAAACACCTGCTCCGGCTGGTCCGCGGCGTCCGCGGCGCCGCCGCCTTCCGCGCCGCCGCCCAGCGCGTCGCCACCCCTGCCGGCGTGACCGGCCTTCTCGAACGCGCCCGCGACGCCCTCGCCGAACGGTAGCCGCGCCCCGCCCGACGCCGTGCCCGGTCCTGCCGATCAGCCGACGACGCGGTTCCGACCCGCTTCCTTGGCCCGGTAGAGGTTGCGGTCCGCCATCTCGATCAACGCCTTCTCGTCCATCTCGTCGGCCAGGAACGCCCCGACCCCCAGGCTGACCGTGACCGGAATGCGGCGGTCCGCGAACTGGAACGTGCACGCCTCGACCCGCTGCCGCAGCCGCTCCGCCACCTGCAGCGCCTGCTCGCGGTTCGTCTCGGGCAACACCAGCACGAACTCCTCCCCGCCGTACCGCGCGAACAGCTCCCCCTGCCGGACGTGCATCGACACCACGTTCGCCAGCTCCCGCAGCACGTGGTCACCCGCCAGATGCCCCAGCGTGTCGTTGATCCGCTTGAAGTGATCGATATCCATCATCACCAGCGCCAGGTCCCGGTGATACCGCCGGGCCCGCGGAATCTCGCTCTGGAGCACCTCCATGAGCCGCCGCCGGTTGGGCAGTCCCGTCAGACCATCGGTGATCTTGAGCTGGTAGATTTCCTCGGTGTACTGCAGGTCGAGGTCGTCGCCGGCCTGGTACTTGAAGATCGCCCGGCCGATCATCACCCGCGCCGGACGCGGCAGCTCCTGCGGCGTATAGGGCGGAATCCGCCGCTCGTCGATGTACGTCCCGTTCGTGCTCTGCAGGTCCGTCAACATCGTGCGGCCGCCCTTGCGGTCGATCCGCGCGTGCCGGCGCGACACGGTGTCGAGGTCCAGCACGATGTCGTTGTCCGGGCCGCGACCGATCAGGACGGACTCCTTGTCGAGGTCGAACCGGCGGCCGATCTCCTTGGGGTCGGAGTTCTCCCTCCCGGAACCGACGTGGATCAGCAGCAGGAACTCCTTGAGCGACCGCGGCACGATCACCGGCTCGGCCTGGATGACCTGCGTCGCATCGTCGTGCTCGAGACGGTCCCGAGAGTCGGGCATCGGCCGTAGCCTTTCACAATTCCGCTCCAACTTCAAGCCGGACCGACGCTATACTGACGGCCGTGCGCGCGATCGCCATCTTCGACCTCCTTCTCCTGCTGCTTCTCGGCACCGCGGCCTGCGACCCGCGCAAGCCGTGCCGGAGATTGGCGGAACGTGACTGCGCCCGCCACGGCGAGGACAGCCCGATCTGCCGCGACGCCCGGCAGCTCGCCGCCTCGGCCGACCCCTACCTGATCGAGATCTGCCGCAAGGAGCTCGGCGAATGAGCCGACCGTGCCGCCGCCCCGCCCCACCCCCGCTGCTCGCCGCGACCTGCACCCTGCTCGTTGTCGCCTGCAGGAACGACCGCACCGCCGACGACGCCGAGCGAGCCACCCCGATCCTGGCTCGCGTCGTCCCGTCCCTCGGCGACGAACATCTCGCCCTGCTCCCGCCCCCCGTCCAGCTCCTCGTGCAGGTCCACCCGCCCACCCTCCTCGCCGACCCGATGCTGTCGCTCGCCGCCGGCGCTTTCCTCGCCGCGGTCTCCGACCAGCCCCGCGCCACCGCGGAGTGCGTGGAACGCCTCTCCCGCTCCGCGGCCGTCGTCACGTACGCATGGATCGGGGGCGCGGCCGACGGCTGGATCGCCATCGCCGACGGGCCCCTCGACCACCCCGCCCTCGCCGCCTGCCTCGCCGCGTTCGGCGCCGCGCCCGAACCCGGCACCGAGCTCGACCCGCCCCTCGGCCAGGCCTACCAGCTCGGCACCGCCGGCACCCTCGTCCTCGCCCGCCTCGCCCCGGAACGCCGCGCGATCGGCCTGGCCCCCACCGTCGAGGCCGTGCGCCGGATCGCGCTCCGGCCGATCCGCCTGCCCGAAGATCCGACCGGCAAGGAACTGCTCCCGCGCCTGCGCCAAGGCGACCTCAAGCTGTACGCCGACTTCGAACAGCTCGCCGGCCTGGGTGCCGACTCGCTGCCGCTGATCGACGACGCCGACCGCGTTGCCCTCCTCTTGCGCCTCGAACTGATGGAAGCCGACGTCGTCACCCTCGTCCGCGCCCGCGGCAGCGCCGCCGTCAGCCGCCTCGAAACCACCCTGGACAGCGCCCTCTCCTCCCTGCGGCGCATCGCCCTCGAGGAACCCGGTATCTCCGCGGCGTCCGTCTCCCGCGTCTTCGACGAGGCGCGGGTCGAGCGGCTCGATACGCTCCTCCGCATCCAGATCACTCTCGACCGACCGACCCTCGCCGCCCTGGTCGGCATCCTGGCCCACCGCGCCCTCCCCCGCCTCGCTCCGGCCCCCGGCGAACGGAACGCACCGTAGGCCGATCGAACGAGCGGGCCGGCCTACTGCGCCGGCGCCGCCGGCTCCAGCTCCCGCAGGATCCTCTGCCGCAGCGCCTCGAACTCCGGCCGATCCGCCAACCCCGGGTCCAGTTCGAACGCCTCCTCCAGCGTCCGGTCGGCTTCCGACCACCGCCCGAGGCCGGCCAGTGCGTCGGCGAGCGCGAACGCGACCTCCGCGTCCTCGGGGGCGAGCCGCCGCGCGATCCCCAGCGCCTCGACCGCCCGCGCCTCCTCCCCCGCCGCGCGCAGCGCCGTGCCGCGGTCGAGCTGCACCTGCGCCGACTCCGGCGCCAGACCGGCGGCGCGCTCCAGCGCCTCCACGGCGGCGGCGGCGTGCCCGAGCGCCATTTCCGCGGCGCCGAGCCCGTGCCACGCCTCCGCCGTCCCCGCCGCCGTCTCCGTCAGCGCCCGGAACGCCTCCTCCGCCGCCGCCGCATCGCCCCGCGCCAGCAGCACCCAGCCCCGCGCTGCCCGCGCCCGCGCCGACGCCGGCGCCGCCGCCACCGCCCGCTCCACCTCCGCCAGCGCCTCGTCCAGCCGCCCGGCCTCGGTCAGCACCGAGACCCGGTCGACCCGCAGGTCGACGTCGGACGGCGCCGCCTCGACCGCCGCCGTCAGCCGTTCGAGCGCCGCGCTGAGCTCGCCCCGCCGCGCCTGCAGGTTCCCCAGCAGATGGTTCGCCTCGACGTCCCGCGGCGCCACCATCAGCGCCGCCTCGTACGCCGCGACCGCCTCCTCCAGCCGCCCCGCGGCCTCCAGCGCCCGGCCCAACGTTTTCTGCGCCTCCGCCGACGACGGAACCCTATCCGCCGCCTCCCGACACACCCGCTCGCCCTCCGCGTCGGCCGGGTCGCGCAGCACCCGCGCCCGACACAGACCCAGCAACGCCTGCAGGTCCCCCGGATCGGCCGCCGCCGCCCGCGCGAACGCGTCGATCGCCGCCTCCACCTTTCCCGCCGCCAGCAGCACGTCGCCCCGCATCGCCTGCACGCGGGCCGAGGTCGGCGCGGCCCGGCCCGCCGACTCCGCCTCGTCCACCGCCGCCGCCGCCTGCCCCGCCCGGGCCAACGCCACCCCTCGCAGCGCCCGCACCTCCGCCGCCCGCGCCGGCGGCGTCGACGCGTCGAACAGCCGCAGCGCCTCCGCCAGTTCCGCCGCCGCCTCCGCGAACCGCCCGGCGCCGAGCAGCGCTTCGCCGAGGCCCGCGCGCGCCTCTGCCAGCCCCGGACCCGCCAGCCGAAACGCGTTCGCCGCCTCCTCCCACCGCCGCGCCGCGAGCTGCCGCCGCCCCACCAGCATGTATGCCCCCGCCGCGTCCGCGCTCCCCGCCGCCCGCAACGCCTCCGCCAGATCCGTCGCCACCCGCACGTCCGTCGGCGCCAGCGCCAGCGCGCGGCGCAGCGCCTCCGCCGCCTCCGCCGCCTTGCCCGCCGCGCGCAACGCCCGCCCCGCGAAGACCCAGAACCGCGCGTCGTCCGGCAGCCGCACCCGCAGCTCCCCGCAGACGTCCTGCGCCTCTCGCAGCCGCCGCAGGTCGACCAGCAGCGCGCCGAGCCGCAGCAGCGCGTCCTCCCCCAGCTCCGGGTCGCCCCGCAACCCCGCGAACCGCTCCACCGCTTCCGCGCCCCGCCCGAGCGCCACCAGCGCCTCGCCCGCCCCGTACCTCGACCGCGGCCGGCCCGGCGCCAGCGCCAGCGCCCGCTCGAACGACGCCAGCGCCTCCTCCGCCTTCCCCCGCCCCAGCAATGCCCGCCCCAACCCCTCGTGCGCCTCCGCCTCGTTCCCGTCCAGCTCCAGCGCCAGCCGCAGCGCCAGCTCCGCCTCCTCCCACCGCTTCAGCGACAGCAGCGTGTTCCCCAGGTTCAGCCAGCCCCGCAGATACCCCGGGTCCAGCGCCACCACCTCCCGGAACACGTCCGCCGCCTCCGCTTCGCGCCCCAGTTGCGCCAGCGCCAGCCCCAGGTTGTTGCGCGGTGCCAGGTAACGCGGCTGCAGCTCCAGCGCCCGACGGTACGCCGCCACCCCCGCCTCCGGCTGGTCCGACGCAACCAGCGCACGACCCAGGCCGTTCGCCGCCTGCGCCGACGACGGGTCGAGACGCTGGGCCTCCAGGAACGTCCGGCGGGCCGCCTCCGGGCTCCCCAGTTGCAACTGCAGGTTCCCGAGGTCGATCCGCACCTCCGCGTCCCCCGGCGCCAGCTCCGCCGCCCGCGTCAGCTCCGCCAACGCCTCCGCCAACCGGCCCACCCCCCGCAACGCCACGCCCCAGGCCCGCAACAGCGGCGCCCACCGCGCGTCGTGGACCGGCTCCTCCACCGCCGCCCGCGGCGCCCGCAGGAACGCCACCGCCTCGTCCGCCCGGCCCCCCAGCGCCATCTCGCGACCCACCGTCGCGTGCGCCGCGATCAGCGCCGGCGCCGCCGCGAACGCCCGCCGGAATGCCTCCGCCGCCTCGATCCCGCGCCCCGCTCGCGACAGCGCCTCCCCCAGCCGCGCCTGCACCAGCGCGTCCTCCGGATGCTCCGCCGCCAGCGCCTCCAGCCGCGCCGCGGCCCCCGCCGCATCCCCCGCCGCCAGCGCCGCCTCCGCTTCCGCCCGCCGCGCCGCCACGTCCCCCCCCTCGACCCCCGACTCCTGCGCCGCCGCCCACGACGCCCAGCCGCACACCAGCAACCCCGCCAGCCACACGCCAACCCGCATCACCGCCTCGCCTCCTCCCCCCTTCCGCACGACCCGACGACGCGACCGCTCGCGAGTCCCACCGCGCCGAACGCCCCGCGACGCCGTCGCCCGCCCCACCCCCCGGACCGGATCGGCCGCGGTCGCCCCTACGGCTCCGACTCCGCCGATGCCCCCAGCAGCGTCGCCCGCAGCGCGTCCGTCGCCCCCCCCAGCCGTCCGAAGTCGTCGTCCTCCGCCCCCACCATCGCGCCGACCGTCCCGGCCTCCCCCCCCGGCAAACGCAACGCCAGCAGTTGCTCGCCCGCCGGACCCCCCGCCACGTGATAGCCATCCTCGGTGAATGCCGCCCAGCTCCCGTCCGACCTCACCGCCAGTCGCACCAGCCGCTCCCCGCCGCGCGCCGCGACCAGGGCCGCGGTCCGAGCATCCGCCGTGAGGATCCACGACCCCGACGCGACCGGCTCCAGCACCGTCACCGGCCCTTCGTGCACCAGCACCTCCCACAACGGATTCCTCGTCCGGCCCTGCAGCGCCGCCACGCCGCCCCGCGATCCCCCCACGTACAACACCTCGCCGTCCGCCCCCCACCGGATCACCGTTGGCCGGCCGCCCAATCCTCCCATCGCCACCGCCGAACGCTCGACCTCCCAGCTCTCGATCCCCCACTCCTCCACCACCCCGTCCTCCCGCCCCACCAGCACCGTCCGACCGTCGAGCGACACCTCGCCCGGCGCCCCCTCGTACCCCTCCCCGGGGAACTCCACGAGCGGCTCCGCGCGGCCGACCCGCCACGCGCAGAAGCCGCCCGGCCCCGTCGCCACGACCGTCCGGCGGTCCCCGCAAAGCGTCAGCCGCGGAATCCCCAGCCAGCGCGGCACCGGCCATGATCCGACAAGTACTCCCGAGCGATCCTGCAACACCGCGCGGTCGCCCGCCTCCGCCAGGCCCGCCACCATCCCGCCCCGCATCGCCGCCGGCCGCATCCCCTCCACCGGCGTCCACGGCGCGATCCCCGCCGACGTCTCGATCCACAGGCCGTCCGGCGTCGACCACAAGAGTTCCCCGCAGGCCGGGTCCGCGGCCGCCACCTCCCCCGGGCCCTCCGCCGACGACACCGTCCACTCCGACAGATCGAACGATGCACGAACCGTGCGGCCCGCCGCGTTCACCCACCGCAGGTCCACCTGCGAACCGCCCCCCGCCCACGACGCGCCCGACAACCTCGCCGCCGGGCCCGCCGCCTCCGTCCCCGCCGGCGAACGGACCACGAGCGCCTCGCCCCGCGCCAGCGCCGCCACCGTACCTCCCGCCGTGCACGCGGCCCCCGACGCCGCCGGGCCCGCCGCCTCCGCCCGCCACCCATCCGCTCCGCGGCGCACCACCGACGCCCCCCCCGGCCCGCTTGCCACCAGCGCCGCGTCGCACACCGCAAGCACCTCCAGGCGCCCCGGAACTTCCCTGCCGCCGCCCTCCGCCCGGCCCGGGCCGCCGGAACCCGACGGATCGACCGGGAACGCCGCCACCCCGCCCGCCGACGCGCCCGTCCCGTCCGCCTCGAGCGGCACGATCAGCAGGCCGCCGTCATCCCCCACCGCTACGAAGCCGCTCCCCCAGCCCACCGTCGGATCGCCCCACGGGCCCGGCGCCTCGGCGGTCCACCACGGTGCCGCGAGCGCGACGCGGCCGGCCAGCGCGCCGTCCGCCGCGCGCCGCAGCTCCATCGCGGGTCCCGCCGCGTCGCGCACCACCACCGCCACCCGCTCGCCGTCGGGCGACAGCGCCGCCGCCGCGGCGTCGATGTCCGGGAGCGCCGCCTCCTTCAGGAACACCGTCTCGGGCTCCACGTAGTGCCGCACCGCCAGCCGGCGGGTCCCGTCCGGACCGCGCCGCTCCAGGAGCAGCACCGCGCGATGCCCCTCGTCCGCCGCCGCCAGACCTAGCGCCCGGCCCGCCGGCACCGCCCGCACCCGCTCGAACTCCAGCTCCGCCCCCTCGCGCACCACCAGCCGATCCGGAGCCGCGAAGGACCACACGCGGATCCCCCCGCCGCCCGCCGCCACCGCCAGCGCCGTCGCCGTCCCCGGCAGAGCCGTCGCCCGCCGCTCCCGCAGCCGCCGACCGTCGAAGACCCAGGTCCGCAGCGTCCGGTCCTCGCCCGCCGTGAACAGCTCGTCGCCCCGCCACGCCAGCGCCGTCACCCGGCCCGTGTGACCCGCCTGCAGCACCGCCGCGGCCCCGCGCAGCCGCTCCGGCGCGGGCCGCAGCCGCGCCCGCCGCTCCGCCAGCTCCGCCGCCAGCGCGCGCCGCTCCCGCGACGCCCGCGCCAGGAGCTCCGGGTCCAGCGCCGGCGCCACCTCGCGCGGCCGCCACCAATCCGCCGGAGCGAACGGATGCGTCCGGCCCAGGCGCCACCGAGCCAGACCCGCCGCGCCGGCACAGACAACCAGAAGAATCACGAACGACGGAACGGCCCGCCCGACCCCGCCGCGTCCCATCAAGGCAGCAACGCCGAAACCGATTGCACGGCGATCGACAACATCCGCGACGGCAGCACGCCGAGCGCCACGACCAGGAACGCCGCCGCTCCGATGCCCACCCGGGCCCGCGCCGACACGACCGCCGTGGCGACGTCGTCCGACTCCGCCTCGCGCATGTACGCCGCCACAATCAACCGCAGGTAGTACCACGCGGCCACCACGCTGGTCAGCACCCCCACCAGCGCCAGCGGCCACAACCCCGCCTCGATCGCCGCCTTGAACACGTACAGCTTCGCGAAGAACCCGGCCGTCGGCGGAACACCCACCAGCGACGCCACGAACACGAGGAGCGCGAAGGCCGCCCAGGGACTGCGGCGAGCGAACCCGTGAAGGTCCGCCACCGCCGTCGCCTCCCGGTTTCGCCGCGCGCAGACCGAGACCACCGCGAACGCCCCCGCCGTCCCCGCCGTGTACGCGAGCAGGTAGTAGATCACCGCGGCCCCCGCCTCCGCCTGCAACCACCGCCCCTCCGCCGGATGCGCCGCCCCGGCCGCCACCACCCCCACCAGCGCGTACCCGGCGTGCGCGATCGAGGAATAGGCCAGGAGACGCTTCACGTTGCTCTGCATCAACCCCGCGAAGTTGCCCAGCACCATCGTCAGGACCGACAGCCCCGTCCAGAGCGGCACCCAGCCGGCCGGCGCGGCGGTCAACGGGGAGTCGAGCGGAAAGGCGACGAGGAACACGCGCAGCAGCACGGCGAACGCCGCCGTCTTCACCACCACGGCCATGAACGCCGAAACCGGCGTCGGCGCCCCCTCGTACGCGTCCGGCGTCCACATGTGGAACGGCACGGCCGAAACCTTGAACGCCAGCCCCGACAACACCAGCACCATCCCGATCCCCGCCAGCGGCTCGTACGCCGTCGGGGAATCCCCCGCCATCACCCGCCCCAGGTCATCCAGCCCCAGCGTTCCCGTCGCCCCGTACAACAACGCCATCCCGAACAGCAGGATCGCCGCCGCGAACGAACCCAGAAGGTAATACTTCAGGGCCGCCTCGGTGCTCTTGAGCGACGAACGCTGGAACGCGGCCAGACAGTACGTTCCCAGGGACAGCGTCTCCAGCCCCACGAACAGCAGCAGCAGGTCCCGCGCCCCCGCCAGGAACATCCCTCCCAGGACCGACAGCAACACCAGCAGCGGGAACTCGGGCCGGTCCAATCCCAGCTCCCGCAGATACGAGCCGGCCTGCAACAACACCAGCATCCCCCCGAGACACAACACCCCGTACACCGCCAGCGCGAACCGGTCCCCCCCCAGACCGCTCGTCCGCTCCACCACCCGCGCCAGCAGACCGGGATCCGCCACCCCCGCTCGCCGCGCCAACCACCACAACCCGACGCTCGACACCCCCGCCAGCGCCAGTACCCCCACCGCGAACGCCGAACGCAAGGCCGCGCGGAGCCGCGCCCGCACCAGCTCCTCCACGTCCCCCGCCGCCGGCGCCGCCCGCCGCCCCGCCAACGCCTCGTAGAACATCAGCAGCAACGCCCCCCCGGAAACGACCAGCACCGGCGCCAGCGCCGTCAGCGGCCGGAACCACCTCATGGCGCACCTCCCGACCCGCGACCCCCGCCCGCGCCGGCCGACCCCCCCTCCACCGGCCGCGGCTCCAGCAACCCGGGCGCCCCCACCGGAGCCTCCGCCGTCCCCTCGATGCGCAGCCCCCCCGCCCCCGACGGCCCGCTTCGTGCCGCCGCCTCCCCGATCGCCGCCACGCGTCCGGCCCGCTCCCGGCGCGACTGCGCCTCGTCCAGACCCCCCGCCTGCCGGATCTCATCCATCTCCAGCACGCGCGCCGTCGCGTACGCGCAGTGCTGCCGGATCGAATCCTCCATCCGCCGGGTGAACCATCCCGGCACCACCCCGATCGCGAAGACCAGCGCCACCAGTGGCACGAAACAGCACACCTCGCGCGCCCCAAGGTCCGGCAGCTTCTCGTTCTCCGGCTTCCGCACCGGCCCGAAGAACATCCGCAGGTACATCCCCAGCATGTACACCGCACCCAGCACGATCCCCAGCCCCGCCGCCGCCGCCAACCAGTGCCCCAACGGCAACGCCTCGGCGTGGAACGACCCGATCAGCACCAGGAACTCCCCCACGAACCCGTTCGTGCCCGGCACCCCGATCGAGGACAACGTCACCACCAGGAACACCGCCGCATACGCCGGCATCCCCGAAGCCAGACCGCCGAACTCCTCCAGGCGCCGCGTGTGACGCCGTTCGTAGATCACCCCCACCAGCAGGAACAACGCCCCCGTCGAGATCCCGTGGTTCACCATCTGCAGCACCGACCCCGCGATCGCCCGCGGGTCGCCCGCCGCCAACCCCAACATCACGAACCCAAGGTGCGACACCGACGAGTACGCCACCAGGCGCTTCACGTCGCCCTGCTTCCACGCCATGAGCGCCCCGAGCAGGATTCCGACCACCGCCAACGCCGCCACCGTGGGGCCCGCCCGGAACGCCGCGTACGGGAACAACCCCATCGAAAACCGCAGGTAGCCGTACGTCCCCATCTTCAGCAGCACCGCCGCCAGGATCACCGAACCCGCCGTCGGCGCCTCGACGTGCGCGTCCGGCAACCAGGTGTGCAGCGGCCACATCGGCACCTTGATCGCGAACGCCAGCGTGAACGCCGCAAACAACAACAGCTCGGTGCGGTACGGCAGCATCACGTCGCGCAACGCGAAGTAGTCGAACGTCCACTGCCCCCCGTGGAGCTGCGCGGACTGCCACGCGAGATACAGGAGCGCCACCAGCATCACCGCCGACCCGACCATCGTGAACAGGAAGAACTTCACCGCCGCGTAGATCCGCCGCGGGCCTCCCCAGACCCCGATGATCACGAACATCGGCAGCAGCATCAGCTCCCAGAACACGAAGAACAGGAACAGGTCCAGCGCGACGAACGTTCCCAGCATCGCCGCTTCGAGCACCAGGAACGACGCCAGGTACTCCCGCGCCCGCTCCTCCACCGCCCGGAACGACGACAAGATCGCCACCGGCGTCAGCAGCGTCGTCAACAGAACCAGGAACAGCGAGATCCCGTCCACCCCCACCGACCACGAAATCCCCCACGCCGGGATCCACGGCAACTGCTCGCGGAACCGCGCCAGGAAACCATCCGCGTCCACCGGGCTCTGCCGCAGCAACAACAACGACAGACCGAACACCAGCGTCGAGGCCGCCACCGCATAGACCTGCTGCGCCCGCACCAGCCGCCGCGGAAAACACCACAACCCCAACGGCGCCACCAGGGGCAGCGCGATCAGCCACGTCAACAGATGGCTCATCGGTCACCCCCCTCCGCCCCCGCCGCGACCCCGGTACCCGTCTCCCCGACCGAACCTCCCTCCGGTTTCCCCGCCGCTGCCTCCCCCGAAGCCGGCGCCTCCTCCCCCCGACCGCCGAACGGCTGCGGCGCCCGCGCCAGGTTCGGGTCGTCGAAGATCGACCACAGCGCGCACCGCGGCGGCTCCGTCACCTCCACGGGAACCACCAGCCGCCGCACCAGATCGAACCGGCTCCGCGCCGTCACCACCACCTCGTGCCGCCCCACCGGCAAGCAGGCCTGCACCACGTCCCCCCGTAACCGACCCGGACCCACCAGCGGCGCCCGCGGATCGAGACCTGCCTCCACCACACCGTCCCCGTCGAGATCAATCTCATACCGGTAAGGAGCCGCCGGCATCGTGAACGCCAGCCGCACCGCCCCCGTCGCCGGATCCGGCGGAATCACCTGCACGAACTGCACCGGCCGCTCCAGCACCGGCACCGTGGCGAACGGCGACGCCGCGAAGTACAACACCCCCGCTACCCCGACCGCCATCATCGCCGCATACCGGTGGACCACGCCACCCTGCAACCGCCGGAACGCCCCCCCGATCCCCCGCGCCAGCCACGCCACTCCCCCCACAAGCGCCGTGTCGATCAACACCCGGTCGATCACCTCGTAGGCGACAAACGCCAGGAACCGCGCCGGCCGCACCACGACCCAGCCGTACAACTCGTCGATCCGGAACTTGTCCGCCACCAGCCGGTACAGCGACGGCACCGCCGCGACCACCCGCTGCGCCCGCACCGACGGCCACTGCCGGTAGAACCGCGCCGCCCACAGCGCCCCGAGCAACGCCACCCCCACCGACGTGCAGAGCAACAGGATCTCCATCCCCTCGTCCCGGAACCCCTCGAACGGCGACACCACCGGCGCCAACCACCGCTCGAACAGGTTCGGCACGTGGAACAGATGCGGCATCCCGAAGAAACCCGCCACCACCGCCGCCACCCCCAGCGCGATCAACACCCACCGCATCGAGGCCGGCGTGTGCGGGTCGGTCCACAGGAACGAACCCGGCCGCGACACGTCCGGACGCCCCACACGCTCCCCCACCTCCGCGGGCGCCCGCAGCTCCCCCCAGAACACCAGGAAGTACAGCCGGAACATGTAGAATGCCGTCAGACCCGCCGCCACCAGAGCCGTCAGGAACAACAACATCGGCCAGAAGAACGGCACAACGCCGCTCTTCAGAATCGCGGTCCCCGAGAACGCACTCCACAGGATCTCATCCTTCGAGAAGAACCCCGAGAACGGCGGGAAGCCCGCGATCGCCAGGGTCGACGCCAGGAACGTCCAGTGCACCACCGGCAGCCGCCGGCGTAACCCGCCCATCTCCCGGATGTCCTGCCGCTGCTCCATCGCGTGGATCACCGCACCGGCACACAGGAACAGACACGCCTTGAAGAAGGCGTGGGTGAACAGATGGAACAACCCCGCCCCGAACGCCCCCACGCCGACCGCCAGGAACATGTACCCGAGCTGGCTGATGGTCGAATACGCGAGCACCTTCTTGATGTCGTTCTGTGCCAGCCCGATCACCGCCGCGAACAACGCCGTCGCCGCCCCCACCGTCGCCACCACCGCCATCACCGTCGGCGACAACCGATAGAGAAAATCCAGCCGCGCGATCATGTACACGCCCGCCGTCACCATCGTCGCCGCATGAATCAACGCCGACACCGGCGTCGGACCCGCCATCGCGTCCGGCAACCAGACGTACAGCGGAATCTGCGCGCTCTTCCCCGTCGCCCCCACGAACAGGAAGAACCCCGCCAGGAACGCCCCCGAAACCCCCAGCGCCGTCCGCACCGGCAACGGCCCCGTCCCCAACTCGCCGCCCACCAGGTCCGACATTCCCGGCAACGTCACCCCGGAAGGCAACGTCACCCCGTGGAACCGCACCGTCCCCAGCCAGGCCGCCAGACAGAAGATCCCCAGCAGGAACCCCAGATCGCCGATCCGGTTGACCAGGAAGGCCTTCTTCCCCGCCACCGCGTTCGCCTCCTTGTCAAACCAGAACCCGATCAACAGGTAGGAACAGAGACCCACCCCCTCCCAGCCGACGAACATCAACACGAGGTTGTCCGCCAGCACCAGCACCAGCATGAAGAACACGAACAGGTTCAGGTACGAGAAGTACCGCCGGTACGACGCGTCGTGCGCCATGTACCCGGCCGAATAGATGTGGATCAGGAAGCTCACGCCCGACACCGTCAGCGCCATCATCGCCGACAACCGGTCGACGCCGAACGCCAGCGGCACCGACAGGTCCGGCGACCGCAACACGTCCCGCAACCCGGGCACCCCCGCCGCCAGGTCGCGGAGCGGCAGCCAGTCCCACAACCGCGCCAGCAGCAGCCTCGGCGCCGCATCCCCCGTCTCGAACGGATTCCCCACCCACAGCTGGATCGCCGCCCCCACCGCCACCAGGAACGAGAACAGCACGGAGAACACCGCGACGATGTGCACCGTCGGCCGCGACAACAGCCGCTCCCGCGTCGCGCGCGGCAACAACCGCCCGATCCACGACAGCAGGAACCCGTTCAGGATCGCCCCGAGCAGCGGGAAGCCCGCGATCCACGCCACGTAGGGGTTAACCACCACGTTGCCCATCGCGCCCCTCCCCTACCCCTTCAAGGCGTCCGCATCATCCGCGCGCACCGAACGACGCAGGCGGTACGACGCCACGAGGATCGCCAGCCCCACCGCCGCCTCCGCCGCCGCCACCACCACCACGAACAAGGCGAACACCTGACCCGTATGCCCCACCGGGGCGTAGCGGTTGAACGCCACCAAGGCCAGGTTCGCCGCGTTCAGCATCAGCTCGACGCAGATCAACATCACCAGCGCATTGCGCCGCATCAGGAAGCCGACCGCTCCCACCGTGAACAGCAACGAGGCTAGGAGCAGGTAGTGGCTCAACCCGACGTCCGCCATGACCGTCCTCCCTCCCCGCTCCCCCCGCCGACGCCCCCTTCCTGCTCCGCCGCCGGAGACCCGGCCCGCGCCTCCGGTTCCGTCCGCCCCCGCGCCACCGCCACGGCCCCCACGATCGCCACCAGCAGCAGCATCGAGGCCGCCTCGAACGGGATCAGGAACGCCCCGAACAGCTCCCGCGCCACCGCCGCCGTCGTCCCGAACCCCTCTCCCACTGGAATCCGCGTCCCCAACCCGACCTCGAACAGCTCCCGTCCCACCAGGTAGAACCCGTACACCGCCGCGGCCGCCCCCAGGACCCGGACCGGCAACCGCCGTCCCCCCGGAGCCGGAATCGCCCCCTGGTCCAGGAACGTGATCACGAACACCAGCAGCACCACCACCGCCCCCGCGTAGATCAGCACCTGCAACGCCGCCAGAAGCTCCGCCCGCAGCAACAGGTACAGCCCCGCCGTCGCCAGCACCGTCACCAGCAACCCCAACGCCGAACGCAGGGGACGTCGAGACAGCACCGCCACGGCCGCCCCCAACAAGGCCGCCGCCGCCCCGATCCAGAAGAACACCACGTGCGGCAACGACGCCATCCACCCGTCGCCTCCCCCTTCCCGGTACCGCTCCACCAGCGGCGCCTCCGCGCCCCCGGCCCGCGCCGGCGCCGCGCGCTCCCCCAGCCTCACCGTGATCGTCGGCTTGCTGCCCTCGTCCCCGCTCGCGCCCGCCGCTGCTCCCGCCGGCGCCGCCCACGCCACCGCCAGCAGCCCTGACACCGCCGAAACAACCCGCAACCCCCTCCCCCACCGACTCGCCCCACTGCGCATCCTCACACCTTCCACTCCGGAGGCAGCGCGAACCGCGCCCCGAACGGACACTTCCCCTGCAACACGTGCGCCTCGAACTCGTCCCGAAACCGCCGCAGGAAACCCTGCACCGGCATCGCCGCCGCATCCCCCATCGGACAGATGGTCATCCCCAACATGTTCTGCGCAATCGAATCCAGCAGATCGACGTCCCCATTCCGTCCCAACCCCTGCTCGATCCGCCCCAACACCTGCTCCAGCCACCCGGTCCCCACCCGGCACGGAGTGCACTGGCCGCACGACTCGTGACGGTAGAACTTCGCCAGCCGCCACGCCGCGCGCACCATGCACGTCGTATCGTCCATCACAATCACCGCCCCCGACCCGATCATCGAACCCGCCGCCCGGATGCCGTCGAACGACAGCGGGACGTCCAGCTGGTCCGCCCCCAGCACCGGCGTCGAAGAACCGCCGGGAATCACCGCCTTGACCGACCGCCCCGGCCGCGGCCCACCCCCATGGTCGAAGATCAACGCGCGCAACGGCGTCCCCACCGGCAGCTCGTACAAGCCCGGCCGCTGCACCTGCCCCGACAGGCAAAACACCCGCGTCCCCCCATCCCCCTGGACCCCCAACCCCGCATACCACGCCCCCCCGCGCTCGATGATGTGCGGCAACGTGCTGATCGTCTCCACGTTGTTCACGATCGTCGGCGCGCCGAAGGCCCCCACCGTCGCCGGAAACGGAGGCTTGAGCCGCGGTTCCCCCCGCTTTCCCTCGAGCGACTCGAGCAGCGCCGTCTCCTCCCCGCAAATGTACGCCCCGGCCCCGCGGTGCACCGTGATCTCCAGCTCGTAGGCGCGACCGAAGGGCCGAGCGCCCAGATAGCCTTTCGCCCGCGCCTCCCCGATCGCCGCCTCCAACACCCGGTACGCCCGCTCCAGCTCCCCCCGCAGATACACGTAGCCGTGGTGCACTCCCAACGCGAACGACGCGATGATGCACCCCTCGATCAGCTGATGCGGATCCCGCTCGATGAGCGCCCGGTCCTTGAACGTCCCCGGCTCCCCCTCGTCGGCGTTCACCACCAGATACCGGGGCTCCTTCCCCGGCGGCAGAAACCCCCACTTCACCCCCGCCGGAAACCCCGCCCCCCCGCGCCCCCGCAGGTTCGCCGCCTTCACCTCCGCCACGATCTCCGCCGGCTGCATCGACAGCGCCGCCTTCCGCGCCGCCCGATAGCCCCCGCGCTGCTCGTAGACCGACAACCGGAACGCGTCCGGCACGTCGAAGTTCCGCGTCACCAAGCGCTCCACCACGGCCATCGCCCTACCCTCCGGCACGCGCCCGCAAGTCGCTCAACAGCGCCCGCACCCCCTCCGGCGTCAACCGCTCGTGCAGCTCCCCGTTCACCCGCATCACCGGCGCCGTCCCGCACGACGCCAGACACTCCACCTCCGTCCAGGTGAACAACCCGTCCCGCGTCGTCTGCCCCGCCGGGGTCCCCAACTCCCGAGCCAGCAACTCCCGCAGGTGCTCGGCTCCCGCCAGCGAGCACGACAGGTTCGTGCAGATTTCCAGGTGGTACCGCCCCACCGGCCTCCGCCGGTACATCGTGTAGAACGACGCCACCTCCTCCACCCGACCCGCCGGCACCCCCAGCGCCTCCGCCACGAACGCCACCACCTCCGCGTCCACCACCCCCTGCTGCTCCTGACACAGATGCAGCAGCGGCAGGCACGCCGCCGCCTTGTTCGGATACCGGCCCACCAACGCCGCCATCCGCTGCTTGCGCTCCGCCGACAGTTCGAACGCCATGGACACGATTCCCTTCCCTCTACGCTGGCGCCGGGGACCTCCCCGGGCGGACTCGAGCCCGAACCTCGGGGCTCCTCCGGATGCAATCGCGACGCCAGCTACTGGATCGGATGGACGAAGTCAAGGGTTGCCGGACCCGCGAACCGGCGCGGGTCGCGCGGCGGTCGCACCACACCCGCCCGGCCTCGACCGACCGGCCCGCAACACCACCCGCATCGACCCGCCGGCGACCGCCACTCCCCTTTCCCCGAACCGAAGATCACGGTCGACAGGCCGCCACCGGCGGCAGCCCGACCTCGATCGGCGCCGCGGTCCGCTCCGACCCCGTCGCCGGGTCGAACAGGCGTACCCCGGACGAGCCCGGCGTGCGATCCCCCACGGCCAGCCGGCCGCCTCCCGCATCCGCCAGCCCCGACAGCGTGTACGCCCCCGACACCCGCAGCGGCGCCGCGTCCACCTCCCCCGTCTCCGCGTCGAACCGCACCAGGCGGTCCTCCGCAAAGCCCGCCGTTACCACCGCGAACCCCATCCCCCCCTCCAGCACCACCCAGTCGCCAATGTCGCCCCCCAGGTCTGCCTCCGTCACCACGAAGCCCGCCGACGTCTCCGCGTCCGGGTCGTCCACCGCCTCCAACCCGCCGTCGTTCTCCCCGTATGCCCCGACCGTCGCCACCAGCATCCGCGCCGCCGAACCCTCGCCCACCACGCGCACCGGCCCCACCGGGTTCGCCCCCGCCAGCGCCACGCCCTGCACCCCCGCCGTCCCGGGGTCCAGGTCGACGAGCGCGGGCGTCCCTCCCGTTCCCGACAGGTCCACCACCGCCAACACCCCCGGTCCCGTCGGCACCCACATCGGTCCCCCGCGGTCGAGCCGCTGCACCGACACGTACAACCGACCACCCCACTCCACCCCGCGGTGCATCTCGCAGAGCCCGTCCGCCGTGTCCGCGAGCGCCGACAAGTCCACCGCCTCTGCCACCCCCGACAGGTCCCCCGCCAGAAACAACAGATCGTTTCGCTCATACAACGGCACCGCCCACTCTCCCACCGACAACGGAATCAGGTCCTGCGGATTCGTCCCGTCATCCAGCTCCAGGACCGCCGTCTCTTCGACGCCCGTCGCCGTCACCCGGAACCGTCGCACCCGGTCCGCCCCGAGCCGCTCCACGACGTGGAACGAGCGATCCTCCGCCGGCCCGCACGCCAGCATCGCATCCCCGTGGGCGGTCGCGGCGTCCACGATCACCGCCGGGGCCGTGTCCCCGGTGTCGAGATCGATCAGCGACACACCCCCTGTTGCATAGTCGCTCGTCAGCACCACCAACGCGTTCATTGCCGGCGCGACGTCCGGAACGTCCGCGTCTGCCTCGCCCTCCGCCCCCCCGTCGTCCTCCGCTCCCGCGTCCGCTTCCCTTTCCGTTTCCGTCGGGACGTCCCGGTCCGCGTCCGCATCGGCATCCCCGACCGCCTCGCCGTCGCCCGGCGCGTCCGCGTCCGCCGTCGCGTCCGCCTCTGCGTCGTCGCCGCCGCACCCGGCCGGCCACCAGGCCGCCCAGAGCAGGGCCGCCAGTGCCACGCGTCGCGACGCGGGCCCGAGCGCCCCGCGGGGGGCGGATCGGGGCCCGCTCCCGGCCCCACCCACCGACGCGACCCGAACCCGATTCCCGTTCACCTGCACCATGGCTTCCTCCTCCCGCCTGCATCCCGAGGCGGGCCTGGCTGCCGACGAACGGGACGGAAGACGACGGGCTGAAACCGCCCGCGACGCCGCCCCGGCGCCGGAGCCGGAAAAAGAACCGACCGGCAAGGCAGGTCTCCTGGCTGACGCGTCGTCCTCCGGGCGGGCCTTCCCAACGGACCGACCGCCGCGCGATCGAGTTCCGCCAGTGGCGTTTCGTCCGCCCTTCGTCGGCGTTCACAGTGGCGGGGGCCGCGCCGGATTCCCACCGGCTTCCCTCGGGCCTCTCTCGACCCGGGCTCTCCTGCCACCCTGCCGGCCGACGCACACCCTAGAACAACCTCGGCCCGGCGTCAACCCCGCTCGCACCACCGCCCGGGAGAAACCTTCGGCACGCCCGACCACGACGACGATCCGGTTTGCGCGAACCGCACCGAGCGCCCCGGCGGAAACGGGGCTCCGAATCCCCCTTGCCTTCCCGCCTCGACTGTTGTACACACCGCTCCCCGTCGCTTCGCCGGCGCCCGGGAAATGGAACTTGCGGGCGCGGGCGAGGGTCGACCGCGAGGTTTGGACATGCCGAAAATGAAGACCCGCTCCTCCGCCAAGAAACGCTTCCGCGTGCTCAAGAGCGGCAAGATCCGCCGGGAACGATCCAACGCCAGCCACATCCTCGAGCACAAGAGCCCTCGGCAACGCCGCCGCAACCGCAAGACCGTTCTCGTCAGCCTGGCCGACGCCGGCCGCATCCGGCGTCAGCTTCCCTACGGCTAGGAGCCAGGAGCCATGCGCGTCAAGAGAGGTGTCAAGGCGCGTCGGCGCCGCAACCGGATCCTGAGACTCGCCCGCGGCTTCTATGGCGGCCGCCACAGGATGTACCGGCGCGCCGTCGAGGCGGTCCACCATGCCTGGATTTACGCCTACCGCCATCGGCGGCAGCGCAAGCAGGACTTCCGCAGGCTGTGGATCGTCCGGATCAACGCGGCCGCCCGCGAAACCCTCGGCCTTTCCTACAGCAAGCTGATGGCCGGCCTCCGGCGCGCCGACGTCCGGCTCAACCGCAAGAGCCTGGCCGAGATCGCCGTGGCCGACCCCGGCGCTTTCCGCGCCGTCGCCGAACTCTCGCGTCCCTGAACCCCTCGCTCCGGCCTGACCCACCGGGAAGGAGCGGCGAACGATGGACGCCCGACACTCTGCCCCCCCCGCGGCTCCCGGCCTGTCCGCCGAACTCGACGAACTGCTCGCTCGCCTCGATGCCGACCTTGCCGCCGCCCGCAACGCCGAGGAAGCCCGCGGGGCCGCCGCCAGACTCCTCGGCCGCAAGGGAGCCCTCACCGCCCTCCGAAAACGGCTCGGCTCCCTCCCCGCCGCCGAACGACCCGCCTTCGGCGCCGCTCTCCACGCCGCCCAACAACGCGCCGCCGAACGGCTCGACCAGCGCCTCGCCGATCTCGAACGCCAGGCCTTCGAACGATCCCTCGCCGGCCCGCCCCTCGATCCCACCCTCCCCTCCCGCGGCCCGCGCCTCGGTCACCCCCACCCCCTCGTCCAGACCATGCACGACATCGTGGAGATCTTCGTCGGCATGGGCTTCCAGGTCGCCGAAGGACCCGAAATCGAGGACGACTTTCACAACTTCGAAGCCCTCGCCTTCCCCCCGGATCATCCGGCCCGCGACATGCAGGACACCCTGTTCGTCGAAGGATCCGGCAACCTTCTCCTCCGCACCCACACCTCCCCCGTCCAGATCCGCACCATGCTTGCCCAGCAGCCCCCCGTCCGCATCGTCTGCCCCGGTGCCGTCTATCGCCACGACGACGACGCCACCCACTCCCCCCGCTTCCACCAGGTCGAAGGCCTCCTCGTCGACGACCACACCTCCCTCGCCGACCTCAAGGGCTGTCTCACCCTGTTCATCCGCCAGTTCTTCGCCTCCGACCTCGACGTCCGCTTCCGCGCCTCCTTCTTCCCGTTCACCGAACCGTCGGGCGAGTTCGACTGCCGCTGCGTCGCCTGCCGAGGCGCCGGCTGCCGCGTGTGCAAGGGCTCCGGCTGGCTCGAAGTGCTCGGCTGCGGCATGGTGGACCCCGAAGTCTTCCGCCACGTCGGCTACGACCCCGAACGCTGGCAGGGCTTCGCCTTCGGCCTGGGCGTCGAACGACTCGCCATGCTCCGCCACGGCATCCGCGACATCCGCCTCTTCTTCGACAACGACCTCCGATTCCTTTCGCAGTTCTGAGGTACCCCATGCGCGTTTCCCTCCGATGGCTGCGCGAGCTCATCGACCTCCCCGAGAACCCCGAGACGCTCGCCGAACGCCTCACCCTCGCCGGCCTCGAAGTCGAGACGATCACCCGCGCCGGCGAGCACCTCGCCGGGGTCGTCGCCGCCGAGGTGCTCGCCGACGAGCCCCACCCCGGCCGCCCCGACCTGCGCCTCGTCACCGTCGGCGACGGCCGCACCCGCTACGCCGTCGCCTGCGGCGCCCCCAACATCCCCCCGCCCGGCGGACGTGTCGCCTTCGCGCCGCCCGGTGCCCGCATCGGATCCACCGTCGTCGACGCCCGCAGGCTCGGCGGCGTCGAATCCCGCGGCGTCCTCTGTTCCGAGGCCGACCTCGAGGTTGGCGCCGACGCCGCCGGCCTCCTCCTCCTCCCCGACTCCGTCCGCCCCGGCACCGACCTCCGCGATGCCCTCCAGCTCGACGACGCCCTCCTTGACGTCGCGGTCTCCCCCAACCGCCCCGACGCCCTCGGACACCTCGGCATCGCCCGCGAGCTCGGCGCCCTCCTTCGCCGCCCCGTCCGGCTCCCCATGCCCCCCGCCTTTCCCCGCGCGCCGTCCGAGATCGATCTGCCCGTCCGCGTCGATGACCCCGCGGGCTGTCCCCGCTACGGCGCCCAGGTCATCCGCGGTCTTCGCGTCGCCCCCTCCCCGTGGCCCCTCCGCTACCGACTCCATACCCTTGGCGTCCGCCCCGTCTGCAACCTCGTCGACGTCACCAACCTCGTCCTCCTCCTCTTCGCCCAGCCCCTGCACGCCTTCGACCTCCTCCGCCTCCGGGGCCCCGCCATCGTCGTCCGCCGCGCCCGCTCCGGCGAGACGATGTGGACCCTGGACGGCGTCGAACGGGTCTTCACGGGCGAGGACCTCCTGATCTGCGACGCCGAGCGCCCCGTCGCCGTGGCCGGAATCATGGGCGGCCTCGACAGCGAGATCCGCGAGTCCACCACCGACGTGCTGATCGAGTGCGCCTGCTTCGATCCCACCTCGATTCGCCGCACCTCCCGCCGCCTCGGCCTCGCCTCCGAATCTTCCTTCCGCTTCGAGCGCGGCACGGACCGCGGCGGCATCCCCCACGCCCTCGCCTACGCCGCCGGCTGGATGGCCGACCTTGGCGGCGGCCGCGTCTGCGGCGATCCCGTCGACGTCGGCGGGCCGGGGCCCGAACCCCGGCCCATCCGCCTCCGCCCCGCCCGCCTCGCCCGCATCGCCGGCCGCCCCTACTCCAGGGAAGAAATCTCCGGCACCCTCGAGCGCCTCGGCGGCCGCGTCCGCTTCACTCCCGACGATGCCGCCGAAGTGCTCCCCCCGTCCTGGCGCCCCGATCTCACCCGCGAGATCGACCTCATCGAGGAAGTCGCGCGCATCGTCGGCTACGCCGAGATTCCCTCCACGCCCCCCGTCCTCGCCGCCGCTCCGCGCACCCCCGGCAACTGGGAGCGCCTCGCTCCCCTGCGCTCCCTCCTCGTCGCCCGCGGCCTCACCGAGACCGTCAACCACGTCTTCGAGGACGGGGACAGCCTCGCCGCCTTCGGCGCCGCGCCCGGCGAGCCGGTCCGGCTCCGCAATCCGCTCGACGCCGCCCGTCCCTTCCTCCGCACCTCCCTTCTCCCCGCCCTCCTCCGCGACCTGCGCACCGCCTTCGCCCACCGCGCCCCCGGTGCCGCCCTGTTCGAGATCGGCAAGACGTTCCACCGCCGCCCCGACGACTCCCGACAACCCCCCGACGAGGTCTGGCGTCTCGCCGTTGTCCTCGCCGGCCAACGACTCGAGTGGCTCGCCGGCAACGCCCCGAACTACGATTTCTACGACGCGGCCGACATCGTCGCCACGACTGCCCGCGGCGCCTTCCGCCGCCCGTGGCGGCTCCGCACCGACCCCGACCGGCTCCCCTGGTGCCACCCCCGCGCCGCCTGCATCGTCGAGATCGGGGAACGCCCGGCCGGCTTCGTCGGTGAACTCCACCCGCGCCTCGCCCGCACCCTCGACGTCCCCCCCGGCACCCTCGTCCTCGAAATCGACCTCCGCCCCGAACGCTTCTCCACCGCCCCGGTCCAGGTCCGCGACCTGCCCCGCTTCCCCGCCGTCCGCCGTGACCTCGCCGCCGTGTTCGACGAATCCGTCACCGCCGGCGCCGTCGTCGCCGCCGCCCGCGAACTCGGCCCCGACTTCCTCGAACACGTCGCCGTCTTCGACGTCTACCGCGGCGACCCGATCCCACCCGGCAAGAAGAGCATGGCGTTCTCCTTCTCCTACCGCCGCCCCGACCGGACCCTCACTGACCCCGAGGTCGAACAGGCCCACCGACGCATCGTGGATGGACTTGCAGCCCGCTTTGCGGTAACCATTCGACGATGACGGCCGGGGCAATGCCGCACCCGAATCCCCGACCGCGAGGAGGAACACCATGACCAAGGCGGATCTCGTGGATGGCGTCTACGCGAAGGTGGGCGGCTTCTCCAAGAAGGAGGCTGCCGACGCCGTCGAGGCCGTATTCGACGTCATGAAGGCCACCCTCGCCAAGGGCGAACAGGTCAAGGTTTCCGGCTTCGGCAACTTCGTCGTGCGACACAAGGCTCCCCGCACCGGACGCAACCCCCAGACCGGCGCCCCCATCGTCATCGCCGAACGCAACGTCCTCACCTTCAAGCCCTCCCAGGTGCTCCGCGATCGGCTCAACCCGGGCCGCAAGTAGCCCGGGACAAGACCGATGCGCCCCCTCGTCCTCCCGGACAAGCTGTTTTTCCGCATCGGCGAGGCGGCCGATCTGCTCGGCGTCAAACCCCACGTCCTCCGCTACTGGGAAACCGAGTTCCGTTCGATCCGCCCCGCCAAGTCCCGCTCCGGCCAGCGCATCTATTCCCGCCGCGACCTCGAAGTCCTCGCCCTCGTCCGACACCTCCTCCACGAGAAACGCTTCACCATTGACGGCGCCCGCAAGGTTCTCCGCGAACGCGGGATCGAGGGCGCCCTGGCCGAAGCCCGACAGGAACGCGAGGCCCACGGCCTCGCCCCCGCCCACGAACTGCGCCGCTCCCTCGCCGCCGCCGCCGAAGCCCTCGCCGCCGCCGCCGCACGCCTCGAATCCCCCCTCCCGGCCCGCAACCCCCCCGCCCGCGACCGCGACGCCCCCAACCCCAAACGCCGCCCCGAATAACCCCTCTCGCTTCCCACAGGTGCATGTCCTCGTCTCCCGTCCCCGTCGTGGGCGTGGGCGTCGAGAGCACGAAGCCGAAGCGTTCGCGGGCACGGGCGGTGCCGAGCCTCCGGGCGAACGACTGCGGCATGTTCGGGACGGCCATGCACACCCTCGGCAAGGACGGTTGCACGCTTCGGGAGGGCCTTTTTCCGGGCGCCAAAGGCCTCCGCACGCTCCGGAAGGCCCTTTTTCCGAGCGCCAAAGGCCTCCGCACGCTTCGGAAGGGCCTTCGCAGGCTCGGGCTGGATTTCGTGCGCATGGGCAGCGTTTCCGGCGGAGGGCGCTGCGCCCCGGACAGAAGCCCGGCCCGCGACGTCGCGCTGCTCGGCCGCCACCGCCGGCGGCCCGAGCCCCTCCTGCGCCGATCCTGTCCGCGTCCACGGCGTCCCGTCGGTCCCGCATGGCCCGCATCTCGGGTCGTCGGATCGGCACTCCCATGCCGACGGCCCGCCGGAGCCCGCGCGACCCGGCCCGGGTTCCGGGGTTGACGTTGCGCCCCCGGGCGGTACACTCGGCTCGATGAACGGAGGACCGCGGACCGGAACATCCGAGGCGGCCCGGAGCGGGATCGGTCCCGCCGCCCCCGGCGGCGAACCGGCTCCCGGAATCTCCCTCGACCGTTTCTGCCGCTCGACCCGCTGGCGCGTCTTCGCCATCGTCGCCGTCGCGGGCGCCGGCATCGTCGGCGCCGGCGCCCTCCTGCTCCTCGCGTCGCTCGAGGTGGCCCTGGTCTTCGTACCGCTCCTCCTTGCGGTCGAGTTCGGCTGCGGTTTCCTCCTCGCCGGACGCCTCATGGCGCTGGCCCTCGCCCGACACCACGACCGCCTCCGCGCCGAACTCCTCGCCCAGCAGGAACAGACCCGCCAGGCCCTCGTCGACCGCTGGCGATCCCTCGACGCCGAACAACGCGCCGACCTCCGGCGTCGCTTCCCGAACGTGGACTGGACCGCGATCGATGACCTCGCCGGAACGACCGCGGAGGTGGTCACCCGGCACTGAGCCGCCATGATCCGCATTCTGGCGCACCGGCAGGGCGAGACGACGGTCCGCGAGGCGGCCCGGGGGGAGCTGCCCGCGCTGCTCGCCGAAGAAAACGTCTGCCTCTGGATCGACGTGGAGAGTCCTTCCGGCGATGAACCGGCGCTGCTCACCGACCCCCTTCGCCTCCACCCGGTGGTCGTCGCCACCTGCCTCGAGCCCAGTTCGAGCGCCCGCATCCAGGATTTCGAGAGCCACCTGCTGCTCACGGTCCACGAGGCCCGGCTGCCCGCCCGACCGAAGATCGATCCGTTCGAGACGACCGAGGTCGATGTCGTGCTGGGGCGGCGCCTGCTGCTGACCTACCACGAAGGGCCCATCGAATGCGGGCGCGAGCTGCGCGAACTGCTCGGCCGGACCGCCAGGCCGTTCGCGCGTGGCCCGGCGATGCTGCTCTACGAGCTGCTCGACCGCCTGGTCGACGCCTACGGCCCCGTGATGGATCGGATCAACGAGGAGATCGAAGAACTCGAAGAGGCGGTGCTCGATCAGCCCACCCGCGAAACGCTGGGAACGATCCTCACCCTCAAGCGGTCGCTGCAGCGAATCCGCCGTGCCTCCGCAAGGCACCGCGAGATCCTGCTCGCCCTCTCGCGCAACGAGCTGGACCTCGTGCCGGTCGATCTCCGCCCGTATTTCCGCGACGTGCACGACCACCTGACGCGCGTCGCCGACCTGGCCGAATCGTACCGCGACCTGATTGGTGGCGTCCTGGATGCCTACCTGTCCACCGCCTCCAACCGCCTCAACGAGGTGATGAAGTTCCTGACCGTGATCACCACCGTCATGATGCCGATGACCTGCATCGCCGGGATCTACGGGATGAACTTCGACACCGCCAAGCCCGGCAACATGCCCGAGCTCGGCTGGCCGTACGGATACCTGTTCGCCCTCGGCCTCATGGTGGTCGTCGGCGGTTTGCTGCTCATCTATTTCCGCCTACGCCGCTGGCTGTAAGCCCGGCGGGGGAGGTTCGGGATGTCGCCCGTCGCACGTCCAGTCGGTTCGGGGCTGCTGCTCGCCGTCGCGATCGCGGGCTGCGTCACCGCCGTGCCCCGCGAACCGGACTGGGCGACGCGCTACGCCGGCCCCAACCCCGTGACCCTGATCAACGCCACGTCGATCCCGGTTTGCTTCGTCTACCTCTGGCCCGCCGACCAGACGTCGGTCGGACGAGACTGGCTGGCGCCCAACGAGGCGGTCTCGCCGGGGTTGCGGCGGGACTTCACCCTCCAACCCGGAAGCTGGGGCCTCCGCGTGGTGGCCTGCGACGGCCGGGTCCTCCTGCACCAGCCTGCCGTCGACCTCAGCGGCCCCCGCGAGCTCTTCCTCACCGACGGCACGATCCCGGTCCTCCCGCCGATGGAAGGCTATCAGCGGATCGAGTTCCGCTTCGGTGCCGCGGCCGCCGGAGGCCCGTGATGGCCCCCCCGCGCCCCGCGGCGTCCTTCCTGGCGTTGCTCCTCGCCGGCGCCTGCGGACCGACGACCGCGACCGGCGACGCGGACGCACCCGACGTCGGGCCCGTGCCCGACGGCGCCGAAGAATGCGACGGACCCGACGGGGGCGAGGCCGCCGACAACGCCGGAAACGACACGCGGGAAGCGCACGACGCGGAAACCGCGGAGGCCGCCGACGCCCCGGAACCGGAAGGCATCCTGTACGCGGCGCCGGACGGAACCGGAGACGCCTGCACCCGCGCCCGACCCTGCGACCTGTTCACCGCGCAGGATCAGGTGCGGGCCCGGACCCCGACCATGACCGAGGACGTCGTCGTGCGACTGCTCGGCGGACGCTACGAGCTGCCTCGGCCCCTGGAGCTGGACGGCCTGCAGGATTCCGGCCGGGGGGGCCACTGGGTCGTCTGGGAGGCCGCGCCGGAGTCGCGGCCGGTGCTCAGCGGAGGACGGCGCGTCGAGGGCTGGACCATCCTCGACGCCGCCAGGAACCTCTGGCGGGCCCCGGCGCCCCCCGGCCTCGCGACCCGGCAGCTCTACGTCGATGGCGAACGCGCCGTGCGCGCCCGCGGCCCCTGGCGTCCCCCCGGCTTCGTCGAAACCGCCGCCGGCTACTCCGCCCCCGACGATACCCTGGCCCGCTGGCGCCACCCCGAGGACCTTGAAGTGCTCTCGATCCGCTCCGGGAAGGCGTTCCGCTGCGGCGTCGCCTCGATCGACGGAACCGAACTCACGATGGACCAACCGTGCTGGAGTCTCGCCCAGTCCGCCACCGGCCTCGACATGGACCGGCCGACCTGGTTCGAGAACGCCTTCGAGCTGCTCGATACCCCGGGCGGCTGGTACCTGGACCGGACGGAAGGGAGCCTCTACTGGATCCCCCGCGCGGGCGAAGACCCGACGACGGCCGAGGTGATCGTCCCTGCCCTCGAAGCCCTCGTGGTCGGACGCGGAACCCCGGCCGAACCGCTGCATCACGTCCGCTTCGAGGGGATCGGCTTCGAGCATGCGACCTGGCTCGGACCGGAAGGACCCCAGGGCTATCCGTCGCTGCAGGCCGGCTGGTTCCTCGTCGAACCCATCGGCTCGGGGCTCGCCGACCGGATTCCCGGCGCCGTCCGCCTCGAATACGCCCACGGCGTGGTCCTCCGCCGCAACCGCTTCGAACGACTCGGCGGCACCGGCCTCGTCCTCGCCCGCGGGTGCCGCCGCAACGACGTCGTCGGCAACGTTTTCCGCGACATCTCGGGAGGTGCGATCCAGATCGGCGACATTGACCGGCCTGACCCCGACGACCTGCGCGACGCCGTGGTCGACAACCTCTTCCGGAACAACCTCGTCGAGCAGGCCGGCCGCGAGTACTTCGACGCGGCGGCGGTCTTCGTCGGCTACGCGGCCGGAACCGAAATCGAACACAACGAGATCCGCGACGTCCCGTACGCCGGAATCTTTGTCGGCTGGGGCCGCTCCGTCTCGGAAACCGTCGCCCGCGAGAACCGCGTCGTGGCCAACCGCGTCCTCCGCGCCATGCGCCGCCTCGAACCCGGCGGACTCGTCTACACCCTCTCGGCGCAGCCCGAGTCCCGCATTCGCGGCAACTTCCTCTCCTCCCCGATTCACCCCGGCGCCGCCATCGCCCTCGACCAGGGCTCCGCCTTCTTCTCCGTCACCGACAACGTCGTGGTCGGCGCCCCCTCGTGGGTGATGCTCCAGTCGACCGCCGAACCGTTCGCCGTGAACAACCTCGTCCAGTACAACTTCACCGACTCCCCCTCCGCCGATTGCTGCTCGCCCCTCGGCTGCTGCACCGACCCCGGCCGGGGCAACACCCTGGCCGACAACGTGCGGTTCGCCCCCGACGACTGGCCGCTCGAGGCGCGCCTGATCTGGGAGACGGCGGGACTCGATCCGGAATTCGCCGACCTGCGGCCGGCGGAGACGCGCGTCGAGGCCGAGGACTACGAGGCGGGGGGAGAGGGCGTCGCGTACCACGACCTTGCCCCGGGCAACGACGGCGGGGCCTATCGCGACGACGACGTCGACGTCTACCCCGCCTGGGATGCGTCCAACGAACACGTGGTCGGCGGCGTCGAAACCGGCGAGTGGCTGCGTTACCGGATCGAGGTCGACGCCGACGGCGCCTTCTCGTTCCGGTTCTCGGTCGCCACGCCCGACGACGCCGGCGCGCTCCAGGTCGACATCGACGGCCGCGACGCCGGCATGCTCGCCCTGCCGAACACCGGATCCGTCCGGACCTTCGAAACGGTCGAGCTGCCCGGGGTGGCCCTGACTCGCGGGTCGCACCGCGTCACGCTCACCTTCGTCGGGGGCCTCCGCCTCGACTGGTTCTCCTGGCGCTAGATCGCCCGCCCGCCACCTTCCCCGGCGGCCGATCGCGCACCCGATCCTTCCCGCCCGTGATACACTCCTCGGCGATGGCCGACCGGACCGACCGCACGACCGCTCCCGAACCGCTCGCCGGCGGCGTCACCGCCGCCTCCCCCGGCGCGCACGTCCGGTCCCCCGGCGTCGAGGCCACCGTGCAGATCCAGGACGCCGCCGCGCTCAAGGAGCAACTCGCCTCCGCCCTCAAGGAATCGCTCCGACCGGTGCTCGTGGTCATGGGCGGCGTCGACGTCGGCAAGCGCATCGCCATCGCCGGCACCGTCGTGCTGGGACGCGACCCGACCTGCGACGTCGTTCTCGGCGACGCCGGCGTCTCGTGGCGTCACGCCCGGATCGAGGACCGCGGCGACGCCTGGGCCGTCGTCGATCTCGGCAGCACCAACGGCACCATCGTTTGCGGCCGGCACGTCCGCGAGGCGATCCTCGCCCCCGGCGACACCGTCATGCTGGGCCGCACCCTCCTGCGCTTCGACCTCCGCGACATGCTCGAACAGGCCCTCGACCAGGAACTCCAGCGCATGCTCGACATCGACGACCTGTCCGGTCTCTTCGTCCGACGCAAGTTCGATCGCGAGCTCGAAACCATGATCCACACCGCCCGATCCTTCGGCGGCTGCGTCGGCCTGCTCTGCATGGACATGGACGGCGTCAAGAAGATCAACGACACCCACGGTCATCTGTTCGGCGCCTACGTGATCGGCGAGACCGGACGCGTCATCGGCCGCGTCCTCGCCGGTCGCGGCATCGCCTCCCGCTTCGGCGGCGACGAGTTCGTCGCCGCCCTCCCCGGCCTCGATACCCCCCGCACCGCCCGCATCGGCGTCGAGATCCTCCAGGCCGTCAACGCGCACCCCTACCGCAAGGACGGCATCCCCCTGCACCCCGGCATCTCGATCGGGGTCGCCTCGTTTCCCGCGGATGCCGCCGACGCCGTGCAGCTCTTCACGCGCGCCGACCAGGCCCTCTACCGCGCCAAGCAGTCCGGCAAGAACCGCGTCTCGCTCTGACCCTCGTTCCCCCGCGAGCCGTTTCGTCTCTCCCACGGGCCGGGAGACCGGACGGCTTGCGCTCCGAGCGGGCGGTGCCCGGGAAAGGGCGGACGCGCCGTCACGAACCGTGGGATTCGTCGCTCAGGCCGGCCTGTATCGCCGCACGAAGTGCAGGTTCTCGTAGTTGATCGTGAAGTGCGCGGCGACCGGCGCCGCGAGCTGTCCGTCCGCCCAGAACAGGGCGCCCAGCGCGAACCCCAGCACCGTCGCCTCGATCGTCCAGACGAGGAAGCGCTTGTTCAGCGGCAGGTGCATCCCGCCGAACACGAGGCTCGCCGCCACCAGCCCCACCGTCGGCTGCAACGCCCCGCGGAAGAGGCACTCCTCGGCCACGGCCGACAAGATCGCCAGCAGGAGGATATCCGAATCCGACAACGGGCCGAGCAGCGCGCGGAACTCCTCGTGCAGCCCCGCCCCCCACCGCGTCCGCCGCACCGCCCACCGCGAGAGCCGGGCGACGATCCGCCCGAACCCCACCCCGACCACCAGCCCGCCGACCAGCCCGGCGGCGAACGGGATCCGCCACAACGGTTCGGGATGACGCCACAGATCGATGGTTCCCCGGTCCGCCAGTACCCAGGTCAGTGCGCCGACGGCCAGCAGGCCGTACAGCAACACGGCCCCGCGCACCGCCGTGGGAGAGCCGCGCACGAGTCTCCTACCCTCCGCCGCGCTTGCGGGTCGTCGCGGCCGCCGCCAGCGCCTGCCGCGCGCGCGCCGTGGCCGCCGCCGCCCGGCGCAGCGCCGACCGTCGGAGCGCGTCGGCCCGCGCCCGCTGCCGCGCCGCCCACCGCCGGTCGGCGACCCCCGGCAGGTTCGCCAGCACGTTCGCGTGCGCCGCCTCGGCCGCCGCCGCCGCCAGCGCCGCGCCGGCCAGCACGTCGGAGAGACAGGCCGGATGGCCGCGCCGTGCCAGCGTTTCGATCGCTTCCAGGGAAGCGGGGAGGTCGGCGAGCAGCGCCAGCGGCGTCTCGGCCGCCCGCCGGTTCGCCGCGTCCAGCGCCGCCCGCCGCTCCGCCGCCTCCTCCGCCGTCCGCTGCGGCTTCCGCGCCGCCGCTCGAACCGCCTCGTACGCCGCCGCGTCCTCGTCGACGCCCCGCAGCGCCCGACCCGCCGCCTCCTGCGCCGCCACCGCCAGCGCGTCCATCTCCGCCCGGACCTCCGGCGTCGCCTCCTTCCACTCCCCCGTCACCCCCGCCACCATCGCCGCCAGCGCCGCCCCGCACGACGCGGCCAGCGCCGCCACCGAGCCGCCCCCCGGCGTCGGCGTCACCGACCCCAGCCGCGCCAGGAACCGTTCGAGCGGCAGGGCGGCCAGCCGATCCGCCCGCAACAACCGACGTTCGAGAATCCGCTGATCCGGGTCGAACGGCGCCACCTCGCGCAACCCCAGCGTCCGGATTGCCGTCTCGATCAGCTCCTCGGAGGGCGCCCCCGGCGACCGCCCCATCCGCCGCAGGTAGTGGCGCCCCGCCTCCAGCAGCGCCCGCTCCGGCACCAGCCCCACGATCTCCGACCCCGTCACCCGCAGCCCCAGCTCCCCCGCAATTCGCTCGCAGGCGTCGAACGCGTGGTGCAGCCCCGCAACATCGAGATCGACCAGGTTCATCGACACCTGGGCGCAGCGGTATTCCGGAATGACCCAGCCGATGGCACGGATCGGCAGCCCCAGCTCCCGCACCCGCGCGGCCACCCGCACCGCGAACCGGCGCTCCGCCGTGTTGAGGTTCACGTTGTAGGCGGCCAGAAACTTGCGGGCCCCGATCACCGTGGCTCCCGACCGCGCATGGAACTTCGCCGGACCGAAGTCGGGCTTCCACGCCGGGTCGCGCAGCTTCGCCGCCAACCCCTCGTACTCCCCCGCCCGCACGTCCGCCAGCAACCGCCGCTCCGGCCGCGTCGCCGCCTCCTCGTACAGGTACACCGGAATGCCGAGCTCCCGGCCGACCCGTTCCCCCAGCCGCCGGGCCAGCGCCACGCAGTCGGCCATCGTCACCCCCGCGACCGGCACGAACGGAAAGACGTCCGTCGCCCCGATCCGCGGATGCTCACCCCGATGCTGCCGCATGTCGATCCGCTCGGCCGCCGTCCGGATCGCCCGGAATCCCGCCTCGAGGACCGCCTCGGGATCGCCGACAAACGTCACCACCGTCCGGTTCGCCCCCGCGCCGGGGTCCACGTCGAGCAGCGTCACCCCCTCGACGCCGGCAATCGCTCCCGCGATCGCATCCATCGTCTCGCGGTTGCGCCCCTCGCTGAAGTTCGGCACGCATTCCACTAGCCGCATCGCTCCCGCCTCCGAATCCGCGCTTCGTAGCACGCGCCCCGTACCCCACGCAACGCCGCGGCCCCCCGCGCCGCATCCGCGCCGCGGTCCCCGGCGCCCGTTGACCCGCGGGTCCGCCTGTGCTGTCATCGGGCCTTGCTCGCATCCGAAGCGCCGGATCCCACGGCCCGGCCGGGAGGACACCATGAAACCGCGAAGGACCCTGTTCGCCACGCTCGGCCCCCTGCTGCTCGCCACGACGCTCGCTCTGCCGGGCACGGCCTGCCGAAAACAGCCGGGCGCCCTCTCCGCGGCGCCCGCCGACGGGACGCCGCTGCCGCCGCCGCCCGTCGATGCCGCACCGGCTCCGGACGCCACCCTCCCCTCGCCGGCCGCGCCGGAGGCCGCGGCGCCCATCGAGACCCCGCCGCCCCGCAGCACCGATGCGGCGGAAGCAGCCGCCGCCGAGGGCCCCGAGGCCGCGCCGCCGCCCGTCGCCGAGCCCGCGCCGCTCACCGAGGAGGAAGCGCGCGTCGTCGCCGCCGCGGCCGCCGGCCTGGCCGGCGACCTCTACCCCCGCCTCGCCAAGGACCGGACCAACATGGCCTTCTCCCCGACCAGCCTCCTGCTCGCCCTCGCCATGACCTCCGGCGGCGCGCGCGGCGAGACCGCCGCCCAGATGAACGCCGTCCTGCACCTCGGCGACGACCCCGACCGGACCCGCAAGCTGCTCGGCCGGGCGCAACGGCGCCTGATCGCAACCTCCTCCGAGACGGCGCAGATCGCCATCGCCAACCGGCTATTCGGCGAGAAGTCCTACGCCTTCGTGCCGGAGTTCCTCGACTGGACCGCCGCGCAGTTCGCCGCACCGCTCGAACCCGTCGATTTCCAGAACGCCGAAGCCGCCCGCGCCCGGATCAACGCCTGGGTCGGCGAGCAAACCCGGAACCGGATCCCCGAGATCCTCCCGCAGGGGTCGGTCGACACCGGAACACGCCTCGTGCTGGTCAACGCCGTCTGGTTCCAGGGCCAATGGGCGGTGCGGTTCGAGGAATCCCAGACGCAGCCGCAACCGTTCACGCTCGCCAACGGCGCCACGGTCCACGTGCCGATGATGGCTCGCACGGGCCAGATGCGCTACGGCGAACGCGACGGGGTCCAGTTGCTCGAACTGCCGTACGCCGGCGAGAGTCTCTCGATGATCGTCGTCCTGCCGCCCGCGGGCGAGGCGCCCGACCCCTGGCTCACCGCCGAGCACCTCGCGGGACTCGACGACCTGTCTCTGCAGGAGGTCGACCTCCGACTGCCCCGCTT